>Ga0307380_10002911_pt1 | contig 24029 bp, 19 predicted proteins | sample UN3MG_FD_202239 | JGI IMG/M metagenome (GOLD analysis project Ga0307380, IMG submission 202239) | Soil microbial communities from Risofladan, Vaasa, Finland - UN-3 | ecosystem: Environmental > Terrestrial > Soil > Coastal area > Acid sulfate soil | place: Finland: Risofladan, Vaasa | collected... | reverse complement strand
ACACCGCTGAGGGAGGTGAGCCCTAAATCTTGGGACCAGTACGCGCGCGAGGGTTAGATCTAACCATTGCTCCCAAATTTCGGCTGCCTGGTGACATAGCGGTGACACGAAAAGCCGAGGCCTCGAAGGATTGTCTCTAAGCCTTTGATTTAATTGGTGCCGGTCGAGGGACTCGAACCCCCGACATCCTGATTACAAATCAGGCGCTCTACCAGCTGAGCTAGACCGGCGTTGGCGCGAGTGATACTGCCCCGCGCTTTTCCATGCAAGGGTGGCTGGCACGTCCATTCAATCGGCGTATTTGGCGCACGGCGCATTGGCGAAAATTCAGTTGGGTCATTTCAGGATACCCTTGAGGATATCGATTGGCTTTAGCTTTCGCTCCTTCTTGCGGCGCCCCTGGGCCTCAACTTCTTCTGTCGTGCTGGTCTCGACGCTCGGCTGCGGTTCAGCCTGTGGCTGCAACACCGTCTCCGACTCTGGCGCGGTTGTCTCAGTGGTCTGAGGTACGGTTTCCGGCATGAATGTTGGCGACGGAACGGTCAGGCTTTCGGCAGGTGCGGTTCCGTCCAGGGAAGGCGCCGGATCCGGAAGTGCCGACAGCAGATCGCGGTTGGCCGGAGCCGGAACCGGCGCGCTGACCGGCGCCAGATCGCTGGCGTCGATGGCCGACTGTTCGTTGCTATTGGTTGGCTGTGCGAGCGTCTCGCTCCCCGACGATGCGCCCCCCGACGATCCACCGAGAGCACCGAGCAGGCCGCCGAGGCCGCTTGCCACCCCGCCGCCCGATCCGGTGTCCTGGGTTTGGCCGGTTGACCCGCCACCAAGCACATTGCCGAGCACGTCGCCCAGCGTGCCTGCGGTGCTGTCGGTGCCGCCGTCGCCTGCGCCACCGGTGATCACGCCCAGCAACGACCCCGCCGCCTTGCCGGGGTCGGCACCGTTGATCAGCCCGGTGACCGCATCCAGGGTCTTGGTCGGATCGCTCAGCAGCCCCTCGATTGCAGATGTAAGGTCGGGCCGGAAACTGGGATTGGACCAGGTGCCGGTGACAAGGATCGGAAAAATGCCCAAGCCCGCATCGCCCAGCGAGCCACCCTGGCCGGTCAGGCTGGCAACCGCAGTCGGCTCCAGCCGGAAGTTCTGTGCCTGGCGGCCAATATCCACGGTGCCGCTGCCGATCACCCGCAGAAGTGGCCCGAGGAACGAGAAATCGGTGTTGTGGAGCACCCCATTGGTGATGTCGAACGTGCCGGTGACTGCGGAAAAGTCGGTTTTACCCCCGTTGCCGCCTCCGGTCAGGTTGCGCACCATCGCGGCGAGGTCCAACCCCAGGATCGCGCCGTCGGTCAAGTCCAGCCCGCCTTGGCCGTCGAGGCTTTTCATCAGCCCGTCCATTGACCGGCCGCGCCCGTTGACGTTGACCCGGAATGCGCCCAGCCCCTCGAGACTGTCAAACCCCGCCAGTGCATTCAAAAGCGGCCGCATCTGAACCGACGAGATCGTCAGGTCGGTCGATAGCGCCGCCTCGTCGCCGGCCACCACAACGACGGTTCCGGTCATGCCGCCGCCATAGGCGTCAACCCGGTCGATCTTCAGGTCCAGCTTGCCGTTCCTCAGGCGCGCAGCGATGTCGCTGCGCCCGATCTCGATGTCGCCGAGGTCAACCGCCTCGGCGCGGATCGCCACATCGGCATCAACCGCACGCAGCGCCGAGAGATCGAGCGGCTCGGTGCTCCAACCCTGGCCACTATCGCCGCCACCGCCACCGCCACCATTACCGGCACCATTGCCACCGGGGGCCATGAACGGAGAAAGGTCCAGCGGTGTCGAGTTCAGATTTGCGGTGATCATCGGACGCGCACCACCCAGGGCAACCCCGGCATCGCCGGTCATCGTGGTCTTGTCGAGCCTCAGTGTCAGGTCTTCGAATTTGATCCGGTCCCCGCCCTGCAGCGCCAGCCGACTTTCCAAACTAGCAGATTCCAGCATCCCCGCTGGGGCGTCAAGCGCCGTATCGCCAATCCATTTGGCCATCCCGCGCGGATCGCTGACCGATAATTTCAGCGGTCCATCCGCCGCCAGAACGTCGCCGATCGCAATCGGGCCTCTGAACGAAAACTGGAACAACCCCTCGGATCTCCCGGACGCCACAACGGTGAATTCCTGGCGGTCGAGCCAGCCGTCCCCGCCATCCGCCTCCAGATCGAACCCCACAGCCCGGCCCTTGAACCCGACACTACCAGCAGCGGACACCTTAAGCGCCGCATCGGTCGCCGAAAGGCTGCCGTCGAGCTTCACCGCGCCGAGATCTGCAAGTCCTGCCGGCGCGCCCGCACCGGTCGCCCATGCGGTTGCCGCCGATGGGTTGGGCAGATTGGCCGAAATCTCGCCATTGACCAGTGGCACGGCGGCGCCCTCGACAAGCTGCAGGTCGCCGTCAAAGCTGAAGTTTGCAGGATCGCTGACCAGCGAGACCCGTACCGCGGTCGTCCTGCCATCCATCGCCGCCGCGGGCGTATCTATGAAGGCATTGACGGTTGCGCGTTTGCCGTTCCACAGGCCTGAGCCTTCGAGGCTGAGCGGCTTATCCAACCCTTCCAACCCCGCCGTCAGATCGAGCGCGGCCAGCTCGATCGTCTGGCCTGACCGGGCATCGCGAAAGCTGATCCGGCCGTTACTGATGACCGCCTCGGGCAGCGAAATCTTCGGCAATTCACGCGCTGACCCGCCAGACGAGGTGCCGGACGAAGTGCCGCCTTGTGGCACCGAACCGTCGTCGAAAATCCAGTTCGCGCGACCGTCGCGGTCGATCTCAAGCGCCACCACCGGATCGACCAGCCGCAGCGTCGTGACTTTGATCTCGCCGGATATCAGCGGCATCAGCTCGACGCCAATCTCGGCGGCCGCGGCCGAGATCATCTCCGGTGCTTCCGCCCAATCGGCGTTCGACAGGGTGACCGGCCCGGTCCGCACGCCCAGCACCGGCCAGAACGAAGGCGAGATGTCGCCAGTCAGGACCAGCTCACGTCCGGTCGCCGCGCGAACCTGGTCCGCCGCCAGTGCCACGATCCGCTCGCGCGGGATCAGCAGCGCCGCCGCCACGATGACAACAACCACGATGCCGATAAAAGCAAACAGATATTTTAGAGCACGACGCATCGGAATGTCCTCCGGGGTTGTCCCTGGCGGGATTCGGAAATTGTAGGCTCGCCGACAGTCTGCCCGAACTTGGACGTGATTTCGACCGTTTTCCGGCGCCGAGTGATGATCATTTGGTTACGGGATCGTATCCACAAGGTCTATGTCGATCTCGCCGGGTCGCGAGCGATCCATGGTTCGGGCCAACAGCACCACCGGCGCCAATCCCACCACGATGATCGCCAGCGCCGCCGGCCCGGCCTCGCCCAACTGCTCAAGCGAGGCCGCTCCATATACAGTTGTGGCAAGTGTCTCGAAATTAAAGGGCCGCAGGATCAAAGTCGCCGGCAATTCCTTGACCGAATCGACAAAAATCAGCAGCGCCGCGGTCAATACCGAGCCCTTGATCATCGGCAAATGCACCCGGGTCAGGGCGCCGCGCCGGGTCTCGCCCAGGGTCCGCGCCGCCAGTTCCATCGACGGCGTCACCCGGCCGAAGGCGCCATCGATAGCGCCGTGCGCGATGGCCGAGAACCGTACCACATAGGCGAACACCACCGCCGTCGCCGATCCGGTCAGCACCAACCCGATGTCGATGTCCAGCCAGGCCTCGGCCAGATCGGCCATCCGGTGGTCCAGCGCCGCCAGCGGGATCAGCACGCCCACCGCCAGCACCGCGCCAGGCGCCGCGTAACCCAGCGACGTCGCCTGCGCCAGCCAGCGCGCGGCGCCGTGGCGCGAAGCTCGGGCGCCATAGACCATGAATATCCCCACCGCGCACGAGACCACCGCCGCCAGCCCCGCCAGCGACCCGGTATGCATCATCGCCCGCCAAAACGCGCCCGCCGCCAATTGCCCCAGATGCGCCGAGGCGTGCCAGCCCACCACCAGCGTCGGCAGGGCAAAACCGAACAGCACCGGGAGGGTACAAACGACAACCACCAACCAGCGCCGCAACCGCTTCGGCCTTGACCGCCGGATCGGTCGATAGCGCCGCGAGGTATGGTGGAACCGTTTGCCCCGGCGGCTGACCTTCTCCAGCGCCAGCAGCAACAGCACGAACCCCAGCATCACCAGCGCGATCTGGGCAGCACCCCCGGCATTATAGGTGTCGAGCCAGATCGAGAACACGCCGCGGGTCAGGGTCGGCACGTTGAAATAGTCGACGGCGCCGAAATCGTTCAGCGTCTCCATCATGGCGATAGCACTGCCCGCTACCACGGCCGGGCGCGCCAGCGGCAGCCCGACCCGCCAGAACACCCCCCAGGGGCCGCAGCCCAGCGCCCGGCCCACCTCCAGCGCGCAGACCGATTGCTCGCGAAAGGCGGCCCGCACCAACAGGTAGACATAAGGATAGAGCGCCAGCGTCAGCACGAACCCCGCCGACCATATCGAGCGGATCTGCGGGAACCAGTAGTCGCGCGCATCGTGCCAGCCGAACAGAACCCGCAGGCCGGTCTGTACGGGTCCGGCATATTCCAGCAGATCGACCAGCGCATAGGCGCCGATATAGGCGGGCATTGCCAGCGGCGCCAGCAGTGCCCATTCCAGCAGGCGGCGGCCGGGGAAATCGGTCATCACCACCAGCCAGGCCGCCCCCGTACCAAGGACTGCGGTGCCGGCGCCGACCAGCGCCATCAACATCAGCGTGTTGCCCAGATAAATCGGCAGCGCGTGAGCCAGCAGGTGCGGCCAGATATTCTCGGTCGGGTTCAACGCCATCCAGCCGACCGCCACGATCGGCATCAGCAACACCGCAGCCAACACCAGGCTGCCGATGGTCCAGCCGTCCGGTGCGGCGATACGGGCGTTGCGCAGGGCTTCCATCTAGTTCCCGACCGTTTCAGTTGGGCTTTACTTAATCGCCCCCGGCTTCCCTGTCTATTCCCGGCGGCCCAATCCCCGCGTTGACCGGCGGGCCGGGCGGCTTTAGGAAGACGCTGAAACCGACCCGCCCCGTGAGGCCGCACAGTGAGGCCGCACAGAGAGACCCTAGAAAGACCCTGACGTGATGCCTGCCGAACCCGCCACCACGCCGCGATCCTTCCAGGAAGTCCTGCTCCGGCTGGCGGGTTACTGGGCCGCGCAGGGCTGCGCCATCCTGCAGCCCTACGACATGGAGGTTGGCGCCGGCACCTTCCACCCGGCAACCACACTGCGCTCGCTCGGCCTGCGCCCCTGGGCGGCGGCCTATGTCCAGCCCTCGCGCCGCCCCACCGACGGGCGCTATGGCGAGAACCCGAACCGGTTGCAGCACTACTACCAGTACCAGGTCCTGATAAAACCCTCGCCGCCGGACCTGCAGGCGCTGTACCTCGGCTCGCTCGCGGCCATCGGCATCGACATGGGGCTGCACGATATCCGCTTCGTCGAGGACGATTGGGAAAGCCCGACGCTGGGTGCCTGGGGGCTGGGCTGGGAGGTCTGGTGCGACGGCATGGAGGTCAGCCAGTTCACCTATTTCCAGCAGGTCGGTGGCTACGACTGCCATCCGGTCTCGGGCGAGCTGACCTACGGGCTCGAACGCCTGGCGATGTATGTGCTGGGCATCGACCACGTCATGGACATGCCGTTCAACGACCCTGATGCGCCGATCCCGCTCAGCTATGGCGACATCTTTCGCCAGACCGAGGAAGAGTACTCGCGCCACAACTTCGACGTGGCCGACACCGGCATGCTGTTTCGCCATTTCGAAGATGCCGAGCGCGAATGCGCGGCGATCCTGGGCCACGATGCGCTGGACCCGAAAACCGCCAAGACCATTGTCATGGCCCATCCCGCCTATGACCAGTGCATCAAGGCCAGCCACATCTTCAACCTGCTCGACGCCCGCGGCGTGATCTCGGTGACCGAGCGGCAGGCCTATATCGGCCGGGTCCGGCAGCTCGCCAAGCAATGTGCCGACGCGTTCTGTCAAACCAACGCCGGGCGGGATCCATGAGATCCCCTTACCGGCGACCAGAACCCGAAGTAGATACGCGCAGAGTGAACGGCAGCTATGTGATTGTCGGGCTGGTTGGCTTCACTTTCCTCTTCGGGATGGCTTTTTGGTGGTTCCAGACCAATGCCTTCTACGAGGAGACCTGGGCCGACGAAGTCCTGATCGCCGGCACGGTTTATCCGGTGACCAAATGGAAGGGCCTGACCTCGACAAGCTCGCCCCTGAAGATGCGCGCCTGTTTCGTGATCAGCGAACCCTTCGAAGCGCCACCGTCCATCGCGCCTGAACCGCTGGTGGCGCCGGGATGGTTCAAGTGCTTCAACGCCGAGTACATTGAAGAGAGCCTGGCGAGCAAATACGGCAAAGCCTATGTGGCGGAACACAATGACCCGGAGGGTTTTGACCGGATCGTCGCGGTTTTTCCGGGCGGCAAGGGCTATATGTGGCGGCAGTTGAGCGAAAGTATCGCACAACAAATCGAGCGGTAGAGGGAAACCATGGCCAAGACATTGCTGCAACTCGCCGGAGCAACGCCGGTGCCCTCGCGGCTTGGGGCGTCGGTGCTGGTGCTGATCGACATCCAGAACGAGTATTTCGGCGGCCCGCTGAAGCTGACCGGGGTCGAGGCGGCAGCCGAGGTCGCAGCCCGTCTGTTGGCGCGCGCCCGGGCGCTGGGCACGCCGGTGGTGCATGTGCGCCAACGCGGCCGCAGCGGTGGCGCCTTCGATCCGGATGCGCCGCGCGGCCAGATCCATGCCTCGGTCGCGCCGCTGGCGGGCGAGACCGTTGTCGACAAGGGCCTGCCGAACAGCTTTGCCAACACCAAGCTTGCCGAGGTGCTGGAGGGCATTGGCCCGCGGCCCCTCGTGGTGGCGGGCTTCATGACCCATATGTGCGTCTCGGCCACGGTGCGTTCGGCGCTGGACCGGGGACTTTCCTCGACCGTCGCGATGGATGCCACCGCCACTCGCGACCTTCCAGACCCAACCGGCGGCGAACTGCCCGCCGACACCATCCATCGGGCGGCACTGGCCGCCATCGCTGACCGCTTCGCCACCGTTGTTCCCGCCGCCGATATCCCGGATTGAAATCGCACCATGCCCGACCTGCTGCTTGAGCTTTTCTCCGAGGAAATTCCCGCGCGCATGCAGGCGCGGGCGGCGGAGGATCTGGCGAAGCTGGTGACGAGTAAGCTGGTCGAGGCCGGGCTGACCTACGCCGAGGCCGGGGCCTTCGCCACACCGCGCCGCCTGACCCTGCACCTGACCGGCCTGCCGAAGATGACAACCGCCATGCGCGAGGAGCGCAAGGGGCCGCGCACCGATGCGCCCGATCAGGCATTGCAGGGTTTTCTGCGCGCGACCGGACTGACCAAGGACCAATTGGAGGCCCGCAACGACAAGAAGGGCCAGCTCTGGTACGCGGTGATCGAGAAACCGGGCCGTCCCGCTGCCGAGGTCATTGCCGAGGCGGTCACCGACACCGTGCGCAACTTCCCCTGGCCAAAGTCAATGCGCTGGGGCGCCGGCTCGCTGCGCTGGGTGCGCCCGCTGCACTCGATCCTGTGCCTTCTATATGACGAGACCGGGCCGGAGGTGGTGCCCTTCGAGATTGACGGCATCGTCTCGGGCGATTCCACCGAGGGGCACCGTTTCATGGCACCCGGCAGGTTCCGGGTGAACGGCTTCGACGATTATGCTTTGAGACTGGCCGCGGCCAAGGTCGTGCTCGACCCGGCCGAGCGGGCAGCCCGGATCGAACATGACGCCACCCAGCTTGCCTTCGCCCAAGGGCTGGAGGTGGTCGCGGACAAGGCCCTGCTGGCCGAGGTCGCCGGGCTGGTCGAATGGCCGGTCACCCTGATGGGCCAGATCGGCGAGGCCTTCCTCGACCTGCCGCCGGAGGTTTTGCAAACCTCGATGAAGGCGCACCAGAAGTTTTTCTCGGTGCGGAACCCCAAAACCGGCCGGATCGAACGGTTCATCACGGTGGCCAACATCGAGACCCCGGATCATGGGAAAACCATCCTGGAGGGCAACGGCCGGGTACTGGCAGCGCGGCTGACCGACGCGCGGTTCTTCTGGGACAACGATTTGCGGCGTGTGAAGGACCACGGGGCGGACGGAATGGCCGAGATGGCAAAACCACTCGAAAACGTCGTCTTCCACGCCAAGTTGGGAACCCAGGCCGAACGGATCGAGCGCATCGGCAAGGTGGCTTTCATGGTCACAGGATTTGCGCGAATGACATTCGAGGATGCTCGTCTTGCCTTGATCGCTGCATCTATTGCGAAGGCGGACCTCGCTTCCGAGATGGTCTATGAGTTCCCGGAGCTTCAGGGCGTTATGGGCGGCTACTACGCGCGCGCCGCCGGGCTGCCGGAAGAAGTGGCTAATGCCTGTGAAGCCCACCACAGGCCCCTCGGCCCCTCCGACGCGGTGCCCGCCGAGCCGGTCTCGGTGGCTGTCGCTCTGGCCGACAAGATTGACATGCTGACCGCGTTCTGGTGGATCGATGAACGGCCGACCGGTTCTAAAGATCCATACGCACTGAGACGAGCCGCGCTAGGGATACTCCGAACCATTCTAGAGAATGGCATCCGCATAAAGTTACTGACTCCAATCTCCGTCTCGATGACCCTAAATGCAGTTTATGCGACAGCTTGGACTGAGCGCGATGCTGATCTGAACACATTGGTGATCGCCGACGCAGTTTTGAGCGTCTTGAAATCGCACGGCCAAGACCAATTCTCCAACGTAGACCTGGATGACGTCTTTAAGGCGGCACAAACCGCAAAGGCAATTGACTTCGCTCCAAAGATCGAACCAAGGGTTCAAGACCTCCTCTCCTTCTTCGCCGACCGCCTAAAAGTCTACCTCCGCGACCAGGGCATCCGGCACGACGTGATCCAGGCTTGCTTCGATCTCGGCGGGCAGGACGATCTCGTCCTGCTGGTCAACCGGGTCCGCGCCCTCCAAACCTTCCTCGGCACCGAGGACGGCGCCAATCTGCTGACTGGCTACCGCCGGGCCGCCAACATGGTCGCCGCCGAGGAAAAGAAGGACGCCGTCGAATACTCCGGCGCCCCTGATATCAAATTCACTGAGCTGGACCAGGAACGCGCCCTGTTCACCGCCCTCGACACCGCCGAACCAGCCATCAAAACCGCGCTGGAGGCCGAGGATTTCGCCGCCGCCATGGGTTCGATGGCCAAGCTGCGCCCGGTCATCGACAGCTTCTTCGACAAGGTCACGGTGAACGCCGACAACCAGATCGTCCGCCGCAACCGCCTGTGCCTGCTGACCCGTATCCGCAGCGTCATGCGCCAGGTTGCGGTATGGGATGCCATCGAGGGGTGAGTGGCCTGCGGCTCCGGTGGAAAAAAACTTCCACGGGCGGCGCAGAACCTTTTCTGTTTCGCTTGGTTCGGTCTATCCTCCGCACCGAACCTGATCGCCGCAACCACATTCCCACGGAGAGACCCCGACAATGACCATATCAAAGCCGCTGCGCGGGGTGATTTCCCCGACCCTGACCCCGTTCAACGACGATCTGACCATCGCCGAGGACCTGTATATCGCCCATGCCAAGCGTTGCCTGGCCGATGGCTGCGTCGGGCTGGCGCCGTTCGGCACCACCAGCGAAGCGCTTTCGGTCGGCAACGACGAGCGCATGGACATGCTGGAGAAGCTGGTCGCCTCCGGCGTCGCGGCGGCAAAGCTGATCCCCGGCACCGGGTTGACCAACCTGCCCGACACTATCCGCCTAACCCGCCACGCGGTCGAGTTGGGCTGCGCCGGGGCGATGACCCTGCCGCCGTTCTATTTCAAGAACGTCGCCGATGACGGCCTGTATGACTATTTCCGCCGCCTGATCGATGGCGTCGCCGATGACCGGCTACAAATCTACCTCTACCACATCCCCCAAGTCGCGGGCGTCGGCATCCCGGTGCCGCTGGTGCGCCGCCTGCATCAGGATTTCCCGGCTACCATCGTCGGCATCAAGGACAGCACCGGCGATTGGGCCAACACCTCCGCCCTGCTGGGCATCGAGGGGCTGCGGGTCTATCCGGGCTCCGAGTTGCCGCTGATCGAGGCGCTGGAAATGGGCGCCACCGGCTCGATCTCGGCCACAGCAAATATCAACGCCGCCGGCATCGCCGAGACGATCCGGCTGTATGATACCGGCGACACGGCGGCGGCGGCCAAGCACCACGAGATGGTGAAGAAATTCCGCCTGACCGTGCAGGGCTATGCCCCGATCCCGGTGATGAAGCGGATGATGGCACTTGCCTCCGGCGACCGGCGCTGGGCCAATACCCGGCCGCCGCTGCTGCCCGCCAGTGTCGAGGAGGCCACGGCGCTGGCGAGCCTGCTGGGCAGCGAGTTTGGCTTCCGGCTGGCGGCATGAGCCAAAGCCTGACGATCCGCCGCCCGGACGACTGGCACCTGCATCTGCGCGACGGGGCGATGATGGCGGGGGTGATCGGCTGGACCGCCGATCACATCGCCCGCGCCATCATCATGCCGAACCTGGTGCCGCCGGTGGTGACCGGCCAGCAGGCGGCCGCTTATCGCGCGCGCATCCTTGCCGCCATGCCCGCCGGGGCAGCGTTCGAGCCGCTGATGACCCTGTATCTGACCGAGACGACCGATCCGGACGATGTCGCCGCTGCCGCCGCCTCCGGGCTGGTCAAGGCGGTCAAGCTGTACCCGGCCGGGGCGACCACCAATTCAGCCTCCGGCGTCAGCGATTTCGGCCGTGTAGCTGCGGTGCTCGAGCGAATGGCCGAGATCGGCCTGCCGCTGTGTGTGCATGGCGAGGTCACCGATCCGGCAGTGGACATCTTCGACCGCGAGGCGGTTTTCATCGACCGCGTGCTCGATCCCCTGCGCCGACGTACCCCCGGGCTGAAGGTGGTGATGGAGCATGTCACCACCAGCGACGGGGTCGCCTATGTGCGCAGCGCCGACAGCGGGTTGGCCGCGACCCTGACCACCCATCACCTGATCATCAACCGCAACCATATTCTGGCCGGCGGTATCCGGCCGCATTACTACTGCCTGCCGATCGCCAAGCGCGAAAGCCACCGGCTGGCGCTGCGCCAGGCCGCCACCTCCGGCGATGCCCGGTTCTTCAGCGGCACCGATTCCGCGCCGCACACCGACCCGCTGAAGGAGGCAGCCTGCGGCTGCGCCGGTTGCTTCACCGCGCCGAATTCAATCTCGTGCCTGGCTCATGTCTTCGAGGAAGACGGCGCGCTCGACCGGCTGGAGAGCTTCGTTTCGCTGAATGGCCCGGCGTTCTACGGATTGCCTGTCAATCAGGGCACCGTCACGCTGGTAAAACAGCTCGACCCCGTGGCATACCCCGCCAAAATCGAAACCGGCGCCGGGCCGGTGACCGTGTTCGACCCCGGCTTCCCGCTTCACTGGCGAGTCGAGAACTGAGGGACCAGACATGATCCAAACAAGTTTCCCCGACCGCGCTCTGATGGCGCAACAGGTCGCCGCCATGCTGCTGGAGATCAAGGCGGTGCATTTCCGCCCCGATCCCCCCTACATGCTCACCTCCGGCCTTGCCAGCCCGGTATATATCGATTGCCGCAAGCTGATCTCGTACCCGCGCATCCGTTCGGCCTGCATGGATTTTGCCTGCTCGGTACTGATGCGCGATGCCGGTTACGAGGCGTTCGACGCGGTGGCTGGCGGCGAGACCGCCGGCATCCCGTTTGCCGCCTGGATCGCCGACCGGCTGGCCCTGCCGATGCAATATGTGCGAAAAAAGCCTAAAGGTTTTGGCCGCGACGCCCGGATCGAGGGCGAGATCAGCGAAGGCCAGCGGGTTCTGCTGGTCGAGGACCTGACCACCGATGGCGGCTCGAAAGTCAGCTTCGTCGACGCGATCCGCGAGGCTGGTGCTGTCTGCGACCACACCATCGTCGTCTTCTACTACGACATATTCCCCGAAGTGCCAGCCAAACTGGCCGAGCACGGCATCAAGCTCCACTACCTCGTCACCTGGCGTGACGTCCTGGCCGAGGCCCGGCGCGGCGGTTACTTCGAAGCGAAAACCATGGACGAGGTCGAGAATTTCCTCGACCACCCGCTGGAATGGTCGGCGGCCCACGGCGGCAAGGGCGAGATTTCAATCTGACAACCTGCGCAGATGTCAGTCCTATGCCCAGGATGTGATCCGGGGTCTCGCGCCGTTATGTACTGTGGGTAGAGGCGCCGGTCATCAGGTCGGGAGGCAAACTATTGCATGACGGCGTGGCCCGCCCCATATCTACGCCATACGGGTGCTGCCTGGCGGGCCCGTCTAAGACGTCGCTTGGGTTATGAGGACTGTCGAAAATGTCACGAGTCTCCTTCGCATCGCACCCGTTCCTGCTTGGCTTCGAGCAGCTTGACCGTCTGGTCGAGCGCACCATGAAGGCCGGGTCGGACGGCTATCCACCGTTCAATATCGAGCAGCATGGCGAGGACGCTTTTCGCATCACCCTCGCGGTCGCCGGGTTTGCCGAGGCGGACCTTTCGATCACCGTCGAGGCGCAACAGCTTTTCGTGCGCGGAAAGCATGACGAGGCCGAGGCTGACGCAGAGCGCAATTTTCTGCATCGCGGCATTGCCGCACGGCCATTCCAACGCAGCTTCGTATTGGCTGAGCGGGTCGAGGTTGCCGGAGCCAGCCTGGATCATGGCCTGTTGCATATCGACCTGATCAGGCGCAATCTCGAGACGGTGGTGCGAAAAGTTCCGATCAATGGTGCCGGATCTCAGATCGATGGCGCGGGATCGAAAATGCTGACAATGCGGACAGGAGGAGCAAAACGATGAACAAGACCCCATTCACTGAACCGAAGGGTAAGGCCATCGTCTATGTCCGCGAGCTTGCGGCGGACGAGATGCCGGACGAGTTGCGCGGCACCACGGCCCGGTTTTTTGGTGTCCACGACGCCGAGGGTAACCGGCTGGCGGTGGCACCCGACCGGCGCGTCGCCTTCGCCCTGGCCAAGCGCAACGATATGCGGCCGCTCAGCGTCCACTGATATCGCGCCGCGCGGCGGTGCAGGGGAGGTAGATCAAGAAATGCTTGATCACCTGCGCTGCTGGCCCAACCGACATCGGTCCAAAAAGAACCTCCCCAAAGGGCAATCGCTCCGCCTCGGTATAACGCGAAAATTTTCGAAATGCCGGCTCACGCCCGCTCCTCCGCCACCCTGTCACTTAGCGGCCTTGGCAGGCGTGAGACCATTTCCTTGGGGCAGACCTGCCAGAAGTGCTGTAGCTCGTCATCCCAGTGGCGCAGGATCTCGGTGGCCTTCAGGCTGCCGGTCTGGGCAGCGTGCTCGCGCACCAGGTTAAGCAGTTCCTCCTCCCACCAGGCCGCCTCGACGCGGCACAGCTCCAACGTTTCCATGTTCGCCTTGGCGCGCAGCTCCCCCGCCGGGTCATAGACATAGGCCATGCCGCCGCTCATCCCGGCGCCGAAGTTGTCGCCGACCGAACCCAGGATCACCGCGACGCCGCCGGTCATGTACTCGCACCCGTTCGAGCCGCAACCCTCGATCACCGCCAGGGCGCCAGAGTTGCGCACGGCAAACCGCTCGCCCGCCTGACCGTTGGCGAACAGCTTGCCCGCCGTGGCGCCATACAGCACGGTGTTGCCGATGATGGTGTTTTTCTCCGCCACCAGCGGCGAGCTCAGCGGCGGGCGCAGCGTGATCACCCCGCCCGACAGGCCCTTGCCGACGTAGTCGTTGGCGTCGCCGAACACCACCAACTTCAGCCCCGGTGCCGCGAACGCCCCCAGCGACTGGCCGCACGAGCCGTCGAGTCGGACCGTCAGATGGCCTTCCTGCAACTTGTTGTCGACCATCCCGAAGCGCCGCACGATATGGCTCGATACCCGGGTGCCGATGGTGCGGTGGGTGTTCTGCACCGTGTAGTCCAGCTGCATCTTCTCGCCGTCCTTGAAGAACGGCCCGGCGTCCTTGACGATCTGGGCATCCAGCGTATCCGGCACCTCGTTGCGCGGCCGGTCGCGCACGTATTTCACCACATCGCCCTCGTCGACCCGCACCAGCATCGGGTTGAGGTCGAGGTCATCCAGATGCGCCGCCCCCCGGCTGACCTGGGTCAGCATGTCGGCGCGCCCGAGCACCTCGTCGATCGAGCGCACCCCCAGCCCGGCCAGGATCTCGCGTACCTCGTGGGCCAGCAGGCTGAACAGGTTGACCACCTTGTCGGCGCTACCGGTGAACCGCTCGCGCAAGGCCGGGTCCTGGGTGCAGACCCCGACCGGGCAGGTGTTCGACTGACACTGGCGCACCATGATGCAGCCCATCGCGATCAAGGATGCCGTGCCAACCCCGTACTCCTCCGCCCCCATCATCGCCGCGATAACGATATCGCGCCCGGTCCTCAAGCCGCCATCGGTGCGCAACGTGATCCGCTCACGCAGATTGTTCAGCGCCAGCACCTGATGCGCCTCGGTCAGCCCCATCTCCCACGGCAGCCCGGCATATTTGATCGAGGTCTGCGGGCTCGCCCCGGTGCCGCCGTTATGCCCCGAGATCAAGATCACATCGGCCTTGGCCTTGGCCACCCCGGCGGCGATGGTGCCGACGCCGGACTGGGCGACCAGCTTGACGCAGACCTTGGCGTCCGGATTGATCTGCTTGAGGTCGTAGATCAGCTGCGCCAGATCCTCGATCGAATAGATATCGTGATGCGGCGGCGGCGAGATCAGCGCCACGCCCGGCGTCGCATGGCGCAGCTTGGCGATCATCTCGGTGACCTTGAAGCCGGGAATCTGGCCGCCCTCGCCGGGCTTGGCGCCCTGGGCGATCTTGATCTCCAGCTCGGTGCACTGGTTCAGGTATTCGGCGGTCACGCCAAACCGGCCGCTGGCCACCTGCTTGATCTTGGCCGACGGGTTATCGCCGTTCGGCTCGGGGTGGTAATGCTTCGGGTCCTCACCGCCCTCGCCGCTGTCGGACTTGGCGCCGATCCGGTTCATCGCCACGTTCAGCGCCTTGTGCGCCTCCGGCGACAGCGCTCCCAGCGACATGCCCGGCGTCACGAACCGCTTGCGGATCGAGGTGATGCTCTCGACCTCCTCCAGCGGCACCGCCGGGCCAATCGGCTTGACCTCCAGCAGGTCGCGCAAATGGATCGGCGGCTGCGCCTTCATGCCGTCGCTGTATTTCTTCCACAGCGCATAGGAGTTCTGGCCGACCGCCGCCTGCATGGCATGCATCGACTGGGCGCCCCAGGCATGGGCCTCGCCACTGCGCCGGGCCTTGTAGATACCGCCGATCGGCAGGATCTCGGCGCCAGCGCCGTTTCGTGGCCGCCAAGCCATCGCATGCACGCCGCGCAGCTTTGCCTCGATGCCGGAGACGCCGATGCCGGATATCCGCGACGGCATGCCGGGGAAGTACTCCGCCACCAGCGCGCGCCCTAGACCTACCGCCTCGAAATTACAGCCGCCGCGATACGACGAGACCACCGAAATGCCCATCTTCGACATCACCTTCAGCAGACCCTGATCGATCGAGATGCGATAGTTGGCAATCGCCCGGTCGGCGCTGACGTCGTCCAACAACCCGCGCTCGACCCGGTCGAGGATCGAATCCTGCGCCAGATAGGCGTTGACGGTGGTTGCCCCAACCCCGATCAGCACCGCGTAGTAATGCGGATCAATGCACTCGGCCGACCGCACATTCAGCGAGCAGAAGGTCCGCAGCCCGCGCCCGACCAGCCAGCTATGTGCCGCCGAGGTCGCCAAGATCATTGGCATGGCGATGTTGTCGGCATCCGCCGCCTCGTCGGTCAGGATCACATGACCGGCGCCGGCCCGCACCGCCTCCTCGGCGTCGCTGCGAACCCGGTTCAGGGCGCGGCGCAGCGCGCCCGGGCCGTCCCCGGCGGGGAACACGCAATGGATCACCCGGTGGCTGTCGCCAAACGCCTGAACCAACCGCTTGAACTGGGTGTTCGAGACCACCGGGCTTTCCAGCGTGATGATCTCGGTCTGGCTGCTATCCTCGTCCAGCATGTTCTTCAGGTTGCCAAAGCGGGTCTTCAAGCTCATCACCCGGCTTTCGCGCAAGCTGTCTATCGGCGGGTTGGTGACCTGGCTGAAATTCTGCCGGAAGAAGTGACTCAGCGGCCGATAAATATCCGACAGCACCGCCAGCGGGGTGTCGTCGCCCATCGATCCGATGGCTTCCTTGGCGTCCTCGGCCATCGGGTGCAGGATCGTCTCCAGCTCCTCGATCGAATAGCCGGCGGCAATCTGGCGCCGCCGCAATGCCTCGCCCTTGTGCAACCGGGTCTCGGGCCGACCCTCGATCTCGTCGGAAATCTCGGTGACCTTTTCGATCCATTCGGCATAGGGCTGGGCGGCGGCCAGCTCGTCCTTGATCTCGGCGTCGTGCAGAAGGCGTCCCTCGGCCAGATCGACCGCCAGCATCTGGCCCGGCCCCAGGCGGCCCTTCTCGCGGATCGTGCTCTCGTCGGTCGGGACCATGCCGACCTCGGACCCGGCGATCACCAGCCCGTCCCCGGTCACCACATAGCGCATCGGCCGCAACCCGTTGCGGTCCATTCCGGCGCAAACCCAGCGCCCATCGGTCATCGCCAGGGCGGCCGGGCCGTCCCACGGCTCCATCACCGCGTTGGAATAGGAATACATCGCCTTCCACGCCTCGGGCATCGATTCCGAGTTCGACCAAGCCTCCGGCACCAGCATGGTCTTGGCCATCGGCGCATTGCGCCCGGCCCGCACCATCACCTCGAACACCGCATCCAGCGCCGCACTGTCCGAGGATCCGTTGGGGATAATCGGCTTGATATCCTCGGCCAGATCACCCAGGAAGTTCGACGCCATGCGGATCTCGTGGCTCCGCATCCAGTTCATGTTGCCCTTCAGCGTGTTGATCTCGCCGTTATGGGCCAGCATGCGGAACGGCTGCGCCAGCCACCATTGCGGGAAGGTGTTGGTGGAATAGCGCTGGTGATAGATCGCAAAGGCCGAGACAAAGCGTGCGTCCTTCAGGTCCGGGTAGAAATCCGCCACTTGCTCGGCCAGCATCATGCCCTTGTAGATCACCGACCGGCACGACAGCGAGCAGATGTAGAAGCCCGAGATCTGTGCCTGCGCCACCGCCTTCTCGACCCGGCGCCGGATCACATACAGCTCACGCTCGAAGGTCTCTTCGTCGGCGCCCTTGATGTTGGAAATCAGGATCTGCTCGATAGCCGGCCGGGTGGCATTGGCCTTCTCGCCCAGGATCGAGATTTTCACCGGCACCTGACGCCAGCCATAGATATAGTAACCCAGCCGCAGCACTTCGGTCTCGACGATTGTACGGCAGGTCTCCTGGGCGCCAAAGTTCGTGCGCGGCAGGAACACCTGACCGACCGCCAGCAAGGTCTCCTGCGGCTCGTGGCCGGTGCGCCGGATCTGGTCCCAGAAGAACGCCATCGGGATCTGGACATGGATCCCAGCGCCGTCTCCGGTCTTGCCATCGGCATCGACAGCACCACGATGCCACACCGCCTTCAACGCGGTGATGCCATGCTCGACCACATCGCGCCGCGGCACACCGTCGATGGCGGCGACCAGACCGACACCGCACGACGCGTGCTCCTCCTCGGGCAGATACATGCCGTCACGGGCGAGGCGATCGCGCTCGGCCTCGTAGGCGTCAACCCAGCCTTGGTCGATCGGAGTACGGATCATGTCATCAATCCTCGTTTTCGTCGTTTGATGGGCGGCGGTAGAAGGGGATCAGGAAGGCGATATTGGCGGCCATGAAGGCGACCGAACCCAGCAGCGCAATCATGTCGCCCGCGCGGGCTGCCGCGACGATGAACAGCCCGGCGCAGACAACAAACAGCCACCAGCCGATCAGCGTCCATTGACGGTTGGTCAGACGCATCCTCACGTTCCCTTCAGGTCGGGAAAGCGCACGAAGAAATCGTCGCCGGTCGAGGTTTTGGTCGCTTGCGCGAAGTCGTAAAAGCCCGGCTTTTCGTCGATGAATACCTGGCGCGACAGCTCGAACCCCGACTGATCGTCGAAGCTGCCGACCGCCATCATATAGCGGTCCTCCTTGATCATCCGGTAGAACAGGCTCGATCCGCACAGCTTGCAAAAACCCCGCTCAGCCCACTCGGACGAGCGGTAACGGCCAATATTTTCCTCGCCTTCGAAGCGCAATCCCGGTGCGGCCACGGCAAAATACGGGCCACTGGCCCAGCGTCGGCACTGGGCGCAATGGCAGGCACCAATCTGGTGCGGCACGTCTTCAGCAGAGAATTTCACCGCCCCGCACAGGCATTGCCCGGTCTTGGTCCCAGTGTTGGTCATAGCGTCACTCTCCCTCCACCACGCATTGCGCGGCAGTCTTGCGCGGTGCATCGTCGGCAAAGTCATAGAAATCCGGCTTGTCATCGATCCAGATATGCTGCGCGATCTGCACACCGGTCACGTCATCCAGCGCGCCCACCGAGACCCCCCAACCAAGCGTCGCCCCAGGCTCGCGCCAAAACAGCCCCGACCCACAGTGCCGGCAAAACCCACGCTCGCCATGATCCGAGGACTTGTACCAGACCAGCGCGTCGGACTTGGTCAGCGTAACGACACCGTCCATGTCGAGCGACATCAACGGCCCGGAGTTCCAGCGCCGGCACTGGCCGCAATGGCAAACACTGACCTGGCCACGTCCAACCGGGGTGCCAGAAAACTGCACCGCTCCACACAGGCATTGTCCGGTTCGATTCATTCTTCGTCCTCCCTTGGTCTCTGCCACTATCCCGGCGTCCGAAACGATCTGTTAACCCTCTCGAACCATTGGGGGATACCCGCTGACCCATTAACTTTTCATTCATTTTCACAGTCGAGTCGGGAGCACCCCCAAAGCACCCCCATAACACCCCCGAAGGAATCCCAGCCCAAACCCTCATTCCGCTGCCACTTTCGCCGCCCCATTCAACCGCTCGGCGATGGCGTCCGCTGCCTCGCGGCCGTCACGGATGGCCCACACAACCAGGCTGGCGCCACGCACAATATCGCCCGCCGCATAGATGCCGGGGACCGAGGTTGCATGGGTCTGGAAGTCGGCCTTGACGGTGCCCCAGCGGGTCACTTCCAGGCCTTGCGCGTCCCACAGGCGGACCAGTTCCTCGGGCTCGAAACCCAGCGCCTTGATGGCCAGATCGCAGGGCTCGGTGTAGTCCGATCCCGGAACCTGTTCCGGCGCCTGACGGCCGGTGACATCGGGCAGGCCCAGGCGCATTTTCGCCGCCTTGACCCCGGTCACGGTGGCATCGCCGGTGAAGCCTTTGGGGGCTGTCAGCCAGACGAATTCGACGCCCTCCTCCTCGGCATTGCTCACCTCGCGCATCGATCCCGGCATGTTGGTCCGGTCGCGCCGATACAGGCATTTGACGCTGACGGCACCCTGCCGAACGGCCGTGCGAACGCAGTCCATTGCGGTGTCGCCGCCGCCGATCACCACCACCCGCTTTCCCGCCGCATTCAGCTCGCCACTATCGAAGGCAGCCACGGCGTCATCAAAACCCTTGCGATTCGAGGCGGTTAGGTAGTCGATGGCCTGAACAATGCCAGCCACCCCCGACCCTGGCCCGCCGATATCGCGGCTTTTATAGACCCCGGTGGCGATCAGCACCGCATCGTGAGCGGCGCGGATCTCGGCGAAAGCGATGGTCTTGCCGATATCGCAGTTATAGACAATCTTGACCCCGGCTTCCTCCAGCTGAGCGTTGCGGCGCATGACCACATTCTTCTCCAGCTTGAAGCCAGGGATGCCATAGATCATCAGGCCACCGGCCCGGTCGTGGCGATCATAGACGGTGACCTGAAACCCCATCCGCCGCAGCCGGTCGGCGGCTGCCAGCCCAGCTGGACCAGCGCCAATGATGCCGACAGATTCCGGACGCTCGGCCAGCGGCTTGATCGCTTCGACCCAACCCTCCTCGAAGGCCAGATCGGTCAGATATTTCTCAACCGCGCCAATGGTCACGGTGCCGTGGCCGGATTGCTCGATAACGCAGTTCCCCTCGCACAACCGATCCTGCGGACAGATCCGCCCACAGATCTCGGGGAAGGTGTTGGTCGCCTGGCTCATCTCGTAAGCCTCACGAAGGCGCCCCTCAGCGGTCAGCTTCAGCCAATCGGGGATGTTGTTATGCAGCGGGCAATGGCTCTGACAAAACGGCACCCCACACTGCGAGCACCGAGCCGACTGCTCAGCCGCCTTGGCGGCGGCATAGTCACGATAAACCTCGCCAAAATCATGCGCCCGCTCACCCGCAGCCCGCTTCTCCGGCATCTCACGTTCGAGCGAGATAAACTTCAGCATCTTCTGAACCATCGGCCGTATCCGTCCCGGTATTCCACAATTGCACCGCGCGAGGCAGCTCGAACGAATCTCCCTCGCTCTCCCCCAACCTGCTGGTTAGCGGAATCGTTGGTTAAAATAAAGTCAACAATCCTGTCGTTAATTTATGTTTTTTACAAATTAATTCGCCACGGGGCGAAATTTAGTGCCAGTCAATGTCAATGATGCTGTCCTAACTGCCCACTTGCGCCCCCCTGCAGACCGGTTATCACTGTCGCCGCGACCGTTTTCAGACAGGCTGCTTCATGGAACTTTTCGATATCTTCGCGCTGGCACTGATCCAGGGCATCACCGAGTTTCTGCCGATCTCGTCGTCGGGGCACCTGGCGCTGTGGCCGATCCTGACCGGACACCCCGACCAGGGCGTGACTATGGATGTGGCCGTGCATATGGGTACGCTGGCGGCTGTCTGCCTCTATTTCCGCAGCGAAACAGGGCGCTTGCTGGCCGGGATGGCGGACGTGCTGCGTGGGCGCTGGAGAACCGAGGCCGCACGGCTGTTTCTGATGATCTCACTGGCCACAATCCCAGCGGTGGTGGCCGGTCTGGCATTGAAGCTCAGCGGACAGGTCGAAACGCTCAGGGCGCTGGAGGTCATCGGCTGGGCGACGCTGATCGGCGGGCTGTTGCTGTGGTATGCTGACCGGGTCGGCACGCAACGCCGCGCTGGCGGCGATTGGCGCACAAGCGATGCGGTCCTGATGGGTCTGACTCAGGCGCTGGCGCTGGTGCCGGGGACCAGCCGGTCCGGAATCACTATGGCCATGGCCCGCTGGCTCGGCTTCGAGCGCGCCGAGGCGGCGCGGCTTTCGCTGCTGATGGCAATGCCGGTGATCCTGGCTGCCGGGGTGCTGGAAACCGTCGGGCTGGTGCGCGACGGCAACCTGGCGCTTACCACCGAATTGGCCGTCGGTGCGACGCTGTCGTGTCTCGCGGCACTTGCGACGCTGACGGTGATGATGCGGATGTTCCGCGGCGACTGGACCATGCTGCCGTTCGTCATCTACCGGCTGGTGCTCGGCATTGGCCTGTTGGCGCTGGCCTATTCGTAACGTGTCCGCAGTCGGTCAGGCCGCGCTGCCGTTTTCGGTCAGTTGGGTATACTGTCCCTGCGGCCGGTAGGCATAGAGGTAGCCCTCGATTACGCCCTCGGCGGCGGTAGGTTCGATACTGAGATCGGCTAAGCTCCGGGCGCCCGGCGCAACCACATTGTCGCGCTCCAGCAGCCGCACCTGATCGACCGTTAGCAAGGGCTTTGGCAGCATTTGCAGGAACCACGCCTTGATGCGGGCGAAGAAGAACGGAATGTTGACGATCAGGCGGCGGCGCCGGGTCACGCTGAGCATCAGCTCAATGGCCTCGCGCAGCGTGTATATGGTCGGGCCACCAAGCTCGTAGACCCCTGGCGCCGATTCACCGTACGCGGCCTTGGCGGCAGCCTCGGCGACATCCTCGACCCAGACCGGCTGGAACTTCGTCCCACCACCGACAATCGGCAGCACCAGCGGTATCAGCCGGGCCATCCCGGCAAAGCGGTTGAAGAATCCGTCATCGACGCCAAACAGTACTGAGGGACGCAGGATAACCGCGCCCGGAAAAGCGGCGTTGACTGCCGCCTCGCCCGCCGCCTTGGAGCGGGCATAGTCCGAGTTGCCGCCCGCATCCGCGCCAATAGCCGACAGGTGGACCAGATGCGCCGCGCCCTCCTCGGCCGCGATCCGCGCGACCCGCCCGGCGCCCTCAACCTGGCAGGCATCAAAGGTATTGCGGCCCGAGTTGAACAGTAGCCCGACGCAATTGACAACTGCATCCGCACCCCGGATCACGGCGCGCGTCGATGCCTCGTCACGGATATTGCACTGAACCGGCTCGACCTGGCCAACAGTGCCATAGGGCTTGACATACATCGCCTCGTTCGGACGCCGGCAAGCCACGCGCACCCGCCACCCCCGCCGGGCCATGCGCTGGGCAATATAGCGGCCAACAAAGCCGGAGCCGCCGATGATAGTGACGATAGGGGATTGGGCGGACATCGCTGCGTCTCCTCGGGCCGTTTGGACGATTTCATAGGTTTATGACGCGAGGGGGATCGGGGCAATAGGGCTGAGCGGGGATTGATGGGCTACGTCGGCAAATCTCGTCGTCTGTATCCCCGTCGCCTTTATCAATTACGGCATCGACCGACCGGCTTGCCCGGATCGACAACGGACCTGAACACTGGAAGACATAAGGGGGGCGGTCGCTTCTGTTGAAGGCGACCGCCCGGAGTGCGTTGTTACTTGATCGTAACGGTGCCGAACATGCCGGCTTCCCTGTGCCCTTCAAGTTCGCATTCCATCGGAATGTTCTCGCCAGTTTGGATCGGCACGATGAACCATTCGACTTCGCGCAAGGGCCCCACTTCGATTTCCCTGATGTATCCTTTGATCTCGGCAACCAGATTGCCGTCTGCGTCAGAGATCTCAACCTTGCGGGTGAAGAGTTTCTCGATGAGTTCATGTCCGGCAAATTCATGCTTCGCGTCGTCAAGATTCCGCAGCACGATCTTGTAGGCCTTGCCGGTTTCAAGATCGAGATGATCGGGTTTGAAGTACATCCGGTCGCCCGAAGTACCCATCTCGATAACGATTTCCTGGGGGTCCGCCCGGCTCAAGTCTCCCGCCGCATATGCGGAAGAAGCAACCAGAAGCGCAGCGGTCGACATCAGGATTGCAAGCGTTTTCATCAGACTGTTCCTTTCAAATGACTATGTGTTTAAATTTTAAATCGGATTTCAAATGAAGACATTGATAGAGGTCAACTACACGAGCGATTGGCAGGCATGTCCACACATGTTCGCGGACGGCGTAAATTCACGATCGCCAAAGGGAATCAAATATAACCGGCGCTCCCAGTCCGAGGCCAGACATTGCCACCAACGATCCATGCGCGTCCCACGCCGCAACCCCGTTGACATCCCCCGCCGCCGTCGCTAGATCAGCCGTCGCGCCGCACTGCGGACAGTTCTGCCAGATTTGCGGTTCTGTATCGTCAGCGGTTACGGGCCCAGGTGGCGGAATTGGTAGACGCGCTAGCTTCAGGTGCTAGTTTTCGCAAGGAAGTGGAAGTTCGAGTCTTCTCCTGGGCACCACTACAACGACACTTAGCCTTGATCCTAAAGGGAAATTCCTTTTGGGAGCAAGGCGAATGTCACACAATCCGTCACACAAACTGTCACACATCATCATCAGAAACGGCTCTTTTGTCTTTAACAGGAGAGTTCCGAAAGCGCTCCAATCCGGATTTGGGTCTCAGTTTGTAAGGGCTCACCTGGGTCGGAATCAGGACAAAGCTGAAATGCTGGCATCCAAACTGACAAAAAAACTCGATGAAATTTGGTCATCCCCTTCTGTCCAGCCAATTGACGTTTCCCATTTGCTGACGAGCATCACGCCCACGGCTTACGTTCCACATCACTTACGCGGATGTTTCTCCATCCACTCACGAGCCATTTTCTGTGCCTCAGCGATT
>Ga0307380_10002910_pt1 | contig 24034 bp, 32 predicted proteins | sample UN3MG_FD_202239 | JGI IMG/M metagenome (GOLD analysis project Ga0307380, IMG submission 202239) | Soil microbial communities from Risofladan, Vaasa, Finland - UN-3 | ecosystem: Environmental > Terrestrial > Soil > Coastal area > Acid sulfate soil | place: Finland: Risofladan, Vaasa | collected... | reverse complement strand
ACGATCAAGGGGCCGCCGTAAGGTTGCGCATGCCTACCCCCCTTGCCAGGTGGCAGCCTATCGAAAGAGAAGTCCGGCCGTTCGCCGGGCTTCTTTTTTGCGCGCTCAACGGCGCGCCGGCGCGCCCTTCTAAAAAGGCCCGCGCCTTAACCATTTTCTAAGCGGATCAGGGTGAGATGGGCGAAGTACCGAGTGGAGTACTAAGTAGCGTAAAGGGAATCAGTTATGCGCACCATCTTTGCTTTTGCGGTCATCACCGCAACCATCGCCCTTGGCGGTTGTTTCCATCACGGTCAGCAGACTTACGTCACCGAGCTGCCGCAGGCACCCGTCCCCTATAAGTAAGTCTTCCACGCTGGTTCGGCCGTCACGGCTCGAACACCCGGAAGGGTCCGAGTCTCGTCCGCGCCGGAATCGAAGATCAGTACTGCGTAAGAAGCCCGGCCGACCCGCCGGGCTTTTTTCTTAACGCCTATAAACCTCTCGGGCGGAACCGTGACCGATCGGACGCGTTTTTAAGGCAAACCTCCTCCAATCAAGATCGAATTGGCTGGAGCCGCGAAACCCGACATGCCGTGCATGAGGCGCTGCAAGGTGATGTGATGCCGTCGAAACCAAACCGCCCGGAGCAGGATCGGCTAAAGCTCCCCGCATCGAGCTGGTGGATCCCGTCGCTAACGGTCTTTATCGCTCTCGCGGCGATCGTCACCGCCTTCGCCTAGAGGCAGTCACCTCAGACAGCCCGAGCACGCCGTGTTTTGCCGCCACATAGGCAGACTTGTCTCTCTCAAAAGGTCCTGGCCCTGTTTTCCGCTCTGGCCATGTTCTCCGCTCAAGACCTTGTGAGCGGATATGACCCGCAAGTGAACGCAGGGTCCAATAGCCTGCAGCTATGGTGTCGATGGCGATCGGCAGTTCCGCGCACGAGCCTGCTGGTCCCAGGTCACGCAAGGGAGCTTCGCAGGATTTGACCTCTACGCGGGGCAATCGGAGGGAGACGAGATGCTCATCAACTGGCTGGAAGCAGGGCGCCGCCTTGCCGAGCGCATCCCCTATTGCATCGTGGCGCTGGTCGCCCGGTTTGCCGCGGCGAGCGTGTTCTGGCGCTCGGGCCAGACCAAAGTCGAAGGCTTTCTCCACATCAAGGACAACACGTTTTTCCTGTTCGCGGAGGAGTACAAGGTTCCGCTCCTGCCCCCCGACGTGGCCGCCCATCTCACCACATATGCCGAGCATATCTTCTCGGTTTGCCTGGTCGTCGGCCTCGCCTCCCGCCTGTCCGCGCTCGGCCTGTTGTTCATGACCCTGGTGATCCAGATTTTCATCTATCCCAGCGGCTGGCCGGAGCACATCCTCTGGTTCGCAGCGCTGCTTTTGATTTTGGCACGCGGACCCGGCGCCATCTCGCTCGACCACCTCATCTGGTCCCGCGCGGCGCGAAACGAAGCGTCGCCCGCGCGCTAAGCGTACGGGCGACGACCGGCCGAACATGCTTGCGTGGCGGGCGGCTTGCGGCGGGCGCTAGCGGCCTCGCTGCAAAGCCCTCAACAGCTCGTGGCTGGGATAGGAATCCGCTGGCAAACCATACTTGATCTGCATGGCGCGGATGGCCTCGCGCGTGCCGGCGCCGATCACGCCGTCGATCTTGCCGACATCGAAGCCTTGCCGGGCCAGTAGCGCCTGCAGCTGCTTGGTCTCCGCCGCGGTAAAGGGCTCGGGATTTCCCTTATCGAGCCGCGGCGCGCCGGCGAGCCTTGTGGCGTAGTAAGCCGCTGTCGTGGAATAGACGAGTGAGTTGTTCCAATCGAGATAGACCGTGGTGAAGTTCGGATAGGCGAGAAACGCGGGCCCGTCGCGACCCATGGGCAGCAGCAGCGACACCGGCATGTTGTCGGCCGGGATCGGCTTGCCGTTGCGATAGGTGACGCCGTGCTGCGCCCAGAACGCGCGCGGCTTCTGGATGGTCACGTCGGCCTGATCCCACGGCACGTTACCCGAGACACGAACCTCCTCGAGCCAGGGCTGACCGGGTTGCCACCCTTTGGAGCGAAGATAGTTCGCCGCCGAGGCCAGCGAGTCCGGCGCGCTGTGCACCAAGTCGCGGTGCCCGTCGCCGTCAAAATCGACGGCGTAGTTGTAATAAGTTTTCGGCTGGAACTGAAACTGACCGACCTCGCCATGCGCCGGACCGCGCATCTGCCCCGGCGTGAGATCGCCGCGGTCGATCACCTTCAGCGCGTAAATGAGCTGTTCCCGGAACTCCTCAGGACGGCGGCAGTCGTAGCTCAACGTGGCGAGCGATTGAATGCTCGGCAGATTACCCATCACCTTACCGAAATCGGTTTCCAGCCCCCAATAGGCGACCATCACCGGACCGGGCACGCCGTATTGCTGCTCGATCCGCTTGAACACGGAGGCGTATTTGTTGAGCATCGCCTTGCCGACCTGCAGGCGATTATTCGACACCATGCGGCCCTGGAACGTCAGAAAATCCTGGGCAAAGACGCCTTGGCGCCGGTCATGGGCAATGGCTGTCGGATAATAGGTGACGCCGTTGAGCGCCGCGGCGACGGTCTGAGGAGATATGCCTTCGGCGATCGCTTGTTGTTTGAAGCCTTGCAGCCATTTGCCGAAACCGGCGGGGCCGGGACAAGCGGCAAGCGCGCTCGAGGCTGAACCGAACAGCACCGCCGCGCAGAGGCCAGCGCGCGCTGTCATAAGGGTGACGCGTGTCATGAGGTGTCTAGCCATGCGCGTCACTGAACCCAGTCGGGGGCCGTCCGTCAAGCAAAGAGGTGCTCATGATCCCGGCCTAGGGATCACCTTTCTCATAGGTGCCTATGTGTTCGGCGCGCGCCAGGATGTGACCGTCCATGGCCGACTCCAGCTCGGCCTTGGTCATCGCCGCGGCGAGAAGCACGGTATCCAGCGCATAGAGCTTATGAAAATAACGGTGCCGCCCGATCGGCGGGCACGGCCCTCGATAGCCCGTCTGCTTCCAGTCGTTGATTCCGTCCGTCGCACCTGCCGGCAAACCCTGGCTGCTCGCATTCTCCGGCAGAGCATCCGTGTCGGGTGGAAGATTGTGGACGACCCAATGCACCCAGACGCGCTTCGGCGCCTTGGGATCCGGCGCGTCGGGATCGTCGACGATGAGGGCCAGGCTCTTGGACCCGTCGGGCACGCCGGAGATTGCTAGCGGCGGCGAGACGTCGTCGCCCTCACACGTATATTTGGAAGAGATCTTGCCGCCGGATTCGAAGACCGGCGATGTCAGCATAAGTGTCATCGTGACGCTTCCGGCCCAGGTAGAGATGAGGGCGAGAAGGGCAATCAGCCCAGACAACACGCCGCCGAGGAGCGACACATGACGGCGCAACCGTCGAACCCGCGACCGAATGGCCGGACCAGCTAGTCGGTGTGCGGCGGCAACTCGCCGATCCGAAGCTTTTCCATCAGCGCATTGATGCGCCGGGACGCCTCGCGCTTACTCAGATCCTGCCGGAACGCCCCAGGCTCCTCAACCTCCTCAGCCAACGACTTGAGGTAGGACGCCTGCGCACCCGTCATCGGCTCCCGCGCGGGAGCCTCGGCGGATGAAAGCTGCTGGCTCTCCTGATACGCAGGAGCCCTCTTCTTCTGTTGCATCGCAATATAATCCTGGACCTTGCTTGGTGTTTCCCTATGGGATTCGTTTTCTACACTGATTGTTACAGTAGGAATCGAAAAGGGCAAGGATTTGGCGCTCCTTGGCCAAGGTTTAGGCATGGCGATCTTCCGCTCAGGAAACGGGCGCTATTCGGCTGGCCACGTCCCACGCATCCAATCAATCTTAGAGCGGCCTTCCCGGGCTGCGCTTGATTCAGCGCAAATCCTCGTGCCGGAAAACTGAGCCTGCGCGGGCGGCGGAAATCTGTACGCGAGGGGTCAAATCGGCTGTCTCAACCCCCGCGACTTGTTGAAGCAGGCGGCAACCGTTTCACATTAACATGATGGAAAGTATAGGAAAAAGAGCCGTTACAGCCTCTAAATGGCCTTTCAATAAACGCCGGCCAGCCGATCTTTCGCCCCCTTTTCCCGTAGTTTAGTGCACTGCACCAACGCGTGCGCGACCGATTCGAATCGTCATCGGTCACTTAAAAAACCTCCCAAACAATTGGAAGTAAGGAGCACAACGCATGGTCAAAGTGCGAGCGAAGATAATGTCGGTGGGATTGGTGGGTGCTGCAATGTTCTTGCCTCTGAACGCCGCCCAGGCGGACCAGGTCGGCCACGCCTCTTGGTATGCGCTGACGTCCCAGACCGCGAGCGGGGAACGGATGAACCCGAACGAATTGACCGCAGCGCATCGCTCGCTGCCGTTCGGAACCAAGGTCCTCGTGGAGAATCTCAGCAACGGCCGCTCTGTTGTCGTGCGAATCAATGACCGCGGACCGTTCATTGGCGGCCGTGTCATCGACCTGTCGAAGGCCGCTGCCGCTCATATCGGCATGATCGGCTCTGGCACCGCCAAGGTGCGGATCACCAAGGCGAGCGGCGGAGCGCTCGAGGCCTTGGGGAAGTCGACGTCCAAGTCCAGGGCAGACGCCAAGCGCTCGGCCAGAAACTAGGTCTTGCTCGCCGGGCTGCCGCTTGGCGGCGGGCGCCCCAAAACTTTGAGATATATGAGCGAATGGCGCTATTCAGCGCCCGCTCAAGGAACAAGAACGCCGGGCCAGCGCCCGGCGTTTGCCGTTTCCGCCATGCCCCGAATGCCCGAGCCTCCGGCAGCGCCGGCGGGATCGCCAGAATCGGCCCCGGACACATTGGCGTGAGGCCGGAAAGATCGTCGCTACCTGTTGCCCAGATGCGCTAGGCAGCTACAGCCAAAGCCTGCATAGTCGCCACAACAGGCTTTTGGTGGCTGGACACCGGATCCCTCCCGGGGACCTGGTGACGCAATCGTAACCAACAAAGCTCAGGATTCGCAGGGGTTGGATGCCCCAACCCCGATGGAGTCACGATTCGACATGGCCACGCTTCTCCCCCTTCGCAAAACCCTTCCCCGCGCAGCTATCGTCGTTGCCGCGCTGTTTGCCCTCGTCGCCATTGATGCCGCTGGCGCGCAGCAGCGCCGCGGCGACAACAATGGCAACAGCAACCAGGCGTCCGGCAATCAGGGCAGCCGCACCCGTGGTGTCGGCGGAACGTCCTGGACCCTGAGCGACGTGTGGGGCGAGCCCAAGATGCCGCCGCCGGCCAACGATTTCGGGCCCGGTTTCGACTATCAGGGGGGCGGCTACAACCTGAACGGCGTCCCCAACCAGTCTCCCTATCCCAACTAATCGCGCGCGTTCATCTGCCTAGCGGTGTTCGCGTCAAAGTAGATGGGTCTTGCACACAATAGCCTCGCGCTTTTACAGTGAGGCGCTTTGTGGGCAGACAGCGAACCAGGGTGGAGACTGGCCGCGTACTACGCTCCTTGGGAAGCAACGCGGTTTCTTTCCCCGTTTCCTAGACTTGCCTGATTTTCCGTGCGCGTTGCGCGGACCATTTGGAGGGGAAAAGGAGCTTCCCATGCGTCAGACCGGCACGGTCAAATTCTTCAATCATTCTCGTGGGTTCGGCTTCATTACGCCGGACGATGGCGGCAAGGACGTGTTTCTGCACATCTCCGCCTTGCAGAAGTCGGGACTGCCCGCGCCGGACGAAGGTGCGCGGGTCTCGTTCGAGACCGAACCCGATCGTCGGGGCAAAGGCCCGCAAGCGATTAACGTGCAGCTCGGCGAATAAATCAGCCACGCAAATCCAACTGTTTCCACCCGCTGCGATAGTGGCGTCTCTTGGCCCTGCTATTGTCAGCGGGATTTTTTTGAGTCTCGCCGCTCGCGAGACATGACGGAGGGCTCACGCGTGTCGGACCCCGCGCTTGCAAGCGTACTCGATCGTCTGGCCGAGGACCGCGGCGCCGCTCTCGCGCGGCTGTTTGAATTCCTCGCCATCCCGAGCATCTCGACCGACCCCGCCCATCACGAGTCGTGCATCGAGGCGGCGGAATGGTCCGCCTCCGCCTTGCGCGAGATCGGATTCACCGCGAGCGTGGAGCCAACAACCGGCAAGCCCATGGTGCTGGCCCATTGGCGCCATCCCGCCGCCGGTTCCCGCCCGCATGTTCTTTTCTACGGGCACTACGATGTGCAGCCGCCCGACCCGTTGGACGCATGGACCGCGCCGCCCTTCGAGCCGCAGCTCGTCGAGGACGCGCAATACGGCCAGGTCATCGTCGCGCGCGGCGCCTCCGACGACAAAGGTCAGGTGATGACGTTCATCGAGGCCTGCCGCGCCTGGCTCACCGCGAATGGCGCGCTTCCCGTCGACGTCACCGTTTTGCTGGAGGGCGAGGAGGAATCCGGCAGCCCGAGTCTGGCGCCGTTTCTCGCCGCGCATGGTGCGGCCTTGCAAGCGGACATCGCGCTCGTCTGCGACACCGGGCAATGGGACGCAGAAACACCGGCCATCACCGCCTTCTTGCGCGGCCTCGCCTTCTCCGAGATCACCGTCTCGGGTCCCTCCCGAGATCTGCATTCTGGCATCTATGGCGGGCCGGCGTGCAATCCCATTCGCGTTCTCGCCGAGATCATCGCCGCGCTGCACGACGCGCAAGGCCGCATCGCCATTCCCGGCTTCTATGACGACGTGCAAGAACCGTCGGCCGAGCAGCTCGCAGCTTGGCGCAATCTCGGCTTCGACGCGGCGGGATTTCTCGGCGAGGTGGGCTTGAGCACACCGGCCGGCGAGACGGGCCTGAGCGTTTTGGAACAGCTCTGGTCGCGCCCGACCGTCGAGGTCAACGGCATCGTCGGCGGCTATACCGGGCCCGGCACCAAAACGGTGATTCCGGCACAGGCCTCGGCCAAGCTTTCCTTCCGCCTCGTCCCCAATCAAGACCCCGGCAGAATTCTCGACGGCTTGCACCGCTTCGTCGCCGAGCATCTGCCCCCCGACGCATCCGTGACCTATGCCGGCGAGGGCGGCTCGCCCGCGGTCGGCTTCGACACCGAAGCACCGGCCTTTCGTGCCGCCTCCGGCGCGCTTCAGACCGAGTGGGGCAAGGCGCCGGTGATCGTCGGCTGCGGCGCGTCCATCCCGATCGTGGAATCGTTCCGCACGCGGCTCGGCATGGATGCCCTGCTCATCGGCTTCGCGCTGGAGGACGACCGCATCCATTCGCCCAACGAGAAATACAATCTGACGAGCTTCGAAAAGGGCGCTCGCAGTTGGGCGCGCATTCTCGCAAGCCTCGGAAACACCGATGCCGATAGTTGATCTACGAGTTTTCGGCGCCGCGATCGCCGCCGCGTGGCTCTTGGCGGGCAGCGCCGCAGCCTATGACGATGGGCTACACGCCTACCGCTACGCCGAGCCCGGCGACTTCGATTACTATGTGCTGGTGCTCGGTTGGTCGCCCACCGACTGCCTCAAAGAGGGCGACAAGCGCCGAGGCGCGCAATGCAATACCGAGCTTCCACACGACTTCGTGCTGCACGGCTTATGGCCGCAATACGCCAAGGGATGGCCCGAGGATTGTTACCAGGGCAAGCGTCCATGGATTCCGTCGCAAGTGCTCGACGAGATGCACCCGATCATGCCGAGCAAAGGGCTCATCATTCACGAATATACGGCCCACGGCACATGCACCGGCCTGACGCCGGCAAAATATTTTGACGCCGCCCGCATCGTATATGAGCAGGTCAACGTCCCGGCCGGCTTCGACGACCCGGACACCCAGCGCTTCCTGTCGCCCGATACGATCGAGGCTGAGTTCATCGCGGCCAATGCCTGGCTCAAGCCGGACATGATCGCGGTGACCTGCCGGCGCGGCAATTTGTTCGACATCAGGCTGTGCTTCGATCGCGACCTCGCCCCGCAAGCTTGCGGCGCGAACGAAGTGCAAAAGCGGTTATGCCCTCTTGCGCGGATTACCGTACCGGCGCCCTAGAAGCGGTAGATCACCGAGCCGCGGAAGGTATTCATGTCCGGATCGAATGTTTCCTTGCCGCCCGGATAGTTGAGCGTTTCGGATTCGAAGTCCGTAAACTGATAGTCGACGCGCGCGCTCCAATTGGGATTGAGCGCGACCTCGGCGCCAGCGCCGGCGCTCCAGCCGAAGAAGGTGGCCTCGCGAAAGGCGCCGCCGGGCCCTGAAATGGACAGGTCGGCATTCGCCCACGCCCCACCGAACGTGCCGAACAGGAGGATGTTCGGCCTGAGGGCATAACCGGCGCGCAGGCGCACATCCCACATCGTATCGATGCTGGTGTCGGCTTTGTTCAGACCGGCATTGAAATGACGGCTTCCAGTGATGTCGGAGGCCAGGAAGTCACCTTCCAAACCGAGCACGAACGGACCGCTTTGGAAGCTGTAGCCGCCAATGACACCGCCAAGCACGCCGCTCGAGGAGACCGAGCCGTCCGCCGGCTGCAGATCGTAGCTCACGGAGGCCCCACCAAGGGTGCCGCCAAGATACCAGCCTTCGAAAAGGTCCTGCGGCGGAACCGGCGCCGCATCGTAAATCGGCGGCGCATCGTAGAGATCGGCACTAAGAACTGGGGTTGAGGCCGTGGCGCCGGCCGTTAACACGGCGGCAACAACCACAACCTGGAACAATCGTGTACGCATAACAGACTCCCTCACGATTGAGGCTCGGTCCGTTCGCCGCGCAGCACGGGAGAGCGTGCTGGACCAAGCGCTCACGGCCCCAAGGTAGTGCCCTACCCTTACTGACTGTTAACGACGAACCGGGGCGAAAACGGGCAAGGTAAGCGGCGGGTTAATGACCATCCCAAGGCGGGATTGGAAGGCACGATTGGTGAGCCGAACGGCGGCCGCCTCTAGCTGGCCCGGAAGAGCGCGACGCAGCCTTGCCTGTCGATGTCGACGGTCGCGAAGCGCCTACGCAGCCCATCCGTCAGCGTTTCCAGATCGTCCTCCCGGTTATCGAACACGCCTTTGGCGTTATAGATGTCGAGCAAGGCCCGCGCCGGCCCGTTGACCCGCACGCCACGGCCGAGAATCGTGGCGCCGAACAGCACTGCCCCCTCTGCCATCGCGGGCCGCAGATGATCGAGCACCGCAAGCTTCTCGCTCATGGCGCCCGGTAGACAATGCAGCACATAGGTCAGGCCGATCGAATCGAAGGGTTCGGTTGGCTCCAGCGGCGCCAGGAGATTCGCTTGTCGGAGCGTCAGCTCAAAGCGGGCCAGCCGCCGGCCCGCGCGCTTCAAGCAATGCTCATTGATGTCGAGCAGGACGAGGCGGTCGAAATCTACGCCCGCGCGGTCGAGAAACAGACCCGTGCCGGCGCCCGCCTCGAGATGATTGGGCGACAGGTTGGCCGCGTAGAGATCGAGTAACCGCTTCGTCGGACAGCGCCAAGCAAAGCGGTTGGACAGCCCGTGAACGACGACATCGTAAAAGGCGAGCGCGAAGGGGGTATAGACCGCATGCGCCCGCGCGATGGCTTCAGGGTCGGCCCCTCGATGGGCCTGATGTACAAAATCCGCCATGATTGGCATCCGGCACAAAAAAAAGGGCGCCGAAACGACGCCCTTTTAAGATGGGAAGTCCTTTTGGGGAAGTCTGAAGCCCTAAAACGAGGCCGAAATGGTTCCCACAACCCGAGAGTCACAGTTATTCGTGAAGCCACTGAAGGCTGCGCACCCAGCGTCGCTGAAGTCCGTATCCCAATAGCGGATATCCGCGGACCAGTTCTCCATGAAGCCGAGGGTCAAGCCGGCGTTCCAGTAGGTATAGTCCGCACTCTCAGTCCACTGCCAGCCGATCAAGCCGCTGACGCTGGGCGTGAATATCCACCACTTATTGGAGAAGGCGTACTCGCCCGAAAGCTCCAGCGCGTCGGCATCGCCGGTCTCACCGAAGAATTCCGGCGACCAGTAGTTGGTCACGCCGAAGGTGAAGGCCTCGCCGAAGGTGTAGGACGCACCGGTTTTCAGTTCGAAATAGTCGAAGTTTCCGCCCGGATCATAGGCTCCCGGGTACGTATAGTAGAGGCCGGCGATGTCGAAGCTGATGCCCTTCCACTCCGGCGTGATACCGGCATAGTAGTCGATCTCGAGATTGGCGAGGTCTTGACCGTACGGACCGCCGCCGAAGTCGACATTGGAGCCCCACATACCAAGATAGAAGATACCGTAGCTCGCATCGAGCGAGGCCTGCACCGCCGGGTTCTGCGTCGTATTCGAGATACCACGGAACACGTAATCAGTCGTGAACGTGGCGGTGCCGCCGAGAGTGAGCTCCTCGGCTTGTGCCGGCAGAGCCAGGCCCCCGATGAGAGCCGCGCTCAAAAGTCCTAATTTCAAAGTCCCCACTTCCCGAGCCATTGTCCAGTCTCCTGCTTTTTTCGCCTGTCCCTGCGAATATGATTTCATTGGTTGGGAATGTGCCCCCGCATCAGTGTCCGCGTCACAACGTCCCCCGTTGCACTGACAATAGTCGGGGCCCCTCTCGAAGCAATGAAAAAGCAAGGGTTTCTTAAAACATCTGAGCATGTGTGACTATTCTGCAATGCTCCAAGCACTTTGACGCCACATTGGGCTCATGCCGCTCAGCGCGCTGCACAAATACTCAATCAAAGTGCCCATAAGAGAGGCAACTGCCCAATGCCGAGGCGCGATCCAATCAGCGCGCGGTTTCATTGGGTTGGGTGAGTCGTGTTGTCACCGCATCTGCGCCGCCGCCCACTGCGCCTTGTTCGGATTTACGCGGTCCCCTAGACTGCGGTTTCGCCAGTGCGAGACGCTTGACAGTTCGATTCGCCACCTCTTCCCGCAAGGCAACCATGGCCGAAGACACCACTGACGCTACGGTGCTCGTGACCGGCGCGGGGCGCCGGCTCGGCCGGGCCATCGCCCTCGATTTGGCGGCGCGAGGCTGGCGCGTGGGGGTCCACTTCCACGCATCCGCCGACGCGGCCGCGGGCCTCGTCGGGGAAATCGAGGCCATGGGCGGTCAGGCGGCCGCCCTGCAAGCCGATCTTGCCCGGATCGAGGAGCTCTCGCCCCTGATCGAGGCCTGCGGCGACAGGCTCGGCGTCCCCACCTGCCTCATCAACAATGCCGCCTGTTTTGAGCGGGATTGCGCCGATTCGCTCGATGCGGAGAGCTGGCAGATGCATCTCGACATCAATCTGCGCGCGCCGGTCTTCCTTACTCAAGCCTTTGCCAAGCAGCTACCGGGCGGCGCCTTTGCTAACGTCATCAACCTGGTCGATCAGAAGGTACAACGGCTCAATCCCGACTATTTCTCCTACACGATCGCCAAATCGGCCCTGTGGACGGCCACCCAGACCCTCGCCCAGGCGCTGGCCCCGAGAATCAGGGTCAACGCCATCGCCCCCGGGCCCGTGCTGCCGTCCCGTGACCAGAGCGAGGGGGATTTCGCCGCCGAATGCCGCTCGACCCTGCTGAAACGCGTGGTTTCGACCGATGACGTCACCGCCGCCGTACGCTTCCTGCTGGACACCCCCTCCGTCACCGGCCAGATGATCGCCCTCGATGGCGGCCAACACCTGGCCTGGACCAAAGAATGACCGCCTTGCGGGCTTGAATGGTTCAGGACTTAGACCTTACCTTCGTTCAGGTGTGGCGCATGCTTGCCCGGCATCGCGCGAAAGCCCTCATGATCCCATGCCCTTAGAGAAGCCCGACAGCGACCCCTCGCTCCTTGCGCGCGCGAAAGAAGCTTTGCTTGGCCCGGACACCGGCGCCGCGGTGATCGCCCGTTTCGCCAAGACGGCGCCCGCCGGCCCCGGCGTCTACCGCATGTTCAATACCGAGGGCGAGGTGCTCTACGTGGGCAAGGCCCGCCACCTCAAAAAGCGGGTGCAGAGCTATGCCCGGGGCACCGGCCACAACAACCGCATCGCCCGCATGATCGCCGACACCGCGACCATGGAGTTCGTCACTACGGCGACGGAGATCGAGGCCCTCCTGCTCGAGGCCAATCTCATCAAGCGGCTGAAGCCCCGCTACAACGTGGTGCTCAGGGACGACAAGTCCTTCCCCTTCATCCTCATCTCCCGCGACCATGCGATCCCGCAGATCCTCAAACATCGCGGCGCGCGCAACCGCAAAGGCGACTACTTCGGGCCTTTTGCCTCGGCCGGCGCAGTCGGCCGCACCATCAACACCCTGCAGCGCGCCTTCCTGCTGCGGTCCTGCTCGGACAGCTACTACGAGACGCGCACCCGGCCCTGCCTGTTGTTCCAGATCAAGCGCTGTAGCGCGCCATGCACCGGCGAGATCTCGGAGGAGGACTACGGCCTGCTGGTCGACGAGGCGCTCGGCTTCCTCCGCGGCGAGAGCGACGAGGTGAAGCACCGGCTGCACGCCCTCATGAACGAAGCCAGCGTTCGCCAAGACTATGAGCGGGCGGCGAGCTTCCGCGACCGGCTGACGGCGCTCAGCCATATTCAGTCCCGCCAGGGCATCAATCCCCACACCCTGAAGGAGGCCGACGTGTTCGCCGCCCATCAGGACGCCGGCCAAACCTGCATCCAGGTCTTCTTCTTCCGCAGCGGCAATAACTGGGGCAATCGCGCCTATTACCCCCGCGCCGACAAGGCCCTGCCCGCCGACGAGGTGCTGGAAGCCTTCATCGCCCAGTTCTACGACGACAAGCTGCCGCCGAAGCTGATCCTGCTGTCGCACGAGATCAAAGGGCGCGGCCTGCTGGCCGAAGCCTTGTCACTCAAGGCCGAACACAAGATCATCGTGACCACGCCCCAGCGCGGCGAGAAACGCGAACTCGTCGACCATGCGCTGGTCAATGCGCGCGAGGCCCTGGCCCGCCGCCTCGCCGAATCCGCTTCGCAGACGGCGATTTTTGGGCGCTTGGCCGAGCTGCTCGATCTCGACGAGCCGCCCGCGCGCGTCGAGGTCTACGACAACAGCCACATCTCCGGCAGCAATCCCGTCGGCGCCATGATCGTCGCCGGGCCCGAAGGCTTCATCAAAGCGCAGTATCGGAAGTTCAATATGAAGGGCGAAGATCTCGCCCCCGGCGATGACTACGCCATGATGCGCGAGATGCTGACCCGGCGCTTCAACCGGCTCGTCAAGGTCAAGGACAAGGACCCGGCCAACGACACCGGATGGACCGCGCCGGACCTGGTGCTGATCGACGGCGGTCCGGGCCAGTTATCGGCCGCCCACGACGTCCTGGACGACCTGGGCCTTTCGGAGATCAGGATCGCCGCCGTGGCCAAGGGCCCCGACCGCAACGCCGGCCGCGAGCGGATCTATCTTAAGGGAAAACAGCCTTTGCTCCTGGAACCGCGTGACCCTGTGCTTTATTGCATACAGACGCTTCGGGACGAGGCGCACCGGTTCGCCATCGGCGCCCACCGCGCGCGGCGTAAAAAGGCCATCACCGCCTCGCCGCTCGATGAGGTGGCCGGTATCGGGCCCACACGCAAGCGCGCCCTGTTGCAGCATTTCGGCTCGGCCAAAGCTGTCAGCCGCGCCGGCATTGCCGATCTCGAAGGCGTTGGCGGCATCAGCGCGCAAATGGCCAAGGCGATCTATGATCACTTCCATGAGCGCGAGTAATACGAGCGCGGGTAACTTGAGCGCGGCAACTGAGTTTGAACGGATGACTATGATATGGCGCAATTAGGATTGGCGGAACGGGGTGCCCCCAAAGGCCGGTACGGCAGCCTGCCGAACCTGCTCACCTATGGGCGCATCCTCGCCATCCCGGCGCTCGTGGCCTGCTTCTTCGTGAGCGCCGACTGGGGCCGCTGGCTTGCCATGTGGATCTTCATCGCCGCCGGGATCAGCGATTTTCTCGATGGTTATCTGGCGCGGGCCTGGCAGCAGCAAAGCGCCATCGGCAAGATGCTCGATCCCATCGCCGACAAACTCATCGTCGCCGCGAGCCTGATGATGCTCGCCGCCAACGGCACCATCGCCGGCTGGTCGCTATGGGCCGGCGTCATCATCCTATGCCGCGAGATCCTCGTCTCGGGCTTACGTGAATTTCTCGGCACGCTCGCGGTCAGCGTGCCCGTGACCAAGCTCGCCAAATGGAAGACCTTCGTGCAGATGGTCGCCATCGGCTTTCTGCTGGCCGGGCGCGCCGGCGACAAGGTGTGGTCTTTCACCACGCTGTTCGGCCTCACGCTGTTATGGATCGCCGCGATGCTCACCCTCTACACCGGCTACGATTATCTGAAGGCCACGCTCCGCCACGTGATGACCGACGAGGAGTGAGCCATGCGCCTCCTCTATTTCGCCTGGGTCAAGGAGAAGACCGGCATCGCCGCCGAGGAGGTGGCGCTGCCTGACGACGTCGCCACGGTCGGCGAGCTGATTGCCTGGCTGAAGACGCGCGGCCCCGAATACGCCAATGCCTTCGAGCGTGACGAAGTGATCCGCGCGGCGATCGATCAGACCCATGCCCGCCATGACGCGCCGATCAGAGGCGCGACCGAGATCGCCTTCTTCCCGCCGGTCACCGGAGGCTAGCGTGATCCGCGTCCAAGAGCAGGACTTCGACATCGGCGCGGAGATCGCAGGCCTCAAAGCGGGACGCACCGATATCGGCGCCATCGTCAGCTTCATCGGCACGGTGCGCGACCAAGACGACAACGTGAGCGGGATGACGCTGGAGCATTATCCCGGCATGACCGAAGCCGAGCTCACGAAGATCGAAACGGACGCCCACGCCCGCTGGCCGTTGCAAGCAAGCCTCATCGTCCATCGCGTCGGCGCGCTGAAGCCCGGCGACAACATCGTGCTGGTCGTCACAGCGTCGGCCCATCGCGAAGCCGCCTTCGACGCCGCCAAATTCCTGATGGATTACTTGAAGACCTCCGCCCCGTTCTGGAAGCGCGAGTCGAGCCCAAGCGGCGACCGCTGGGTCGAAGCGAAGGCGGGTGACGAGGCCGCGGCTGCACGCTGGCGCGCAAGCAAAGACGCCGCCGGGTAGCGCACCGCAAATATCAAAATGAACTTTCCGCTGCCGTCGTCGTTGTAAACGGTGTCCTCACAGCCACGCGGGTTCTGTAAATGCTCAGCCAAGCAAAGCGATGGAGCTCGCAAGTGACCGTCGGCATCCTGTCGGTCGGGGTTGCCGCAAGCCTGGCCGTCGCGCTCGGCTGGCTGGCCGTCCAGTTCACCGTCGACCTCGCCGGCACGTTCGAGGTCATTGCCGAGATCGTCGGCTGGATTCTCCTGCCGTTGCGCGTCTAACCGGCGCGTTTTGGATTGGTGAGGCAGCTATCGTCGGAGGAATCGCGCCCCGCGCGGCAGCACCTTCACGTAAGGCCCCCACACGCAGACATCGCCCCAGCTGCACAAGCCTCGGGCGCATGTGCGCTGATAGGTGCAGGAGCGGCATTTATAGACCGGCTGGCAGCCACTGCAGCGGGCGATCTCCTGGCAGTCCTTCCACACCGCCACTGGCGTCGCCATCGGTGCCGGCTGGCCGGCCTCGCTCAAGCCGCGCGGCGACCAGACGCCGGCCTCGCCGTCGAGCGCCGACAAGGCAACGAGCCCAAGGGCGACAAGGCCCACCAAGACCAGGAGCATGCGTGCGTATCGCAAGGAAAGCCCCCTCTTCCGCGACGCCCCCATCGCGCAGTCCAAGATCGCTTGCTGGCAAGAGTGCCCTTTGATCGCCGCCGGATCAAGCGCCGGGATTAGCGCCGGCGCTAGCGCCGGATGACGACGCCGTCAGGCGCGTGGCGGTGTTCCCAGCCTTCCCGTTCGAGCGCCGGCGTGTCGTCTTCCGCTTGCGGATAGCCGAGGCACAACAGGCCGATGAACACCCAGTCGGCCGGAACCTCCAGGATCTCGGTCATGCGCGCCGGGTCGAGGATCGACACCCAGCCGAGCCCGATCCCTTCGGCGCGGGCAGCGAGCCACAGCGTGTGCACGGCGGTGACCACCGAATAATCGAGGGTCTCCGGCATGGTCAGGCGGCCGAGCCCGGCGCCTTGCGCCGTCGTTCGGTCGGAGTACACGGCGATCTGCACCGGCGCATCGTCGAGCCCCGCGAGCTTGAGCCGCGTATAGAGCGCCGCCCGGTCGGGCTCCTGCATCTGAAGCGCCTCTTGGTTGCAGGCCTCGAAGCATTGCCGGATGCGCGCGCGGCGCGCGGCGTCCTCCACCACCACGAAACGCCAAGGCTCGGAAAGCCCCACAGACGGGGAGAGACAGGCGAGGCCGATCAGCCGCTCGATGGTGCCCTCAGGCAAAGGCTCATGCTTGAAGCGGCGCACATCGCGCCGCCAACGCAAGAGCTCGTATAGCCGGGCGCGAGTCTCAGAGTCGAACCGCGGCGGCTGCGGCGCGGAAGCGCACTCGCTCTCACGCTGCGCGAACTGTTCTCTGGACGGCTCCATGAGCCGAGATTAGCACGGATCGTCGCCCGCGATGCCTTGGAGAACGCCCCCTGCCCCACCGGACTGCCGACTTATCCCCGCCTCGCCATGCTGGAATATATTCCTAGATCTAGGATTTAACGAGCGAGGAGTGAGTTCGCGTGCAGGGATCGGCGGCGAGTTGGCGAACCAGCCTTCAGTTGCGCCACATGCGCAGCCTCCTCTGGGGCAAGGTCGTGGAGACCAAGCTCCGCGATCTCGATCGCGCGATCAAAACCTTCGACACCAACCAGCCGCGCGTGCCCGCCGGCAATCCTGACGGCGGCCAATGGACCGACGGTGGCGGGAGTGGCGCCTCGTCAGGGGGGAAGCGGCGCAGACGATCGGACCAGCGCTGGCCACAGGCCAGGCAACGTCATCCTTGCCTCGTCCGAGCCCGACGATGAGCCTCCAAAGATTCCACAGAAGAGACCACCGACATCCCGCGCACGCACCCGCGTCTACAAGGAACTCGCAACGTGGATCGCCAGAGGCGTGCTGAAGGAGGTGGTGGGAAGGCTGATGACGGCCTTGCTCACGATTCTGGACGAAGCCGGCTGGCTCGAACCGGCCATCGACTCCATCCGCACTTTTGCGGATCCTCCCAAGAGCATGGAGGAGTTGCAGCAGGATGTTTACACGCCCGCCCCGGGTTATGATGTGCATCACATCGTCGATCAGACTTCGGCCCTACAAGACGGCTTTCCTCCGTCCCGAGTCAACGCGCCTGAAAACCTGGTCCGCATTCCGAGGCTCAAGCACTGGATAATCACAGGCTGGTACATGATGAAGAACGACCGATATGGAGACGTGTCACCCCGCACATATCTTCGCGGGAAGAGCTGGGAGGAACGTCTAAACGTCTAAGAGTTGGTCGGGACGCTCTGATCAAGCACGGAGTGCTTAAGCCATGAAGGCAGAAGCTCCCAACATGTCGGTCGATCAGTTGGTCGAGCGCTTTTTGACAATTGCGCTGAAACATTACGAAGGCTATCCTCAATCGTCGCTATGCCAAATACAATCGACTTTACGACCAAATGAAGTCCATCGAGGCCGAACTCAAGCGGCACGATGGCGATCAAAGACTAGCCCTATTGTCCCTGTTGAGCCATCCCAACCCACAGATCCGGCTGAAGGCCGCCATCGCTACCCTGGCGGTGGCACCGGACGAGGCACGAGAGGCTCTCCAAAATATCAGCGACCGCAATGAGTATCCTCAGGCAGCCGATGCACGCGGCATGATGGAAGCGCTTGACGACGGCTCGTACAAGCCGACCTAGCGCCAGCGCAAGAGCTCGTAAAGCTGCGCGCGGGTCTCGGCATCGAAACGCGGCGGCGGCGCTGAGCATAAGATGACCGTCATGCGCAAATCCACATATTTCGATCAGATCGCGAGCCGCCGCGTCGATTTGGATCTCGATCTGTACGGGGTGCCCAATCTCGGAGTCCTGCTCATCTATCAGAAATACGGCGGAGGATACTCAGAGGCCTACACCTCAAAAGGCGATTTGAGCCGATTGAAGGAGTGGGTGCGCAATCTGCACAACGATCCACTGCCGATTGGCCTCTTCATTCCATTTCCCGCCGCCTATGAGGCCGTGAAGGAATTCATCGAGACCGATGGCCAACTTCCGAAATGCATCGAGTGGGTGGCGAACAAGGACCTGCCGCCAGGCACGTTCCCCGATCCGTGAACTGTGGAACTACCCCGCGGCGGCGACAGCCTTCGCCGGGCGCACCAGCGCCGCGTAGTCGCTCATCAGATTGCGGGTGATGTCGCCGACCGTGAAGCTGTACTCGCCGATCGAGCCGACCGGCATCACTTCGGCGGCGGTGCCGGTGATGAAGCACTCGGTAAAGTCGGTGAGTTCTTCCGGCATGATCGTTTTCTCGATCACCTGAAGCCCGCGCTGCTTGGCGAGGCCGATGACCGTGCGCCGCGTGATGCCGTCGAGGAAGCAGTCCGGCGTCGGCGTATAGACCACCCCGTCCTTCACGAAGAAGATGTTGGCGCCGGTGCATTCGGCGATCTGGCCGCGCCAATCGAGCATCACCGCGTCGGCATAGCCTTCGCGCTCGGCGCGGTGCTTCTCGATGGTGCAGATCATGTAGAGCCCCGCCGCCTTGCTGTGGACCGGCGCGGTGCGCGGGTCTGGCCGGCAATATTTGGCGAAGGTCAGCTTCAGCCCCGTCTCGCGCGCGGCGGGATCGAAATACGAGCCCCAGTTCCACGCGGCGATGGCGACATTGATCTTGGCCTTTTGCGCCGACACGCCCATCTGCTCGCTGCCGCGCCATGCCAGCGGGCGCACATAGGCGTCCGAGAGCTTGTTGGCGCGCACGACGTCGCGCGCCGCCTTGTCGAGCTCGGCGACGGAATAGGGCACCTCGAAGTCGAGGATCTCGGCGGATGTATGCAGACGCTGATTATGCTCGGTCAGCTTGAAGATCTCGCCGTCATAGGCGCGCATGCCCTCGAACACGGCGCTGCCATAGTGGAGCGCATGGGTCAGCATATGGACGCGGGCATCCGACCACGGGATCAGCTCACCGTTGAACCAGATAAAGCCGTCGCGCTGATCGTAGTCCATAAGTTTCCTCCGCGACCGGGACGGGCCGTTCTTTGGCGCGGCCGCCGTCCCATAAACACCAGAACTGCCCCCTCATACCACCACTCGACGGCAATTGCGCAAGCAGGCGGCGAGGCGTATCAAGGACCCAAATTAAGTCAACATGGCTGACATAAACCAGGCCAAAAAATATGTCAACATGACTGACCTAAATGCACCAGTGGCGCGCGGCAAAGCCGCGGAAGCCAAGCACGGTGACGGCCCCCCGGCCGCCAAGGGCGGTGCTTTGTCCGAAGCCAAGCTGCAAGAAGCCAAGCTGCAAGAGTTCGCCGAACTGTTGTTCTTCGCCTATCGCGATTTCACCGGCGACCCGGACGCTATCCTGGCCGATTTCAGCTTCGGCCGGGCCCATCACCGGGTGCTGCATTTCGTCAACCGCCATTCGGGCCTGCGCGTCGCCGATCTGCTGGACATCCTCAACATCACCAAGCAGAGCCTGGGCCGCGTCCTCAAGCAGTTGATCGACCAGGGCTATGTCATGCAGCAGGCCGGCGCCGCCGACCGCCGGGAGCGGCTGCTGTTTCCCACGGAACGCGGCCGCGCCTTGGCCGAGCGGCTGGCGGCCCCGCAGCTCATCCGCCTCGCCGCCGCTCTGGATGCCGCCGGCCCCGGCGCTGAGACGGCCTTGCGCCTTTTTCTGGAAGCCATGATCAATGCCGAAGATCGTCCCAAAGTGTCCTCCGTAATGTCGACGCCGCCGGTCCAGCCGACCACGGGCGGCAAGGGGGAATGACCATGCCGACGCCGATCAAGGTCCATCGCGCCAGCGGCCCGGACGACAACGCGCCGCACATCCTGGTGGTGGACGATGACAGCCGCATTCGCGACCTGCTCGCCCGCTATCTCAACGACCATGGCTTCCGCGTCACCACCGCGGTCGATGCCGCCTCGGCGCGCGCCACCATGCGCAGCCTGTCCTTCGACCTTCTCATTCTCGACGTGATGATGCCGCAAGAGTCGGGCATCGAATTCGCCCGCGCGCTGCGGACCGAGAGCCAGGTGCCCATTCTCATGCTAACCGCCCGCGCCGAACCCGAACAGCGCATCGAAGGCCTGGAGACCGGCGTCGACGACTATCTCGCCAAGCCGTTCGATCCGCGCGAGCTGTTGCTGCGCGTAAGCAACGTGCTGCGCCGCGGCGCCTCCGCACCCGCCACCGGCGAGGTCCGCATGGGCAATTTCATCTTCCATGTCTCGCGCGGCGAACTGAAGCGCGACGGCGAGAGTGTGCGCCTCACCGAGCGCGAACGCGATCTGCTGCGCTATTTCGCCCAGCGTCCCGGCATGCCCGTGTCCCGCCACGAACTGGCCAAGGATGCCGAATCGGGCGGCGAGCGCGCCGTCGACGTGCAGATCAATCGGTTGCGGCGCAAGATCGAGCATGACCCGGCCAACCCGGTCTATCTCCAGACCGTGCGCGGCAAGGGCTACATTCTGTATCCCGAATGATGTCCTCCATCGCCGACACCGCCGCCCCTCTTACCGCCGAGCAGCGCCGCCGGCCGCTGGGGCGTTTCATGTCCGCGCTCGGCGACAAGATGCCGAAGGGCCTCTATGCCCGCGCCCTCATCATCATCATCGCGCCCATGGTGCTGCTGCAGTCCGTGGTGACCTTCGTGTTCCTGGAGCGCCATTGGCAGACGGTGACCCATCGCCTGTCGACGGTCACCGTGCAGAACATCTCCATGCTCATCGATGTCTATGAGGACCTGCCGAAGGCGCAGAACATCGACACGCTAACGGCGCTGGCCGAGAAGAATCTGGGCTTGCGCGTCCGCTTCGTGAAGGGCGAGGACTTGCCCTTGGCCCGCTCCAAGCCGTTCTTCGATCTTCTCGACTCGACACTCTCCGACGAGTTGAAGCGGCAGATCGGCCGCCCCTTCTGGATCGACACGGTGGGCCGTTCCGAATTCGTCGACATCCGCATCAAGCTCGAGGATTCGATCATGCATGTGCTGGCCAAGCGCAGCCAGACCTATGCATCGAACTCGCATATCTTCCTCGTGTGGATGCTGGGCACGTCGCTTGTGCTCCTCACCGTGGCCATCCTGTTCCTGCGCAATCAGATCAAGCCGATTCTGCGCCTCGCCCATGCCGCTGAAAGTTTCGGCAAGGGGCGGCCGCCGCCGGACGACTTCCGGCCGCGCGGCGCGCGCGAGGTGCGTCAGGCGGCCCACGCCTTCATCGAGATGCGCGATCGCATCGAACGCCATGTGGAGCAGCGCACCGTCATGCTCGCAGGTGTCAGCCACGATCTGCGGACCATCCTGACGCGCTTCAGGCTCCAGCTCGCCATGTTCGAGGAGAATGCGGAGCTCGACGCCATGCGCGCCGACGTCGACGAAATGCAGGCCATGCTCGAGGACTATATGGCGTTTGCCAAGGGCGATTCCGGCGAAGCCATTGGCCGCGTCGACATCGGCGAGATTCTGAGCGAGGTGCAAGCCCAGGCCCATGGCGACAAGACCATCAAGATCGCGGTCGGCGGCGATCCGCTCGTGGTGCCCGTGCGCCGTCACGGCTTCAAGCGTGCCGTCGCCAACCTCGTCAACAACGCCGCCCGCTTCGCCGATCATGTCAATATCACGGCCGCCAAGCAGAATGGCACGCTGACCGTCGAGGTCGAGGACGACGGGCCCGGCGTACCGGAAGCCGAACGGGAGAACGTGTTCCGGCCGTTCTACCGGGTCGACCACGCGCGCAATCAGGATTCCGGCTCGACCGGGCTCGGACTCGCCATCGCCCGCGACATCGCCCGCATCCACGGCGGCGACATCACCCTCAGTCAATCCCGCCTCGGCGGATTGAAAGCCGTGCTAAAAGTACCCGTCTGATCATTTGGAGATGCTTCATGCGAAAGATTGCCGTCGGACTAGCAACAGCCATGGCCGTCGCCTTCAGCGGGCCGGCCATGGCTCAATCCGTTCAGGACGAGATCCAAGACGAGGAGCAGCCGGGCTCGGAGTTCGAGCTTGAGGATAGCGGCGGCAAGGTGGAATTCGGCCGCAAGAGCAAGCTGGACGCTGAATCAGAGGCCGAGGCCGAGAATGACAGCGCACCGATGGCACTGGACGACGATGTCCCGCTCGATCCGTCGGACGACCCGGATAATCCGGATGAGCCGGATCCCATCGACGAGGAGTTGCCTGGCGAAGGCCCCGAGAGCCTTTCCGGTCCCGACGACGAAGACCCCCTGCCCTATTAAGCGGCCCGGGCCGAGTGGTCCCGGACTAAGACGCGCCGACGGGCGACGGACCCGCCTCCGGTGACGCAGTGGGCTGTGACGGTGCATCCGCGCCGCCCTTCCGCTTGAAACCGCGCGGCACCAGTCCGCACAGCGCGCCGCATACCTGATCCATGCTGGCGAGCATACGCTCGCCGTTGCTCAAGGCCCGGTCGAGCGCCGCCATGGTGCGATCGAGCGACGGCGAGGGATCTTCGAGCCAGACCTGGAAGACCCTGCCATAGACCGTGGCCAGCCCCGCCACCCGCACCGCGGCGCCCGCGCCAGCCAATTTGGCCCCAGCGCCGGCCAGCATCCAATATTGCGAAGCCAGCGAAGAGCAGGCGAGCAGCGAAGCCTCGCCCGGGCGGCAGCGCAAGTAGCAGGCGATCCGCTTCAGCGCCGGCTTGTAGGGCGCCATCACCTCGAACCGCATCATGATGAGATCGAACAGCCGGTCGCGCACGCTTTGATCGGGGCCGGCTTGCTTTGCCTTGGCTAGTACGTCGATATCGACCTCGGTCTGGAAGGCGCGCAAGATATCGCTCTTGCAGGAAAATTCGGTTCTGAGGTCAGCGAGGTCGAGCCCCGCCTGCTTGGCGATATCGGTCAGGCCGATGTCGCCCCAATCGCGCTGTTGCGCCAGCTCCAGCGCCGCCCGCACCGCTTTCGCGCGTTTCGAGAACTCGTCGAACATGATCATGCTCCTTGGTTCCCCTAAAGATAGGCCTTCTTGGTGGCCATCTGAAGACGCCGGGAGCCCACTAATCGGCTAGGACGACAGCTCGCGGGAACGCTTGGTGGCGGCGGCAACGGCCTGAATAAGCAGGTCTTTCAGCGCGTCCTCGCGCATCAGCACGTCGAGCGCGGCCGCCGTGGTGCCTTTGGGCGACGTCACGTTCTTGCGAAGCTGGGCGGGCTCCAATTCCGAACGGCGCAACAGCTCCCCGGCACCGGCCACCGTCGCGCGGGCCAGCCGCTCGGCAAGGTCGTGGGGCAGACCTGCGGTAATGCCCGCCTGCTCCAAACATTCGGCCAGCAAGAACACATAAGCGGGACCGCTGCCCGATACGGCCGTCACGGGGTCGAGCAACGCCTCGTCCTCGACCCAGATTACCTCGCCCACCGCGGACATGAGCGCATCGCATTCACGCTTCTGCTCCGGTGTGACGTTGGGGTTGGCGATGGCGACGGTGATGCCGTGGCCGACCGAGGCCGGCGTGTTGGGCATAGCCCGCACCACGGCGGCGGTCTCCGGTAGATGGCGCGACAGGCTTTGCAAAGTCCGGCCCGCTGCGATGGACAGCACCACGGTGTCTTCGCCGACCATAGGCTCGACTTCCGGCAATAGCTTCTCGGCCACGTCCGGCTTCACGGCAATGAGGATGACGGCGGGCGGCGCCGGCAGTTCCGGCGCGTCGCTTGCCTCGATGCCGTGACGCGCGGCGAACGCTGCCATCGTTTCCGACAGCGCGGGGTCCTGGATGAAAACCGTGGCTGGGTCGAGGCCCTGCTGGAGCCATCCCTCGAGCAGCGCCCCACCCATCTTGCCCGCCCCAACAAGAAGCAGCGGGCCGGCAAGGCGGAGTGTCATGCGGTTCCTTGCGTCTCGAGCATGGTGGCGGCAAGCGCTTCTTCGGCCGACTTGCCCGCCCACAACACAAACTGGAAGGAGTCATAATAGCGCTCGCACGCTTCCAACGCTGCCATTAACAGCCCCTCGCACTGGCCCTCATGGGTATGCGCGCCGGCGAG
>Ga0307380_10002908_pt1 | contig 24052 bp, 26 predicted proteins | sample UN3MG_FD_202239 | JGI IMG/M metagenome (GOLD analysis project Ga0307380, IMG submission 202239) | Soil microbial communities from Risofladan, Vaasa, Finland - UN-3 | ecosystem: Environmental > Terrestrial > Soil > Coastal area > Acid sulfate soil | place: Finland: Risofladan, Vaasa | collected... | reverse complement strand
TACTTGTAAGATATGTAAGAAGATCAACAGGATAGAACCTCCAGAATTTGGCTTCAACAGATATATTGTTAAATAGAATGTTTACAATTTCTCGAAATTCAAATCCTGTAGGAAAATCAAATATGAATGGAGCTGCTTTGGCTTCTGCCTCATCTGTTGTAATTATACCAACACTATCGCCTGCTTGATTTAGAGTTCCATTCTTAACATACACCCAATCTGTTTCATTATTTGAATAAGATATATATCCAGCAAGAATTACAGATGCAGTTGAGTCTGCTCCATATACTTGTGCTCCATCCTCACCAGCTTGAAAGAAGAAACCATCAATCTTCTGTGCTACTGCATATCTATATTCAAGATAGACTTCATCAGAAACTGGAGTTATAGCATAGTTTAATGAATCAGCTGTATCAAAGTTGAATAAGATATCCTCATAATCTGTCATAGGATAGTTAGGTGAATTTGTATCTAGAAATGCAATCTTTTCAATTGAAATCATTGCATCATTGTATGTTTGCTCAAGATATAATGCCTTCCATTGTTCAACTGTTAATGTAGGTGGAAGAACATATTCTTGTCCGTCTGTATATCCTTCAAGAGTTATATATCCATAAGTGGTTGCATCAATTGGAACATACGCTGTGCCATCATTGTAATATGTTGAAGTTGCCGTAGAGTCCATATAACCATTAGCAGGAGTCTCAAGATATTCCTGAATGGTTGCATTTAATGCTGTTGAATCTACCTCATCAATAATATCCTGAATGATGTCTGTGATATATTTTGCCATTTAAATTACTCCTTCACTACTTGTATAAACTTGCCCCATTTGATTTTTTATCCTTCTTAATATAACCATTGTTGTGTTTGTATATTTCTCACAAAAGTCTTTCATTGTTTTTCTTTGAACATCCTTTGAAGATCCAATCCAATACTTTCGATTAAAGAATTGATCAAATACATATGCTGGAAAATAATGTGCAATGTCAAGAGTCTTTAGATAGTTTTCCTTCGTTATTACCTCATCAATAAATTTATGATAATAATCGAAATCTATTCTTGGCACCCAATTATTCATAAAATCTTCGTGTTTTAGATAATAAAAGACATCAATTCCTATTTTTTCAAGTATGTTTTTCATATAATTTAAATTGAGGGGTCTTTCATTTATCATTCTATTGTAAATATATTTCATTCCATCTTCACTATCCCACATTAAAGCTACTGTATAATCAACCTTCAGTTTAAGCATCTCTTTAATGCAATAAATATGTCCAGCATGAAATGGACTTAACTTCGGATGTTTCTTATGAAGTCCAATAACTGCACACGGATCATCTTTAACTATATATAAGAAATCATTTAAATTATCAACATATTTCATATTAACTTCCTATTGCTAACCAATTCAGATTTCCTGTTTCTAGAATTGATGTTGAAATCTGATCTGATGAATAACTTACACAAGTCAACAACTCTCTTGTATATGTAGATTGTGCAGTATTTATTGTAGAATAACTATTCAATCCACTATAAATCCATTGAGAATAGAATTGTGATAAATTATATGTTGGATGACTATAAGTCATAGAGAATGACTGTGGTGCAGGCGATGATCCTCTACCAGGATTGATATACTTATCAATGTATGCCCAACCAGAACCAACAAGATACACCCACAATCTAATAACATATGCTGCACGATAGAAATAAGTTAAACCTGGATAGTATGTTGTGTGTCCAGCTTTATCTGTTGTTGTTCTAGATGCTCGAATTAACTTTCTTGTATATCCATCTGTTTGAAAATTAACAGTTATTGATCTTGTAGTTCCAACAAGAGATACAGTTGGACTTTGAGTTAATGTTGCCCATGATGATAGAGCATAAACGCTTCTTGATTCCGTATCGTTTATAGGGAGACCGCCTGTTGATCCTTCACTCAATTCAAGAGTTGCCTGTGTATAAAATTTCCATTGCTTTGAACCAAGTGACGTTTCTTGAACTTGTGTAGCTTCCATCTTCAATGATTGTGATTGAGTTGGATATCTATTATCATAAGTTCTTAATGAAGCAGGTGTTACAATTACTCTTGGAGCATTCTTAAAGTATCCTGGAATTGTAGTCCAAGTTCCATTAGCTGCTGTTCCACCCTCAACTCTGGTCAATGATTTATAAGGAAAGTGTTCTTCTCCTACTTTGATATAGAAATCAAGATCACCATCTGAAAGCACACAATAGTCGCCAGCTTCAGGTCCACCATCAACAGCTACAATAATTGATCCATGGTTACCAGCTGTATCAATGATAACATTCTTATTTCCAAATTCTGCTATTCCACCTTCAGCTAATTTCAATGTAGAACCAATATAAACTTGACCACCATCAATCTTTGTTTGATCGCTTGGATGTTCCCAACTGTTATTATCTGTAGCATAGTCTTCCGGTTTAGCTTCACCTGATACAGATGACCAAGGAAGATCTGAACTACTTAACGCTGTGATTACACCTCTTATACTCAAATCTCCTGTGTCACCATCATATGTTAAGATGTCAACTGAAGATTTACGAATATTTATATCTTTATTGTCTAGATCAATTATCATACCCTCTGTTGCTGAATAGTCTGGTGATTGAATTGATCCTGCTGTGATTACACCTATATCCGCAGATATTGCAGATAGATTCTCTGTTGCTATATCTTCAGCAATTACAATTCTTCTGAATACTAATTCATAGATTTGATAATCGCTTGGTGCTGTCATATAAATTGTGCAATACTTTGCAACCACACCATTTGGTAGAAATGCATGCTCATATCCAGATGTAGTCTTCTGCCAATAGTTTGTTTTTGCCAAAGCAAGACTTGCATACTGTGTTAATCTATCTTGTCCTTCTGAAGATACAAGAGCGTGAGATCCATTTCCTCCATAATATGTTTTGGTTCCATCTGCCTTCTCTAATTCAAACCAACATTGAACAGCAGAGTCTGACCATACTTGAACTCCATTGATGAAGTTTTCAATTGCCATATCATATTTAATCCAACTATCAACAGTATCTGGATATACAACTCCACCCGAATCAAGTATACCATCATACAGTTCAATGATTTGCTCTGAAGTCGTGTCTAGCGAATCTGTTATAATAATTGATTGTGATAATTCTAGATCAACATTTTCATATATAATTTGAGTTGGTGTTCCGGTTCCTTGTTGACTTGATATACCAATTCCAAATAAATCATAAGGAACAATCTCGATATAGTATGTTGTCCCGAAATTTAATCCAAAGACTTCAGCTTCAGTTATAGGATATGGGACATCTATATATTGAGTATATGTTAAAGTAGATGTTGAGTCATAGTATACTCTATAGAATGATAAGTCATTATCTAAAACATGACTCCATGTTACATCTAAGTATGTTGGTTTTGAATATACAGTAGGGGTTTGACCTACCATTGTTGGTTGTGGGTTCGATGCTGTCAATGTTGCTGGCGGCGAAAGTGTCCCATTCTTGTTAAATGCATAGACTTTGAACTTGATTTGTCGGATAGGACTCCCGGCATTATCATCATTGTTCATATTGAACGTATAGATGTATTGAAGTGTTTCTCCATCCTCCGTTACCCATGTTCGTAGCAATGTATTGTCTACTTTATAAACTTCAATTTTGTATCCGAATACTGTATCATAACCTACTGAACTTGTTGTGTCTAATTCTAGGATGTTAGTATCAGTTCCATCTGATATATAAACAACTGTTGATCCATCATAGGCTGCTCCAACAGAAGCATCCCATTCAATCTCACAGTCAGGCCCATTAAACTCATCTGTTGCAGGTTCGTCAATTGTTCGTAGGTTTGTAGGAGCCGCTAAATCTTTTACGTTTGTAACCATTGTGAAATCAGGATACAGAATCCATTCTGAATTTCCAGTTGCAGATGTAGCTCTTACCTTAATTGAATATGTGCCAGCAGGAACATCTCTCCAAGTATATGAAAGACTAGCTGTTCTATCTAATGTAAATGCAGCTTCGGACGTCTTTTGAATTTGAATTTGATAATCTTGTGTTCGTGAATCAGGTGATGCTACCCAACTTATTAATGCACCATACTTTCTATTCTTTTTATCACCATCTGTATATGTAAATGGTTGAACTTGTAAATTTGATGGTGGGTCAAGAGCTCCAATAGGAAGATTAGATGCAGGCGGAACTTCAATTATGTTTCCATCTTCAACAAATGTATACTTGTTTGGGTCGTAGAGAATAGCAGATACCTCATACTCTGATCCCATCGTCAATTCTTTAACATTTGTAATTTGAAATTGCCTTACATCTGTTACACTTGATTTAGTTACTGCCCACGTTTGTCCAGGTGAAGGTGCTTCAGCAACAGCACCAGACCATGTAAGGGTTGTTGTAGTTGTTGCGTCGTTTGTTAAAATCTTTTCAAACACCGTTGCTGCTGTGTTGTCAGCACAATATAGTGTATAGGTCTCTCCTACTTCGATCTCCATAGGACGATCAATTGTGATGGATGTAGTGGTGCCTGAAACAACACGACCTGATTGATTTACAGATGAAACATAATCTTTATCTTGAATTCCTATAACTTCACCTGGGATTCCATCTGCCCATTCAATACCACCTGTGAATGAAACTAGTTCTGTTTGATTGAGATCTGTATAAAGAATATACTTTGCTCTACGAATAGCTTCGTTCTTTGATGTACATCCGAAACAGAATATGTCAATTGGATTGTAACCGTATCTAATGATTCCATCTTCATCGTGAATAGTAACAATTGTAGGTTTCCCAAATTGATCCATATCATTGTATGAAACATTAACGGCAGTTGTTCTAGATGACTTTGCGGTTCCTTCGTATTCAAACAAACCATCTTTAACATTCGATTGATTAGCTATACGAGTTATATCTTTTGGAGTGTCCTGATCAAATGAAACAAATCCAGAAGTCCAAATTGGATATCCTCTGAATACTGAACACAAATGATTAATGACTGCTAATGCTTGACGTCTATCTGAAATTACTCCATTAAATGTAAATCTAGGTTCAGAAGATGTTGAATCTGAAGAATATCCACCGCCTGGAAGCCTAGTTCTTTCAATAAAGTCAACAGGTTCGTCACAATATTGTCCAATTGTATATAACTTCCACTTATCAACTAAAGCAGGATCTACATCTTCACCTAATCCAAATCTTTCATTGTTAATCATATCAAAGAGAACCCAAGCAGGGTTACTACAATAACCATACTTAAATTCACCATCCCAAACACCACTATAAGTTCCACCACCATTTTCAATGTCTGGAGTATAGTTAGATGGAATCCACATGTATCTTCCGTATATGTTATACGCACGAGCAGGAACTGAACCACCAAATTTATCTGAGATCAATGATACACCAGCTACTGCTGTATCTGGATATGACATTTTAACAGATTTTGATTCTGTATATGAATAAAGATACATAGCATTTTGTTTCTTTACTGTATCGGTATCATCTGTATCTCTATAGATTTTAATATGATACGGTCCGGTTCCCCATAGATATGCTGTTGTATTCAAACCATCAAGTTGATGTTGACGCCTGAATGGAGATACATTTTTTCCTGTTAGAGTTCCTTCACCAGCGGCTGTTATCCAATGCATTACATCGCCAGCACCATCATCACCAATTACATCAACATGATACTTAACTGTTGTTGGATTCGTATCTCCATTGTCTTCTTGTTGTAACATTACTGGAAACTCAAGAGTTATATAGACAGTATCTACATCAGGATCAGTTATAACAAGTGTATATTCGCCTGTTTCTTTTTTAATCTGAGTGTTTACAACTGTAACATTATCAATTGAGTCAAAGTCTGTTAAAGGATAAGCTTTATTCAGGGAATCACTAGTTCCCATTGAATAACCGCAACGACCATCAAGAGTAACACCGGTAAAGTTTATGGTTCCAGATTCACCTACTACTGGCACTTCATTGAAGTATGTAGATTTCTTCCATTTCAATCCATCTCCATCACCAACCCCTCCATTCGCAGGTCCATAAATCAAACCTTCACATAAAACGTCTACGATTCTTGCTGTTGATGTTGACTTAAGATTGTTAGGTGCCTCTACTGGAGTATAAGCTTCTCCACCTCCTCCACCACCTCGTCCTCTTACGATCTGTTTATCTTTGCTCATTTAGTTCCCTCACAACAGGATATGATTCAGCAATGTTATTGATTTTGAATGAATAAAAGATCATTTCCTTTCCATTCATAATCTTGCCATCTGCTATCTCAATGTTTTGTAATTTCATTCTATTTACAAGCATCTTCTTATATAATCTATTGAAAAACTCTGTTAAGTTATCTTTGTTAATGTGCTCAGCATACTCTTCAAATAAATTGAATATCTTAATCTGGTTCTTATCATACTCTTTATAGTGTCTTGAATAGTAAACTCCATTCTCATTCTTAATCGGTTCAATTAACAAATGCTTTTCTGGTGTGAAATTATTGATGAACCAAGCATCATAGAACTTTACATACCCATCCTTCCACGAAGCAAGTTTATTCCAAGTCAGTTGTGATCTTCTTTTCAACATCATCATTGCTTTAATTCTTTCAATTATATGTTGATTTCTCTTATGTGATGTAAGACATTTGTATAAATCGTGTTCCTCGAACCATTCATCTACCCAATCTCTATAGTCAGGTGCATAATCTTTTACAAAGTCATCATCATGCCACCAGAACAGATCAGCATCATGTTTCATAGACCAATTGTAACAATCAAGATAGTTTGCTTTACTTTTCTTGTTTTCTTTATATTTATTGCCTACATAGAAGTATTTAGGAAACGATCTTGGATCTGCAAAGATCAAAAGAACATATTTGAAGTTTGCCTTTGCATAATCAAATATATAATCATGTCCTTTATGAAAGTTGTCATAGTTATTTTTCTTATCAAATGTTACCGAACAGATATCATTTAGATCATAGTTTTCAATTACATCTCTGAATGAATTAATTACCACTTGCTTGGAGCGCTTGGCCATTTATCTGAGTCTCCACTACCATATTTATCGTCATCATCATGAGGCCATCGGAAGTCAACATCATCTTCAACTATATCTGTTGAAAGATCTGTTATACGAATACCACCTGATACTGAAATAGATCCTACAAATGTATGACCGTATGCTACAGGAATTGTCAAACCAGGTTCAACAGAGTTTACAGGACCATCAAATAAATACGAAGGATTCTCATCAGGTTTTTCATTGTCACCATAGTTTCCAATTGCTGGATTTGGAGAAAGCATCTGTGCTATACCTCCAAGAATCAAAGCAGCTCCTAATTTGTATCCGATTGGAGCAAATGCAGGAACAAGATATGAAATCACAACAAGAACAATTCCAAGAACCACACTAAAGAATCCATTATCTCCACATCCAGCTGCTATAGGCATCATGTGCCAACTATCTTTTGAAAATCTCATTTCGACTTCGTCTGGTTTGATCTGTTGACCGTTATGTAATGATTCTCCTTTTGCAACTCGATAGTATCCAGTCTTTTTCATCAATGTTTTGAATCCAGGAAAATTAGCTTCTAAAGCACTCATCATCTCACGAGGTGATCTAACCGCAATCTTTATACCTTTCGCATCGTGCTTATATTTCTTTTCAAACTTCCTGGCTAAACTTCCATATAGATTTATGGTATTTTCCATTTAAACTTCTCCCAAATCTCTGTTTAATCTACCACCCATATATAACATTTCTTGATAATATGATGGGGGAAGAGTGCACGAGATCTTATTGATGAAATGATGCATGACTTTTCCTGTATCTAGAATTGATCCCACGTGATTAATATATTTTGATCCTACCATCTTATAAAATAAAACATCGCCTGGTTTAGCTTCATTCTTGTTAATGAAATCAACAGGATAGTCATCTGAGTTGATATGATCTTCAAATAATGATTGTTCTCTTTTCCAATATCCTAAACTTCTAATAGGAGTTGATATCCTGATATTGAATTTCTGTTTCCAGTAATCTCTTGCTAAACTTAAGCAATCAAAAACACCAAAGAAGAATGGACGTTGAATCAATGGTTCTGTTTCAAGTGTATCTCCAAAGAAAATTAAATGAGTAGCACATCCCTTTTGAAAATTAACAATTCCAAATGGGATTTCCAATGCTCTTTGCTGTTGTTGATCTTCTTCACTAGCATGCGGATAGTTTATGTGTGAATGAATAATAGCATCAATCATATCTGTAGCAAGTAGATAGTTGAATCTATCATCATCAATTATAAACTCTTGTCCAGGAGCTTCTGATCTATTTTCAAAAGGAATAAACTTATCCTTTGAAATGATTCCACATCCTTCATTTGGAAGACAGGAACGACAATGTTCGATTGCATCTTGCTTTGCTTTTATTGAAAAAATGTTTATCTTATTCGTAAACATATAAACTCCTTATCGGAATGGGATCCCGAAGTTTCCGATCCCTGGGAATCCTCTATATGGTAATCCTTCATCAATTGTGTATCTTAATCTGCAATCACATAGTTGTTTGCCACATTCATCGCCATCCTCATCTGTTGCCTGTCCTGTTTTAGTCCAATATCCATTGATTCCTGTGTATGGACAAGTTGAATCTTCATTATTAACACCAAGATATCTATGTGTGCAGGTTGCAATTGCTTGACGTTTAGGAATTAATATATTCTCTAAGTCAAGTGCTGATCTTAACTCCCATTCGATAACAGTTTTTGTTTGTTTAGTTTTACGTTCAACAAAGAATACATCGTCAAGGAATTTGGCATTTGGATCTGCTTCTGGTTTCCCATCAAGATATTTCTCAAATGTTCTAGTCCTCACAATCTTTGCCCCAACCAAATCCTGATAAGCTATAACTTCTGCAAGTAATATTGGAGTCACATTTGATAACCTTACCTTTGGTCTTGGAAACTTTCCTTCATCGTTTTGTTCAAGACCTTCAAATTGAATAGGTGCAGGATTATAATCTATTGCATTGAATGTTACCTTACCACCCGCATTGTTTGTGCCTGTTGTGAAATAGTATATGCTTCCACCAATTTGTGTAGCATCAATCCTAAACAATTCCACTAACGCACTACCTGGCATTAATTGTTGTTGGTCTTCTTTAATCTTATAGTAAGTTGCCATGTGTTCCTCTTATACCAATGGAAATTCTTGCATTAGTGTACAAGTTATTTTCCATTGACATCTACCTGGTATTCCATTAGGAGTTTTTGATACTTCACCAGCTGTCCAATATTTTGTTTCTGTTGAATCAAGTGGAGTCCATTGAATTATATTCGCTGGAGCATAAACACTATTAACAAGTATATCTTCTAATGCTGAGGCAGACGTTGAGTCTAACAAGACAAAATCCATAGACCATTGTTCACGGTCATAGTTTATACCATCAACAAGAATTTGTCTATAACCATCACCAAATTGTAGCTCTTTTGTATTGAGTTTACGTTTCTTGGATGTATTTTTGGTTACTTTATATGTATCTGTGTCTAACAGGACTGCCATTACGCCATCCTCCCTGTGTTAGCATTTAACATTCCACCAACACGTTTCTCATTATGAATAACCTGTCTCACTTGATCTTTCATCAACTGTGCCATACTTGAGAATACTTTATTTGCTTCTTCAGGATCTGTTAAAGCTCCACCATTCTGAATGTTTATATTATTTTGGAAGGTTACATTATTGCCAGCTCCTCCCAGTTGATTGTTAGGAATAATTGTTCCAGATGAACCAGGCATAAATAGTTCAGGTCCTCGTTCTCCAACAAGATATGATTTGCCAGCACCTACCGGTCCACCTTTAGCTCTTCCCCATCCATATCCAGCAGATGGATCAAGACCACCTGCGCCTCCACCTAAAGCACCTGTAATTGCTCCACCTAAAAGTGAAACAAAACTATTGATTGCTTGACTTGAAAGCATATTAGCAATAGTTGATAAAATACTCGATGCCATACTACTGAAAGCATTCTTAGCGTTAAATGTTCCAGATACAATACTGTCGAACATTGATTTGAATCCAGACTCTGCTGTATTTAATGCTGAGGTTAATGACTGACCAGCAGGACCCTTTAAATCAAATGTAACTTTAGGATCAGAACTTTCTGCGTCACCAATCATACCAAACAGTTTACCAGACAACTCAGCAATCTTTTCACTTAGAGGTAATACTGATGAACCTCTACCATAGAAGTCGATATAAACTTGATGGTCTTCCGGAATTGATTCTTTAAAGGACTTAGCATAGTATTCCATCTGTTCATCAATAGATTTTTTACTCATCGTTGGAAATCTTTCCTCACGCTTCTCTCTTTGCTGCTTGAATAATGCATTATATCCTCGGATAATGTTCTTCGTTTTCTCGTCCAATTCATCATTCATACCTAACATATCTTTAACAGATTCCTTATAACCAACTGCCGCTTCTTTAATTGCTGATCCTACACCAGTTGCAGCATCTTTGGCTGCGGTACCTACAGCTGTCATTCCATCAGCCGTTTTACTTATAACAGTGGATAGTCCACCAGTCATAAAGTCCGCTAATGCTCTAAGTGCTTTTTCAAGTTGCCCAATCCACCAGGCTTCTGCTTCAAGCGCCACATTTAAAAGCATAACGAGTCCCTTTAGAGGTAAAAGTAATGGAGATAAAATATTAAAAACGTCTATTGCTATATTAATTAATCCACCAAGAATTTTAAACGAGTTCCCCAAAAGATCAATAGCGACATTTAAACCTGAATCTTTAGCTTTTAGAGACACTTCAAGCCAATCATTAAAACGAGTTACTAGATCGCCAACTACAGGTGCAAGTCTTTCACCGATTGTAATGTAAATCTTTTCAAAGGTTGCATCCAACTCCTTCATTCCAGCTCCAGCACCGCCTTCTATCTTCTCAAAAGCTGTTTGGGTCGCTCCAGCAGATTTTGCCATTTGGTCTAATAGCTCTGTCATTTGAGCTCCACCTTCTTTTGCTGTAAGAATAAGCATTGCATTAAGAGCTTCACTAGATCCAAACAACTTACCCATCTTGGCAACATCTCCATCTGCTGCTATAGAAATGTCCTCCATAAATTGTTTCATACCTTTTGCTTTCAAAGCTGCAGCATCAAATTGAATTCCAAGTTCTTCTGCCATATCTGCCGCTGCTTTCTGAGGTTTGATAATATTTGTAAAAGCTGCTTTTAGTGATGATGCTGCTTCAGATGTCTTAATACCACTTTTAGTTAATATTGCAATTGATGCTAGTAATGCATCCGTTGTAACACCCAATTGACTTGCAGTAGGAGCAACTCTACCAATTGATTGAGCTAACTCATCGAATGTAGTCTTTCCAGCTTTAACTGCTGTAAACATTTTGTCAGAAACTTCCTGTGCCTTAGTGAATGATAGGTGATAGGCATTTACCACAGTTGTAAGACCATCCGCAGCAGTTTTCATATCAGTCATACCAGCTTTACCAGCCTTTGCTGCTGTTGTAAGGAATTCTACAGCATTATCTTTGGGAACCCCAGCTGATAAAATTTCATACATACCTTTCAAAAGTTCTGTGGTTGATCCTAAAGCAGAAGGTAATGATCTGACCTCCTTTCCAAATGCTTCCATTTCCGTGTTACTTACATCTAGCATAGTCCAAACATTATTCAGTTGTTCTTCATACTTAACAAATACATCGTAGGATTCTTTGGCTACTTTAGTAACAGCTGTAAAGGCAGCAACAGAGGCTACAACCGCAGCGGTTACAGGATTAAATGCTGCCGCCAGTTTCGTAGCACCTCCTCCAATACTTCCGAAAGAGGATATGATACTAGTGGCGCCTTGTTTTATGGTTGTCGAACCACTATCTTTTACTACCCATTCTTGTTCGATTTTTCGTGCCATTATTTGAGTCCTCGTGCTGCTTATTCAAACCAGCAGATGTAAATATTGTGAATTTTTTTAAAAATATATGGAAGTCTTCTATGTCTTCTTGTTCAACTATCAATAAAATGGATGCTGTATCTACACCTCCCATACCATTCCACAATAGTATTGAATATCTTTCAAAGATAGACATAAACTCGTAGTTTTCAGGTAAACAGATTTCAAATCCACACTTTTTACAATCTGGTGGTATACCAGAGAACATTTTCCTGGTATACATACAATCTTCACATGATATCTCCCGCGCACTAGCAAACCGCCATGTGGCGAGAGCAATTAGTTTTTTGCTTCTTTTTCTGTTACTACCTCTCCATGAAGTTCTGCACTTGAATTAATTACAAAAATAACTAGGTCTTGTGCATAATCAAAAATAATTTTTTTGTTATCTTCATCACATTTAATGTCACCATCTTCATCCTCAATACCTTTCCAATCAACAACTACTTCATTGAATAAACTCCAAAACATTTCCGACGTAAATTCTGTACTATCGCTTGGAAGTTTAGTTAGATGAAATAGAGAGAAAGGTTTAAGTAGGAATTGAATTTGTTCATCTTGTGGGAAGGTGCACCATTTAGCTTCTAATTTTTTTCTGTTAATTTTCCTCATTATATTGTCTCCTTAAAGTATTTTTTTAGGAGGCGTGCAGTTGGAAGACCACACTTCTCACAGTTGGGTTTGATCTTACTTCCCAACGCTCTGGTTTCAATACAATCTATACATGTTATTCCATCACGTTTAACATACCATACTATAAATGCTAACAAATCATATAGATTTGAATCTGCCAGACCTTTTATGAGTTGACGTGGGGACATTATACGATCATCCCCACGTCGGTGTTTAGATTCAGTCATTATGCTGACCTCCTATTTGAATTTATTTATTAGGGATACCTTGCAATCGGTCCATTTCCAGTTACACTCATTGTGAAGGCAACAACTGAATTGTTGTCTGCTGTGAAGTTATAACTGTCAATATACAACCCTGCTTCAGAATCTGTAATTAAATCACTTGCAAAATAGTTAGTTGAATCTATGTAGAATCTCAAGTTTGTAACAAGAGTTCCACTTTCAGCTGCAGCTACAAGTGTAGATTGTGAAACATCATCCAGATCAAGAAAACCTGAAATTGTTGCAGTCCACGATTGCATCCCCCTACAAAACTTTGCCCACGCATCGCCGAATGATGTAATGTCTATGGTTTCGTTATTGATAGTAACATCCATAGATGTCATTCTACCGATTGTAGTGGTATCCAACTTAATTCTGGCATTACGCCCAAGATTGACTGGACAAGTCATTGTTTTTATTCCTTATTCTAATGTTGTTAAATTTAGCTGATGCTAAACATTAGTTCTTATGCCAAAAATCATGGCATATTTTACATAACATAAAAAGATTGCTTCTTTCATTATGTTCTCTATCCTCATCTCTATGATGAAGTTCTAATTTGTAATCAGAATGACAAAGAGAACAATTGTAAACATCTTAATCGCATCCTTGATAATATCCAACTTTGATAACAAGATCTCCCATTGCTCTACCTTCTTCCACTCCACCAACTGTAACTATAAGGTCTCCAAGTAGTGTAGCATCTGTGTGAGTCCAATGAGAGGACATTATAAAGGTTTCTATATCATCTGCTAGATCGTAAATCTTTTCATAATCTGTCATATTCTCATCGTCTGTGTAAAAGTATATATAAAAATTTAACCAACGCAAACGAGTAGTTCCGTAATTTTCTGTATCCTTTTCATCAAGAAACATCCAGTAGCCAAGAGCTGGACGTTGAGCGAATTGATCAAATGAACAAATACCTAACCTAACCTCAACTAAACTTGTATTGTAACCGTTCGCCAATGTTAATTTAGATTCAACATCAGTTTTAAACTGTTTGATTATATCTTTTCTGGTTGTCATTTATTCAACTCCTCAGCTATACTGTCTGTTATAATTCTTGATAGTTGTGCTGAATTTCTTGTAATTGCTGGGCGAAGAAATGGTCTAGCTCTCATCCTTCGTGTTCCATCTTCAAGGAATCCTGCATATAAAGCTGTTGCACCAACCGCACCTACAACTTCTGATGCTCGTTCAAATGCTCTATTGTAAATTGAGCGTTTTAAGTTTCCAGTTCTTATGTTTGGATAACCTGATTGCCCAAATGACTTCTTAACTTCAACCTCAAGAAACTTTGATGCTTTAACCATAGCATTAAACAATGCTCTTCTTGCATCTTCTGGAAATTTTTGTAACATTATCAGTGATGCTGAAGTAAGTCGTAACTCTGATTTAAACATTTTATAATATCCAAAGAGTTCTATATCTATTTAATATTTGTTTGGTGCTTGTAAGCAATCCCTTTTCAGAATAAGTAACATTTCCATCTTCTTGAGATTTTGCAATTACATCAAAATCTTTTCTATGTTTATATCTCCTTACAATTTCCTCTATCGCAACCTGCTTTAAATCCAACGGAATCGTGGCGTAACCCGCGTTGTAGGTGATTTTATAATTCTGTTCACCCAAGGTCCACCAACTTTCTTTACTCACCAAATACTTTTCGTCTATAACCCTATAAGCATCTGAAGCAATAGTAGTATCTGACGCCCATACCCAATCTGAATCTTCATTGATTACTGCAACTGAATTTATTGGAGTGTTTTTAAGAAATAGATATCTATCGCCAGATCCGTCAACATATTCCGTATAATCTTTTGCATAAAACTGTTTAACACCACAATAGGTTTGAAATAGTATAGTAACTCTATCCGATAGATCCTCAAGTAAGTCATCATCAATCTGGCGGGTATTTCCAAACTGGTAATAATCTTTTATTTCATCCAATGTTGCAAGGGCGTAGTCTGCTACTGACATTTTACTTCTCCTTTATGTAAAGTGGGAGACCTGAATAAGCATCTCCCACGTTATATAGGTGATTAGATAGTAAGCTGAACAAAAGCTGATCCTGCTTTAGGAGCTCCGTCCCAGCGGGTTACAGATCTAAATCTAGTTTGATACTCAAGGAATTTTCCATAAGGATCAACATCTAGACCCATTATACCTAATCTTCGTGCGACTGCATAGTAATTAAGGTTACCAAAGATAGCGATACAAGAACTGCCTGTTGAATCTGTTGGCATAGCTTCTACCAATCTAACTGGATAACCATATAGTGTAAATCCACCATCTTCTACATTGATGATAGGCATTTTGTTATCATCTGTTTTCGCTCTCCAGTAATGTAGGAAAGTTCTGTGCATATAGAACTTGGCACCAAGAATCTTATTTGAAGGCAATGCCGCAACTGCAGCAGATGCCATTGCAAATGTGATACTTCCTGGACCAGAACCACCTGAATCAACAGTGTTGATACCAGCGGCACCAATTAGAGCTGTAAATTCTGTTCCGTTGAATGTTTGGTTATCAATTTCTTGTCCAATGCTTTCTCCGAACTGTTGTGTCAAGCGTGATACGATATCGTATTTGCTATCCATTAACAACTCATTTGAAGCTGTTGAATAAGCACCCAATTTAGCAGGTGTTAGATTGATGTTACCAAATGTAGGATCAGAAGCAGCTAGTGCTATTGCTTCATCTTTCCATGATACTGTGATTCCGGCATCCTCGTAAGGAATATTGAAACTATCTGTTGATGTAGAAATAACATCAGCATCTTGAAGAGCTACAGAAATAAGTCTTGCAAATGCGAATACTGCATCAGCATATTCCTCAGGAACTAAATTTCCACCCTGAGAAGCTGTAGTTTCATTCATTGCTGCTTTGCCTTGAATCAGATTGATAAACATTTTAGCGATTTCATTTTTAACATCTTCATCAACCAAGGTAAGTTTAACACCTTGCTTGGAAAGGTCGTAACCTTTATATACTTCAACTTTGCTCCCAGGTTTACCAGGAACTTCAAGAGCGACTTTCTGTGCTGGAGCTTTTTCGATAGCTTCAATCTTTGCTTTCATCTCCGCACTTTCCTCTTTCATTTTTGCGATGGTTTCATCAACCTTTTCGCCTTGTGCTTTAACAGCATCAAGTATACCTTGATTTGCTTCTAACAGCAAACCTTTTAGTTCTTCTTTCTTATCCATTGTTTTTTAACTCCTTAACATTTTTAACAGCTCTTCTATATATGGGTTTTCTTCGTTGTCACTCTTGATGTTAATCTCGTTGGATTCATCAAAGTCTTCAAAGAAATAATCTAGATAAGTGCTGTCCTTCTCATCTAGAGTAAAACCTTTACATTTTACACATACTAGTTCATCATCGCAAACTGAACATTTGTGAATATGAACCGTATTACCACTATCAATTGTTTGTTCTGAATTATCTTCGATTAGTTGGTTTTCTTCTGGGGATTCATAAACAGAAGTATTCTCATTATCAAGAACTTCATCTAACCATAATTTCAATTCATCTAATTCCAACTCATCAATAACCTTTAGTTCAATAGCATCCTCTACACCCTTTGAAGTCAATAGAGCTCTTGGGTTAGCAGGGATTGAAACTAAACTAATCTCCAACAGTTCCTGACCATTGAATGTTGCCCTTGGTTGTTTATTTCCATCACCATATGTAATCTTATCACGATCAGGACGGAAACCTACACTCGTGGCATTCATAAAACCATTTGAATATAGTTTATATAGAGTATCGCCTATTGAGGATACTTCCGGAGTTGGAAATTCAATATCAAACATCAATGCTTTCTTTTCTTTATCAATCCACACTTTCTTTGTTTTAGCAACTGGGAAATCGAATGGATTATGATTAGCAAGCACCACAGGATTCTTCTTATAACTTCTTAAATCCCAACCCTCTACCATAACTCTTTCATTGTCACGATCAATAGATTGATCGCTTCCAATAAATCTCAACACTCTATCTTCTTGCTTTTCTGGTGTCTTGGTTAAATACTTGATAATTTTGTCTTTCATTTGTTTATGCTCCTATATACGATCTGGTTACATTTTTTATAAACTAATGGCTGCATGAATTGAACACAAACAGTTGATAGATTTATCACCTGGAAACTGCTCTCCATTTTGGAATGGTTGATTAATTGCTACAGGTCCTTGATTTGCATTACCTTCGTGGTCTGCTCTTCCATTTCCAGATGTCATCCATAGTTTATATTGTATACCACTTGTCTTATAGACTCCTAATGAAGTCTCATTAATCAATGAACTTGACTCTGTTCGTGCAATCGTGAATGATCTCTTGTCTGCAAACTTATAAACCTTCTTAATTCTAGTTGAGATATCGTCGATTGATTCTCCAGCATCAACACCAACAGCTATTTCCGCCTTCAATTGATTAAATATGGTCTTATTTATATTTTTTAAACGATTAACTCTTTTAAATAGAATCTCTTTATCAAGTTGATAATCAATCTTATTATTGATAAAGTCTAAAGACATTTTTCCAGCATCTTCCATAATGCTTTGGAATACTGGTGTTATAGCAGTAATTAATCTCTCATCCTCTCTCTCAAATATATTTATACGAGATATTACTTCAGATATTGAGATCTCTTTCTGTTGATATAATCCCTTTAGCACATTAGTTCGTTGTGAGATAAAATACTTCTTGATCTTCCCTAACAATATTCGTTCATTTCCTGTTTGATGTCTTAAGAATATCTGTCTTTGTCGACTTATTCTAGCTGATTTCTCATTTTTTTCTACAGTTTGTAACGCAATTGCCTTTTCTGGTTCTTGTTCAGCTAATGGTTCTATATGCTGTCCAACCTTAACTGTTTCCATTTCTGTATCAATTAAGTTAATTGGAACGTATTGAACATCTCCAGTTGGAGAGTCCTCAAATCCTAATCCGAATCTTGTATTCAATTCATTTCTTGAGAATCCCATACTGAACAATGTAGTTGCAGCATTAACATCCTCTTCCATTGAAGATTTAAGTTCATCGATCTTTGAGAAATCAAACTTACCATGGATACCATTTGTTACTATATAGACTAGACGTGAATTGATTACCTCTTGCATACGAAGCATCTGTGGTTTTACAGTTTCTTGCCAAAAGATTCTTTTCTGTGTATCTGATGTTGCTCTGTTAATTCCTTCTGTGAATCCAGCTAGTGTTTTTGGAACACCGAATACAGATAAAACAACATCTCTGGTAAATGCTCTTGAATTGATATAGTCCATTTCCTGTTGATTTAACCCAACAGTTTCAAATGTCATACCTCCTCTTAAGATACCAGTCTTTCCTGCATTAGTCACACCTTGATGTCCTTGTTCCCAAATCCTTACAAGTTTCTTTAATTCAGCTAATGTTGAGTTGTCATCTTTGTCTACTTGTAATACCATACCAGGTATTGCATTGTTATCAAAAAATTTAGCTTGATAGACAGAAGCTTTATAATCAGACTTAACTTCCATACTAACTGCATCCAATGGACTCAATCCTCTGAATCTATTGTAAGGGTTTGTATTCTTAAATTGAATTACTTCATCAAGTGAAAGAGATACGCTTCCATTGTATAACCATCCTAACAATTCACCGGTATCAGGAGATACAACATCTTTCATCTTCCTTGGATCAAGGACTATAATCTCTGCCGGTATCTTTGTCGTGCCCATATTCTGACCCACACTTCTTACAATATACCAGAATGCTTCACCATACAACGTATAGAAGGTAGATGTAGATGACCATAAATCAAATCCTGACATTGTATCGTTTGGGTTTTTAAATAATTGGCATAGTGGATGGCTCTCTGAAATGGGTTGATCATTATCTCCTAATAACACAAATGGCGCCTGTGGGAAGTTGTTTGCGATTACAGTTACACACTTGTAAACCAAATAGCTTTGTGAAGCAGGAGTTACAATTTCACCGGCTTCTTGCCCACCCATCATTAGCGGGGAAGCCTTAAGCCACGTGTTGGCGTAATCTTTTGTGAATTGATCTGCTATCTGTTTGTTAAGCACATCTGCAAATCCATCAAGTTTTTGAGAAACAGCTTTATCAACTGCCTCTGTGAATCTTGGGTCATTGTCATATGATCCTGTTGTCATATCAATCTCCTATGTATGGTGCCAAAATTCATGACACTCCTTACAGATGATAATCAGGTTTTCCCTGTAATTATGCTCTCTGTTTGTATCTTTATGATGCATTTCAAGTATACGTTCTGATTTACAAAGACAACAATTGGTGTTTATTTTTTTTAATTCTTTTGCCCACCACTGGTATTTACCACCTCTCCAATTATATTTATTTCCTTTTAGTGCCTTTTTTATTTTTCTTTTTGTTTCTTTGGAATGTTTTATTCCTTTACTTGATTCTCGCATCTTTCTTATAGTTTCTTTAGTGTGTTTATATCCTACTGGTCGTGACATATCTTTTCTCCTTATCAGAAATTAGGGCGGAGATGTTGATAAGGAACATCTCCCTTACGTCCGTCGAACCCTGGTTAGGCGAAAGCTATTTGAGCTTTGGGTCTTATTTTGCCATAGTGCGTATACAATGCATATCTAAAAGAGTCACAGGTGTGGTCATTGAATTTCAATGGATCTTCTAGTGTATCTCCATCCTTCGTTTCTTTATATTTATACGATTGTATTTCTTTGACCAGGTTATTGCTTCCTGCGTCAAGATGTAGTTTGTTTCTTCGACAAAAGTCAATCCCGTCTTTGACTGATTTGTCTGCTGGTTTACAAATGAATCCAGCTCTGTTTATTTCTTCTATGCGTGCTGGTTCGGCGTTGTCAGCATAGATGATTCTATTACGTCTATGCTTCAAGGGAATCATTATAATAAGTTTCTTAATGAGATCAGAGTTTGTTAATCCCCGTTGATAGAGTAATTCTTTAATATAGTATTCACTATCATATTCTCCTATCTCAAGAAGAACACTAGGATCATTAAATCCAAAATCCATGCCATATATTACTTCCTTAAATGTCTTAGGGAACTTTGTTTCTATAACATAGTTGTTATAGATAACTGCCTTCAATTCCCCCCATTCTCCAAGGGTGTATATTTGATAGTATCTTGGATCTTCCCTTTCAAGTTTATTTAATCTTTCAATGTATTCTTTATCAAGGAATCTGTTATCTTTATATGTTGAATGAAAGACTGTTGCATCACTCTTTGGATTCATGAAAAATTCATTGTATGGCCAAAGAAGTTTGCTAATTGGGTTGAATGATATAGCTATTTGCTTATAGCTGTCTGACCTTCCTCTTAATCGTAAATCAATCTGTCTAAAGTCAGGAAGAGATAGTTCTGTTGCTTCCTCCAACCAAACTCCTGTAATACCCTGAATTGATTTGAGTTTCTCCGGGTCGTCCAAGCCACCGGTTAGTATCTGTGAATCATTTACAAATGTGAATGACATATCTGACTTGTTTGGAGTAACCAAGTCTGTCAAGTTCCATTCACTTATTATACTTTTAAATTCTGCAAAGATTGATTGTCGGCATGATGGTTGAGTCTTTCTTAAACATAAAAACTTATGATGTATACCCTTTCCCATCCCAACAAGAATTCTTAATATCTTTTTTTGAGCAATGAATTTAGACTTACCTGATCCTGCTCCACCATATAGCACCATGTAACGATTCCTATCTTCTAAGTATGGATAGAATGAGTCGTTAACTACATCATGCAAATTACTCAGGTCAATGTTTATGTTCATAGGTTATCCCCTATATGTCTATGTCTTTAGGTGCATTGAGATGTACGTTTAAACTTTTAGTTTCTATTTCTGCCTCAACGTGTTGTGTTGGGCGACCATGTGCATAAGCAAGTAACAGTTCAATAGCGCGAATCTTTTCCGCTGGTTTAATACGTTCCCATCTATCTTGTCTTTCTTCTTGAGAGTAACACGCCATTTCAATCAAAATATTGAATAGGTCTTCTGTCACTTCTCCAGATGCTTTTCGCAAGTATTTTTGCACTTCTGTCAATTTTGGGCGACCTGCTTGATTTGGAGATGCTGTTCCGGGTAACCATCTACCACGCTCATCAGTTAGAATCTTTCCTGTTTTTTTGGTGTTCATAGGCATTAAACTGATACTCCTTTCATTAGCAACATCCCTTTGGCCTAACTCTAACAGGCCAATCTGTTTTCTCTGCATCCTCTGGACGAATGAGATGTTCCTTACAGCGTGGACAAAATATTTGTCTAAATCCAACTGTAGCTTTATATCCACATCTACCACAGAGAATCAAATGATCAAGAGGATATTTTGGTTTTTGTTTTCTATATGCTTCAAATTCTAATACTAATTCTTCAAACTCATTTGTCACATCCAGATTTTCAATTAGTGGTTCAAATTCTAAATCTACTGACCCATCCTCTTTTAGGAATGGTTCATCTTCTTTCATAAGTTTCAAGAAGGCTTCTTCATCATCTGTTATATAGTCTTCTACCATTATGCTGGTCTCCTTATCGTATCGGTCTAATTGTTTGTTCTAAATGTGGGTGGTTAACCAATAAAATTAAATACAAGATATATGGTTCTTATGTGGTCGATTGCTAAAACATTTAGAACAAACCAAAAAAAGAAAATGGTTATTTTTAATTGGTGGGTCTATATATATTAATTATTGAAAGGACTGTTTGTACATTTTTTTGTAAAGGAGGTGACTAAGTGATTACGGATTATAAAAATAAAGGTCCAGGAAAGAGATTTGGTAAATACATCAATCTGAATATAACAGAAAGGATGTATAAAGATTTGAATGAGGTGTCCAGTAAGAATGAGGAAACAATGGCTGAATTGATGAGAAGAGGTATTGCCAAAGAAATTGAAAGGAGTAAGTAGTATGTTAACTAAAGATCTGGGTGGTGAGTTTTAGGTTCTCTTTTATCCTTTCATTCCTTGAAAACTCATCACCCAACTAAAAAAAGGAGAAGCGAAGTGCAAACTAAACTGAATATAAAGAAATTGAAAAAGATCTGTAAGTGGACTCCACAACAGAAAGATATTATTTGGACCGAACATTATTTGAATCGAGCATTTGAAGCACATGAAGCACACGACGGGAATTACGGTTTTATATGGGTTACCTCATGGGGTTCATATGATATTTTAAAAGATGAGAAAGTTGTTTTCATATTGGATATTAATTATGGCCTTACACACAGTAAATGGGAAGCATTAGATAATGTAGGAAGAGTAACTAAGGTTTTAGAGAAACTTGGTTATGAAGTTATAATGGGAAATGGCATAACTACTATCAATAGAGATGCAACAAAAGACCGTATAATTGGTAAGACAACTATTCCTAAAAATACACCGATTGAAACCTTGAACTATAATCAAACATTTAGAGGGGATGATTTCCCTAACCCTTAGAACAAATTAATATAAAACAACTCATTGAGCTTATGCCACGGGGTTGTTAGTATTCTTACTGTGATTTGGGTATTGCCATTGTCCAAATCTCCAAACTAGATTTATTGAGGGGACAGAGCTTCGGCCAGCTTTTTCTACCCTTGTTAGAATTACCCTCAATGAATCATCAACTATCTACAAGGGAGATATCAAAATGAAACAGAAATCCGAGTTAAGCCTTAATCAAATATATAATAAATGTATTGAAATTTTAAGAGATTATGATAGTGGTAAGAAATTATGTAGTTCAGATTGTAATTTTGTTTTTTTGTTCGCTAAACGACATCCAGATGCAGATGAACTATTTGAAGATTGGTCTGGGGATATACTAGTTAAAAATCATCCAAATTATCCCAATAAATGTTTTTGGGTAGTCAAAAACAATGGATACCTTCAACATTTTAGTTTGAAAAATTGTAAAGCTGGTAAATATCCTGATAGTTTAGAAAACTTTAGAAGAGCATGTGGAACAACCATAAGAGATTGTTTAGCAGATTTAAGAAAAGATTGTGTTGAAAGGAATAATTTGGATGGAGTATTTCAAGTTCATCACGCTAAAATAAAACTTAATGATTTAATAGATGAGTTTATAAAACAATATAAAATTGATATAAAGAAAGTTAAATTCAATACTGATCCAATAAGTTTCAAGGATAAGGAGTTATCAAATAAATGGTTTGAATATCATAATAAAAATGCAACATTACAAGTTGTTAGAATTGAACATCATAAATATATACACTCTAATGAGTATAAATATTTTGGAAGTTCAAAATGAATAAGTCCAATGTAGTAGATCCAAATGATGAAGATTTCAAAAAACTAACCACAGAACTTATCAAAAAACAATTAGAAGAAGATCCTGATTATGATGGAAGTTCGTTGGTATTAGGTAGGAGGGGTTTGAATGTCGTTATCCGTAAATGAAATAACAGCGTTTTTTCAATGGTGTTTTAATGAATCAATTGGAGTAACAAGAAGTAAAGAAATGCTTAATGAAATTTTAGAAGTTGTTAGTTGGAATGTATCTAACGATACAGAAGGGGATAAACTATTTCCAATGGATCAGGAACTTAGATTAAAATTTCTACAGGGATTTCTTGATGAACATATAAATAAAAATAGATCATTTGAAAGTGCTTTTGATTTAACTGTATCAGCCGATGTATATAAAAAGAAAGATGATCAAACAACACAACAGTTTTGGACTAGTTTACATTTAAGCAAAACCGAAGTCATATCTAAAAAAAGATTAGAGAATATAGTCGACTCTATTGATGTCTCAGTTCGGAATCATTTGAGATCTCCTAAAATTGAAGTTATGAAAAAGGTGTTGGAAAAAATTAATAATTTGGGATACGCCTCTGGATCTAAAATAGATGAAGACATTGGTGATATAATTTTTGAGTTGTATGATATTGAAAAAAGATCTGAAAGGGCAAGAATGCTTGCAAGTCAATCCTCCTGTATTGTTGGATTAGATGACTGTTATGATATAAATGAATATATACTTGGATGCAATGATCCAGTTAACAGAACACCAACAGGATTTGAATATGTCGATTCTGATTTAGGGGGTGGGTTTCAAATGGGTAGGATTTATATCATTGCTGGAGGCACAGCTTCAGGTAAATCTGCCTGGTTATTGAATGCCG
>Ga0307380_10002905_pt1 | contig 24071 bp, 17 predicted proteins | sample UN3MG_FD_202239 | JGI IMG/M metagenome (GOLD analysis project Ga0307380, IMG submission 202239) | Soil microbial communities from Risofladan, Vaasa, Finland - UN-3 | ecosystem: Environmental > Terrestrial > Soil > Coastal area > Acid sulfate soil | place: Finland: Risofladan, Vaasa | collected... | reverse complement strand
GGATTAGTTTCGAGTCTTCGCCGCCGATCTCGATGATGGTCCGCACTTCGGGGTGGAGATGCGCGGTGGCCTGGGCCTGGGCGATGACCTCGTTGACCGGTTTGATGCCGTAGAGTTCGCCGAGGACAGCCGTGCCGGCACCGGTCAGCGCGACCCCCTCGATTTCGCTGGCCGGCACCTCCTCGAAAAGCGCTTCGAGCGCCTCGAGGGCGGTCTCGAGCGATTTCCCGCGCGTGCGGATATACTCCTCGCGGATGACGCGGGTGTCTGGATCCAGAAGAACAAGTTTCAGGCTGACCGAGCCAATGTCGATGCCGAGATCCACGTAACCGCCCCTTCACAGCCTCATGCCAAAGGTTTCAATGCGTTTCTCTGTGTTTCGGTGCGCCGACCGTCTGCAGCGTGCCCGCGACCGAGGGGCTTGCCCTGCCTGTCGAAGGGTCGCGGCTCCGGGCTCGCCTTTCGGCCCGCGACCGTAAGGTCGCGGGTATCCGCACGGAGAACACATTATAGGAAGATGAGCAAGGCGGTGTCAATTTTTGATTGACACCCGCCTCGGCCTGGGCGACAGTTAGCCGCCGATACGCACTTGGTGTGACAAATCCTATGCCCACATCCTCTGAAACACGTTTCGAGCGGTGCGTGGTCGAGCGCGGCCTCGCGAGCGAGGAGGAACTGCGGGAAGCCAGGCGGCTGCTCAACCAGGCCGAAGAAAAAGGAGAACGCCTGAGCCTGCCCGAGGCTCTGGTCCGCGTCGGGGCCCTGACGAGGAACCAGGCCAGGCGGGTCCTCGCCTCCCTTAAGGAAGAAACCTTATCCACGTCGCTCGAGATTCCCGGCATCGAAATCATTGAGCGGACCGGGCGAGGCAGCCAGGCGGTCGTCTACAAGGGTCGCCAGGTCAGCGTGGACCGAATCGTCGCCGTCAAGATCCTCTTGTCGAAGGCGGCGCGGGACCCCGAGTCGCGCCGCCGGTTCATTCAGGAGGCCAAGAGCGCCGCCCAACTCAGCCACTCAGGCATCGTCCAGGCCATCGACGCCGGTGAAACCAACGGCTACTCCTATTTCATTATGGAATACATCGACGGGACGACCGTTCACGACATGCTGAAGGATCGCGGCGGGCCTTTGGCGGAAAGCGAGGCGCTCGGAATCATCCTTCAGATCGCCGAGGCCCTGGCGCACGCCCACTCCCGCGGATTCATCCACCGCGACGTCAAACCGAGAAACATCATGCTGACCCGCGAGGGGGTGGCGAAGTTGGCCGACATGGGCCTCGCACGACAGGCCGCCGACGTCACCGCCGCTCTCGACGAAGCCGGCAAGGCCTACGGAACGCCCTACTACATCGCGCCGGAACAGGTTCGCGGCGATCCGGGCATCGACTTCCGCGCCGACATCTATTCGCTCGGCGCGACATGTTACGAGATGCTCACCGGCCGGCCTCCCTTTACGGCGCCCACGCCGCAAAAGGTGATGCAGAAGCACGTCACCACCCCCCTGACGCCACCCGACCACATCAATCCGGACCTGTCGGCGGGTGTCAGCGAAATCGTCGAAGTGATGATGAGCAAGCGGCCCCAGGACCGCTACAACTCCACGGAGGACCTCCTGGTGGACCTGAGGTCGGTGGCCCAGGGCGAACCGCCCCGCATCGCCCGCGAAAAGGTGGGCATGCAGGACGCACTGATAGCGGGCCTGGCCGAAGGAGAACCCGCCTCCGCCGAGGTCCAGGCCGGGTCCCGAGGCCCCGGCGCCGAACCGCCCAGCCCCTTCGCCGTCAACCGACTGGCCATCATCCTCATCGTCATCCTCTGCGTTTCCATCCTCCTGAACGTCCTCCTGGCCTTTCTCTAGGTGGACGGAACCCAGCGCCGTCCGGCGGCCTGATACAGATGAAAAAAGTTCGAGCCGCGGCCATTGGTCGCGGATACGTTCGGCGCCGCCGGTGTTCCCGCGGCAGGCCTTCAAGCGCACCGACGCATGCCCCTCCTGCAAAGCGGGCGGCGCGAGCCGCCGTCAAAAATGCTTGGAGTCGGGCCGCGACCGCGGTAGGATGACCGGGCGGCCCGAGGAGGCACCCCAATGGCCAAACCCCTCACCTACGAGGACGCCGGCGTGGACATCGAGGCCGGCGACGCACTCATCGAGCAAATCAAGACGGCCGTCAAGCGGACCCACGGTCCGCGCGTCCCGGACCAGTACGGCCATTTTGCCGGCGTCTTCAGCCTCGATTACAATGAACGAATCTTCAAGCGCAATTACAGGCACCCGCTCCTGGTAGCCGGCACGGACGGCGTCGGGACGAAACTGCGCGTCGCCATCGATGCCGGCCGCTATCGCACCGTCGGTCAGGACTGTGTCGCGATGTGCGTCAACGACATTCTGACGCTCGGTGCCGAGCCGCTCTTTTTTCTGGATTACCTCGGCACGGGGCGTCTGGAATCGGGGACGCTGGCGGATGTGGTCGTCGGCGTGGCCGAGGCGTGTGAGGCGTGCGACTGTGCCCTTCTGGGCGGCGAGACGGCCGAACTCCCCGGATTTTACGCCCCGAAGGATTTCGACCTCGCCGGCTTTGCCGTTGGCATCGTCGAGAAGAAACGCATCATCGACGGCTCGCGCATCGTCGCCGGCGACGCCGTCCTCGGCCTGGCATCGAGCGGCCTCCACTCCAACGGTTACAGCCTCGTCCGCAAGATCGTGTTCGAGACGGCCGGCCTCGGCGTGGGCGACGAGATTCCCGGCCTCGGCGTCCGGGTGGCCGACGAGTTACTCAAGCCCACGCGGCTTTACCCGCGGCCGGTGCTTCGTGTCCTGAATCATTACGAGCGCAAGCGGGTCGTGCATGGCATGGCCCACATCACGGGCGGCGGGATTCCGGGCAACGTCCCGCGCGTCATCCCCGAAGGGCTGCACGCCGAAATCCGAAAGGATACCTGGCCGGTGCCGCCCATCTTCGGCTGGCTCCAAAAAACCGGCAACGTCGCCGCCAAAGAAATGTGGCGCGTCTTCAACATGGGCATCGGGTTCGTCCTGATCGTCAGCCCGTACTACGCGGACCACATCGCGGCGATGCTCGAAAAGGGAGGCGAAACGGTACACCGCATCGGCCGCATCGCGCGCGGCACGGGCGGCGTCGTGCTGAAGTAGGCGCCCGCCGCGCGACTGGCATTTGGCGGCGCCGGGGAAGAGACCCCCTGCCGACCTTCCCGGGGGGTTTTGGCTTGAACCCGCGGGATGGGGCCGGTAACCTCCACAAGTTATGTCCACCCAGGAAACAGTCCGCAACATGACGGTTGAGACGCTGGCCCGGCTGATTGACCACACGGTCCTCGCGCCGGACCACACCATCGAAGACGTCGAGCGCGCCTGCGAGGAGGCCATCGGTTACGGGTTCCACACGGTCGTCGTGCCGCCATACGACGTCGAGCGGACGGCGCACCTTCTGCACGGCTCGGACGTGATGGTCGGCGGGACGGTCGGCGTCCCGCTCGGCCATTCGGGTCTGGCCGTTAAGAGCAGAGAGGCCCGCCAGTGCGTCGAAGGCGGCGCGGGCGAGGTCGATATGGTTATCAACCTGATTGCGATGAAGAGCGGCCGCTATGCCGACGTCCGCAACGAGATCGCCGCCGTCCGAAAAGTGACCACCGCCCTGTGTCTGAAGGTTATTCTCGAGTGCTGTTACCTCACGGACGAGGAGAAGGCGCGGGCGGCGGAACTGGCGCTCGAAGCGGGCGCCGACTTCGTCAAGACCAGCACCGGCTTCGGTCCCAAGGGCGCCACCGTCCACGACGTGCGGCTCCTGAGGGAAGTGGTCGGCGACCGCGCGGGCGTCAAGGCCGCCGGTGGCATCCGCACCTTCCAGCAGGTTAAAGAGTTGGTTCTGGCCGGCGCCACGCGCATCGGCACCAGCGCCGGCGTCGCGATCATCGAGGACTTTCAGAAACGCGAGGACACCTGACGGCGATGGCTTCCGATGCTGAGGGCGCATCCGGCCGGCAGGGGCGGGACGAGTTCCGCCGCATCGTCCGGACACTTCGCCTCCGCCTGGAAGACGAGGCCCGCTTCGGCCGGGCAGCGGTGCCCCGCGTCTCGGCCGTCCCGCGTGCCGCAGCACCGGAACCGGAGGCACCGGACGATACGCTTCGAGCCGGCGCGCCGGAAGCCCGCGCCGCCGACGCCATGCGCGAGGAACTCTCGATGGCGGCAGCCCCGCACGACGAAGGGCAGGACCTGTTTAACTTCGGCAGCCCCGATCTTGAGGGGGGCGCGAGCCGAGAGGATGCCCTTGCCCGCATCGCCGCCGAAGTCGCCGAGTGCACCCGATGCCAGGAACTGGTCGCCAACCGGACCCACACCGTGCCCGGCCAGGGCGACCCGGGCGCGCGGCTCGTTTTCGTCGGCGAAGGGCCCGGAGCCGATGAAGATCGCCAGGGCCTGGCCTTCGTCGGCCGCGCCGGCCAACTCCTCACGAAAATGATCCAGTCCATCGACCTGACGCGCGACCAGGTCTTTATCTGCAACATCATCAAGTGCCGCCCACCCGGCAACCGCAACCCGACGCCGGAGGAAATCGCCAACTGTCTCCCCTTTCTGATGCGGCAACTGGAGATCATTCGCCCGAAGATCATCTGCGCGCTCGGCGGCGTCGCGGCCCAGACCCTGCTCCAGACGCACGACGGCATCACGCGTCTTCGCGGCCGCTTTCATCCCTATCGAGGCGCCAAACTCATGCCGACCTTCCACTCCGCCTACGTCCTTCGAAACTACATCCCCGACACCCGCCGCAAGGTGTACGACGACCTCCTGGCGATCAAAGCCGAACTGGACCTGTAGTGCCCCGTTGCCCCCTGCCCACTTTCCGCCTTCCCAACAAATCCAAAAGGCCACCTGCTTCACCCGCCGCATTGCCAACACGTTTCGCCGATCCTGCGTTTTCGCCTTGAGCTGCCACGCGCTGCGGCGGACGAAACGAATCCCGATTGGCGCCGGTCGGCGGAGGTTTCAGGATAAGGTGACGGTCAGTGCCCGTCCGGCGCGGACCGTGACCGGATCGCTGAGCGTCAGGACGGCGTCGCCGTCGGTTTGGGAAAGTGCCGCGGCCACCTCCTGACCGTCGGCGGTAACGGTCGCGGATTTGACCGGAATCTGCGGGCTGAAGCGGAGCGATTGGACTTCAAGCGAGCCGAAGGCCACCGTGACGGTCTCGATCTGTTGACCGGCGCCTATTTTTTGGGCGAACGTGCCCCAGCCGTCGCGGGCGAAGAACGGTGCCCGAAAATCCATGGGCGCAAGAACAGGGGCAAAGCCGAGGTGGGCCGCGCCCGCGTCGCACGTAAAGCCTGACGCGGCTTCCAGAATCGCCCAGGACGCCATCGCGCGCACGTAATGGTCGCCACATTCGACGTCGTTCCAGGGATTTTCCTTTCGTCCATCGTGGCGGGCGCGCGTCGCTTTGAGAATCTCCAGGGCCGGCTCGACTTCGCCTTCAAACAGCAGCAGCGCGGCCACCTCATACTCGATGCCCGTCCAGATCTCGTCGGAGTACTGCGTCGGAACCTCGGGCCGGCCGCCATTCGGCCAGGAGCACATCAAGAGGCCAGGGTCATCTTCCGTGACGAATTGGCGCGGCTGCTGCTTGTGGCCGCGGAAGTGGTCGCGAAAGTTGTAGCAGAAGATAGACCGGGCCGCGGTGCGGACGTGCTCAGGGTCCAGAACGTAGCCGAGGCCGAGAACGTGGGCCCACCACTGGCCCAAGAGTTGGTCGCTGTGGCATCCGGTTGCCCAGTTTTGCTCGGGATACGTTTCGAGGTCCACGTCCTGAATGTAGTACTCGCCGTTCCAGAGTCGCTCTTCAAGGGTCGTGCGGCCGCGCTCAAAGACGCGTCGGCACTCGGCGGCCAGGTCATCTTCGCCCATCAGGTCGGCCATTCTTTCGACCGCCCTCAGGGTCGCCAGGTAGAGCGTCCCGATGAAGGTATTGGCCCCGTAGATGGAGATGTCGTAGGTGTTGGGCTGTTCGCCTTCGATGGTGCCTCTTTTTTCGGGGTCGTGCGTGGTCCAGAGGTGCTCGAGGGCCTTCTTGACGGACCGCCACATGCGGCGGAGCCACTCGGCGTCGCCCGAGGCCCGGTATTCGCGGTAGGTCTTTAGGATGGCGCCCAACAGGCCGTCGAGGGCGGGCTTTTCGGGTCCCCCGATCTTCCGGCCCCACAGGCGCGGCAGGAAAAGCGGCATGACGACACGGTGGGGGAGATAGCCCGTCGGATGCTGCTGGACGAGCCATTCCGTCTCGCGCATCGTGCGCTCCAGCGACGGAAACAGCCGCGACAGGGCCATCTCGTAGTTCCAGACGTGGGTGCAGTTGAGCGGGCAACAGCCCTCCGCAGGCCCCGCATGGTGTGACGTCGAAGCGCCGCAGCACCCCTCGAAACCGAAAAACCGCCCGTCCTGCGTCCAAAAACAAGTGGGCGTGCGGACGATGCTCATCTGAGAGGTCACTGAATCGATGAGCGCCTCCGGCAGCGTCGTGTCGTAAAACGTGTCGCGCGCGAGCCGGGTCAGGCGACTCAGGCGGTCGAAATGCTCAGCGACGTAAGTGCTCACCTCGAGGGCCGAACCGAACCGCGTATTGTAGTGATTGCCGATGCGCGGCCGGGTCTTCTGTTCCTCCTCGCTCAGCCACCCCTGAGACCAGTTGACGGTCCGGTTGGGGAAATACCACGTCACCAGAAACGTCACGGTTTGCGAGCCGCCGGCTTCCAACTCGAGCGGGACGGCAAGGGCGGCGTTCCAGGTTCGCCCCTTCTGACTGGGCCCGGCGCGGGTGCGGGTATCAAATCGGCCATCGGCGCTGAAGTCCTTCCAGAGGGCCTCCAGGTCGTCCCACTGCGCGAGAGCGCCGGCATCGTCGGTCAGCGTCGCGAGGGCCATGCTTTCCTCGCCGACCTTTCCGACCTCGCCGCGTGACATGGAGATGAGCGTCATATCATGCCGAACCGCTTCGGCGTTGAAGTTGCCGCCGTAGAGAGGACACGCGACGCCGACGATCGGCGCGGCGCCGTCCCAGCCGACGCCGTTTTGAAGCGTCGCCGCGACGGACGCCCGCACAGGCCGATCCGTCGGGTTGGTCACCGTGAAGTTGAAAACGATGGCCGGAATGCCGGAATCCTCGGCACGAAGCGGAATGAACGGGTTGAAGGCTTCCAGCGAAACCTCAACCGGCAGGGCCGCGTCGTGGTATCGGACCTCGCCGATCGGATAGCGGCCGCGGAACTCGGTGCCATCGACGCCACGAAGGCGCGCGAGGAGGTCGCGATGGGCATCGGGGACCACGTGGTCGCTGGACGTAGGGGGCGGCGGCGGGCCTTGCGTTTCATAGAGAGCGGCAGATTGCAGAACGCGGGCGACCGACCGGCCTCCGGCCTCCTTGGCCCACACGGCAAAAAAGGAATGCGGCAAGCACGCGGCATGGTTGACCTGATTGTGAATTTGCCACTGGCGCAACGACCCGTCGCCGGCGAGCGCGATTGAGCCCGTGCCGAGACCTCCCAGGGGCATCGCCACCGCCCGCAGGGCTTCACCACGATACACGTTATCCGGCGGCGGGCGCCGTTCAGCGTTCTTGTCCTCAGCCATGCTGCGACCAAAGCAGGCCCACGAGGAAGTATCAAGCAAAAAAACCGCTCGCCGTGGCGAGACGGGTGTGCCCGAAGATTGTGGCACCGCCCGAATTCGTCGGCTATACTTCCGAACGCCCCATAGCCTTGAGTTCCACGCGGCTGAATTGTCGCCGTCGGGGGGCACATCCATTGCAGCAAGCACATGACACGCCGAGATCGGCCGATCGCAGGGCTGATTGAAGAGGGGGACGGCGGGTGCCGCAAGCGCATCCATCAGACCAGCCTCTCGGACATGTGGCGGATGCTAATGCTTGACAGGGGGTCTGGGGGCCCGCATTATACGCAGAGGAAGTCGGGAGTTTAGTCTGTGCCGGGAGCCTCGTAATGCCGCAGGATTGCACGACTCCTGATACTCTCCTCGCGGCGGCGTACAAGGACCTTCACCTCGATGAAGGACAGTTGCTTCCTGCCACAGACGCGCCGCTAAGCGTCTCTCGCGAGGATTGGATGGATAATGGCGAATGGCTCTCGCTCGCTCGTGCGGTGGGCGCCGAGCGAGTTTTCTTCGTTGACAACAATCCAGTTATCGTTTTTGCCCAGGACCCCTCCTCTAATCCAGATGACCACCGTCAGCTCTTTCAAAGAATCTGGAACATGGCCCGTCCGCCGTTGCTCTTTCTGGCCACGCCTGGTCAACTGGCGGTGTATGACTTGACTGCTGGCCCAGCTCGCACGTCGGAAGACTGGAGCAGGACCCTTAAGAACCGGCGACTCGAGCTAGCCCAAAGCGCTGTCGAAGTCAGCGAACGCCTCCAGGCCTACCGACGGGAGCGCATCGAAACGGGCCGACTGTTTGAGGAAGCGCGATTCGGTCAGACGCAGCGTGCAGACAAGGCTCTGGTGGCAAACCTGAGATCGCTTCGCAGAGCCCTGATCAGGGAGGGGCTTTCTTATCAGCATGCGCATTCGCTCATAGGCCGCTCTATTTTTATTCGATACCTTGAAGACCGGGACATCCTGAAACCGGACTACTTCCGGCAAGTGGCCAGGGGCAACCCGCGATGGGGTAAGATTCTCGAAACGGCACCAGACAAGCCGCATGCGGCCCCAGAATTGGCTCAGCGTGCATACATGCGCATCTTGAGTAACCATGATTTCACTTACGCATTGTTCGATCGACTGGCCAAGGACTTCAACGGAGACATGTTTCCGGAGTCGCCCGAGGAGAGGAAAAAGGTTACCCAACAACACCTAAACCTCCTACAGGGCTTTCTCTGCGGCGAACCCGTTGATGATACTCCTAATCTCTTTTTCTTTGCCTACAAGTTCGACGTGATTCCAATTGAACTGATAAGCAGCATCTACGAAGAGTTCTACGCGAAAGAAGATTCATCTGATCAAAGCCTTGGCACTCACTACACGCCGCCTGCTCTAGTTGATTTCGTGCTCTCTCAGGTCTTGTCGTCCGAGGTTCTTGATCAAAGGCCTCACATCCTAGACCCTGCTGTTGGGTCGGGCATCTTCCTGGTTGAGGCATTTTGTAGGATCGTCCGGCACCGCGTTTACGCACAACGGGGACGGCGCCTCAGTAACGAGCAGCTTAGGAGCATCCTCCGCGATCAACTCGCCGGCATCGACATCAATGGAGAAGCCGTTCGGGTTGCCGCTTTCAGCCTCTACTTGGCCCTGCTTCACTATCAGAGCCCGCCGGATATTCTTGAACATATCAGGCAGGGCCGACCACTGCCTAATCTCAAGTACGAACAGCGCTCACAGAAACGTTCCAGGCAGCACTTCGATATTCTGCTTGAAGCGAACGCCTTTGACGTGGAATCGAGAATCGGAGAGTCCGAGACGACGGTTCGGCGCCGATTCAGTAGTGAATGCGCCGACGTTGTGGTTGGCAACCCGCCTTGGGGTTCACCTGGAACGGGTGAAGAAGACCGGTCAGCTCGCGAAGCCCTCGATGTTGCACTGGCATGGTGTGGCGAAACACGGCTCGTCGGAGATCGCGAGTGGTCTCAAGCCTTCATTCATAGGGCCCTTGATTTCTTGCGAGAGGGCGGGCAGGCTGGACTGCTGGTCTCAACGGGCGTGTTTTTTAAGTCGCACGATAACAGTCGGGCATTCAGGAACGTGTGGCTTTCATCGGTTCGGCTCAGGCGCGTGGTGAACTTCGCCCATGTACGCCACGTGTTCTTCCAAGGGGAAGCCCGAGCCTCAGGCGCGCAGTCCCCGTTTGCGTCTGTGGTTTTCGAGAAGGCGACACTGGCAAGTGAACGCGATGTGTTCGCATATTGGTCCGCCAAAAGAACGGCAATGGTGGAGGGAATGCAGTCAGTGGTTCTTAGCAAGGCAGACCTGCAATGCGTCAGACAGGAGAGGTTTGCCGCGGATGATAGACTATGGAAGGTCTACTGGTGGGGTGGGCACAGGGATGAAGCGTTGATCGGTGTCCTTGGCCTTGATACGCCTCTCGAACAGCTCCACATACAAGGAACTACTCTGGAGAACCGATTCGGCCAGGGTTTTATTGAGAAGGGCGACAAGAACCCCTGCCCAGAACTCAAGAAGTACCATGAACTGCCCAAGCGGTCTTTCCATAGGTACGGCCCTTTGCCTCTTGAAAAGATGCGCCCTCCCCCCAAGGTGGTCCACCGTAAGGGTAACCTTGGCCTGTACGAAGGTCTTCGTCTGCTAGTGAGTAGAGGAATTCCCCAGGAGGGCGAATCAACGGGCACAATCGTTGCCAGGATGGCAACGCAGCCTTTCTGCTTCCGCAACTCGATCCATGGAGTACGGCTACCCGACGGGGCGGAACGGGAAGCCAAGGTTTTACTGGGCATATTCTGGTCCTCTCTTGCCCGATACTACTTCTGGCTAACGGCCGGCTCTTGGCTGTGGCACAACGAGATCCATCTTGAGGATGTGCGACAAATGCCAATCCGTATGCCTGCCAGCGGTGCTCTTCGTGAACGTATCACTCAGATTGTTGATTCTCTTCGCAAGGCAGAAGGGAGGCCGGATTTGCTTGGCCTTTCTTCGGACAATCGCGGCGCACAGGGAGTTGAAGCACTTGAGCGTCAACTCGATGAGGCGATTTTCGATTTGTACGAACTGACGGCCCCTGAGCGAGAACTGGTCCGCGACATGTGCGAGGTGGGGTTGGACCTCTTCTACCGAGGTGCCAAGAGCGATGCCCTGAAACCGGCTGTTGACCGCTGCTGCGGCTCTACGCGCGGAGCCCAGCCAGACTACGTGCAACGCTATGTGCAGGCGTTCCTCGATTCCTGGAGCCGGGCGGTCGCCGATGATAAGGTGCGGTTGGACCATCAAATCATCTGCCCGGAGGTGCGGCCGCCTACTATGCTGGCGGCAGTGTTTTCAACCATGCATGGGGGACGCGCTCCATCCCAGGTAACTCCCCTCCACACACACACGGCCGAGTGGGAGTCCCTTTTGCGCAGGCTGGAGGAGACGAGCCTGTTTCCTTGCGCCAAAAAACAAATCTATATTGAAGGCATGGTGCGTGTGGTTACCGATACGAAAATCATCCTCATCAAGAGGAACGAGAAACGGCTCTGGACCGCTAGTATGGCGCGGGAGGACGCCGAGGCCACGCTTCTCCAAGCCATGCAACTTGAGAAAGCGACACATCATTGAAACCTCTTCTATCTGCCCTTGGGCTGTGGCGACGGCACGAAGAGCGTGTCATCGAAGTGCTTCAATTGGCGTTGAGCAAGTTAGGAAGCGAATCTTCTTTGCCCTTGGACGAGAACCCCATTAACAGGAGGCTCTGCTTCTGTATCCGCAGGGCGAACCGCGAGTTGTCGCAGAGGGGACGAGGGCTGGTCTGCCCCTTCTTCTACGAAGCCCATAACCAGCCGACGGCTGATGACAAGAAACGGGCCGCACGAGAGCATAAGAGGCCCGATTTCCAGTGCGGGTTCGCTAACAGAATGGAACCCGACCCTGATCGAGCGGACATGTTTTTTGTGATTGAATGCAAGCGGTTGGGCTGTGCGAATAGGACTGATTGGGTATTCAACGTCAACTACGTTGCTCACGGTATCTGCCGCTTTGTTGAGGCCGACCATGGCTATGGCAAGGGTGCACCTTCAGGGGCTATGGTTGGCTACATACAAAGCATGGAACCGGCCCAGATTCTGCAGGAGGTCAATGACAATGCTCAGTCGCGGCGTCTCAAGCCGCTTCAACTCAGTCCGGAAGGATGGCAATATGGCGGCACCGCGGAACTGAGCCAGGTGCTTTGTCGACCTGCGGTTCCACCTACGCCATTTGAACTTCGCCACCTGTGGGTTGACTTGCGAACCCAGCAAACGGGAAGTGCTCACCGCGCCCGCGGGCCAGCCGCCCGCTCCAGGCCCAGGCGGGCGTAGATCTCGGTCGTCGAGGCTCGGGGAAAATGGGGGAAAATGGGGACATGCTACTTTTTGGAATTCGGGGGCCACAATACTGCTTTCGGTTTTCCGATTTCCGGGGACACCCATCTACCGCCCGCGTCAACGGCATCCCGGTTCCGCAATTTTACCCGCCGGTCTGATGGGAGGGTTTACCCGCCAGCCTCTTGGGCGGGTTCACCCGCCGCTCGACGGCAGTTCCAAGTTCAAAGTTCAAGGTTCCAAGTGAACGGCACACGGCCGACCATCCGTCGTTCACTCCGCACTCCGCATTCCGCACTTTCTTCCCCCCACTCCCCTCTGCGTCCTCAGCGTCCTCTGCGTTGAAGGCTGTGCCGTTTCGTCCCCCGCTTTCCACTGCCATTTTGGCAGTCCGGGGCCGACGGACGCATGGAGCAGCGCCGATGGGAAGGGCGGAAGCACGCCCTCGGACGCATCATCACATCGGCATGCGTAGGGGGCAAAAAGGGGGTCAAAAAGGGCCAATTTGCATCCAATTCCGACAAAAAAGTGAAAAAAAGTCGAAAAAAGCGCCCGATTCGGCCTTGCCCATCTTAACATTCCGGCCCTCAAACCCCCTTGGCGCCAGCTCCAGGCCCGATTCGGCCTCCAAATCGGCCCAAAATCCGCCAAATTCCACCCAAAACCGCCCGCCAACATATCGGCCATGCGCAATATGTGTGTGCCAATCGCCCACGGGCGGCGCCCCGTGGAGTGTGCCGCTCGCGGCTAGTTGGAGGCGCTGCGCCGGGGGCTTGCAACCCGCCCCGCCACCCTTTACAATCCTCCGGGCGGAACACAGCGAGGAGCCGCACGCATGGGCAAGACGCAGTGGACCGACGGTCCTGTCGCAGGCGTGCTGGAGCGCGGCAAGGAACACGGTGCCGCGCCCGAACCGTCCGCGTTAGGCGGATCCGGACCGACGCCCCTGACCGCCAAGTCCGATGGAGGGGCAGGTGGCCTGGAAGAGGATTTGCCTGCCCGGACGCGCATCATCTCGCCCTCGCTGCTGCTCCCGGCCGAGATCGTTGTCTTCGAACTCAAGCCTTCCCTGTGGTATGTGGCGCTGGTGAGCGCGCCGATCGCCGCCGCCGGCCTCGCGCTGATTGTCCTCGCCTACGCGATCCAGGGGATGGGCGAACTGTATCGGCTGGCGCTCATCATCGGCGTCTGGGTCGCGGGTCTGGGAATTGTCATAGGGTTCCTCCAGTGGCTCGGCCGCACCTACGTCCTCACGGACCGGCGAATCCTGAAGCAGCGCGGCGTGATTAACGTCCGCGTCGAGTATGTCGGCTTGGAGAGGATTGAGAATAGTTTCGTGGCCCAAGCGGCGTTTCAGCGGCTCGTCGGCATCGGGACCCTCTTCTTCCGGTGCGACGCGGCCCGGGCCGGGACGGAAACGCACACCTGGGAACACGTCCGCCGGCCAAAGGAGGTCCACGCCCACATCGTCGCCCAAATCGACCGCTGGAAACAAGCCCGCGCGAGGATGGAGGAAAGGTAACGCAGCGGGTCCCACGCCGTTGATGGAGTCCGGCCTCGCGTCCCTTGCCGCGCTCTGAACGGCGCTACCGCCGGCGCATCGCCCGATAGGCTTCCATGCACGCGTCGGCGTTCTCGACCGGCACATTCGGCGGGATGTGGTTGCCGACCGCAAAGAAGTAACCGGGACAATCGCGTCCCAGGTCCATGCAGCGCTTGACCTCGGCCCGGACCTCTTCCTTGGTGCCGAACGTGAGGATGCGGCAATCGGCGTTGCCGATGATGACGTGCGTTTGGCCATATCTGCTGCACACGTATTCGAGGTCGGTGGTCGGCTCGAAGATAAAGCCGTCGGCGCCGGCGGCGGCAATGTCGTCCACGTAGTCGGTGAAGTTGCCGTCCGAGCAGAACAGCACCTTCTTGCCCGCATCCTTGACGATGTCCCAGTGGCGCTGGTAATTCGGGAAGACGTAGGTGCGGTAAAAGTCGGGCTGGAGAAATCCGCCGCTCGTCCACACCATGTCATCGTGCGTGAGGAAGACCTCGATGTCGGTCGCCGCCCAGGCTTTGACGTAGTTTTCCAGGAGGTAATCCGCCCAACGGTTTAGCGCGCGGCCGAAGCGTTCCGCGTCCACGCCGGCGGCCATGAGGAGATTTTCCCATCCGAACGCGTCGATGGCATATGAGATCACCGACTTGTATGTCCCGCCGGAAATCACGCCCGTGCCCCGGCGCGCCTCGTCATACCATGCCTGGTATTTTTCCACTTGGGCTTGGAAGTCAACGGGACCATATTCCTGGACGGGATCCAGACGATAGATTTCCTCCACATCTTTGAAGGGCGACTCGACGCTCGGGCGGCAGTCGCTGCCGTCCGGCATCCACACCGCATGGCCCATATCGGTCCAGCGGCCCCGCCCGATATTGGGGCCGGCGGTGGACCAGCGAAAATCGAAGTCCAGCAGTTCGGCGACGTCGGCGTCGGGCTTGCCGGCGCGCTTCCGCAACTGCCCGACCCACTCGGGGTGCGTGACGTACTGCGTGTGCGGAATCTCGTCCGGCGCCTCCAGCCGGATGGCGGCCATGCCGCGTTCATAACTCACGGCCAATCTCCTTCGCCCAAGGGCGCGGTGGCCGACACGGTATGCCGGGACTGCTCTTCCGTGTCAAGCGCGAAAGCGCCGAACGGCCTGTATGGAATGACCGCCAATAGCGCCGACGTCAGGTGTAGAGTTTTGCGATGGCATCGGTGGGGGGTGGGACAAGGGGAACAGTGCGGCCGGCGCGGGTGATGGTCCGCTCGGCGCCGGGCGGGCCGAATGTGGCGACCCGGGCCGCGCGGATGCCGGCCTCGCCGAGGGCGGCAAGGATTTCCGGCGCCTTCTCGGGCGGTGCGGCCGCGAGGAGCGATCCCGACCCAATCGCTTCCAGGGGATCGATGCCTGCGGCCTCGCAGAGGGCGCGCGTCTCGTCGCGGACGAAAATGGCGTCTGCGTTCACCTGGAGGCCGAGGCCGGCGGCCTCCGCCATTTCCCAAAGCCCCGTCACGACGCCCCCTTCGGTCACGTCGTGAAGCGCGCGGACGCCCCGGTCGCACGCGATGCGGGCCTCGGGGACGATCGAGATGCCGGGGTCCGTGAGGTACTCGCGCGCTCGCGCGAGGATGCCCTTGCCGACGGCGCCGGCGAGTTGGGCGCCCTTTTCGCGTGCGATGAGGGCCGTGGCTTCGATGCCCGCGCCCTTGGTCATGAGGACGACGTCCCCCGCCCGCGCGCCGCCGCTGGAAACAAGGGGCCGGTCGCCGAGGTCGCCGATCATGGTCCCGACGACCACCGGCCGGTGCAAATCGGCCGCCCGTTCCGTGTGGCCGCCGACCCAGAGGCAATCGAGCGCGCGGCAGGCTTCGGCGATGCCAGAGAAAATCGTCTCGGCCATCGCGTCATCCGCATCCACCGGCAACAGGACCGTGGCCAGGAAGAACCGTGGCCGCGCGCCCGTGACCGCGACATCGTTGGCATTGACGACGACGGCATAGTGGCCGATGGCGTCGGTGGCGAACGTGATGGGGTCGGTCGCGACGACGAGGCGTTCGGAGCCGACGCGCACGACGGCGGCGTCTTCGCCGATACGCGGGCCGAGAAGAACGTCGTCGGAAAGGGGCGCTACGTGGTCGCGCAGGAGGCGAGCCAACCGGTCGGCGGGCCACTTGCCCGGCCTTCCGGGCGGGTTCAAGTTCGCGGATGGGCGGCGGGGCGTCATGGATCAGGTCGGACTCTGGCGGGCGCGGTCCACGTCGTCCACGCCGAAAATGAGAATCGCTTTGCCGCGGCTGCTGTCGCCGCTGCCATAGACGTACTGGATATTGATGCCGGAGCGGCCGAGTCGCGAGGCCACTTCGCCGAGCGCGCCCGGTTTGTCATCGAGTTCGACGGCCAGGACGTCGCGGGCCAGGGGCGGCAATCCGGCCTCACGCAGCGCTTCCTGGGCGGCGCTGGGGTCGCTCACAAGAAGCCGGATCGTCGAGAGGTCCGTTGCGTCGGAGACCGAGATGGCCCGGATGTTGACGCCGGCCTGGGCGAGGATGCGGCACAGGCGTTCCAACTGTCCGGGGATGTTCTGCATGGCGACGCTCAACTGAGTCGCTTTTTCCATGAACCACCTCCTCTATCTGGCAATATCCCTTTCTTTTATATTCTATCGCGCCAGGTTGTAGAATCCAGCCCGGAAGTGTGGCGGCGGCCGGACGGGTGGAAAGCCGTCGTGGAGACGCCCCGCCCGCGGCTCGGCGTTGCGCGCACCTTGGTTTTTCGGTGGCTTTTTCGGAAGGGCGGGGCAGCAATCGCCGGCGGAGCGGCCGGATGGCTGTTGGGAAAATGTGACCCCCCTTTAGAAGGCGGTTGAAAGGACAATAAGCCCCAAGGCAACGGTCGCGCAGACAGCCAGACCCATGGCAACCATGCACCAGAAAAGGGCGGACCGAAGGGCAGGGGAGGGCCCCCACTGGCGCGCGGCCCGCACCACGCGGCGGGCCAGGACGACGGCGCACACGAAGAAGACGGGGCCCAAGGGGAAAAGAAAAAAGGTCAGAAGCGCAACAGCGCGGGCACGTCGCTGCAATTCGCGGGCGCGCGCCTCACGGTCCTCTTCTTCGGCAGGTTCCAGCGGTCCCGCATCGCCGGTGCCCTGAGCGTCCGTTTCATCGGCCAGGCGACCGGCGCGGAACTCGGCCAGCAGAGTCTCGGCATCCGCACGCCGGCCGAAGGGCACGAGTACCCGCACGCCTTCCCGGGTCAGGCCAGGTTGCAGATGCCACAGCGTGACCGATGTGTGCGGCTGGTCCACCCAGGCTGGAATATCGTTCTGGTTCAGCATGCGGGCGATTAACGCGGCTTCCGGTTCCGTTCGCGCCGTGGCAACCGCCACCAGGCCACCATTCTGATAGGCCCGAGGGTCGTCAGGCAGGCCCTGCCGCGCTGCCTGCTGCTCCAGGCGTGTGCCCTCGTCCGGCAGTGGTCCTTTCGAAAACAGGGCGAGCCCCCCCTTCGCAATCAGCCGCATGCCGCAAGCGAACACCAGGCCCGCGAAAATGAGGAGGGCGAGCAGCAGAAGAACATGGCCAGGGCCGGCCAGGGCAAGTGAACCGAGCCATATGGCCAGAATGATTAGGCCGGCGCCCGCCAAGAAGCGGGGAACTGCCAACCATTCCCGGACTGCGCTTCGTTTGCCCAAGAGACGCCCCTTCGAGAGTCGGGAACGCCGGATCTGGTGGCACAACCTTTACCTAATTATATATCGAGCCGGGGGCGGTGACTCAAGGCCGAAAGCCGGGCGGACAGCCGTGTTGCCCCTCCAGTTGGCCGGGCAGCATGGCGAGCGGGTGCTGAAGCGAGAACCTCGTCTCGCGCCTTCAGCGTTCGGTTTTCACGCGCCGGCGCCAGGCGCGCCACGCCTCGGCGTCGTAGCCGAAGTCTTCGCCGGTGATCTTCTTGAGGGCAGCCAGCACGACGGGCTGCGGCGCGAGGACGCGGATGACGGTGCGCCTTCCCGTCACGTGCACATTGCTCACGCTCAGGACGGCGCCGCTCATGATGGCACCGATGACGGGGTTCCACGCGACGGCGCCGTTGCTCACCACCGGCTCGGCGTCGCGGACATAGGTCGTGACGGTGCCGACGGCGATGTAAGCGCCCCTGCCGCTCGTTTCGGGCGGCGCCTTGACGACGCGGGGCTCGGGGGCCTTGAGGTGGCCGATGAGCGCGCCGATGGCGTGCCACGCGTTGAGTTCCCCGAGGGCGTAGGCGGCTCGCCGGCGGGCGCCCTTCGAACCGCCGAGCGCCCGGACCAGCGGGCCGACTCGGGCGCTGTCGGCGCGGCTCTTTAGGCTCCGAAGGGCGGCGAGGTACACGTCCTTGCTCCCGTCGGTCAGGAGCATCCGCACGAGCGTTTCGCGGGCCTCGTCGCCGAGGATGCCGCCGAGTGCCTCGGCCGCCAGCCGCCGTTCGGCGACCGTTCCTTCGCCGAGGATGCGGCTGAGCGGTGTGACCCCAGCCGGATCACTCAGTCTGAGGATGCGGCGTCGGCCCTCGGCCCAGGCCTCCTCATCCGTCGGGAGCAGAAAGCGGCGGACAATCTCGCGGATTTCCGTCGCCAGGGCCCGCTGCTTCTCAAGAATCGCCGGGGCTGCCTTGAGAACCGGCCCTGCCTCCTGCGTTCCTCTCGTCTCCTGCCGCCCGATGTCCAGGGCTCGGTGTGCCTCCTCGTTCTCCGGGTCGCGGCTCAGGGTCTCTTGCCAGTGGATGGTAGCGCGGTCGGGGAGGCCGCTCGCCTCGCACCACATCGCCAGTTCGGCGTGGGCTTGGGCCGTATCCTCGAGGGCCAGGAGTCGCTCGGTGTATTCCAGGAGGAGATGCGTCGGCCTCTCGGCGGCACAGAGGTGCCCGGCGAGGATGACCGCCAGCGCCGCGCTAAGCGTTCCGGCACGCATGGGCCTCTCCTTTCGAGTCGGTGCCTTCTACCTATTATATACGGCAGGCGCACCGGGGTCACCGCAGGAAAAACGGCGAAGGGCAGGGGGCTGGGGCTGGAGTCAGGCGCCTAGGCCGTCCAGTTTGGCGACAAGGCTCTTGACGTGTTCGACGCTTTTTGCGAAGGCGGCCCGCTCGCCCTCGGTCAAGTCCAACTCCACAACCTCGAGCACGCCCTCCGCCCCCAGGCGCGCGGGCACGCCGACGAAGTAACCGCCGACGCCGTATTCGGTGTCGCAATAGGCGGCACACGGCAAAACGCGCCGCTCGTCGCGCAGGATGGCCTGGGCCATTTCGACCGCCGCGGCGGCCGGGGCGTAAAACGCCGAGCCGGTCTTAAGAGATGAGACGATCTCGGCGCCGGCGCCCCGCGTCCGCTCGATGATTCTCTCGATGGTTTCCTTCGGCAGGCGCTCGGCCAGCGGCCGGCCGCCGATCGTCGAATGGCGGACGAGCGGGACCATCGAGTCGCCGTGACCGCCCAGGACGAGCGCTTCGACCTGGTCCGGCCCGATGCCCGCTTCCATCGCAATGAACGCACGCAGGCGGGCCGAATCCAGGACGCCCGCCATGCCGACGACGCGGCTCGTCGGCAGGCCGCTGGCGCGGTGCGCAAGCGCCGTCATCGCGTCCACCGGGTTCGAGACGATAATGAGGGTCACATCGGGGCTTGCCCGGACGAGACTTTGGACCACGCCGGAGACGATTCCGGCGTTTTTCGCGAGGAGGTCGTCGCGGCTCATGCCGGGCCGCCGCGCAAGGCCCGCCGTCACAATGGCAAGACGGCTGCCGGCCGTGGCGGCATAGTCGGTCGTCCCGGTAATCTTGTGCGCGAAGCCGGCGATGGGCGCCGCCTGCGCAAGGTCCAGGGCCTTGCCTTCGGCGAGCCCTTCGACCACGTCCACGAGGACAACGTCGCCGAGGCCCCGCGCGGCCGCCCACAGAGCGCACGTCGCCCCGACGTTCCCCGCCCCCACGATCGTGATCTTCGGATGGGCCATCGTGTGCTCCTTGCGCTTCGAACCTGCCAGGGGCGGATTATAGGCTCCGCGTTGGAGCCGTCAAGGAAACCGAGGCGGACCAGGCGAAGGAAGGTTTACGCCCGGGGGTGGTACTTCTTGTGGATGGCCTTGAGGCGGCTTTGGTCCACGTGGGTATAGAGTTGGGTCGTCGAGATGTCCACGTGGCCGAGCATTTCCTGGACGACCCGCAGGTCGGCGCCCCCCTCGAGCATGTGCGTCGCGAAGGAGTGGCGGAGCGTGTGCGGGCTGACGCGTGGCGAGACCCCGGCGCGGACGGCGTACTTTTTAACCAGCCGCCAGAGCGTCTCGCGCCCCATGCGCCGGCCGGAATGGGTGAGGAAAAGATATGGCTCGCCGCCGCGGTCGAGCGTCGGCCGCTCCTTCTCAAGGTATGCGGCCAGCGCGTCGAGCGCCCGGCGGCCGACCGGCACGATGCGCTCCTTGCGGCCCTTGCCGATGCAATGGACGTAGCCGACCTGCGCGTTGACGCTGTCGGTCTTCAGGTCCGCCACCTCGCTCACCCGGGCTCCCGTGGCGTAGAGCATTTCGAGGATGGCCTTGTCCCGCAGCGTCCACCGGTCGTGTTCCGGATCCGGCGCCGAAAGGAGCCGGTCCACGGCCTTTCGGTTGAGGACTTCCGGCAGGTTCTGCCAGAGGCGGGGGCTTTCGAGGTGCTCGGTCACGTCGCGCTCGATGAGGCCCTCGGCGGCGAGGAAACGGAAGAACATCCGCACGGCCACGAGGGCGCGGCTGACGGTCGCGACGGCCTTGCCTTCGCGTTTTTCGGCTGTCAGGAAATCGATGACCTGGTCGGCCCGGACCTGCTGCCAGCCGTCGCTGTCTTGGGCCTTGACGAACGAGGCGAAACAGCCCAGGTCGTGCTGGTAGGCCTGGATCGTGTTGACGCTCAGGCCGCACTCAACGGTCAGATAGTCCAGGAAGGCGTCGATAGGATTGGCAGCGGTTTGAAGCACACCGGCTCCTTGCGGAGAGGGTTTGCCGCCGGGAAAATGCGGACGCTGCGCCGCGCGTCGAACCTCGCACCCCGTTCATCGTCCTCATCGTCCGGGCTGCGGGGAAGGCTTTAGCAAAAGTCCGATAACCCGGTCCAAGGTCCCTTTTCGGTTCCCAAAGCCCAATTGCGGTTGACAGTTGTTTCCTTCAACGGTAGTTTACCGTTTGGAGGCCCGGGAAAAGAAAAAAGGGCTGCATTATGGCGTGGGGCACATCCGCCACGATGCGCCGGTCGGTCGCGTTCATGGCCGGCCTTGCGCTGGCGAACGTTCTTCTCATCGCAGCGGTTTCGGCGAGCGGCGCCGAAGCGCCCGCCGAGCCGACCGATGCGGAAACAACTGAGTTGGCCCGCCTCCGTGACTTTCTGACCGGCCCGGACCGGACAGCCGCCACCCGGCGCGACGCCGCCGCCGGCCTCCTCGACAAGAACAGCGATGCCGCGCGCACCATCCTGCTCGAGGTGCTCTCCACCCCATCCGAGGCAAGCCAGGCCGTCCTCGGTGTCCTTGCGGCGCGCAGCGCCGCCGACGAAGCCTTCATCGATCCGCTCTTCCAACTCCTCCGAAGCGACAATGAAACCATGCGGCGGTCTGCGGCGCTCGCCTTCGGCGCCTACCAGGGCAACGACAAGGTGCTGGCGAGGTTGAAAGACCTTGTGGCGGATTCGAGGGAGCGGACGGGCGTGCGGCTGGCGGCGGTCGAGGCGCTGGCTCAGATCGTGGACAAGCGTTCCGTGGCGGCGCTGGTCGAGGCAACCGGCGATGCGCAAGACGAGGTGGCTGTCGCCGCCGCTCAAGCGCTTGCGGATATGACCGGCCTGGCGGAAGCCGGCGCTTCGGCTCCCGATGTACATCGGGACTGGTCCGACTGGTGGCAGCATCACAAGGACGAGCCGGAAGCGGACTTTCTTCGGGGCCTCGTTCGCCGGTTTCGGACCGAACTGCGCCAGCGCGAAACCGCGCTGAATGCCGCCGAGTCGAGGCTGGCGCGCCTGCTCAAAGAAATCTACGAGGGAGCGGATACGAAGGAGAAGGCGCGCCTGATTCAGGAGCACCTTGATGACTCGCTGACTCAGGTGCGGGTCGTGGCGGTGCGACAGGCGACGGCCTTGGCGCGCGAGGTTTTCGGCGCGAACGACGGCAGCCAGCAAACCTACCAGGAACTGCGTTCGGCCCTGTTGAAGCACGTGGGCGACGAAGCCCCGGCGGTCCGGGCCGCCTCGGCCGAGGCCCTGGCCGCCTGGCAGGAAACCGCCGCCGGGCCGACGCTGCTGGCACGCCTGGACACAGAAAAGTCGCCTGAGGTGCGGGCTGCCCTCGCTGCCGCCCTCGGCGCCTTGAAGACGGGCGAAGCGGTGCCGGAGTTGGTGGCGATGCTCGATTCGCCTTCTCAGGTGGAGGTGATTAAATCCGCCGGCGCGCTCGGGGCGATCGGCGACCGCAGCGCGCTGGGCGCCGCAGCGGTTGAGTCGGCGCTCGACCCCCTCCGCCGCTTGGCCCGGACCTCGCCCGACCCGCTTGTCCGCGAGGCCGCGTGCCGGTCGCTCGCGAAGATTGCGCACGCCAGCGCCGAGCCGGTCCTCGCCGCGGCGCTGGAGGACAAGGCTGCGGGGGTCCGGTTCAGCGCGGTCCAGGGGCTCGGGAACCTCGGCCGGGTCGCACCCGAAACGGTGGAGGCGCTGTCGGCGCGGCTTCAGGATGAAAATAAAGGCGTCCGGCAGGCGGCGGCGGCAACCCTCGCGAAACTCGGCGGACCGGCGGCCGCCCGAAGAATGGCCGAGCGCCTCAAAGCGGGCGCGGAAGCCGACCCGGGCGTGCGCAACGCTCTCTGGACGGCGGTTCAGGCGCTGGCGACAGCGAGTGAAACGCCGGACCTCGCCCAGGAATTAGGGGACCTGTTCTTCGCCCTTGAAGGGACCGAGATGATGCAGCGTGCCACCGCCCTCTATGAAATCGCCCAGACCAAGTATCCGGCCTCCGCCGCGGGCAGCCTGAAATTGCAGGTCCTTCTGGAGAAACTGGTGGACGCAACCGTGGCCGCCGGGACGCCGGAGAAGGCGGCCCCGGTGCTCCGGCAACTTCTGGCCGACACGCCCGCCGAGAACCCCGAGCGCCGAGGCGAACTGAAAGAGCGGTTGGGCCTGATTCTCCTGTCGAAGGGACCTTATCCGGAAGCCGCCGCCCTTCTGGCCGACGTGATGGACGACCGGGAGCCCGCGGCCCGCGCGGCGCTCGTCCAGGCCATCGTGGCGAGGGCCGAAGCGCTGCTGGAGGCCGACCGGCCCGAGCAGGCGCTCGGCCTCCTGGACGCCTTCAAGAAGGCGCGGCCGGACTGGGGCGTCGCGGACCAGGCAGCGGTCCTCGACCGGCTGAAGGACCGGGCGACTGACGCAACCATCGCCTGGGTCATCGCCAACTTGAACGGTTCCGAGGAGCGCGTGGGGGTTGCGACGGCAACCCTGAAACGAGTCGGCTGGCCGGCGGTCGTCGGGCTCCTCGATGCGATCGAGCGCGCCGTCAAAGAGAGCCGCCCGGAAGTCGAGGCGAGAATCCTGGCAGCGCTCGAAGCGGTGAGTCCGCCCGAGGGGGGAACGGACCGTGCGTACGACCCGAAGGCGCCGCAGGAGGAGCGGTTGAAACAAATCGCGGCCTGGCGTGAGGCCCTCGGACCGACGCCGAACGAGGAAAAATAGCCCCCCCGCGCGGGCGAAACCGGGGCGACGGAGTCCCGATGACCAAGCGATACGTGGGCGTGGACCTGGGCGGGACGAACCTGAAGATGGGGCTCGTCTCCGCCGACGGCAAAATGTTCGACCGCCAATCCTGCGCGACCGAGGCCGACCGCGGACCGCAGCACGTCCTTTCGCGCATCGCCGAGGCCGTCCGCCGCTTGTGCAAAACCGCGGGGCTCAACCTCGCGGATGTGGCTGCTGTCGGCGTCGGCGCGCCCGGACCGCTCGACACAAAGGCGGGCGTCGTCCTCCTGGCGCCCAACCTTCCGGGCTGGCGCAACGTTGCCGCGCGCGAGCGCCTCGCCGAGGACCTCGGCAGGCCCGTGGTTCTTGAGAACGACGCCAATGCGGCCGCGTACGGCGAGTTCCGATGCGGCGCGGGGCGCGACGTCGCCAGTATGGTCCTCCTGACGCTCGGAACCGGCATCGGAGGGGGAATCGTCCTGGACGGGCGCCTCTTTCGCGGCGCTACGGACACCGGCGCCGAACTGGGACACATCGTCGTTCAGCACGGCGGCCGTCGGTGCGGCTGCGGGAACCGCGGATGCCTTGAAGCCTACGCGTCGGCGACGGCCGTCGTCGCGCGCGCTCAAGAGTTCATCGAGGCGGGCGAACCGTCCTCCCTTGCCGATGCGCCCGGCATGACGGCCAAGGACGTGTTCGGCGCGGCCGAGGCGGGTGACGATCTGGCGACGCGCATCGTCGAAGAGACGGCGGATTACCTCGCCTCGGGTATCACCAGCATTCTGCACGTC
>Ga0307380_10002904_pt1 | contig 24072 bp, 22 predicted proteins | sample UN3MG_FD_202239 | JGI IMG/M metagenome (GOLD analysis project Ga0307380, IMG submission 202239) | Soil microbial communities from Risofladan, Vaasa, Finland - UN-3 | ecosystem: Environmental > Terrestrial > Soil > Coastal area > Acid sulfate soil | place: Finland: Risofladan, Vaasa | collected... | reverse complement strand
GTATGCCTCGATCGCCCCGCCGACGAAGAAGTTGACGCCGCTTCCGGCCGCGCCGGAGTCGCGGCCGCGCCAGATCCGCCAGTCGGTGGCGAGGCCGATGATGCCGCGATGGCATTCGGGATCGTTGCGCACGAGTTCGGTGAAGATGCCGACTTCGCAGGCGGTGCCGTCGTCGACCATCGGTCCATCGAGCCAGGCGACGACGACTTCCGCTCCTCGCAGGCCGGCGCCGTCGACGGCGAAAACGGTCGCAGCGTCGAGCGGAGCGAACTGCTGACGATGGGGGATGAAACACTGGTGACCGCCCGCTTCGAGTCGATCGCCGAGCGCATCGATGTACGAGCGTTCGGCCGGGGTGAACATCGGTCCGGCCAGATACAGCTTCATGACGTCATCGTCGCAGGGTCAGGTTCGGCCAACGGGATCAAGCGCCGCCGCGCGCCCTGGAATACGATCGGCGCCATGGCTGACGCGAACGACCTGCCGCAGACCGACTCGGGCATCCCGATCAAGCGGCTCTACGACGGCGCCGACCTCGAGGGCTGGGACCCAACCACGAAGCTCGGTGCTCCCGGCAAGCCGCCGTACACCCGGGGCGTGTATGGCTCGATGTACACCGGCCGTCTGTGGACGATGCGCCAGTACTCGGGCTTCGGCAACGCCGAGGCCACCAACGAGCGCTTCAAGTTCCTGCTGAACGCCGGCCAGACCGGCCTGTCGTGCGCATTCGACCTCCCGACGCAGATGGGTTACGACTCCGATGCCGGTCGCGCCGAGGGCGAGGTTGGCAAGGTCGGCGTGGCGATCGACTCGATGGAGGACATGCGGCTCCTGCTCGCGGACCTCCCGCTCGATCAGGTCTCCACGTCGATGACGATCAACTCGACCGCCGCGATCTTGTTGTTGATGTACGAACTCGTCGCCGAGGAGAACGGTGTGTCGAGCGACCAGATCGGCGGCACGATCCAGAACGACCTGCTCAAGGAGTACATCGCCCGCGGCACCTACGTGTATCCGCCCCGGCCGTCGATGCGGATCATCACCGACATCTTCGCCTACTGCTCCAAGCACGTCCCGAACTGGAACACGATCTCGATCTCCGGCTACCACATCCGCGAGGCCGGCTCGACGGCCGTGCAGGAGATCGCCTTCACGCTTGCAAACGCCATCGCCTACGTGCAGGCGGCGATCGATGCCGGCCTCGACGTCGACGACTTCGCGCCGCGACTCAGCTTCTTCTGGAACGGGCACAACAACTTCTTCGAAGAGGTCGCGAAGTTCCGGGCCAGCCGCCGCATGTGGCACACGATCATGACCGAGCGCTTCGGCGCCAAGGATCCGAAGTCGTCGATGCTGCGCTTCCACACTCAGACCGGCGGTTCGACGCTCACGGCCCAGCAGCCGATGAACAACATCATGCGCGTCACGCTGCAGGCGATGGCCTCGGTGCTCGGCGGCACCCAGAGCCTGCACACCAACGGCTACGACGAGGCGCTCAGCCTGCCGACCGAAGAGGCGGCGCGGATGGCGCTGCGCACTCAACAGGTCATCGGTTACGAGTCCGGCGTGGCCGACACTCCCGACCCGCTCGCAGGTTCGTACTTCGTCGAGTCGCTCACCGACGAGGTCGAACGGCTGGCGTGGGAGTACATCGAACGCATCGACGAGATGGGCGGCGCCGTCACGGCAATCGAGTCCGGGTTCCAGATGGACGAGATCGAGCAGGCCGCCTACGAGTACACGAAGTCGATCGACGACGACGAGCGCGTGATCGTCGGGGTCAACAAGTTCACGATGGACGATGAGCCCGAGCCGAAGGTGTTCCCGATCGATCCCGAGCTCGAAGGCAACCAGATCGCCCGTCTGAAGGCGTACAAGGCGAACCGCGACGCAGCGGCCGTCGAGTCGGCGCTGGCCGCGGTCAAGTCGTCGGCACATGGCACCGACAACCTCCTCTACAGCATGAAGGACGCACTGCGCGCCGACGCCACGCTGGGCGAGATCAGCGATGCGTTGCGCGAGGTCTTCGGCGTCTACACCCCGTGAGCAGCGCTGGTTCGGAGGTCGGCGACGATACGGCAAACGCCTCCACGTCGCTCGAGGAAATCGATCGGGTCCTCGAGTCGCTGGGCGTGGACACTGGCGAGTTCGAGCGACCGTCCGCCGCAAGGGTGCGGGAGGCAGAAGGTCGATCGGCGGCGGGCCGTCGCAGTGGCGCCAGTCGGTTCAGCGCCCCGCTCACGCGCAACTTCCGGTTGTTGTGGGCAGCCACCGCGCTGTCGAACCTGGGAGACGGACTGCGACTCGTGGCGATGCCGTTGCTCGCAACCTCGGTCACGTCTGATCCTCGATTGATCGCTGGCGTGACCGTGGCGCAGCGTCTGCCGTGGTTGTTCTTCATCCTGCCGGGCGGAGCGTGGGCTGATCGGTTCGACCGGCGCCTGCTCAGGATGCGGTTGGACATGGCTCGTGCCGCCGTGATGGCGGTGCTGGTCGGTGCGATCGTGATCGACCAGGTGTCGATCATCGTGATCTACGTCGTTGCGGTGGTGCTCGCGTCGGCTGAGGCGGTGGTCGATTCCTCGAGCATGGCCATGGTGCCGGCGACGGTCGACGGCCCCGACCTCGAGCGGGCCATCGGGCGGCTCGGCTCGACCGAGTTGGCGATGAACGATCTCGTCGGTCCGCCACTCGGCGGACTGCTGTTCGGCCTCGCGATCGCCGTGCCGTTCGGCGTCGATGCGCTGACGTTTGCGGGTGCAGCGCTCGTCATGGGGTTCATGAGCGGGAGCTATCGCCCCACAGTTGCCCCGGTGTCATCGAGTGTCGAACGTCCGTCGATGAGAGCGAGCCTTGCGGAAGGTGTTCGATGGCTCTGGAACCACCGTCTGTTGCGCACGCTCGCGTTGGTGTCGACAGCACTCGGCACGGCGTCGTTCATCGGCAACGCCGTGTTCGTCATCTTCGCCACCGACACACTCGAGCTGTCCGACCTGGGCTACGGCCTGCTGCTCGTGCCGGGTGCGCTTGGTGGCATCGCCGGCTCCTTGATCGCTCCCCGGTTCAAGCGGTTCCCGCTCCGGCGCACGCTTCCGGTTGCGGTGGTCGGGTCCGGCGCGTCGACGTGGTTGATGGCCTTGACGTCGTCGCCGTTCCTCGTCGGTGCGCTGTCGGCGGTGTCGCTCGCATCGGTGATGGTGTGGAACGTGTTGACGCTGGCGCTTCGTCAACGGTTGATACCCGACGAGATGCTCGGCCGGGTCGGCGCCAGTTACCGGTTCCTCGTGTATCTCGGCATGCCGTTCGGTGCGCTCGTGGGCGGTCTGCTCGCCAACCAGTTCGGCGTGCGTTCGGCGATCTTCGTGAGCGGCAGTGTGCTGATACTGGTCGGCCTGCTCCTCCCGCTCGTCCTGCGCGACGTCGAGCGCTACGACGGCTCGTCGACCTGAGGTCAGAGTTCCGAGACCGCCAGCACCGCGATGGCGGCAAACAGCAACAGTGCGCCGACCGCCTTGATGCGCCGAGCGCCCAGACCACGTGCGAAGTGGCCGTAGCTCTCGATCTGGCCCATTGGGGTGAGGACACTGTGGGCGGCCTCGGTGTACTCGACCGGCTCGGTTGACGCGCTGCCGTCCGGCTCGACGGTGTCGAAGGAGTCCGTCATTCCAGCTCCACGCGTTGCCCGGGATCAGAAGTGCGTTCTGATGGCGGTACGGAGGTCGTCGTAGGTGTCGAGCGCAGGGAACTGCGGGAACTCGGCAATCACGTTTGCGGGCGCGTGGAACAGATAGCCGGCATCGGCGGCGCCGAGCATCGTGGTGTCGTTGTAGCTGTCGCCCGCGGCCACGACCCGGTAGTTGAGCGCTCGCAATGCTTCGACGGCGTGCTGTTTCTGGTTCGGCTGGCGCAGTCGGTAGTCGACGATGAGGTCGTTGGCAACGACGAGGCGGTGGCAGAGCACTGTCGGCCAGCCGAGTTGCTGCATCAGTGGGCGGGCGAACTGCTCGAACGTGTCCGACAACAGGATCACCTGGGTCTGCTCGCGCAGTTCGTCGAGGAATGCCCGGGCGCCGTCGAGCGGTTCGAGCCCGGCGATCACGTCCTCGATGAGCGACATCGTGAGCCCGTGCTCGTCGAGCAGGTCCAGCCGGTATCGCATCAGCACGTCGTAGTCGGGCTCGTCGCGGGTCGTGCGGCGAAGTCCCTCGATGCCGGTGCGTTCGGCGACCGCGATCCAGATCTCCGGGACGAGCACACCTTCGACGTCGAGCGTCACGATCGTCTGCTGGGTGCTCACGCTCTCATTGTCGCCGCATCCACCCCGATCGGCGAAAACGCACGTGACGGACGCCGGGTGTCAGGCGGAAATGTGAGTGATGGGCAGCTGTGGACGCTCAGGGGTGGGGCAGTCCTGCGTGGCCCAGCCGAGGTAGATCACGCCCACGAGGCGATCGTCCGCCTCGAACCCGCAGAGTTCCAGCACGGCGGGCGGTTGCGTGAGTGCGGGCGTGGACCAGAAACTGGCCAGGCCGAGCGCGGTGGCGCCGAGCAGCAGGTTCTGGATTCCGGCGGCGACAGCGTCGCGGTTCTCGTCGTGCAACATCTCGTTGTCGTGCGGCGAGCAGCCCACCACCAGCGTCGCTGGCGTACGCAGGTACTTCGTACGGGTCTTGGCTCGCTTTGCGTCGTCGCCGAACCCGACGCGGGCCATCTCGTCGGCCATCGTGTCGCCGAGGCGCCCGCGGCCGTCGCCGGTGAACAGCGCGAAGCGCCACGGCCACGTCTTCTTGTGGTTCGGCGCCCACGTCGCGAGCCCGCACAGCTCGGCGATCACCTCGATCGGTACCTCGCGCTCGTGGTCGACGAACATCGAGGTGCGACGTGAGCGCACCAGGTCGGAGAAGTCGTCGAGCCGCGAGCGAGCGTCGTCGTTCGTGGCGTCCATGTCCGTCAGGATGTCACGCCGTCGCCCAGATCAGCACCTCGGCGCCGTCGGGACCGGCGGACAGCGTCGGTGATCCGGCGTCGGTGAGTCGAACAGCGTCTCCCGTCGCCAGCGATCCCGCACCGTCCAGCGTCGCCGAGCCTGTCGGTACGAACACATGGACATGGCGATCATCGGGGACACTGACGGCCTCGTCGGCACGCAAGCGCCCGCCCCACAGCACGGCCCCGCGCTGGCGGATCGAGATCGCTGCGTCGTGGCCCTTCCCGGAAGCGATCGGCACGAGACCGCCCCGGGCGAGTTCGGCGTTGATGTCGAGCTGCTCGTAGCCGGGATCGATCGACTCGGTGTCCGGCGGCACCCACATCTGCACGAAGTGCACGTCGGCGGTCCCCGAGTTGTTCATCTCGCTGTGCCAGATGCCGGTCCCTGCTGACATTCGCTGCGCGAGACCCGGATACAACACGCCGCGATTGCGCTCGGAATCCTTGTGCTCGAGCTCACCCGACAGCACCCAGGTGACGATCTCCATGTCGCGGTGCGGGTGCGTGTCGAACCCCGATCCGCCGCGCACGATGTCGTCGTTGTTGACGAGCAGCAGTCCGTGCCCGGTGTTGGCGGGGTCGTAGTGGTGTCCGAAGCTGAACGAGTGCTTGGAATCGAGCCAGCCGATCTTCGTGTGCGGCCGGTCGCTTGCTCGCCGGACGTCGATGGTCGGGGAGGAGGTCATGATTGTTCAAACAGTTGCGTACGCAATTACATTCCGTATTGACGGGAGCGAGGTCGCAGCCGTCAGACTGCAGCCATGGCGCCGTCGTCACCCGAGCTGAGCCCGGCCGCAGGCGATGCTGTCGCGGTTGCCGGCCGCCTCGCTGACGACGTGCTGTTCCCCGCAGCCCAGGACGTCGACCGCGCCGACCGCGTCCCGGACCGGAATCTGGTAGCGCTCGCCGACGCCGGTCTGTTCGGTCTCGCCGGTCCCGCCTCACACGGTGGGCTCGATCTCGACGGCCGGGCTGCTCGGCGGGCGATGGCCGCGGTCGGCTCCGGATGCGGAGCAACCTTCTTCGTCTGGGTGCAGCATCACGGAGTCGTTCGAACACTCCGATCGGCGGACAACGTGGCGCTCCTCGAGGAGCATCTTGCCGACCTCTGCGTCGGGCGCAGCCTCGCCGGCACGGCGTTCGCGCACGTTCGTCGCCCCGGTCGACCGGCGATCTCTGCGACGAGGATCGACGGGGGCTGGAGCTTGTCCGGTCACGCCCCGTGGGCGACTTCGTGGGGTCTCGCCGACTGGTTCTCGGTCGCCGCGGAGTCCGACGGCGGCGAGTTGGTGTGGGCGCTGATCCCCGGCCGATCGCCGCAGGGCGTGTCGGCGACGGCGCTCGCGCTCCCCGTCTTCGGCGCCACGGCCACCGTCGCACTGCACTTCGACAGGTGTGTCGTGTCCGACGAACGGGTCATCACCGTCGAATCGGCCGAGGGCTGGCGCCGCGCCGATCGACGCCACGCATCGCTCGGTCAACCGGCGGTCCTCGGCGTCGTCGCGCGAGCGCAACGCTTGCTTGCCGACGGGCACGACGACCTGGCGGTCGCGGCAGCCGAATGCCTGGCGGCGGAACTCCGCTCACGCTGGCAGATCGACGACGATCTGATGGGATCGCTCGCCGCTGGCAACGATGTCGTCGCCGATGCGAGCGATCATCGGGCGGCGTGCCTCGATCTCGCCCGTCGATCGACGACCGGACTGCTGGCTGCGGTCGGCGGGCGCGGGATGGATCTTTCGCACCCGGCCCAGCGTCTCGCTCGTGAGGCCGACTTCTACGTGATCCAGGCCCAAACCGCCGATGGGCGAGCAGCCACGCTCCGCAGCGTCGCCGTCACACCACCGACACACTGACCTCGGCCACGGCGGTGACATCGGTGTTGGCCGAACCGCTCACCGCGGCATTGCCTGCAGCGGTCGTGCTCGACGCAGAGGTGTCGATCGAGCCGGTTCCCGTTGGCTGAAACAGCAGAACCCCGCTGGACAAAGCATGTTCATCGGATGTGTCAGAATCTGCCGACCCAGCCAAACGGCACGGTGGACAGGGGGAACGATGACCACGATTCCGATCACCAGCGCGGAGATCAGCACCGACTGGCTCAATGCGGTACTCGACGACGACGTACGCGGTGGGGCCCGCGTGACCGCCGTCGATGTGACGGTCATCGGCGAGGGCATCGGCTTCCTCGGCGAGGTCGCCCGACTCACGCTCACCTACGACACTCCAACGGCGGAGTCGACCACGTCGATGATCTCGAAGATGCCGACTGCCAACGAAGGGTTCAAGCACGTCGGGCTGCTGCTCGGCTTGTACGAGAAGGAGGCGGGCTTCTATCGGGACGTCGCGCCGGAGATGGAGCTGCGCGTTCCGCGCTGCTACTACAACCACGTCGAAGGTGGGGTCCACTTCATCCTGCTGCTCGAGGATCTGGCCCCGATGCGACCGGGCGATCAACTCGCATCGTGCACGTTCGAGGAAGCCGAACTCGCGCTGTCCACGGTGGCGCAACTGCACGCCCACTGGTGGGGGAGAGACGATCTCGATCGATTCGGGTCATGGCTCCCACAGCCCGACAGCCCCTACTTCGACATCCTCAGGAACGCGTTCCTCGGCGCAGTGGATGCCTTCCACGAGCACTGGGGCCACCTGGTCTCGCCCGAGATCCATGCCCTGGTCGATCGCACCGCCGCCGACTACCAGGGAATGATCGATGCGGGAATCGGCCGCGAGCCGCACACGTTCATCCACGGAGACTTCCGGCTCGACAACATGATGTTCGGTGACGGCCGCGGCGCCCACGCGTTCGCCCTCGTCGACTTCCAGTTGCCGTTCCTCGCGAACCCGATGTGGGACGTCGTCTATTTCCTCGGCGGCAACTTCGACCCCGAATGGCGTCGCGAGCACCAGGATCGTCTCGTCGAGGGCTACCACGCGGCATTGGTCGACAACGGGGTGACCGGGTACTCACTCGACCACTGCCGGGAGGACTACCGAGCAGCCGGCCTCGTGCTCCTCGGCTACATGGTCACGAGCGCCGGAGACGTCGACATCGAGACCCTGAACGACCGCGGCCGGGAACTGATGGAGAAGATGTTCCGCCGGTACGGCACCACCATCGAGGACCTCGGGTCCGCCGAGTTCGTGTCCTGATCTCGGATCGTCAGTCGTCGTCTCGTCGCCGCGCCCGGCTCGGCTGCACGCGGAGCGCCTCGTTGGGCATCTTCGGGTAGACAGGCGGCCACGGCGCGTCCGGGATTCCGTCGGCGAGATCGGCGGCGAAGCGCTCGACGAGCGGAGCGATCGACACGGGTGCGTCGTCCATCAGCTCCCACGGGTCGCCCCGTTCGGCGAGTCGGTCGGGCACGGTGTCGATCGTCATCGCTTCGGGATCGATCGAGTCGAGCTCGTCCCAGCCGAACGGCGTCGACACCTGCGCACCAACGCGGGGTCGGGTACCCCAGGCACCGAACATGTTCTTGTGCGGCGCGTTCTGGTTGAAGTCGACGAAGACCCGTGTGCCGCGCTCCTCCTTCCACCACTTGGCGGTGATCAGGTCGGGGTGCCGGCGAGCGAGTTCGCGCCCGAGCGCAACGACCGCGCCGCGCACGGCGAACGAATCCCACCCCGGCTCGACACGCACGTACACGTGGATGCCCTTGCTCCCGGTCGTCTTGGGAAAGCCGATCATGTCGAATTCTGCCAACAGGTCTCGCACGTGGCCGGCGGATTCGCGGACCATGTCGAACGTGACGCCGGGGGAGGGATCGAGGTCGATGCGCATCTCGTCGTGGTCTTCGGGAGTCGAGGCCCGGAACGGCCACACGTGGAGGCCGAGCACGCCCATGTTCGTGGCCCACAACACGTGTGCCAGGTCGGCGATCACGAGTGCCCGCGATGGCGTGCCGTTGATCGTCTCGACCGTGGTGGTCTCCAGCCACGCGGGTGCCGAGTCGGGGATCCGCTTCTGGAAGAACGACTTCTCGCGCACGCCGTTCGGGTACCGCTCCAGCAGCACCGGCCGGTCGAGCACGGTCGGCATCAACGCATCGCCGACGGTCACGTAGTAGCGGGCGAGGTCGAGCTTCGTGCGGGGTTCCTTCGCCGGGCCGACCGACGGGAACATCACCTTGTCGGGGTTGGTGATCGTGACGATTCGAGGCCCGGCGTCGACCTCGACCGGCTCCCCGAACTCCTCGGCCTTCCCCATCACCGGAACGCTACCGATTACATCAGGGGTCAGACCCGCGATGTAACAACGCGAGCAGTCCGACGGCTTCCACCGACGTGTGCCGTTACATCGCGGGTCTGACCCCTGATGTAATCGTCACTGGCTGGTGTGGAGTTCGTCGTTGAGGGCGCCCCAGCTGCCGAGGCGGGCGCGGGCGACGACCTTGCCGCTCTGGCCGTCGCGGATGAACATCATCCGGTCATGGCCCGACAGCTCGCGGGCTTTGACCACGCCCTGCGGTGTGAGCACCGGCGTGCTCGCCGTGACGTACAACCCGGCCTCGACCACGCAGTCGTCACCCAGGCTGATGCCGATGCCCGCGTTCGCGCCCAGCAGGCATCGTTCGCCGATCGTGATCTGCTCGGTGCCGCCACCTGACAGGGTTCCCTGGATCGACGCGCCTCCCCCGATGTCGCTGCCGTCACCGACGACGACACCGGCCGAGATCCGCCCTTCGACCATCGAGACGCCCAGCGTGCCGGCATTGAAGTTGCAGAACCCTTCGTGCATCACCGTCGTGCCCTCGGCGAGGTGGGCGCCGAGGCGCACACGGTCGGCATCGGCGATGCGCACACCGGACGGGATCACGTAGTCGGTCATCCGCGGGAACTTGTCGAGGCCGTGCACGGTGATCACGTGGCCCTCCGTGCGCAGCTTCATCCGCACGTCGTCGATCTCCGACACGGCGACCGGCCCGATGCTCGTCCAGGCCACGTTGTTCAAGGCGCCGAACGTGCCGTCCATGTTGAGTGTGCGTGGCTCGGCCAGGCGATGCGAGAGGAGGTGCAAACGCAGGTAGGCGTCTGACGCCGAAGCCGGTGGCTCGTCGACGTCGATCGTCAATCTGACCGGCCGGATCGTGACATTTCGGACATCGTCGGTCGCATCGCGCATTCCGAGCTGCGCCTCGATGTCGTCACTGGGGCAGTCGTCGTCACCGAACTCGCCCCAGCCGAGCCAGCGGAACCAGGTGTCGAGCACCGACCCGCCCGCAGCGATCGTTGCGAGGCCAGCGCCCCATGCCATCCGTGCCATCTACCAAACCTCCGGTCGCAGTGTCGGGAACAGGATCACTTCTTTGATCGAGTCGACCCCGGCCAACAGCATGGCCACGCGGTCCATGCCGATGCCCAACCCGCCGGTCGGTGGCATGCCGTACTCGAGTGCCCGGATGTAGTCCTCGTCGACCGAGCCGGCCTCGTGGTCGCCGGCATCCTTGGCTGCCTGCTCGTCCTCGAAGCGCGCTCGCTGCTCGACGGGATCATTCAGCTCCGAGTAGCCGTTGCCCAGCTCCCGCGAGTCGACGAAGATCTCGAAGCGCTCGGTGAGCCACGGATCGTCGCGATCGACTCGTGCCAGCGGCGAGATCTCGGTGGGATGCCCGGTGACGAACGTCGGTCGGACGATGTCGGCCTCGCACAAGGCCTCGAACAGCTCCTCGACGAGCTTGCCGCCGCCCCAGCGGGCCTCCCAGCGAACGCCGTGCTCCTCGGCGAGGGCGCGGAGTTCGTCGATCGGCTGGCTCGGATGGACCGCGCGACCGATCTTCTCCGACACCGCATCGACCATGCGCACTCGCGGCCACGGTTCAGCGAGATCGATCTCCTGGTCACGGATCGAGATCACAGTGGTACCGATCGAATCACGAGCCGCCTGCGTGACCAGCACCTCGCTGATGTCCATCACGTCGTTCCAGTCGCCGAACGCCTGGTACAGCTCCATCATCGTGAATTCGGGGTTGTGGCGCGTGGAGATGCCCTCGTTGCGGAAGATCCGTCCGATCTCGAAGACCCGCTCCATTCCGCCGACGATCAGCCGCTTCAGGTGGAGCTCCAGTGCGATGCGCAGGTACAGCTGCAGGTCGAGGGTGTTGTGATGCGTGGTGAAGGGGCGGGCGTGTGCCCCGCCGGCTGCGGCGTGCAGGACTGGGGTCTCGACTTCGATGAACCCGCGCTCGTGCAGCGTGCGCCGGAAACTGGCGATGATCTCGTGGCGGATCTCGAACGCCCGCTGCGCTTCGGGGTTCATGATCAGGTCGGCATAGCGCTGGCGGAAGCGCGTGTCGACATCGCTCAGTCCGTGCCACTTGTCGGGCAACGGTCGCACCGCCTTCGCCAACAGCTCGACGGTCTCGGGCTTGACCGACAGCTCACCCTTGCGGGTCGTCATCACAGCGCCGTGCACGCCCACCCAGTCGCCGAGGTCGAGCCGTTTGATGGCGGCGAACGCCTCGTCACCGACGACGGCTTTCGAGATGAACAGCTGGATGTCGCCGGAGCGATCACGGATCGTGGCGAACACCAGCTTGCCTGAATCGCGCATCAGCATGATCCGCCCTGCCACCGCCACGGCGTCGTCGGTCTCGGTGCCGGCATCGAGGTCGCCCCATCCTGCCCGGACGTCGGCAACCGTATGGGTGCGATCGAACCGATAGGGATACGGAGCCACTCCGGCGGAGCGCAGGTCGTCAACCTGCGCCAACCGTCGAGCCCTCTCGGCGGCCAGTCCGCTGCCCGTCGGTGATGTGTCGGTCGAATCGTCGGTACTCACGGTGACCCGACGGTATCCAATCGATTGATCCACTGCGCGTTCGGTTCTGCGGGTCGTGCCGTCCGATCGACCGTTGCAGACCGTACTCTGGAGCCGTGCGTGCCCCGACCAAGATCGCCCTCGTCGCGATGCTCGCGCTCGGGATCGGCCTCCCGGTGATCGCGATCGGGCCAGCCGGATCGATCGACGGTCCTGCGACGGTCACCGATCGTGCCGTCCCCGTGTCGCCGATCGCCTCCGAAGTGGTCACGATCTACAACTCCGGCGAGCTTCGATCAGAGGTCGCTCAACGGGCGATGAGCGCGGCGCGCAGTGCCGGCGCGTCCGTGGCCTTCGGCCGGTCGGCCAGCGTTGGGATGGTCGGTCTGTATCGCGGCAACGCTGTCGTGCAGGCTCCGCCGGCCGGCTTCGCGTACCCCATGGGTACGACGGTCCTGGCGCCCGATGTGGTCGGTCGAACGATGGGCCGGGAGGTCTCACAGCACCTCGCCCCGGATGCCCTCGTGATGGGTGCGCTCTCGGCGAGCCTGCGCGGCGCGCGGGCGGGTGACTCGGTGTTGCTGGTGTCGGGTTCGGGTGCGGGTGTGTGGTTCCGGGTCGCCGCCGTGCTCCCCGACGCGAAGGTCGGTGGCACCGAGTTCCTGATGTCCAGCCAAGCCGGTGACCGGCTCGGCATTGCTCGACTGAGTCGCGTGGTCATGTGGGGGTTCCCGTCGAGGTCGGCGATCAACGCAGCGCTGTCGAGCAACGGCCTCGTTTCGACGTCGGTGCGCATCCGCCGCAGCTGGGATCCCCCAGACCCCGATGACACGATCGGTATGGCTCGGACCAAGGCGACCCTCGGAGAGTTCGCCTACCGCGTCAACGCCAACGGCTCGGTCAGCCAGGACGCTGCCTGGGTGAACGCGTACCTGCCCTCAGGCCGAGAGTTGCTGAACGGGTCGATCCCGATTCGGGCGAGGTGCCACAACACGGTGAAGCCGGCCATCCAGGCTGCGCTCGCCGAGGTGGCGGCAGCCGGTCTTGCCCGCACGATCAATGTGGCCGACGCCAATCTCGCGGGTGGCTGCCATCTCGCCCGATTCAACCGGCTCACGCCCAACAGCTCGCTGGGATTCCTGTCGCGGCACTCGTGGGGGATGGCGATCGACACGAACACGAGGGGCTCCTGCCAGGGGTGCGCGCCGCCCGACCTCGATTGTCGTACGGTCCGGATCTTCCGCAAGTACGGGTTCGCCTGGGGCGGGAACTTCCTCACCCCCGACGGTATGCACTTCGAGTGGGTGGGCGAGCGCCGCGACCTGCTCCCGTACCCGTCGCGCTTCTGCCCGAACACGGCCACCGGCGCGCTCACGCTCGACAATGCCGAGACCGGTGCTGCCCGGCTGTACGCAGACGACGGCCTGTTCGTCGGGGACCACTGATGGCCACTCGATTCCTGATCATCGGCGGCGGCCCCGCCGGCAACATCGCTGCCACCACCGCAGCGCGCCTCGGCGCTGAGGTCGTGATGGTCGAACGAGATGTTGTCGGCGGCGCAGCGCACCTGTGGGACTGCATCCCGTCGAAGTCGATGATCGCAACCGGTCGAGCGATCAGCCGCACCCGGGCGATCGGCGGTATGGGTCTGGCCAACGTCGACACCACCGTCGACGTCGGTACGTTGACCGACCGCATCGAGTGGGTCAAGAACACGATGCGCGACAACACGACCGCGCTGCTCGCAAGCCAGGGCGTGCGCATCATGCGTGGTACCGCCCGCCTGACGGGTCCCTACACCGCCGAGGTCGCGGGCCCCGACGGCATCGAGACGATCGAGTTCGACGCCGCGCTGGTGTCCACCGGGTCGCGTCCCCGAATCCCCGAATGGTGTCAGCCGGACGGCGAGCGGATCCTGACCACACGCGACTGTTATCCGCCGAAGATCTTCCCGGAGAGCATCACCGTGGTCGGATCCGGCGTCACCGGGGTCGAGTTCGTGCACATGTTCTCGTCGTTCGGGTCGAACGTCACCCTCGTCGTCAGCCGCCAGCAGGTGCTGCCGGGCAAGGACCCCGAAGTGGCGGCCGTGCTCGAAGAAGAATTCATGCGCCGGGGCGTCAAGCTGCTGATGGGCGCACGCGCCGAGGCGATCGAGCGCTCCGACGAGGGGGTCACGGTTCGTTGCGACGACGGCCGCTCGGTCACGTCCACGCACGCAGTGCTCGCGATCGGCTCGATCCCGAACACCGAGAACATCGGTCTCGAGGCTGCTGGTGTCGAGGTCAACGAGTGGGGTTACGTCGACATCAACCAGCACTGCGTCACGAACGTCGAGCACATCTATGCCGCCGGCGACATCAGCGGCAAGCTCCCGTTGTCGTCGGTCGCGTCGATGCAGGGCCGCAAGATCGCCGAACACATCATGGGCGGCCACACTCGCAGTCACCGTCACCTCGACTACGACAAGGCCGCGTCCGCCATCTTCACCGAACCCGAGATCGCCGACGTGGGCCTTGCCGAGGCCGAGGCGTTCAGCTCGGGTCGCAAGATCCGTGTGACCAAGGTTCCGTTCTCGTCAACCGCGAAGGCGATGATCAACAACGACACCAAGGGGTTCGTGAAGATCATCTCCGACCCGGCCACGGGCGAGGTGCTCGGCGGGTCGATCGTCGGTCGTCAAGCTGCGGAGCTGATCTCGGTGATCGCCGTTGCGGTCACCGCTGGTCTCACGGTCACCGACCTCGCCGAGAGCATCCTGGTGCACCCAGCGCTGAGCGAAGCGCTCAGCGAAGCCGCCGAGTGAGTCACGCGTCGCGAGGGAAGCGCCAGCGACGAGCCGCAGTCGAGCCGACCTGACGGTCCCCGCCACCGGATCGTGGTGAGGCTCGATCACTCGATGATCGCGAGAATGTCGCCGCCGCCGACGGTGTCGCCCGCGGAGACCTTGATCTCCTTGACCGTGCCGGCCTTCTCTGCGTTGATCTGGTTCTCCATCTTCATGGCTTCGAGCACCACGACACCGGCGCCCACCTCGACGGCTTGACCGACTTCGACGAGCACCTTCACGATCGTGCCCTGCATCGGCGCCTCGACCGAACCGGACGCGATCGCTCCGCCACCTCCGCCGCTCGCGCCGCCGCGCTTGGACTTCTTCGGTGCCACACCGGCGGCGACGGCAACCGTCGGCGTCTCCGGCACCCACATGTTGACGTCGAAGCGCTTGCCGTTCACCTCGACGGTCGTCGAGCGCTTCACCTTCGGCTCCGCGTCGGACTCGGTCTCGGGAGCACTGCTCTCGGCCTTGCCGCCGACGCCGGTGAGGTCGAGCACCTCCTCGACCCACTTGGTCGAGTGCGTCACTGCAGCGAAATCGGGGTGCCTCAAGATGGCGAGGTCGGCGGGGATCGTGGTCGCAACACCCTCGACGACGAGTTCGTCGAGTGCCCGGATCGTGCGGGCGATCGCAACGTCACGATCGCGGCCCCACACGATGAGCTTTCCGACGAGGTTGTCGTAGTACTGGCTGATCTCGTCACCGGAGTGGTAGCCGGAGTCGAAGCGCACGCCGAATCCGTCGGGTGCGAGCAGCTTGGTGATCGGGCCGGGCGACGGGAGGAACTTGCCCTCGGCGACGTCTTCGGCGTTGATTCGAATCTCGATCGAGTGGCCACGGCGAGCGGCGTCGACCTCGGCTTGGGTCATCGGGAGCTCTTCGCCGGCGGCGACACGGATCTGCCACTCGACCAGATCGATGTCGGTGATCATCTCGCTCACTGGATGCTCGACCTGGAGGCGCGTGTTCATCTCGAGGAAGAAGAAATCGCCGTCCTGAAAGATGAACTCGACGGTGCCGGCGCCGAAGTAGCCGACCGCTTTCGCGGCCTTGACTGCTGCTTCGCCCATCGCCTGCTCGACGCCGTCGGGCAGGTTGGGCGCCGGGGCTTCCTCGACCAGCTTCTGGTGTCGACGCTGTGCCGAACAGTCGCGTGACGAGATCCACACGCAGTTGCCGTGCTTGTCGCCGACCAACTGGATCTCGACATGGCGGGGCCAGGTGAGGTAGCGCTCGACGTACACCTCGTCACGCCCGAAGAACGCCTTGGCCTCGCGCTGGGCGCTCGCCATGGCGTCGTCGACATCGGCCTCGGCCTGCACGACTTTCATACCGCGCCCGCCGCCACCGAAGGCCGCCTTGATACACACCGGCCAGCCGAACTCGTTGCCGAACGCCTTGATCTCGTCGGGCCCCTGAGCGAACTCGGTGGTACCCGGAACGACGGGTGCGCCACCGCGGATTGCCGCGAGTCGGCTCGAGACCTTGTCGGACATCTCGTCCATGGCGGTGGGGGGCGGACCGATGAACTCGACGCCCAGCTCGGCGATCGCTCGGGCGAAGTCGGCGTTCTCGGAGAAGAACCCGTACCCGGGGTGGACGGAGTCGGCGCCGCTGCGCTTGATGACGTCGAGCATGACCTCGGTGTTGATGTAGCTCTCTGCGGCGGTCTGCCCACCGAGTGCATAGGCCTCGTCGGCGAGTCGCACGTGGAGCGCTTCGCGGTCGAGTTCGGAGTACACCGCCACGGTCGGGATGCCCATTTCTCGTGCGGCGCGGATGACTCGAACAGCGATTTCGCCACGATTGGCGATCAGGATCTTCTTGAGCACGGGTGACAATGTAGGGGCCATGGGCGCTGACGGAGACATCTGGGGCTCGATGACGTGGCCAGCCGGCTGGGATGTGCGCCACGTGGCCGAGACCGGAAGTACCAACACCGACCTGATCGCGGCCGTGCTCGCCGGAACAGCGACTGATCGGACGGTGCTCGCAACCGACCATCAGACCGCGGGCCGGGGTCGTCTCGATCGCCGTTGGGAGGCTCCACCTGGAGCGAATCTGCTGGTGTCGATCGTCGTCGCGCCGATTCCCGCAGCGTCCGCCACGGTGACTCATCGGCTCGGGCTCGCTGCGGTGGCGGCCATACGTCGGTTCGTCGATCTCGAGATCGGTTCGACGGTGGGTCTGAAGTGGCCGAATGACGTCCTGCTCGGCGATCGCAAGCTGGCGGGAATCCTCGCTCAACGGGTGCCCGGACGCGACGCCGTCGTCGTCGGGATGGGCCTCAACGTGGGCTGGGCGCCGGACGAGGCGGTGGCCGTCGGGTCGGTAGCGAACCGCGCCGGGATCAGCCCGGCCAGCGTGCTGCTCGCCGTGTTGGAGGAGTTCGACGAGCTGCCCGATGACGTCGAAGGGCGGTATCTCGACTCGCTGGTCACCATTGGTCGCTGGGTGCGCGTGGAGTTGCCCGGCGGGGCGGCCGCACTGCAAGGCCGCGCTGTCGGCGTCGATGCGGTGGGACGACTGGTCGTGGTCGATTCGTCGGGCGAGCGCCACGAACTCGATGTCGGCGACATCATCCATGTCCGAGCCGACCGCCCCTGACGTTTGCGTCGGGATTCGGGTGACCCGGGGCACCGAGAACGCGACGCAAACGGGGTGGTGACGTAGCGGTCGCCGAGTCCAGCAGTAGCGTTTCTCCGATGGCCTCCCCCGCCCGGCATCGCCGACGCAGCTCCGCGCCCGTCGCGCTGGTGTTGGCCGTCGTCGTCGGGGCTGTCGGTGCCTTCGGCGTGATTCGGGCTGCCAATGCCCGGACGTCGGACATCGAGCGCATCGAGGGTTTGGAACTGGCGCTCACTCCGCAGGATGGACCCGCTCAGAACTATCTGCTCATCGGCTCGGACACTCGGGAGAACGCGGATCCCAACGAAGCGGACTTCGGAGGGATCGGCGATGTCAACGACGTGTCGGGACGCCGATCCGACACGATCATGATCCTGCGTCAAGAGGAGGACGGCAACGGCGCCTCGATCGTGAGCCTGCCCCGCGACCTCTGGGTGGACATCGCCGGACGCGACAGCCCCAGCCGGATCAACACCGCGTACAGCGATGGCACCGACGTGTTGACCGCCACGATCACTCAGGAACTCGGGATCCCGATCAACCATGTCGTCGACATCGACTTCACCGGCTTCAAGGAGCTCGTCGATGCCGTCGGCGGAACCGAGGTGTGCTTCCTCTACCCAACACGCGACGCGAACACCGGTCTCGATCAGCAACCGGGGTGCCACACGCTCGACGGACTGGAATCGTTGCAGTACGCCCGCAGCCGCTACTACGAGGAGTTCCGCGACGGCGAGTGGCGCACCGATCCCCGCTCGGACCTCGGTCGCATCGAGCGCCAGCAGAACTTCTTGCAGCAGACCGCCAACTCGACGATCGACAAGCTCCAGTCCGACCCGTTTCTCGCATCCGAGCTGATCGACGCCGGGACGTCCACCGTTCGTATGGATCCCGGCCTCGATCCCGTCGGTGTCGCCGGCACGCTGCGCAAGGCATTCAGCGCCGGGCTCAACAAGTATCAACTCCCGGTGTCCGGCGTGACGAAGAACGGCAATGCGGTGCTGGTTCTCGATCCCGGCGCCGAACCGATCCTCGACTACTTCCGCGGCATCGGCCCGCCTCCTCCGGTCGCGCCGTAGAGGGAGGCGTGCCGGCCGCACGCCTAGACTCCCGGCGGTCATGAAAGCGCTCATTCTCGCCGGCGGTGCCGGCACACGGCTGCGGCCGATCACGCACACACGAGCAAAGCAGCTCGTTCCGGTCGCGAATACGCCGATCCTGCACTACGGCATCCGCTCGATGGTCGCTGCCGGCATCACTGAACTCGGCGTGATCGTCGGCGACACTCGCGACGAAGTGATCGCCGACCTCGGTGATGGATCGAAGTTCGGCGCATCGATCACGTTCATCCCTCAAGACGAGCCGCTCGGGCTCGCCCACTGCGTCCTCATCGCCCGTGAGTTCCTCGGCAATGACGACTTCGTGATGTACCTGGGCGACAACCTGCTCGAACAGGATCTCGAAGCGTTCGTCGGAGCGTTCATGCTGGCCCGGGAGGGCGACAACCCGCCGTCGGCGCAGATCCTGCTCAAGGAGGTCAGCGACCCGCATCGCTTCGGCATTGCCTCGCTCGGCGCCGATGGTCATGTCGAGCATCTCGTCGAGAAGCCCGCAGATCCGCCGTCGAACCTGGCGCTCGTCGGCGTGTACCTGTTCGACCCCGAGATCCACGAGGCCGTGGCGGCGATCGAACCGTCCGATCGCGGCGAACTCGAGATCACCGACGCCATTCAGTGGCTGATCGACCACGGTCGTCGCGTGCGCACCGAGATCCTCACCGGCTGGTGGATCGACACCGGCAAGCTCACGCCGCTTCTGGAGGCGAACCGTCTGATCCTCGAGACGATCGACACCCGCATCGACGGCGCCGTCGACGGCGACTCGTTCATCGACGGCCGCGTGGTTGTCGAAGCCGGCGCCGAGATCGTCAACTCGACGATCCGCGGCCCGGTGGCGATCGGGCCGGGCACCAAGATCATCGACAGCTTCATCGGACCGTTCAGCGCAATCGGTGCGGACTGCGAGGTCCGCCATTCCGAGATCGAGCACTCGGTCGTGATGGAACGCAGTCAGGTGATCGACATCCCCCGCCTCGAGGACAGCCTGATCGGCAGCGACGCGGTGGTGTCACGCACCAAGCGCAAGCCCCGAGCGATCCGGCTGATGGTCGGCGACCATTGCCAGATCGACGTCGAGTAGACAGGACCCCCGAGATGCCTGACATCACCCCCTCCGAACACATCGCCGGCGTCTACGTCGTCGAGCCGACCATCCATGGCGACCAGCGCGGCATGTTCATCGAGACCTACCGCCGCGAGTGGATCCCCGGCGCCCGGGAGATGATCCAGAGCAATCGCGCCAACCGGCAGCAGGGCGCGCTGGTCGGGTTGCACTACCACCTGCACCAGAGCGATTACTGGTACATCCCGTTCGGCACGGCCCGCGTCGTGCTCCACGATCTTCGAGAAGGCGGTCCGACCGATGGCGCCACGCACTGTCTCGACCTGTCCGGCGAGAACCACATCGGCGTGTACATCCCGCCGGGGGTCGCCCACGGCTTCGCAGCGCTCACCGACATGGTGATCACCTACCTCGTCGACGGGTATTACAACGCAGCCGACGAACTCGGCGTGGCGTGGAACGATCCTGCACTCGGCGCCGATTGGGGCGTGACCGACCCGATCCTGTCCGAGCGCGACCAGCAGAATCCGATGCGCGCCGACCTTCCTGCCAACCGTCGGCCCTACTGGCCACTGCGCACCTGAGGACACCGCACCCATGAAACTGTTCGTCACCGGCGCGGCCGGGTTCATCGGCTCGAACTACGTGCGCCACGTGTTGGCCACGACCGATCACTCGATCACCATCTACGACTCCCTCACCTACGCCGGCAACCTCGAGAGCATCCGAGACGTCCTCGACGACCCACGGGCCGAGTTCGTGCACGCCGACATCTGCGACGCCGACGACGTGGCCCGCTCGATGGAGGGCCACGACGCGGTCGTCCACTTCGCCGCCGAGAGCCACGTCGATCGCTCGATCGCCGACGGCTCGAAGTTCGTGCGTACGAACTGCATGGGCACCAACGTGTTGTGCGACGTCGCGAACACCGTTGGCATCGGCAAGTTCCTGCACATCTCGACCGACGAGGTGTACGGCTCGGTCGAAGAGGGTTCGTCGATCGAGACCGACGTCCTCGCACCTCGCTCGCCGTACTCGGCTGCCAAGGCCGGTTCCGACCTGATCGCGCTGTCCTACTTCTCGACCTACGGCCTGCCCGTCGTGGTGACCCGCTGTTCGAACAACTATGGCCCGTACCAGTTCCCCGAGAAGGTCATCCCGCTGTTCACGACGAACCTGCTCGACGCTCAGCAGGTCCCCCTGTACGGCGACGGGCTCAACGTTCGCGACTGGATCCATGTCGAGGACCACAACATCGCCGCCCACCTGGTGCTCGAGCAGGGGGCGCCCGGCCAGATCTACAACATCGGCGCCGGCAACGAAGTGACCAATGTCGAACTCACGCATCGCTTGCTGGAGCTCACCGGTCGCGACGAGTCGTTCATCCGCCCCGTCGAGGATCGACTCGGCCACGACCGTCGCTACTCGGTGAACATCGACAAGGTGGCGGCGCTCGGCTGGTCGTTGTCGCGCTCGTTCGACGACTCACTGGCCGCAACGGTCGAGTGGTACCGCGACCATCGCGACTGGTGGGAACCGCTCAAGCGCAAGGCCGGTCTCTGAGGGCGCTCGATGAGGTTGCTCGTCACCGGCGCGGCCGGCCAACTCGGCGTCGACGTGGTGGCTCACGCTCGCTCGGTCGGCGATGACGTGATCGGGGTCGCCAAGGCCGATCTGGACATCACCGATGTCGATGCCGTGCGCGAACTCCTCGAGGCGCAGCGACCCGACGCGGTGATCAATGCGGCGGCGTACACGGCCGTCGATGCGTGCGAGACCAACGAGTCGCTGGCATTCGCGGTCAATGCCGATGCCGTCGGGCATCTGTCGGCATCGTGCGAGGTCGTCGGTGCACACCTGGTGCACGTCAGCACCGACTACGTGTTCGACGGAACGCTCGACCGCCCGTATCGGGAGAACGACGCCACCAACCCGCAGTCGGTCTACGGCAGGTCGAAGCTGGCGGGGGAGCAGGCCGCAGGTTCCGGTGCGTCGATCGCCCGTACTTCCTGGGTGTGCGGCGAGCACGGCAACAACATGGTGAAGCTCGTGCTGCGGCTTGCGGGCGACCCCGAGCAAGCGCTGGCGTTCGTCGACGACCAGCGTGGCAAGCCGACGTTCACCGCGGACCTCGCACCGGCCGTGCGCCGACTGGCGGTTGATCGTCGAGCGGGCGTCTTCCACGTGACGAACCAGCAGCCGGTGAGCTGGTTCGAGTTCGTGCGCGAGATCCTCGCTGTCGCTGGCCACGATCCCGATCGCGTGCGCCCCATCGCCACCGCCGATCTCGACCCGCCTCGCCCGGCGCCGCGTCCGGCGAACAGCGTCCTCGACGACGTTGCGTGGCGGGCCGCGGGCTACGAACCGCTCCGCAATTTTCGCGAGCCGCTCGCGGAGCTCGTCACCACGCTCCGCCGCGACGAGGTCTGACCTCGATCGGGTCCGGTCGCCGACGTCGAGCCGGCAGACCGCGACGCGCCGTGGCCGGCGCGATCGGGCAATTGCCGGGAAGCCCCGCGTCGCGTCGATGCCCAGCAACTCGACGTCGTCGCGCCGGGTCGTCTCCCAGTGCGCGCGGGCCATCCGGTAGCTCAGTAGTTCGTCCGCAACGTCCCGTCTCCGTGCCCGTCGAACCCCAGCGCCAGTGCGGAGATCCGGAGTTCCTTGCCCAGGCCGTGTCCCTGGTGCGCCGGGCGAGCCACGAGCCGGTCGTGAACTGTCGGAGTGCGGGGAAATCGCTGGCCCTCAGGTCGCATGCGCCGACGACCACCTGATCGACGACGACGGCGAACTGGAGGTTCCATGCGTTCGGTCTGATCTCGGCTCGAGTCCGAGCGTAGAAGCGCATCGCCTCCTGCTCCGTCTGGGGCGATGGCAGGTCGGTCCACGGGATCGAGAACGGCATCGTCGTCGGGGCGTGGATGCCGTTGGCTGCCACGCCGACGAGTGCCCGGGCGAGTTCATCGTCGAGGTAGCGCAGGGTGAGCCTCGGCGTGCGGACCTCGAGGTCGAACAGCAGCCAATGATCGTTCCCCATCGACCGAGTGTCGCAGAACCCTACGATCGGGGCTGTGGGGTTTTCCCGAACCGAACTCGAATCGTTCGTCGGCGCAACGGTGCCCGACCTGGTCGGCCCGGGCCTTCGACTGCTGTTCGTCGGGATCAATCCGGGGCTGTGGACCGCAGCGACGCAGACCCACTTCGCCCATCCCGGCAATCGGTTCTACCCGGCGCTGCTCGAAGCAGGCATCATCGACGTGCCGATCGACCGCGGCGTCGGCATGACCGAGGACGATCGGCGCACTTTGATCGATCGGGGTATCGGCATCACCAACATCGTGCACCGTGCCACGGCGAAGGCGTCCGAACTGGCGCCCGACGAGTTGCGAGTCGGTGGCGAAGCGCTCCGAGCCTTCGTTCGGGAACACCATCCGGTTGTCGTGGCGATCGCCGGGATCACCGCCTATCGCACGGCGTTCTCGCTTCCGAAGGCGATGGTGGGTGAGCAGCCCGCCGTGTTCGAAGGGGCACGGCTGTTCGTGGTGCCGAATCCGAGCGGCCTCAACGCGCACGAGACGACCTCGACCCTGGCGCAGGCGTACGGCGCGGCGGCCGCTGCCGCCGGCATCATCGCTCAGTGAGGATCGCGTTCGGCGTCGTCACGGTTGGCGAGGTACCAGTCGATGGTGGCGCGTAGGCCTGCCTCGAACTCCGTCGTCGCCGACCAGCCGAGCAGGTCACGGGCGCGGGCGCCGTCGACGGCACGACGAGGTTGGCCATCGGGCTTCGACGGGTCCCAGCGGAGCTCGCCGTCGAAACCGACCAGGCGGGCGATCGCCTCGACGGTTTCCTTGATCGTGACCTCGCGATCGGCGCCGAGGTTGACCGGCTCGGCCGTGGTGTCGATCTCGGCCGCTCTCACGACTGCCTCGGCAGCGTCGTCGACGAAGAGGTATTCGCGGCTCGCTGCGCCGGTGCCCCACACTTCGACGTGCGTCGCTCCCGCCTCCGTTGCCTCGACACACTTCTTGATCAGCGCCGGAATGACGTGCGAGACCGACGGGTGGAACTTGTCGCCCGGCCCGTAGAGGTTCGTTGGGATCAGGTACGCGAAGCGCTGTCCGTACTCGTGCTCGTTGACCTGGGCATGGACGAGGTGCGCCTTCTTGGCGATGCCATAGGGGGCATTCGTCTCCTCCGGGTAGCCCTCCCACAGGTCGCGCTCGGCGAACGGGACCGGGGTGTACTTCGGGTATGAACACACCGTTCCGACGAGCACCGTCTTGTGCACCGAGGTGGCGTGACGCGTCGCTTCGATCACGTTGGTTCCCATCAGCAGGTTCGACAGGTACAGCCGGGCAGGGTGTTCGAGGTTGTAGCCGATGCCGCCGACATCCGCTGCGAGATGGACGACGATCGACGGGTCGTGTTCTGCGAGCATCGCGTCCGCGGCGCCCGGCACGGTGAGATCGAACTCGCTGGACCGCGGTGCGCGCACGTCGGCCCCTCGATCGACGAGTCGGGCAACCACCCGGCGGCCCAGGAACCCAGTGCCGCCGGTGACGACCACGCGTCGTCCACGCAGCGCGCTGTCGGGTCCGTCGTTGAGGGCAGGCGTCGACATCCGTCACAGGTTACGGCCGCGCCCGGTTGTCGCCGCGGTGAGGCCCCGAACCGC
>Ga0307380_10002903_pt1 | contig 24077 bp, 33 predicted proteins | sample UN3MG_FD_202239 | JGI IMG/M metagenome (GOLD analysis project Ga0307380, IMG submission 202239) | Soil microbial communities from Risofladan, Vaasa, Finland - UN-3 | ecosystem: Environmental > Terrestrial > Soil > Coastal area > Acid sulfate soil | place: Finland: Risofladan, Vaasa | collected... | reverse complement strand
TGCCGAGATCGCGTGCGCCAACGAGAGGAGCCGGAAGCGATCCTCCTCGAACGGCACCTGATTGAGTACGGCGGAGATGAACACCGAGTCGAACTCGCGGCCCTCGGAGATCTCGTCGAGGAACAGACCAACGATCTCCCGAGTCAGATCACGCTTCGGGTTCTTCGCCCCGTCGATGACATACGGCTCGAACGCCACCGATCGAATCCCGGCCTCGTTGAGCAGACCCGTCTCGATGAGATGCCCAGCCCCGAGATCGGCGACGTAGCCCCCGTGGACAGCACGCCACTCAGCGGCGTCGTCCGGGTTGGTGATGTCGAAGTCCTTGCTCCACTTGCCCGGCCTCGTCCAGTGGATGAAGCCGATCCCCAGTGCGTTGCGGCGACGGTTGTGGTTGAGCCACACGGACGCCCTGAGCACGCTCTCATAGCCTGCCAGGTCGTACTCCATCGACAGCCGGTTGAGAGCGACGGCGAGCGTGTCGGCCTCGTAGTCGATCCGAACGACCGGCCATTCCTTCTTCTCCAAGATCGCAGCGGCGATGAGCCTCTGTCGTCCCGAGATCACTCGCAGATCGGAGTCGATGACGAGCGGCATCTCGATCGAGTAGGGCGGACGGGCCAGCGCCCTCGGCCCCTCGAACCCATCAGCGCCTCCGCCGACGATGACCTCCGGGTTGGCGTCGAGGATCGCGTCGACCGCCTCCATCTCGACGTTCATGCACGGCCACTCGTCCGGGTCGTTCGGGTCGACCTCGGGGAGAGCGCCGAGACGATCCGACAGGTCGGCGAGGTTCAGGTCGCCGAACAGGTTGGTGAGCGCCTGGCGATCGGGGGTGTCGTTCGTGGCGAGGTTGAACAGCATCAGCCGCGCCCCTCGCAGGAGATGATCGCCGTGAGGCACGCGCATCACCGGCACGTGTGTGGCCCCAAGCATCCGAGCGGCCTCGGTGCGTTGGTGACCCGAGCAGAGGTAGCCCTCGGTGTCAGCGAACATGGGGAGCACGTGACCGTACCGAGACAGCGACATCGCTACCGCTTCAAGACGCTCGGCCACCTGGCGGCGCGGGTTCAGCGGGTCCGGTTGCAGATCGTCGATCGCCACAACCTCGACGGGTAGGAGCCTGCTCACTTCTTCACCTCTCGCTCGCCGCGCCTGGCAGCAATCACGTCGTCCTCGTCGAACCCCAGCGCGAGCACTGCTTGACGCCCGGCTTCGTTCAGGTCGCGTCCGGCCTCTCGGAAGATCCGATCGAACTGCGCCTCGAACGCCTTGCGAGGGACCTTCGCTCGCAGATCACCGAACTTGAAGATCACCCACACGTCGGGGTCGTTGACAGCCTGCGGATCGACGACCTCCTCGCGCGCCTTGTCGGCGAATCGGGTGTAGGCGTCGAGCGGTGACGGCACCGGCTCGGCTCCACCTTCGGGGATCTCGACATCGGCCCGAGCACGATCGACCTCGACCTCGCCGAACGGCACGAAGTCATCGGCGTCGTTGGGTAGTCCGGCCAGCACGGCGTCGATCTCATAGCCAGCCGCCTCGATGAGCGCCAGGTCGGAGTCGGCGATCTCGGCGAGCCATGCGTCGATCTCGTCGTCATCGTTCTCACCCAACTCGTGCGTGCGGTTGTCGGCGAGAGCGAACGCCTTGGCGGTGGCCTCGTCGTCGTCCTCGGCGAATGCAGCGACGTGAGTCCATCCGAGCGATCGCGCTGCGAGGAGCGTGTGGTTCCCGGCCTCGACCTCGCGGGTGTCGGCTCGGAACACGAGCGGACGGCGCTGGCCGAACTTGTGGAGCGACTTCGCGATCGCCTCGATGTCCCCCTTGCGCGGGTTGCCCTCGATGCACACCAGCGAGTCGATGTCGACGGCGAGCGCCTGTAGGGCCTCAGCGATGTTGTGGGTCACCGGCCCATCATGTCGCGCTAGCAACGATCCTGTCCACGATGGGACTACTGAAACGTCGACCACGAGACGCGGTGGATGGGGCACGCTCCGTGCTCCTCGATCGCGGCGAGGTGCTGCGGAGTCCCGTAGCCCTTGTGCTTCTCGAAGCCGTACTCGGGGTACTGCTCGGCGTACCGAACCATCAGCCGATCGCGCGTGACCTTGGCGAGCACGGACGCTGCCGAGATGGCGGGCACGGTGTCATCGCCTCCGACCACACAGGTTGCCCCCTCGTAGAACTCCCACGGTCCATCGACCATGACCTCGGCGATCTCAGCATGTGAGACGAGATTCTGATAGGCGAGACGAGCGGCGACGCGCTGCGCCTGGTCCATGCCGAGAGCGTCGCACTCCTCGGGCCACGCGTAGCCGATGCCCCAGTCGAACGCCCAGTCGGCGATCGGGCCGAACATGGCCTCGCGCTTCTTGGGCGACATGCGCTTGGAGTCGCGCAGACCGTCGAGCACCTTGTCCTCGTCGACCACCACCACGCCGATCGTGAGCGGGCCTGCGAGAGCGCCCTTGCCCACCTCGTCCATCCCCGCGATCAGCCTCACCGAATGCGAGTGGGCATGATGATCCGACTCCGCTTGGCACCGAAGCAGTAGTCGGCCTCCTCGTGGATGCCCCACGGCTTCAACGAATCCATGCCGAACATCGTCCCGATGTTGGTGCCCTCGATGAAGTCAGCGAGGAACCTCGGGTTGAACGCGACGGACTCCTTCATCCCATCGACCGTCCCGTCTGCTCGGATCGTGACCTCGTTGCCCTGCGGGTCGACCGCCTGGAACAGCACGCGGCCGTCATCGGCACGGACCGTCGTTGGCGTCGCGTCTCCGATCACTGCCCTGCTGAGCGTCGCCATCCGACGCACGATGTCGCCGATGTCCTCGACCTTGATGTCGGAGGTGTACGCCTCGGGATTGGGCATGAGGCTGCGCCAGGACGGGAACTGACCTTGGGTGAGCCGGGAGTAGATCCGCACGTCGCCGTACTCGAACAGGATGTCGGCCTCGTTGACCTTCGCCTCGACGAACTTGGCGGGGAGTAGATGAGCGACCGCCTCGATCGTCGAGCGGGGGATCAGGAACTCCTCGGCGCGCGTCGGGTGCTCGGGGACCTCGACGTTGGCGAGCCGGTACGAATCGGTGCCGACGTAGATCCCACCCTCCTGCACGGCCACGGTGCACAGGATCGGCCTGCTCTCATCGCGGGATGCGAACTGAGCGACCTCGGCGAGAGCGCCGATGTGGAGTTGCATCTCGGTCGGGTGCTTGGGGTACGGGGCCTCGGTTGGTGGCTCGTAGACCGGAGGTGCCGTCACCTTGATGGCGGTGTCACCGCTCTGGATCACGAGCGTCTCGATCTTCACACCCTTGTCGCGCTCCGAGTGGAAGTCAGCCGTGTCGACCTCGAAGATGTCGCCGGGCATCGCGGCGATCGCCTTGGCGGCATCGACGTAGTTGAGAGTGATGCGCCCCTTCTTGGCGACCTCTCCGCCCTGCACCTTGACGGCGATCCACAGATCAGGGGACCACCCGCTGACCTCGACCACACCCTTGCCTCGGGCCTCGATGATGAGAGCGGCCTCGTGTCGCCAGCGACTCGTCTTGACCGACTTCACTGCCTCGCGGAACTTGGGTCCTTCGATGGTGAACTTCATGCGGGCGACCCTACGTCGAGCGTGAGACGCTCAGCCTTCCTCGTCGAAGATCTCGGCGATCTCCAAAGCGTGAACCTGCTCGACGAGATCGAGGATCCGCTCGTGCTGCCGACGGATGATCTTGTGCGCGTGGATGACCGCCTCGCGGAAGCCGGGGAAGGACTCATGCGCGCAGCACCCGTCGCAGCCGTGGCTCAGCCACGCCTCCTCCAACTCCTCGATCGAGCCGGTGTCGCCGTCCCAGTTGGGGTCGTTCTCGCGCTGGATGGCGATGGCCTCAGCGACCCATCGGGCCGAGCCGGGGTTGGGGTGGCCGACACCATGCGGGCACCCGTGCTCGATCAGGGTCGTCTCGCGCCGGATGGTGTGTTCCTCCCAGTCCCAGCCATCGCACTCGGCGAGCCGGTCGGGGTTCAGTGGCTCACTCATCTCCGGCCTCCATCGCCAGCCGCCGCGGATCGTTCCACTTCAAGAACGCTGGGGAGGTGGGATCCGTCGGGTCGTCGGGGTTCGATGGCCCCTTGCCCTGCGGGATCGCCTTCGGAGCGGCCTTGCGTTGCTGTGTCGCCGGTCGTTCCGGCGCTCGCGCGGGTGGCGGGTCGGGATTGTAGGTGAGGCATAGGACGCCTCCCTCGAAGTTGATCTTCACGATCCCCGCGACATCGGCCAGATCCACTCCGGCCACGTCGGCCTCGGGGGCGCTCAGCCCGTTCGCCCCACGCTCGATGAGCCAGTCGACCGCAGCCTGCCCCTCGGCGATCACGGACCCCGTGGGCCGCACTACACGGATGGGGCGCTCAGGAGCGGCCTCTGGCGTCGATCCGGCCTCCGGCGGTGGTTGGGCACCGACGGCGCTCGGGGCCTCCTGGCGGCTCTCAGCGGGCTTCTCCGGGGCGACTCGCTCCGTCGTGCGGGGTGGCTGGGGAGGGCGGCGGGCAGCGAGCCGATCGCGCGTCTCGGCCAACTGGCGGATCAGCGGATCGACCTCGGTCGTGGTCGTGGTCGTGGCTTCCGTCGGTGCTTCCGTCGGTGCTTCCGTTTCCGGCGTCGACTCCACCTGCTCGACCTCTACCTCGGTCCGATGCAACCTGCGATAGCGGAGCACGTCCCTGACCACGAACGGCGTGAGGGTCGCGATGAGGATGAGGGCGAAGATCAAGGCTTCCACGGGTTCTCCCCTGGTTTGGACAGCGCGGCCGATTGTAGCCGAGGCATCGGCATCGCCTGCGCCTGGTGTAGCGTGCGACCAATGTCTACGCGCTGGAAGGGCACGATCGCCGTTGAGGGGGAGCCGACCGTCGATGGTCGAGTCATCGCTCCGGGCGCGATCACGTTCGAGTTTCTCCCCATCCCACTCCTGCGCCCAGAGCGCACCATCGAGGTGGCAGCGATCGTGGTTCAGCGTCGGGCCGAGCGATGCGGCGAGGTGGAGATGATTCAGCGCGGAGCCGACGGCGCGCTCCTCGGCACCGGCTGGATCGAGGATGAGGTGCTGATCGAGTTGCTGACCTCAGCCGACTTCCCTGACGCTGCGCTCGGTGTCGGCATCGAACTCGATGAAGTGACCTCGGCGATTCAGGCTGACGAGTTGCTCACGATCGAGAGCGGGCGACTTCGTGGCGTGCAGATCACGTCAGCCCCAGCCTTCGAGTCGGCCACGATCCGGTCAGTGGCATAGCCCACCACGACTCAGCGCCACACACGCAGACGACTCGGTACGGATCGCGTCCAAGGTCGAGCACCGCGATCGTCCCGCGCCCGAGCACGACGAGGCACTCGGGGCAGTAGTGCGAGAGAGCGATGAAGTGGTCCACTCGCTAACGATACGTGGCGGACGCGCAACGATCTTCGGCCTCAGACGTGACCTTCGACCAAAGATGCGAACGACCTACCTCGGTCATCAGACCTTGCGAAAGCCCCCGCCTTCGAGAGCGACGATCCGGCACTTGCCGGGGAAGCCGAACGTCTGGACGACCTCGCCGTTCTCGGTGAGGTGGATCATGTCGACGGGGAAGTGCGCCTCGCCGATCACGATGCAGTCCTTCACGAACTCGACGGTGAAGCCGTCGCCGTTGCGGTGGCCTTCGATGTCGAGCACCGTGCGGTTTGCATGGAGCGTGTCCAGTGCGATGGAGCCGGGTGTGAGATTCATGGTTGGTTCCTCTTTCCTTGTTGGTTGGTGGTTCGGACTCAGTACCGAGTGCCCCAGCGACCGGCCTCGCAGCCCCGGTCCTTCATGGCGTCGTAGCCATCGTCGTCGCTGTAGGAGCGGCTGGTGGAGGGAGCGGGGGTGCAAGCGGCGCAGCGGGTGACCCAGCGGCCGTTGACCTTGCCGCCCAAGGTCCCTGCCCCGGCGGGAACGTAGGTGCCGCAGTTGCACTGGCCGGAGAACTTGTTGGTGCGGGGTGCGTTGTTCATGTCTTTATTGTATACGCATCGACTACACCGTGCAAGTCATTCCGACCTCGGATCCCAAACAACGCTGTGACCAGGGATTACGCGGCAGGATCGCCGTCGTGACACTGCGCTCCGCAGTCCATGCAGAGGATCACGGTCCCGACCTGCACGGGCCTGCCCATCAGATCGACCTGCATCGCGGCGAAGCGGACCGCCGACGGAAGCAAGCAGCGAGAGCACCACAGCCCTGTTTCGAGTGCACCACCTGGCGGCTCGTCCGGCTCCTCGTCCTCGACGAGAGTGCTAGGAGCCATCGCCTTCACCCATCGCGGGCCACGACCCATCAGCGCGCACGATCGTCCCACCACTGGACAAGTCGGCTGCGCCCAACTCGTCGAGGGCGTCGATGAGGTTGTCGTGCGCCTCGGCGATCTTGTCGATGACCGCCTGATCCGCGACCTTGCCGGGCTGCCACCTGATCGTGAACGCGACCTCTCGTTGCTTCCCGACGTACTCGCCCAACTCCGCGTCGTCGATGTCCTCGTAGCCGAGAGCAGAGCGCACGATGCCGAGGATGATCTCGGCGTTGGCGCGCCGAGCGTGCGGCGTCCAGTTCGAGTAAGCGCGCCCCCACATCGAGCACCGCATCGCGGCGAAGTGGTTGGTCAGCCGATCGAGCCACTGCTCGCGGGTGTAGCCAGCGACGATCTCGTCCACAGGATCAGGCATCCGTCGGCTCCCCCGTGCTCGGCAGCGACCGGAACATCTCGCAGTAGACGCGCGCCTCGGCGATGTGATCGCGCACGTCGTCCATCCCGCGGTGTGGCTTGTCCTTGAAGGCGTCACCCTCGTAGGTGGTGCCCGCGCTCACAAGATCGCCGCGCCCGGCGAAGGTGACGAACCGGCGAACCGCTCCGACATCAGCGTTGGGGTACGACAACCATCCATCCAACTTCGGCATCTGCGTGGCGATGAACCGGCGATCGAAGTGGCCGACGCCGGACCCAGCCAACATGAACTGGTGAGGCTGACCCAACTGTCGCAGCAGTTGGATGATCGTCGCCTCGGCGTTCTGGATGTCGCATCCCTTCCCGGCGGCGATGTCGTCGAGCAGACCATTCTTGGTGTGCATCTCGCGCACGTAGTCGCCGAGCCTCGCCTGCCACGTGACGGTGCCAGGATCCACCACGGACTCGAACGCGGCCACCTCGCCGAACGGGTAGTTGGTGTTGGTGATGACCGCGCCGATCTCCAAGATCGGATCTCGGTTCTCGTCGGTCCCGGTCGTTTCGAGATCGACCCAAAGCAGGAACTTGCGAGCCATCACCCCTCCTGAACTTCGGCCTGGCGGTCGATTGCCTCGACGGCGGCGACAGCGATGGCGGCGATTTCGATGAGAGCGCGGCGAGGATCGTCGCTCATCTCGTCCTCGAACGGGCACGAGAGATCGGACAGCCGACGGATCAGCAGCCACGCCCACGCGTCCTTGCCCAACTCGTCGTCGTGCTCGGGGGTCCACCCGTGCTCGTTGACCTGTCGGCCTCGCTCCACGGCGATCTCAGCCACCACTCCGGCGGTACTTGCGTACACGTTGGCGCTCACGTTGTTCCTCGTCCTTCGATCGTGTCTCGTAGCACATACATCGACGGTGCGTGCTCATCATGGTGCCACGTCTGACCACACTTCTCGCAGACCGCCCACCATCCGTAGCGGACCACCGATTGCCATGCGTTGTTCATGGCGTCAGTCAGAGCACTCAGCGGACCGCGCTTCTCGTTGACGAACGTCAGCGCCTCGTGGCAATCCGGGCACGTGACCGACACCTGCCGGGGTGCCTTCTCCTTGGACTGCTTCGCTCGTGCCATCAGATCCCGCCGTTGAGTAGACTGTCCTCGATCGACCCTCGCCACATCTCCTGTGCGTCCACATCTCGCTCCCATGCGAGCGACTGCAAGATGCCCGCAGCCACGCCTCCGAGAGCCGACAGCACCGTCTGTTGAGAGACGACCCCCTCCTCAGCCACCGTCGGCAGCGATCGGACGACCGCGACCGCAGCATCGTGGTCCCCCATGAGAACGGCCGTGATGATGGACCTGGCCTGCCGAGTGGACTCCTCGGCCACCGCATTCCGATTGGTCACTGAGGGCTACTCACCGCGTAGCCGTTGTCGACCAGCCAGTCGTTGAGGGATCGCTCGTCACCTCGACGCCAGATCGTCCCGGCCCAGCGGCCGAATCCGCCACCCTTCTCCGAGTGCAGCAGGAAGGGCCACTCGTCCCCCTCAGCGAGATCGACCCCGGCAGCGACCCACTCCTCGGTCATCTGCTTGGAGAGCGCGCCAGCAGCGCGATCGTCGCCAGAGAACAACTCGGGGGTGTCGATGTCGGTGAGCCGGATCGAGTGCTCGGCGTAGGAACGGAACCCAAGGTCGATGCGACACCACACGGTGTCACCGTCCACGATCCTCGTCACCTGCGCCTTGTAGATGAATGGCCTCAGCGCCATCGTTCTCTCCTCTGTCGCTTGGTGACCTTCACGTGGCAGCGGCGGCACAGGGTTTCGAGGTTGTCTTGGTGATTCCAGCAACCTGTCGAGTACCCGCGCCCTCGTCGTGGCGTGATGTGATTGACTTCGAGATCATTCTTGCAGCCGCATGAGACGCACCGTTGGCCGTCCCTCTCCTTGGCCGCTTGCCGAGCCTTCTCCCACACGTGGTTGCGTCCGTAGGCAGACGAGCACAGCGGCGAGCACCAGCGCCTCTGCCGCCCACTCAGGGGCTTCCCGCAGCCGTCACACCCACCTGGCATCGGACCCGCGAGGAGCGGGCACGCCTTGACCTCGTTCGGATTCACGCGAGATCGTCGGCGCTCATCTGCTCCCACTCGACCACGGTTCCGTCGTTGCGAAGGACCGATCCCCTGTTCGGCATCTTGCTCCCGTTGCCGACCTTGGGTGGCATCAGGACATCGCGCGTCAGAGCAGCCCAGTGGGCTACGTCACCGAGAGAGAAGTGGGAGGGCTTGGTTGCGATCCGGTCCAAGATCTCCCACAGCGGCGGCGGCGGGTACTCCACCCCGTGTCGTTGCTCGGGCATCTCACACCTCGATCCCCTGATCGCGCAGGAAGTCGAGCAGTCCATCGACCGATTCGAGCACCTCGACGGTGCCGTCGTCCTCGTCGATCGAGAGCACGGCGAACTGGTTGTGACCGACCGCCAAGTGCAGCGCGTGCAGCGCGCTCTCGAACGCCTCGTCCGAGACGAACGAGACACCTCGCAGCACCAGCACGTCGCCGCGCTTGATCGTCAGAACACTGGCATCAGCCATCGGGACTCCTACGCCAGCGGGCGTGAGTTGATGTACGACTGGACCCCGGCGATGGCGAACACGGTGATCCCATGCACGGCCCACGGAGTCGCCTCGATCCCGGCCTGACCGACGGTGGCCGAAAGGTAGGCGAAGTAGACGCCAACGGAGATCCAGAACCCGAGGCAGAACGTGCACGTGAGTAGATCGCCGGTCTTGCCGCGCAGGAACGAGCGGTTCTCGCCCCCCTGCTTGGTGATCTTCCCGAGCGCGTCCACCTCGTCTTGGGTGTAGGCGAAGTGGTCGATCCGCTCAGCCACGCCGGAAGCGAACCGGCCCGACTCCGTGATGCCCGTTCCCATCAGGGAGTCGTGCACCACGAAGCGAGTGATCCGGTACGAAGCGAGGGCGAGCACCAGCAGTTCGAGCCAGTCGAGAGCCAGCGCACCCATCAGACGAGTCCGGCGGCTTCGAGCCTCTCGACGTTCTTGGCCTTGGCCTGACGGCCACCGCGAACCTCGGGGATCTCACCACGGATCTTGTCGGCCTCGGCGAGCAGAGCCTTGTCCGCGGACGGAAGTCGCCCGGAGTGCTTGGCCCACGCGACGATCGTCCGACGCTTCCACGCCTTCAAGCCGTTGATCGACTCGTAGTCGGGCGGTGGCAGCAACTTGCGGTACTGCCACGCGTGCGGCGTCCGCTTCTCGACCTGCAAGAGTTCAGCGATCTCCTGCAAGCCGAGGATCTCGTAGGTTGACGTGTCGGTCATCGTTCTCCTCAGTGTTGTCTTACTGTTGACGGTACACCCTAGCAGTACCCGTAGACAACCTCGCTACATCGTGATGTCGTCGACAGTGTAGCCGAGGTATCGAAGGATCGTCGAGAGTGACCGGCCTCGGTCACGGTTGGCGATGAGGTAACGCACCTCGTCCTCCGACACCCCTCGGTTACGCAGTCGAGAGCGCACCTCGGAGTCAGCGAGATCGTCGATGGGGTTAGGCATCGGGATCGGTTGGGTTGGGTTCGGTCGTCTCGGCCAGCGTCTCGCGCAGTGCCGTGAGCACCGCGCCGATGAAGGCTCCGTCGGTCAGGTTGCCGCGCGTCCACTTCTCCGCGGCGTAGTCGAGCGAGCAGTACCCGCCGGTCAGGTTGATGGGGTAGGCGCTGCCGTAGGACGGAAGCGAGAGCAGGTAGCCCATCTCGGTGCCCACGCCGGGGATCACTGCGGGTCCCTCCTCGACGCTGTTGGGCGTCAGGACGAGGGCGTAGCGCGAGCCGTTGCCGGGGCAGAACTCGTGGCAGACCGGCTTGGTCGGGTCGGCGGTGATCCGCTCGGCAAGGACGGCCGCGGCAGCGGCGATCTCAGCGGCGAACCGCTCGGCCTCGCTGGCGGCGTAGGTGTAGGTGTCGACGGTTTCGGGCATGGATCTCCTCGGTCTGTTGATTCTGTAGACCAACGTACTACGACCGTGGGACATCCACCTCTAGAGCGTCACCTCGGGATCGAGTCGAGCGCACGCGTTGTCCGGCAACTTGCCGTCCTCCACCTCGACGATCCTCATGCCTCTGAACCCCAGCACCTCGCCTGGCTCGGGCTTCGAGTCACCGACGATCTCGACCAGCGCGCCCATCGGCCACGGTCCCGGCGGGCCAGGATCGGAGCCGTCCTCGTTGAGCGTCCACGCCATGCGCGAGAGATCGTCGTTCACGAGCAACTGCCCGCACCAAGCGCACCTCTGGCGACGTAGGTGCCCATCGACGGTCACGTCCATGCCGATGATGTGGACCACCCCGTCAGGCATCAGCCCACTCGATGTGCGTCTTGCCGCCATGCCCGTGAATCGTCTCCACGTCGGCGATCGAGTCGTAGACCGCGGTCGACGCGGTGTCGGTGCACCACCTCATCACGGCGCGCCCATCGGGGAACAGCGCCCCCCACGCGACGACACCAGTGCCGGAGACTCCCGTCTCGTCCTCGTCCCGCACGAGCAGGAACGATCGGACGTAGTTCTCGGCGGTGAGCGTGCGAACGTCGGGCATCTCAGTACCCCTCGCCAGATCCAGTCACGCTGCGGATCCCCTTGGCGACCGACATCAGCCCGGTCATGCGAGTCTGTAGCGCGCGGATCGCCCGGTCGATGGACTTCTCGCGCGCCTCCATGATCTTGTAGATATGGTAGAGATCCTCGCCGAGCGGGGAGTTGGAGTCGTTGGGATCCTCGCGGGTTCGCTTGGCCTTGGCCTCACGAATGTCCGCTGCGCCCTTGTCCTCGGAAGCAGCCAGGATCACGAGCACGCGATCACGATGGCCCTTCCAGCGAGACTCGGCCTCAGCCGTCTCCTCCGCCGCGTTGAAGTGGTCCTCGACCAACTCGGCCAACTCGTCGTCGCACCGCATGATGCGCCGCTCGATCTCGCCGAGGGTGGGCATCTCAGGGAGTGCCCGGCCAGTCCTGTCGGTGTCCCTGCCAGGTCCGCTCTGATCTCGCCGATGCCGCTCTCGGGCAGCACCAGACCGTGATCGGGCATCGCCCCATGTCTCGCCTTGGTTGCTCATCGTGGCCTCACACTACTTCGAGCATGGGACACTCTGGCCCGGACCGATGTCCCGCGAGCGTCGTAGGATCGGCCACGAGATGAAGCACAAGATCCAGACAGCACGAGCCGTCCTTGGGATCGCGCGCCACGTGCGTCAGTCGGGTCTGCGCCGCCCCTCGATCGGCGAAGGTCGTGGCATCCTGGCAGACCTACTGCGCGCCGACACGGGCACCGAGGCAGTCCGTATTGCCGTCAGGAGCGTCGTGCCTGGTGTTGGCGATGAGGTGACCTCGGAGATGCGCCGAGCGGTGTACGAGGCAGACAGGTACCGCTGCCGGGCTTGTGGTTCGAGCCGAAGCCTGAGCGTCGACCACATCGTGCCGAAGCACCTCGGCGGACCGACGATCGCCGCGAACTTGCAGTGCCTCTGTCGAAGGTGCAACTCATCGAAGGGCACGCGGCTGAACTGGACGGGGCGCGCCTAGACCTTCGAGCGATGGGTCGGCTCTGCTCCACAGAACCAGCACTTCTCGCCGCGACCCTCGACGCGCTCATGGCCGTTCGAGCAGCCGTAGTTCGGGAGTTCCACGCGAGGCTTCCGTGGTGACATCACCGCTGGCGACGGCGGATCGAGAGGGGGCTGAATCGAAACGGAGAGCGTCCCGAGCCAGCCGATCAGCGGGCCGAGAACGACGGCGACCCGACCAACCACGCGACCTTGTGGCGAAGCACCGCGTTGGACAACCATGCCGTCACAGCAACAAGAACCAGTTGTTGTCGATCATCTGGTTCACGCCATCGCCTGTGACCCACTGCTCCGAGCCAGACGCCTGACCCATGAACGCGACCGTGAACCGGATCCTTCGAGCCGGTTCGCCGTTCGGTTCGCCCACGATCAGCGGGTCGTCCGCGGAGTAGCGGCGCTTCGCGCAACCGCAGGCCATCGACTACTTGTCAGTCGGCTTGGAGTCCGTCGATGACGAAGCGGTGCTGGCCTCGGTCGGAACCGGAGCCGGAGCGGGAGTCGCCTTGACGTTGCCTCGACCGTCGACCGGGATGAAGAACCCGCCAGCGATCTTGGCGGCGGTGTTGTCGTCGTCGTCCACCTCGACCACATCGCCAGCGCGGACGCCGGACTGGTTGACCGTTGCACGGACCTTGATCTTCTTCGCCACTGGTGGCCTCCTACTTGTCGCCGTAGACGGGCTGCACGGCCTTGCCGAGCAACTTGCCCACCTCGGGCTTGCTTTCCTCGATCTTGCGGACGGCCGCATAGTAGACCGCGCCCACGACGATCGTCGCGATGGGAGTCAGAGCCTCGGCGTCGATGTCGAAGCCCCACTTCGCGGCGACGGTGAGGGCGGTGCCGACGATGAAGGGAACCACCGTGCGAACGATCGACGTTCCATAGTCACTGAGGGTCATGCGGATTCAGCCTCCTGTTGGGCGGTAGCCGTCACAGAAACCATCGTAGCCTGTGGGCGACGCTCTACTCTGGAATCCGGGCCGATCGGGTCGACGGAACCCACCCAGCCAGCGACATCTCCTCGCCCATCCCTGAGCGGAACCGCCGACCCACGCACCTCGGTCACCCGCCCATCGACCACGTTGCGGAAGCGGTAGATCGCCGTGAACTCGACGTTCTCCTCAACCGCTGTCGCCCATGTGGCGAACACGCGATCACGGTCCTCGGGGTCAACTGCCTCGCCCCATCCCTCGCCGAGCGACTCCTCGACCGACAGACCTGTCAGTCGGGAGTAGGCAGGGTTGATGTAGGTGCACCACCCCTGAGCGTTCGTCTCGAACACGGGAGTATCCAGCGCCCGGTACAACTGCCGGATGCGCTCCTTCGCTCCTACTGCCTCAGCGAGCACCTCCTCGGCGTACTCGGTCAACTTCTCCATGCGGGCATGGGTGTCAGCGAAGCGGGTGTCGAGACACAAGTGGATGTTCGACAACGCCTTACTGATGTTGGTTCGCTCATCGGCTGCCAACGAAGTCACGTCCATGAGCGCCCGTTGACCATCGTTGAGCAGGTCGATCTGGTCGCGCAGGGATGAGCCGCCGTTCTTCCCGGCGACCTTGGACTCGACGACTGCTCCGACAGTGCGCGTGCCCCAATCGGTGATCGGCTCAGAGACGAGCCGTTGCCAGATCCACTTGACGGCGCGCAGGAAGAACTGGCCGATGGGCGTCTTGATGATGACGCCGAGAGCGGCAACGACAGCGGCGATCCACACGACCGTTTCACCGTGGGTGTGCCACCACGAGTGATCGGCGAGGATCACGGAGGGATCCATTCGTCACCCCTCCTATGGCGTGTGGCCGGTGAGGAACGTAGCGGTCGCAGCACTGAGGCCGAGGCCAACCAGATCGGTGTGAGCGGTTTCTGCCGCTGCCGCCCTGGCAGTTCGGGCAGTCTCCAACTGCAAGTTCATCGCGATGAGTGGGTCGGGAAGTAGATCGCGCGCAGCGATCACGGCGTCGTACTCGACCTCGGTGATCTCGATGAAGTCGTCCTGCATGACGCCACTGACGGAGATCACGTCGTCGTTGTCGTCGGTCACCGTCACCTCGACGCCCACCGCGGCCGGATCGGAGGGGTACTGCCACCATCGCTGGATCGTTGCCATCAGACACTCCTCGCGATGATGAAGGTGTTGAAGCCGCCAGCGACGGCGAACGACTGCCCCACTCGGAACGTAGCCGAACCGGCCGTCATCTGACCGCGCCAAGCAACGCGGAACCTCGTGGTCGCGAGCGGAGCGAGGTAGGTGGACAGCACCGCACCCGGACCAGTCGGTCGGACGAAGCGGAGGTTGAAGCCGTCGTTGCCATTGTTGTCGAGCAGACCCGGAGAGGGATCGTTGGTACCCGCCATCCCCACGTTGAAGCCGAGAGCAGCATCGCCGGGGTAGGGGTTGGGGTCGTCCCAAATGTTGCCGACGAAGGACGTGTTCAGCCCGACGCCGGAGTCCATGATCCCGGTCGTTGGGCCGAGTTGGATGGCGTACTCGGCGAGCATCGGCCGCGCGCCCGAAGGATTGGTCAGCGCAAGTTCGAGGAACGTCGAGAGGCCGAAGTGCGAGCCACTGTCGTTCCACGGGTTAGGTCCGGGGAAGTCGGCCTCCCCAATCCCCCACGAGAATACGGCGTTGGGGAGGGGGGTCGCTGCGATCAGCGTTGACACACCGCGCACTGCTCGGGCGGTGGAGTTGGGGAAGGCGAACAGATCGCCCGTGGCCTGATCGCAGCCAAGGCCGTTGGTGAGGGTGATGTCGGCAGCCGGGAACTCGTCGCTGATCGAGCCGTCGTAGGGCCATTCGAGCGGCGTCACCCCGTCCTGACGAACGACACGCGCGCCCTTGATCCCTAGTTCACCAGTGATGGCGTCGATCTCGAAGCCGCAACCGATACAAGGATCTGCCATACCCTCAACCTTACTTGTTCAGCCGGTTACGGAGCCGGGGTCCACGCGGCGTCGATGGCAGTGATCCACTCGTTGCAGCGATCGCGGGAAGTCACCACGAAGGCCACGTCGTAGCCGAGCGCATCCTGCGCCGAAGCCGGGAGAGACAGGATCTCGTTCATCTGGTCGCGCTGGGAGATGCAGCCATCCCTGACGTTCTGGACGTAGGCGTCGGACACTGCCTGCAAGTCAGCCGGAGCCGTCTCACCCGCAGCATCAAGCGCGGCGATGGATGCAACCGCATCGTCGATGGCCTTCTGGTGAGCGACGGTCGGAGAGCCGAGCATGGTGGCGACGTTCTTGGTGATCCCCCCCATGACGCGCACGCAGTCGGACTGGTAGTAGGCGGTATCGACGGTGCTCATGGCAGGCCCAACTTCGTGATCTGGAAGAACGCAAGGCCCCTGCCAGCGGGCGGCGGGGTGATGCCCCCGTTCAGACCATAGGTGGGTCCGACATCGAGGGTGGCACCGGGGAAGGCTCCGTTGAAATCCTGGCAGACGAAGGACACCGAGATGGCGTCACCATCATAGAGCCGGAGCGTGCGACCGACGTAGAGGGATGGCGTGTTGAAGAAGCCGGTGTTGGTCGTGAAGCGAACCCCCGCCGACTGCCCGATCCCTTCACCCGTCGCCGGACCGGGGACGTGATTACGCCAGAGCCGAAGTCGGACGATCATGTCCCCGAGAGGGTTGGCTGGTGCAGACGAGAAGCCAGGATGCGCCGCTTGGATGAGATAGACGCCCTCCGCACCAACGGGGAGTTCGATCGTGGTGACGGCGAAGGAGCCGCCTCCGCCGGGAAACACGGAAAGCCCGACGTTCTCCTCCACGAAGTCATAGTCGACGAACATCTCGGACTCGGCGTTGATCGCCACCGGAGGCAAGATTGTCGGAAGGACGCCGGGGCTGTGGAGGATGGTGGCCCGCCGATCGACGGGAGCCTGAGAAACGGCCGGGACGAAGATGCCGGTCGGTCGACACTCGAACGTGTTGCCGATGTCGGGCGAGATGATCGGTGTAGCGGTCAGCGGGTCAGCCGCGGTGCCATCGCCGTCAAGGTCGATGCAGTCGGTGTCGAGCACCGTGATCGGCAACTCGGTCGGCGGGGGCGGGGCGAACAGGCCGTCAGGCTCACACGTGACTTGGTTCCCAGCATTGGCCGAGATGTCGACGTTGACCACGTAGGGCGCGGTGACCGAGCCTGATCCAACGACGGAGGTGCAATCGCCGTCTTGCAAGATGCACAAGCAATCAGTAGCACAACCGCAGCGCGCCATCAGGAACCTCCTATCGGGACATTGTATGGGTCATCACGAGCCTCGCCGGGGAACCCGGTCATTGCGTGCCGACGGCGACGCCGAGAGCGCCCGTCGGAACATACAGGTAGTGGAGGCTCGTGCCCACCTGCGTCATCACCCAGCCGGGGTCCGGTGGGTTCGATCCCGGTTGCTCGACGCGACGAAGCCGCCGCTCCAAGTCGGCGATCCGCTCGGTGAGGGTGGCGACTTCTTCACGATAGGACATGCTCCTCCTCCTCAGCCGAGAGACGCGCCCTGGTCGATCGCCAGTAGCGCGGTGTCGACAGTACCGAGTGGCTGCATGGTCAGCGTCACAGCGCCGTTGAAGTTGACCCCAACCTCTTGCAGCCGGAAGTCCCTCACCAACTTGCGACACGTGGCTTGCGAGTCCACCCGGATCCTCATGCCGGGGATCAACTCGGGCAGCGTGATCGGAGCCGTGGTCCGAAGGCTCGCCGCTCCCGTGCTCGGCACGATGAAGATGGGATCCTTCAAGAACTCCAACCGGGACTCGGCGGCAGCCTGCGCGGCTTCGAGCGTCTCGATGTCCTCATCGACGAACACGCGAGTCAGCAGTCCGTAGAAGTCGATGTACGCCTGGTCCCTCGCGATCGCCGAGACGCCCTTGCCCTTGATGATGACCTCGGTCGCCTGCTCGTTGCCCTTCGCAACCACGTCGGGCGGAGTGTCCCAGTAGATGTCGAGGAGCGTGACGTAGGGAGCAGCCGGGACCTCCTGACCGCCGACGAGGATGGTCCGGCCATAGGCGGTCCAGTCGACGCCCGTGCGCGCCAGGTCCGAGAGATGGTCCGATGCGTAGTCGTAGTCGGAGCCGAAGATCTGCCGGTTGTCGTAGATGCCGGTCGGCGTCGGGACGATCGTGAAGTTCGGCGACGGGTCCTGAGCCATCGCGGCGTTGTGCTCGCCGAGGAAGATCGTGGACAGATCGGCGGCGATGAAGTTCAGGTCGGGAAGCACTCGACGTTCCCACCACGCGGACAGGTCAGCGGCCGTCAGGCTCACCACGCCATAGCCGAACTGCAAGTCGGTGACCGGACCCACCCACGCGTCGCGCCCATCGCGGAACACGGCGATCTCGGTCGCCCACTGGTAAGCGTCGCTGAACGCGTCGCAGCACGCGTTGCCCAGCATCCCGCCGACGGTGGCCGACAGGGTGAGCAGACTCGTCTTGTCGATCGTGCGGGTGAATGATCCCGCGTCGATGAAGTTCGTCAGGTCGGCGATGATCGAGGTGCCCCCTCGGGTCATCAGCACCACCTGTAGATCCTCGCCCGTGCCGAGCACCGTTCCGGGCTGGCACCCAGCCGCGCTCGGCGTGAAACTCTGAGGCACGACTCAACCCCCCGATGCGAGGTACCGCTCCGACAGCCCGACACTAACGGTCGCATCCTCAGCGAGCGTGGTGCAGTCGGCAGAGATGATGAGGCAGAGGACAGCGCACTGCGAGATGTCGAACCACTCGAAGGGGCGACCGCTCTCCGAGGAGATGTAGCGCAGGCCGTTAGTGCGCGTCCCCCCGGCGAACATGACCTCGGCAACGCGCGTGCGACCGTCGATGATGAGCGACGAGCCGGACGGGAGTTGCGGGATCTGGATGGTCGTGCACGGCTCGCGGCACTTCCAGAACGGGTCGTTCGGATCGCACGGGCAGGGAAGGCCCTGCTCCGCAAACGGGTTCTGGAACGCCTGGATCTGCATGTTGCGGAGTTCGGCCGATCCTGCATCGACTCGAATGTAAGTGGTGGCGTCATTCCATAGCACGGGGTGCTCGAACGTGCAGCAGACTCGGAAGGTCGCCCACGGATCGCAGTAGCACTCGGTGAAGGGGATGAACGGTGGCGGCGGCACGATCGGAGTCGGACCACAGTCGGGGACGAACAGCCCTGCCGGGACCGAGATCGTCTCAGTGATTGGACTGGTGCTCTGGTTGGGGATCGTGATGTCGCAGTCAGCCGGTGGGAAGTCGCCATCAGACGGGACCCACGACCAGCCGATCTTCGAGTACGTCCCCTTGTTGGTGCCGAAGTTGTAGGTGTCGAGTGAGATCCCGCAGTCCACAAGAGCGACAGGGGGGCAATCGTCGGCAGCGGTGATGACCTCGATCTCCGCGATCTCGAAGCACACGCAGGCATCGTTGTTGATGTCGCCGTCCCAGCGGATCGGCTCCCACGTGGCCTCACCCGTCACCTCGTCGTAGATGATCTTCACGAGGCAGACCTCGGCCCCCTCGACGCAGAACTGGGAAACCGTGTAGCAAACGCAGTCGCCGCCGCTGCCCGCGGGCCATTGGCCTTCCCAAGTCTGAGTGCCCGTCGCGACGTTGTAGATCAACCTGACGGCGCACTCCACATCAGCGGCCTTGCCCTGCACGGTGGTCGTGACCGAGATGGAAGCACCGCCTCCGGCCAGAGAGATGTTGTTGCCGATGATCGCCGAGACGTTGGTTCCGGCGAGGGTTCCGCCGAAGGTGACGACGTAGGGGGTCGTGGCCCCCGCATCGCCGGGACCGCCACTCACCTCAACGTCGCCAGGAGCGAGCGTGGAGAGGGCTTCGAGGGCAAGCCTCATGGCAGTCTCCGACACGTTGTAGGCGAGCGCGCCTGTGGTGTCGCCATTGAAGGTGAGGCTGAATGAGCCACTGGTCGCGTCGACCCGGATCTCCTGAATCTCGTCGACCGCTGGCTGGCACACGCTGCCGTTAGTGATGTCGATGTCGCAGTCGGGAGGGAAGCCGTCGACCGCTGGATCGAAGTCGGGAGAGGTCCACGTACCGCTATCCCCTGGTGTGCCAACGAGAGTCACGTCGCACACCGCGCTGCCCGACCCACCACCCGACGTGCAGTTGGTCAAGTCCTGCTCGGCGCAGAGGAAGGGGTCGCCGTTCGGAGACTGGATGACGAGATCGCAGTGCTCGGGCACGAAGCCGTCGGTGGGGTCGAAGTTCACCGCATCCCACGTGCCGTCGCCGTTCAGGTCGATGAGGCACGGATCGCCCGTCGCCGAGCCGGTCGGTCCTGGCGGAGTGAACTGCTCGACCACGGGGACGAGGAGGCAGTCCGTCGGAGGGAAGCCCAGCACGTTCGGGTCCCAACCATCGGGGCACCACGTGCCGTCGTAGCGCACGCTGACGCGGCACTCGGGCCGAGGGCGCAGCACCTCGATCAACTGGTCGGGGTCGATGTTCTGGCAGTTGCGGCAGAACTCCAAGTCGATGCAGTAGATCTCGTCGCGCGGGAACGGCTCGTCCTCCAAGCACCACACGATCTCGGAGAACAGGTAGGGCAGTTCGCTCGCGATCGTGAACTGCACCTGCAAGTTGGTACACCCGCAGTTGGACTGGCAGCAGTTGCCGAATCGGTCGGTGACGGTCGGGCCGGAGACAAGGCCGACGCGATGGAGGAGCCGATTGAACCGAACGGGATCCGGTCCACTGGCGATCGTCCGGCATCGGGCCTCGGCCACCGTGATCGCATCGCCTTGCACTGCATCGCCGAACACAGCGATGATCTCGTCGAGCGAAGCAGTCAACTCAGCGAGTGCCTCGTTGGCAGCGTCGCAGCCGGTGTCGAACGTGGTGTCGATGTCGAGGGTCGCCTGCGCTCCCGATCCCGAGGCAGCGGTGACGAGCGAAGTGACAGCACCGAACGGGATCCGCAGTTCGGTGACTGCCGCGTTGCCGTCGAGCACAATATCGAACGAAGCGATCGCGAGCGGGTCGCCACCGTCGAGGCAGGTCGGGATGAAGCCGTCCGTGTTGTTGGCCGCTCCGCTGAACTCAGAGACGACGTTGATCTGTAGGTCGTCGTTCAGCACCAACTGGTACTGACCTCCACCGAGATCCGACGACGAGACGCGGAAGTCGTCCTGGCGTCGCAACTGCTGCGTGTCCACGGTGATGAGATGGCACTCCGAAGCATCGTCCGGCGGGCAGCACTTCAACATGAGCAGATCGCCCAAGCCGCAGTTCTCGCACGCCGTGCCGCCGATGAGCGCCTCAGTGAGCCACCGAAGCCCGTACTCGGCAGCGCAGCACGTCTGCGCCCTGAGCCACCCGGTGACAGTGATGATGCGCCCTGCGAGCCTCAGAGGCCCCAATGAGGAGCCTGCGATCGCACCCTCGCGCACGTCTCGGCGGACCGTCGAGTCGAAGCCCTCGATCCCGGTGATGAACAGCCCAGCGAACTCGGTGGACTCGGGGACCTCCGGGTCGTACCACGGGGCATCGTCCTGCTCGACGCCGAGGTACTCACCGTTTGGCCCTGCGCCCTGATCGCAGAACAGCGGTTGAGCCGCCTCACACGAGCAGTCGACCTCGACCGAAGTGGTGGGAGCACGAAGGCCGGGAACCCCGTTCAGCGGATCGCCCTGCATGTAGGACAACACTCGGTTGTGGTTCCAGATCTCCGTCTGATTGAAGAACGCGTAGCCGTTATACATGCGCCCTCCTATCGACGAATCCGACGAATCTGTGCATCCTGCTTGGCCGTGATCTCACTCATGGCCTGATCGAACGAGACGCCAACGACGGTGATGTCGTTGTTGACCACCGTCGGCGTCTGGCCTCCCACAGTACCGCCCTGCTCGTTGCGTGCTGCGCTCGTGCCACGCTGCCGCACACCCTCCTGCAAGACGGGGAACAAACCGTTCCGCATCGCGAGATCGAGCACGCGCCGCGGATCGGACATCGGAAGCACCAACTCGTCGCCAGCCTCGCCGAGTCGAGCGAAGGTGTCCGAGGTGATGAGGCCACCGCGACGGAGCGCCGTGTGCACGTGGTCGTGGTGATCCTGAGCGGTGATCGAGTCGGGCAGTCCGAACCCGCCGCCACCCGGTCCCGAGTAGATGCGGGAGTGGAGAGCACTCATGGCGGGACCAAGAGCGTTGTAGATCGCGAGCAACTCCGGTGAGTCGACGCTCAGACCGCTGACGCCAGCAAGGTCGACAGCGCGCCCGGAGTTGTGGAGCGAGGGAGTGTCGGTGCCGTTGACGAGCGAGTTGCGAATCGTCGAGGTGACGCGGAATGGGACGCCCGTCGCCATGAGGTACTTCAAGATCCACGGGTACGAGTTCGGCTGACCGGCGTTGGCTGCCATGTCGTTGATGAACGGGGTCAGATCGCCTGCGCTCGTCGGCGTGCCGTTGAATGTGAACCCGACGAGGTTCGCTCCTCCACTGACCACCGCGTTCTGGATCGCCGCGACCCACTCGGGACTGATGTCTGCTCCACCACCCTCCCCCTTGACGAAGGACACCGCGCTGTCCATCAACTTGTTCACGCCAGACTTCACGAAGTCGGCCATGAAGTTGTCGGGGAAGATCCCGAGGATCCCGCTCAGGATTCCACGCAGGGGGGCCAGCGCGATTTCGAGGGCCTTCGCAGCAGCACCCCGAGCCACATCGCCGACGAAGCCAGGAATGTCGGGGCCGATGTCAGGACCGACGCCGAGGCCGAGGATGCCGCCACCCATCTCGTCACGGGGATCGAAGGTCGCGTCAGTGAGGCCGAGCGCCGACGCGTCCTCGGGGTTGATGCGCCCCGCCTGCAATCGGCTGAACGTCTCGTCGCCGATCTGATCCATGACCCCGCGAGGGATGACGCCCTCACCCATCTGCATGTTGACCAGTTGCTCGCCCGGCCCACCCGCCTCGCTCAGAGACGTGCTCCCGCGCACCGTCGAACCGATGATGCCGCCAGCGTGTGCCTCGGGAACGGTGAACGCCGGGACCTCGATGTTGAGGCCGACCGCCGAGAGGCCAGCGTTGATGGCCCCAGCAAAGGGGTTCCACACGTTCTTGGCGATCCAGCGGAACGGCGTGGCGAACAGGCCCATGATGGAATCCAGCGCGTCGCCGATCAGGTCAGGGATGGACTTGATGCCATCGACGATCGCGTTGACGATGCCGCCCTCGCCATCGGCCCCGACGATGAACTCCTTGATCGAAGTAAAGACCCCGGTGAGGTTGGTTTTCATCGTGTTGAACGCCGTCTCGGCCAGCGCCCACACCCGCCCACCGATGCCCGCGATCGAGGTGGCGATCGTCTCGGGGAGGCCGGTCACGAAGTCGACGATGGCCTGGAACTTCTCGACCGCCTGATCCTTGATGAAGGTGAAGCCAACCGACACGGCCTCCCACACGGTCGTCCCGATGTTCGCCAGGGCGGTGATGATCTTGCCCGGCAGGTCAATGAAGAACTGGACGATGGTATCGACCCAGGCGTCCCACATCTCCCAAATGAACCTCAGCCCAGCGACGATGCCGTCCCACACGTCCGGTCCGAAGTTGACGAGGAAGTCGATGATCGTGCCCGGAAGGTCACGCCAGAACTCCCACAGCAAACTCGCCGCCGCGAGGAACGAGTCGCCGATGAAAGTCACAGCCGTCTGTAGTGCCTCCCACACCAGCGTTCCGAAGTTGAGCAAGCCGGTGACGATGTTGCCGGGCAAGTCGATGAAGAAGGTCACGATCCGGTTGATCCCAGTTCCAACCGCGACAAGCACGAACTCGAACACGGTGAAGAACACAGCGAGCAACGCTTCGGTCAGTCCGAGCAGAGCGCCCGGCGCTTCCGTGATGATCGTCCCGATCGCGTCAATCACCATCGGGATGCCGTCGCTGAGCACCCAATCGAAGATGGCTCCGAACACCTCCTCGAACACATCGACCAGCGCACCGAGGAAGGAGGGGACCTTGCCAATCTGCTCGCCGATCGCACCGATGATGGCTCCGCCCACCTCAGCCATCGCTCCCAGCGCGAGCGGGATGCCCTCCACGAACAGCCCGATGACAGCACCGGCCAGCGAGAGAGCGAATCCAGCGAGGCCCTTGATGCCATCCACGAGTCCGTTCAGGATCGCCTCGCCGAGATCGAGAGCCAGCCCGCCAAGCGCGCCAGCCAGCCCGCCGAGAGTGTCGAGGATGAGAGCGGGGAGATCGAGGAAGAACGTCTTTAGAAGTTCGCCCAGCCCGCCGAGCGCCTGCTTCAAGCCGTCGAACACCTTGCCCGGATCGAGGGTGACAATCCCCTTCAACACGTCCCACAGTCCGGCGAACACGTCCACCGCGCTACGGATGATGTCGCCCACCTCACCGAGCAGATCGCGGAACGTCTCGAAGGCGACTCGCACCACATCGCCAACGAACTCGGCCAGGGGTCGGATGATCTCGTCGAGCGATCGGAACACCGCGGTCACGCCCTTGACCGCCAACTCGAACGCCTCGATCGCGACGATCGCGATGCCGCCGAGGACCGTGGCGATGATCTTGCCGAGGCCGACCGCGAGCGTCACGATGTCTCGGAGGGGATCCGCCAACTCGCCCACGGCGGGGAGAATGTCGTCTCGGATGACCTGTCCGATCGTGCCGAGGGTCGGTCCCACGTTGTCGGTGATGGCCGTGAAGATCGGCTGCAACTCACCGAAGGCATCGGCGACGG
>Ga0307380_10002902_pt1 | contig 24078 bp, 16 predicted proteins | sample UN3MG_FD_202239 | JGI IMG/M metagenome (GOLD analysis project Ga0307380, IMG submission 202239) | Soil microbial communities from Risofladan, Vaasa, Finland - UN-3 | ecosystem: Environmental > Terrestrial > Soil > Coastal area > Acid sulfate soil | place: Finland: Risofladan, Vaasa | collected... | reverse complement strand
GTCACCTTCCCTGTTGCTGCGCCGGACCCGGCCGCTTACAATCATCCCCGACGAACGTGCCGAACGGAGAACAGCCATGGCCAAGCAACACGTGGGCGTGTGTCCCGGCATCTTCGACCCCGTGACCCTCGGGCACCTGGACATCATCCGGCGGGGGACGGCCCTGTTTGACCGGCTCATCGTCGCCGTCGCGACGAACCCGGACAAGCAGCCGCTCTTCTCGGCCGAGGAGCGGACGCGCTTGGTCCGCGAGGCCGTCGCCGACATCCCCGGCGTCGTCGTGGACGCCTACGAGGGCCTGACGGTCGAGTTCGTCCGCCGCCACGGCGCGTCGGTCATCCTGCGCGGCCTGCGGCAGCACTCGGACTTCGAGTACGAGTACCAGTTGGCCCTGACGAACCGGACGATTGCGGGCGTCGAGACGGTGTTCGTGATGGCGGATGAGAAGGTGGCCTACATTTCCTCGCGCCTCGTGCGGGAAGTGGCGTCACTCGGTGGCGACGTCTCGAACCTCGTCCCGCCGAAGATCGTCAAGGCGCTTCGGAAGAAACTCTCGCCGGCGTGAAAATGTGGCCGCTCCGCGGACTGCTTGAACCATTGTGAAGGGAATACCATGCGTTCCTGGGTCAAGCCTTTCGGACTGGTGCTGGTCGCCGCTATCCTGATGGGAGTCTCCTTTGTCGCCGGCGCCGTGCTTCAACCGACCTCGATTCTCAAAACGTGGATCTGCATGACAGAGCGGAACGCCGCGCGGAAACAGATCCGATTGGGCCAGATGCTCCGGCAAGGAATGAGTCCCGAGGAAGTCAAGGCGATTCTGGGCAACCCTAGCAGAGCCGAAGACGTAGGCAGCGAAAGCCGGCGAGAAGGGGTTCGCTGGCATTACTCTTGGGGCGGCTGCGCCGGTAGCGGTCTCATCATCGAATTCCGCCATCTCGGGCCACCCGGCTTCAATCTTTCCTCTCGGCTCTGCTATGCCCACATTGAAAGTGGTGCGCTGCACTTTTTCCCGGATACGGACCCCAAGTACTTTACGATCGGAAGGCCCCTGGCAAGTCGCTGAGTTGCAGAGGCCGGACAGGGTGGATGGAAGTCGGCGGCTGCGCCGTCGCGCCGTTCATTCCGAAATCCGCAATCCGCAATCGGATTACGCCGTGCCGAAGCCGCGCGCCGCGATGGAAAGCGGCTATTCGTAATGCGTCCACATGCGGATGACTTTGACGGTTTTTGATTCCTTGATGAGCAGAAATTCCTACGGGCCTCCGTGGCCGCCAATTTTCTCATCTCGCACCCATCCAGAAACCTGCATGATATCGGCCAGCACGATAGAAACCAGATAAGGCGACGGCCGCCGCGAAGAGCCCGGGGCGGCTTCAAGGGGGTGGCATGGGCGGCTCGTCCGCCCGTGCTGCGTGCCATTCCGGATGCACTGGCGGGCAAGCCGCCAGTGCCACCCATCAAGTTAGCAGGGACGGAGCGCTACGCCGTGCCGAAGCCGCGCTCGGCCGCCTGGACCGCCAAAAGCAGCGCCCGGGCCTTGCTCAGCGTCTCCTCGTACTCGCGTTCGGGAACGCTGTCGGCCACGATACCCGCGCCCGCCTGGACGTCAATCACGCCGCCCGAAAGAACCATCGTCCGTAGCGCGATGCACGTGTCCAGGTTCCCCGAGTAGTCCACGTATCCGACGGCCCCGGCGTAGGGCCCGCGCTTGGTCGGCTCGAGCTGGTCAATGATCTCCATCGCGCGGACCTTCGGCGCCCCCGAAACCGTTCCAGCCGGCAGGCTCACGCGCAGCGCATCGAGCGCCGTGCACCCCTCGCGCAGGCGTCCCGTCACGTTCGAGACGATGTGCATGACGTGGCTGTAGCGCTCGACGTGCATCACGTCGGAGAGGCGGACGGTGTCATACTCGGCGACGCGTCCGACGTCGTTCCGCGCCAGGTCCACGAGCATGACGTGCTCGGCCCGTTCCTTCGGGTCCGCCAGGAGTTCCTGTTCCAGGCGTTTATCTTCCTCGGCGTCCGATCCGCGCGGGCGGGTGCCCGCCAGGGGGCGGCTCGTAATCAGCCCGTCCTCGACGCGGACCATAATCTCCGGGCTCGAGCCCACAAGCGTCACGTCCTTCGTTTTCAGATAGAACATGAACGGGCTCGGGTTGATGACCCGCAGGGCGCGGTACACGTCCATGGGGTCGGCGCGCGACTCGACGCGCAGGCGCTGCGACAGAACCACCTGGAAGATGTCACCCGCACGGATGTATTCCTTGCACACCTCGACGGCCCGGAGGAAATCGGCGCGCTCGAAGTTGGACTTGAACGGCACCTGGACCGCCTCGCAGCGGACCATGTCCTCGATGCGCAGCGGCACAGGGCGCCGAAGGCGCTCGCACACCGCATCAATGTGCCGGCATGCGGCATCGTAGGCCTGCTTCGGATCCTCGTCGCCCACGAGCGCGTTCGAGACAACCATCATCGTTTTCTGCACGTGGTCGAAGATGACCATCGTGTCGTAGAAGCCGAAGACCATGTCCGGCAGGTTTCGGTCGTCCTTGGGGCAGTTCGGCAGGCGCTCGTAATGGCGGATGATGTCGTAGCCCGCGTAGCCGACCGCGCCCCCGGCGAATCGCGGCAGCGGGCCATGGTGCACCACCTTGTGGGCCGCCAGGCACTCGGCCAGGCGCGCCAGCGGGTCATCGCACTCGGTCCGCGTCACCTGGTCGCCGCGGGCGATCTCGACCCTGCGCCCCGTCGCGCGGAACGTCATTCGCGGCCGGACGCCGAGAAAGGTGTACCGCGCCACCCGCTCCAGACCGACGATGCTTTCCAGGAGGAACCCCTCTTCGCCTTCGCCGAGGAGTTTGCGGAACGCCAGGACCGGCGTCAGATGGTCCGCCAGGAGCGTCCGATAGACGGGGATGGTGTTGCCCTCGCGGGCCATCGCCAGGAACTCTTCGCGTGTCGGCTCGTACATGTATGACTCCACATCGCTAAGCCGCAAGCCGCTCGCGGCTTAGCGGCAGTATAGCAATCACCCGCCGGTGCGTCACGCATCTTGCGTCGGCGGTTCGGTCGGTTCGGGGGTCTCGGGCGGCGCGCCCGTGAAGGCGTGCATCCGCGCCAGTTCCCCGTAGCAGACGAGGCGGTCGCCCGGCCGGATGCGCTCGTGCGCCGACGGCGTGGGCAACACGTCCTCGCCGCGACGAATCGCCAGGACCAGCAGGCCCGCTTCCCGGAGGTGCGAATCGGCCAGGTTCTTTCCGGCGCAAGGCGAGGCGGCATCCACCAGAACCTCCGCCACGCCATGACCCTCCGCCAGCGCCAGCACCTCGGAGACCGGCCGCTGGCGGATCCGCAGGCTCCGCGTCAGCCGGTCGGTCACCCAGCGGCTCCACCGCTGCGTCAGGCCGCGCGACCGCAGCACCAGGTACAGCGCGATCGCCCCGCCGACCGGCACGACCACCGTCACGACCAGGTCGGGCCACCGTTCGGCCAGGCCCTCGGAGACGATCCGCGAGAGCGTCGTGAACGAACCGACCAGAAGGCTGATGAGGGTCACGATAATCACGTTGCCGAAAACCATCAGGAACCCGACGATTCTCCGCCGCCGGGGATCCGCCATGACAAGTTCCGACTCGCGGGTCGTAAAACCGGTTCCCGTGACGGCCGAGAGGGCCTGAAATTGGGCGCGCGGGTCGTCCAGGCCTGTGAGCCTGAGGGCGATGGCCCCCGCCTTGACGACCAAGACCGTCAGGCCCACGACAATGAGCACCAGAACGATGAGCGGAACGGAGATGACCCACATGCGATGCCCTCCCGAATCGGGATTCGCTGTCAGCCGACACTATAGCCGCGCCGGGGCGACAAATCAACCGGCGCGAGCCGCAGGTGTGGCCGTCTTTTGTGGCAAAGGGCCAAGGCGCCTCTCAAGACCTGGGGGTGGCACTGGTCCCGGCGCGCCGGGACCCGCCAGTGCATCGCTCCAACTGCCGCGCACTGGTGGACAAGCCACCAGTGCCACCCGGCCCTGTTGAATCAGACGGCTTACGGGAAGTTGTCGGCCGGTTGCCACAAAATGCGGCCACACCCTCGGCCGCGGGGCTCGCATTTTTTCCTTGCCGCCGGGGCCTAAGTCGGGCAAGGTTCCCGCGTGAAAGCGGCGACCGTCCGATAACCCGCGACTTTGCTTCAAGGAGGCTCTTTCCCCATGCCGATAATGCTTCTGGTCCGACGGAAGGTGGGCTGTGAGGACCTTCCCCTGCCCCGATACATGAGCGAGGCGGCGGCGGGGATGGACGTGTGCGCGGCCGTGGACGAACCCCTCGAGATCGCGCCGGGCGACGTGAAACTCGTCCCGACGGGCCTCTTCGTGGCGGTGCCCGAGGGGTGCGAGGTCCAGGTGCGGCCGAGGAGCGGCCTGGCCCTGAAGCACGGCCTGGTGGTGGTGAACTCGCCCGGCACGATTGACGCCGATTACCGCGGCGAGGTGGGCGTCATCCTGGGGAACATCGGACGCCGGGCGGTCGAGATTACTCGCGGCATGCGGATCGCGCAGTTGGTGGTGGCGTCGGTCGCGCGGGCCGAGGTTCGCCTGGTGGACGAGTTGCCGGATAGCCGTCGCGGCGACGGAGGGTTCGGCTCGAGCGGCACGCACTGAGCGTCTCCCGGGCCGAAGCGCCGAACGAGAAGCGCCGGACCGGAAGCGAGGGTCGCGTGGAACGCATCAGCCTGGGCCGAAAAGTCGCCGCCGTCCTCACCTTCTTCGCCGGCCTGTTCCTGGTCACGAGCGTCCTGTCGTTCAGCCCGGCGGATCCGCCTTCGACCAGCCATTGGCCGCCCAATAGCCCCGCGGGCAACTGGTGCGGGCCCGTGGGGGCGCACCTCGCGTATTACCTTTTCTGGTCGCTGGGCGACGGGGCCTATCCGCTGATTCTGTTCGTTCTGGCGGCGGCGCTCCTGTGGCTCTCGCGCAAAGGCGTCCCCGACAAGATCTTCCGCATCGTCGCCGCCGCGCTCCTGGTGGTCACGGTTTCCGTCATGTCGGCGATGATCAAGGTGGACGCGCGCCTGCCGGAATCGAACGGAGGCGTCCTGGGCCTTTCCATCTGGCGGTTCCTCGAGCCCGCGCTCGGAACGTTCGGAACGGTCCTCTTTCTCGTTCCCGTGGGGCTCGTGGCCCTGCTGCTTCTGACGGACACGTGGCTCGTCATTCCGCCGGTCGCGGTATGGCGCTTCGTCCAGTGGCTGCACCATCGGGCCGAGGTGCCGGTGCGGAGACTGGCGTCGGCGGCGGTGAGCGTCGTGCGTCCTGCGTCGGCGGCCGCCGTCGCCGACCGCTCTCCCGATTCTCCGATCGTCCGTCCGGCCCGCCGCGCAAGACGCGCCGAACCGCAAGCCGAGCCGTCCCAGGCCGAGGACGCCGAGAAGTCCGCGCCGGCCCCGCCGTCCCGGCCGGTCGTCATCCGCCAGTCGCAGCGCTCGACCGAGGCCCAGAAGGAAGACGAGGAGTTTTCGTTCACCCCCCTGCCCTCCACGCCCCGCAACCAGGAGTATCAACTGCCGCCCACCGACCTCTTGGAGGAGGCGGTGCTCATCGAGGACGCCGACCAGGAGACGCGCGTGCGCGGGCAGGCGGAGGTGCTGACGCAGACGCTGCAGGAGTTCGGCATCGAGGCCCGCGTCGTGGCCATCGAGACGGGGCCGGTCATCACGCAGTATGAAGTCGCGCTGGCGCCGGGCGTGAAGGTCGGCAAGGTCATCGGCCTGTCGGACGACCTGGCGATCGCGCTGCGGTCGCCGAACGTCCGCATCGTCGCGCCGCTGGCCGGCAAGGACACGATCGGCGTCGAGGTGCCGAACACCAGCCGCCGCATCGTGCGCTTCAAGGAAATCCTGCTCGGGGCCCGCGAGGCGGCCGGCCGGATGGGCCTGCCCCTGTTCCTCGGAAAGGACGCCACCGGCGAGCCGCTCCTGAAGGACCTCGCCTCCATGCCGCACCTCCTGATTGCCGGCACGACGGGTTCCGGCAAGAGCGTGTGCCTGAACGCCATCATCATGTCGCTCATCTATACGCGCACCCCCGACGACCTGAAACTGGTGCTGATTGACCCGAAGATGGTGGAACTGTCGGTCTTCGGCCGGCTGCCGCACCTCCTGTGCCCCGTCGTCAACGACATGCGCAAGGCGGAGGCGATCCTGGCCTGGCTCGTGGAGAAGATGGACGAGCGGTATCGGTTGCTGTCGCAGGCGGGGGCCCGGAACATCGGCCAATACAACCGCCTCTCGCGCGACGAGATCATCCAGCACTTCGGCGCCCAAACCGAGGAGCAGCAGGCACGGCTCATCTACCACATGCCGCACATCGTCGTCATCGTGGACGAACTGGCCGACCTCATGATGGTCGCCGCCAAGGAAGTCGAGATGCACGTGACGCGCCTGTCGCAGAAGTCGCGCGCGGTCGGCATCCACCTGGTGATGGCCACCCAGCGGCCGAGCGTGGACGTCCTGACCGGCCTGATCAAGTCGAACCTGCCCATCCGCGTCTCGTTCCAGGTGGCGACGCGCGTGGACTCGCGCACCATCCTCGATTCGATGGGGGCCGAGAAACTCCTCGGCGCCGGCGACATGCTCTTCATGACCCCCGGTGCCCACAAGTTCGTCCGCGCCCAGGGCGCCTTCGTCAGCGAAAAGGAAATCCAGGCCATCCTCGACTTCGTCACGAAAAAGGCCGAGCCCGCCTTCCACCGGGAACTCGTCCAACTGAAGGCCGAGCCCGAGCCCGGCCAGGAGACCGAGGACGACGTCTTCGCCCACGGCTCCGACGACGACCTCTACGACCAGTCCGTCGAAATCGTCCTGATGAACGAGCGCGGCAGCGTCAGCCTGCTCCAGCGCCGCCTCGGCATCGGCTACGGGCGGGCCGCTCGACTCATTGACCAGATGGCGGAGGACGGCATCGTCGGAAACTACGCCGGCAGCCAGGCGCGCGAATGCCTCGTGACGCTCGAAGAGTGGGAAGCGATGAAGAAACGCAGCGCCCCGGCCCATGCGGCCGCTCGCGCCCCGGCCGACGAAACCGACCAGGAAGACGACGAGCCGCCCGAAGATTAGGGTCCCCGATACGCAAGGCCGCGCCTGCGGGCGCGCCTTCGACTCCGGAGCCGCGCGTGACCCCTACCGCGGCTCCGGCTTATCACTTCGATGCAGTCACTTTGATGACAAGGTACAGGACGCCGGTCTTATCGCCCTGCGGTGCAGCGGCCCCGGCCACAATGACCTGCTTGTCCAGCGGCACACGGATCGTTGTGCGAAACTTTTGTTCATCGCATTCGGGCAGTTCCAGATTTGCCGTGGAGGATGCCGTCCCTTCGGCCGCCCCTTTTCCGATGGACAACGGGAAGTCTCGCGCCTTCATTCCCACCGTCTGGCACCGAATGTCCACCGTTGCCGTCTTGCCGTCCGTCGCCAGGGTCGGGCTGACTTGGAATACCAGCCCCGTGGGGATAGATCCCATTACCGGACTAACATCCCCCGATTTCTCGTCAATCTCCACATCAGCCACATACGTCGTGACAAGGCTCCGGGCCACATGAACCGTCTGCCCCGAGAAGCACGAAAGTTGTACCCCATAGATCACCTTGGCGCCGGCCTTTTCGAGCGCCGCGGCCGTCACCTCGGGCGGGGAACTTTTCGATGCCCCGTCCAGCAGGGCTGCCGCCTGCGACCCATCCATCTCGACCCAATCGCCATGCACGGTCATAACCGCGCGATTCGTCTTATCCTCCAGGCCTTTCAGCAGGGCCTCCACCTTCTGATGACCGGCGGCTGTCTGTGTGATGATGAGGCAATTGCCGAGACAATCCATCGCAGCCGGTCCGCCCTCGTCGCTCCAGGGGGCCACGGCGGGGTCGGCCATGCTGTTGACGCTGCGTTTGATGATGTCCACGTGTTCCGCCCAGCCGATGCCAGACACCTCCGCGGCGCGAGCGTTGCCGCAGAGGATATCGTTGAACGCGTCCTCCGCCCCCGCCACGTCCCCCACGAGGAATCGAACTGTGCACGGGTAATTCTCGACCGGCACCAGCAGTGCGGAGATATCATACGTGCGCAGAATGAGCACCGGGACTTTTGAGTCGTCGGATTCTTCGTCGGCGGCCCAGGCCTGTACGACAAGGACCGCCGCCACAACCGCTCCAACCACAGCCAACCATTGGAATCTCCGTATCGCCGCCATGACAGGCCTCCTTTCGGACCCACACCTGCGTGCGATTATACTGCTGGAAAGGGCGAGGGCAAAACCTATAATATCGGCCTTTCGAGCGCGGACTCGCGGAGAAGCCAATGGAGATTCACTCCTTCGTCCTCGGCGGGTACGGCGTCTCGGCGTACGTCGTGACGGCCGGCGAGCGGAACGTCCCGCCGGGAGCGGTGATGATCGTGGACGCCCCGGAGGGCGCCGAAGCGCTCATCGCCCACTGCGACGCGCGCGGACTCGTGCCGAAGATGCTGGTCGACACGCACGGCCATGCCGACCACATCTACTGCAACAAGATGCTAAAGGAGCGCTGGCCGGCGATGCAAATCGCCGTCGGCGCGGCCGACGCGAAACTCCTGGCGAGCCCCCTGCGGAACCTCTCGGCGCTCATGGGCGCCTGGGTCAAGAGCCCGCCGCCCGACCGCCTGCTCGCGGACGGCGACCGCGTCGAACTCGGGTCAGCTTCGTTCGAAGTGCTTGCGACGCCCGGCCACACGAAGGGCGGCATCAGCCTGTTCTCGACGGACGGGCCCGACGGGCGGCCCGTGGTCTTCACGGGCGACACGCTCTTCGCCGGCGGCATCGGCCGGACCGACTTCCCCGGCGGAAGTCACGAGACGCTTCTGGAATCCATCCGTGGGAGGCTGCTGGCGCTTCCGCCGGAGACGCTTGTTTATCCCGGCCACGGCCCGGCTTCAACCATCGGAGAAGAGGCTCGAACGAACCCGTTTTTGTGAAGGGACACGCGGCGCGGCACTCAGGCGACCCCGCCGGAGGGGGTTGATGCCCGCGCCGATTTCGCATAACGCACGTGCCGGACGATGGTCACAATCAGAACGACCGCGCCCGCCACAAAGGCCAGGCCGGCGATGCTGATGCCGGCACACACCCCGCCGACCGCGCCCAGCACGGACCCGAACAGCCCCTTGTCAATCAGCACCACGGCTTCTTCGTCGGAATCGACACGGACCACATAAGTCCCTGGCGTGTCAACCTTGAAGGCACACACAGCCGCTCCTTTGTGCGAACCCAAACTGTAGGTCATCTGCGTCGCCGGCAGGACGGGGACGTCTGTTCCGTCATCCTTCCGGGTGACCGCGCAGTGCAGAGCGACGGAGTCCTCTGCCTGCCAATACGCCTTACCCCCGAAGTCGCTCCTGTACTCATGAAAAACGGTGTAGGCGCCGGGCTCGTCGCACTCGATCTCCTGCGTTCCCGGCACCACCATCCGAACGGCATTCTCCCCGACGCCCGAGATGGCGAAGTAGCCTATCCCAAAGGCGGCGGCCATGCCGGCCGCCCAGAGCAGCGGACCAAGGACCCAAAAGAACCAACCCGGTTTCTTCGGCGCGCCAGCCATCGGATTACCCTCCTCATGGAGCCGCACACCCTCATCATGAATCGGCCCGAAGAGTTGTCAAGAAGAATGCCCGCTGACCGACCGCGAGGCCCGGCGACAAAAGGAGCGCGGTCCCAAGCGGGCCGCGCTCTAGCACCAGAAGGCCGGCTGGGCCGACCTACGGCGTTTCGTCCTTCACCACCACAAGATTGTCCACGAGGACGCGGGCGCCGCTGATTTGAACGCCCGCCAGCCCGCCGACGAGCGGCGGACCGCCGGCCTGGCCCGTATCGGTCCAGACGACCTGCCAGGCGAGCGGCTCCTCGGCGTCGGTCCGCCAGACCTTTCCCGCGACGCTCACCCCGTCGTCCATCCGCTGGACGCGAATCTTCAGCGTGTACCACCAGCCGAGGGCGGGCGGCTCGTCCAGATAGACGGCGGCCTGCATCGGCTCCAGCGCCAGGCGCTCGTGCCGCGCCCCAGCCGAGCCGTCCCCCGCCGCAAACTGCTTCAGCAGCCGCAGACGCCGGGGCGACAGTTCCAGAACGTACCCGCTGTCGTCGGCCCCGCGGTAAGCCGACGCTCCGACAGAGTAGTCGCCGAGAGTCTCGGCGACCTTGACGTCCACCTGGAGCGTGTAGTTGCCCCAGGAGGGGCTGCCCGTCAGGAGTTCCGCGCCCTTCAGCGCCACCTCGTTCTGCTCCAGGGCCCGTCCGCCCACCGTCTTGACGATGCGGAACTCCCCGCCGCGCGACCGGACCAAGGCCCACTGGCTCGGCCTGCCGAGGTCGTAACCCTCGAAATCCTCGACCACCAGGGGCACGGGGCGGTGCTCGGCGGCGGCGAGTTCGGCTGCGAATTCGCGCGCCACGTACGCCGCCAGACGCGCATCCTCCACCCGCCGAAACCGCAGGCCCGCGCCGCGCGCATCGCCCAGTTCGTAGCGCGCCAGATACCCTGCGGCAAACCAGTACCGGTCCTGCCCGGCCGCCAACTCCTCACACTGCCGGATCGCCTCCACCACGTTGTCGCCCTGGAGGGCCAGGTCCATCCAGAGCGCTCGGGCCATCGCTTCGTCCGCACCGGCCTCCAGGCCGGCGAGGACGTCGGCCGCCTCGGCGGAACGGCCCAGCGTCTGGAGACACCACGCCTTCAAGGCGGCGCCTTCCTCCGCGGGCCCAATCGCCGCCAGGGCCTCATCGTATCGCCCCTGGAGCGCAAGGGCCCGTCCGGCCGGGAGCCCGTCCGCGGGGCGGGCGGGCACGGCGGCTAATGCAACCGACGCCAAGGCAAGCCCTGCGGTCCCGCGGAACGCGGACGCCCGTCCTGCCGACTTGCGGTCCGCCCACACGCCGGCCACCAGCAGGCGAACGTCCCGCGCCTGGCGGTCCTCGCGAGGCCGGGCCGTGATGTAGGAGACCAGCAGCAGGTCGGCGACGTGCTCGACCTTCGGGTCGGGGCGCGCCAGTTCCTCGCCGACGGCGACCCGGGCCGTCTCCGCCAGGCGCGCCAGAGTCTGGACCGACTCGGCCCGGGCGGCGCCGCGCGCCAGGCGCGCCAGCGCCCCATCGGGTGTCACTTCTTGCGGCACCGGCCGCCACAGGCCGATGAACACCAGGACGGCGGCAGCAGCGGCCAGGACGGAGGCGGGCACCGCCCAGCGTGCCCATCGGCTGCCGCCCAGCCGGGCGCCCAGCGGACGCCGCATCGGACGCCCCAGCAGGCCGTGTACGCGTGCCCGTCGCACGAGCGATTCCACCGACCGCTCCGACAGGTCCGCGCGCGACCGGTCCGCGAACACCTCCAGGGCGGCGGCAAGGTTGCGGTCGGCCTCGGCGCGGGCGCGGCAGAGGTCGCACTCGGCCAGATGGCGGCGCAGACGCTCCGCGTCCTCGCGCGATCCCTCGCCGCGCTCCAACTCGTACCACTCATTGGCGCCAGGACATTCCATAATTAAACCTCCCCCCCTTCACCACTCACCCGCATCCGGTGACCGCCGCGCCCCGATGCGTTTCGCTCCGTGCTTCGTAGCGAAGCAGCGCTCCGCTACTCTCTGCTTCGCCCTGCGTAGCGGGCTTCGCAGAGCAGGGTCGCAGAGTAGCAGACGCGACCTTGCCCGACCGATGTGCCCGCAGGGCCCCTGAATCGCCCCCGGCCCTTCTGTTCCCTTATACGACTAGGGGGGCGGTTCGTCGGAGGATTCCCCCGCTTTTTCCGCTCGGGGTGCCCCAGGATTTTCCGGCAAGTACCCAAGTCTTCCGTTACGTCTCGGGTGGCACTGGTGGCTTGTCCACCAGTGCGCGGTAGTATGGCGGTGCACTGGCGGGCAAGCCGCCAGTGCCACCCCCGTTGCTGGCTTATCCGACCTATTAGAGGTTTCCGGTGAGCCGGCCCGAAAATCTAGTCACCCCCTTCCGCCCGGCCGAGGCCGCACGATTTCCGCAGAAAATCCAGGCCGTAGTCCATGCGGCTGCGGGCGGTGGACTCGGGGCACCCGACGATTTCGGCGATTTCGCGGTACGACAGACTCTGGAGGGCCCGCAGGACGACCACCTCGCGATAGATGATCGGCAATTGGCCGAGCGCCTGCGCCAGGCGCGCCATATCCTCGTGCCAGGCGGCCGTATCAAGCGCGTCCGACTCGCCCGAAGCGGAGCGCGACTCCGCGAGGTCCTGGAAATCGTCGGTGACGACGGCCCGCTTCTTCTTCAGAAAATCGGTCGCCAGGTTCCGCGCGATGGTGTAGAACCACGTGCTGAACCGCCTCGGGTAAGCGTAGAGGTCGGCCTTCACGAGAATCCGCAGAAACGTTTCCTGGGCGAGGGAGTCGGCTTCCGCGCGGTTGCCGACGAGGCGATAGAGGTAACTGGTGATCGGCCCGCGGTAGCGTGCGAAGAGGCGGTTGAAGGCGTCCTCCTCGCGCTTCTGCTGGAGGCGGAGCATCAGGTCTTCGTCGCTGGCGGTCTTTTCTCCCATCCCGCCCCGTCGCCTCCACCGGTCGCCCGGAGACTGTTTCAGAACCGGGATGCGGCACCGATCCCTTAAGCGCGGCGGGTGCCACGCTTTCGCTTGCCGAAAGCGTGCGCCTCATGCTTTCGCAAGCGAAAGCATGGCAGCCTGCTCCAGGTTCTGAAACAGTTCCTCAGCCTCGGGCCGCCTCTGCGTCCGCCGGCTCCTCGTCGCCGGACCGCACGATGAGTCCCAACCGCATCGCCACCCCGCGCAGGCGCTCCGTCAGCCCGTAGCCGAAACTAAACAGAATCGGCGTCAAAATCAACGTAAAGACGGTCGAGACCGCCAGGCCGCCCACCACCACGCTGCCGAGGCCCTGGTACAACTCGCTGCCGGGGCCCGGCCTGAGAACCAGCGTCAACATGCCGAAAATGCTCGTCAGCGTGCTCATGAAGATGGGCCGGATGCGGCTCTCGACGCTGGCGACGATCGCCCGCCGAAGGTCCAACTTCTCCTCGCGCATAAAGTTCAGCGCCTGATGCACGACGAGGATGGCGTTGTTGACCACGATGCCGATGAGAATGACGAACCCGAGCATGGTCACGACGTCGAGTTGCGGCGGCGCCACGCCGCGCAGCATGTTGTAGATCGTAATCGCCCACAGCATCGTGTAGCCGCCGACGATGGCGAGCGGCACGCTGACCATAATGACCAGCGGGTGGGCGAAACTCTCAAAGAGCGCCGCCATCAAAAGGTACGTGATGACCAGCGCCAGCACCAGGCTCCACTTCAGCGCCGCCAGCATCCGCGCCAGGTCCGCCGCCGTCCCGCGAAGGTCCACAATGTAGTTCGCCGGGATCGTCCCGTCCGCCTTCAGCGGCTCCAGGACGTCGCCCTTGATGTGCTCAATCACCGCACCCATCGCCACGTCCTGCTGCAAGACCAGCGTCAACTCCACGCTCCGCTGCTGCTCGGTGTGCTCGATGACATTGAACCCCGCCGCCGGCTCGACGGGCGCAAGTTCCCCCAGCGGCACGGGCCGGCCGCGCGGCGTCCACACCGGCAGCGCTCCCAATTGCTCGATGTGTTCCCGGTACTGGGGCGCCCCGCGCAGGGTCAGGTCCAGTTCGTTCCCGCTCTCCTCGCGGAAGTCCGCCACCTTGAAACCGCTCACGATCGCCCCGATCGTGTACCCCACGTCGCGGGCCGTCAGACCCGCGTCCGCCGCACGCTTCCGGTCCACCGTCGGCCGCAGTTCCCAGTTCCCCAGTTTGAAACTTGGCAGGATGTACGTGATGCCTTCCTGCCCCGCCAACCCTCCCATGACGGCCCCGGCGATGTGGTAGAGGCGGTTGATGTCGTCGCCCCGGACCACCAGCGAAATCTGCTGGCCCCCCATCATCCCGCGGCGCTGAAACAGGCCCAGCTGCGCCACTTGGGCCGTCACCCCCGCGATCGGCTCGCGCAGAAACTTGCCGTTCCGCTCAAACCACCCCTCAATCGCAAACGCGGGCATAAAAGGCGGCGGCGTATTGCCCAACGCCGCACCGATTCGCTCCACCAACGCTCGCGCCGCGTTCTCATCCGCCGCACGCACACCGAAAAACATCTGGTCCCCCAGCGTCACAATGAAGAACCGCTCGACGCCCGGAAGGCCCTGCACCCGACGCTCCATCTCCTGCGCCACCACCAGGTTGTGCTCCACGCTCGATCCCGCCTCCGTGTTCACGAAACCGAACACGAAGTTCCGGTTCCCGAGCGGCAGATACGTGGCCGGCGTCTGGTACACGAAGAAGACGAGCAGGTACACAAACGCCCCCAGAATCGCTCCGCCCACCACGAGGCGCCGTCTCACGCCCTCCATCAGCCACTGCGCCTGGAGCACAAGGCCCCGCTTGATCATCGCCCCCCACCACGCCAGGACGTCCATCGTCCGCAGCCGCTCCAGGCCCAGATACTCGCCGACATCTCTATATCGCTCGTCCAACCGCACGCACAGCCGCGGAAACTCGCACGCCAGGCCCAGAAGGATCGCCACGAGCAAGACGCCCGGAATGACGCCCGGCGTCAGGCCCGACAGCATGGCGCTCGCCGGTCCCAGGTCCAACCACTTCGCCGGCGGCGGAACGACCCCCTTCCATGCCAGCATCCCCCCCACCAGCAGCACCACCAGCGCCACGCACACCAGGGCCATCAGGCCCGTCACGCCGACCATTCCGCGCAGGAACCACTTCGCCATCGCCCGCCGCGATTGGTAGATCCGCTCCGGGCTGTACCGCAGACACCGTTGCGGAATTTCGGACACCAGGCTGAGGACAACTGTGGCCGCGCCCGCCAAGAAACCGACAAATGCCCAGCCGGCGGACACATGCTCCAGCGCTCGGCCCAACAAGCCGCCGATGCCGCCCGACGACGCCGCCACAGGCTCTACAACACCCCACCAAGCCAGCAGCAACGCCACCAACACCACCAGGAGCCAGACCAGAAACACCACGGCGACGACGCCCGCCAAAATCGTAAGACCCAGGCCGACCCACAAGAGCGGACGGATGACATAGCGATGCCACGGTCCGGTTTTCTCCGCGGCGGGCAGCGATTCCCTCTCTTTCCGCACCGCCAGAATCTTGGCCGCCAGCATCGGAATGACCGTCAAGGAAACCACCAACGATATCACCACGCTGATGGAGATCGCCAGCGCGATGTCGCGGAAAAGTTGGCCCGCCTCCTCCTGAATCAAAAGGATCGGCACGAACACCGCCACCGTCGTCAGCGTCGAGGCCAGCACCGCGCCCCACACCTCCCCGGCGCCCGCCAGCGCCGCCGCCGGCGCACTCTTGCCCATCTGCCGGTGGCGATAAATGTTCTCCAGCACCACGATGGCGTTGTCCACCAGCATCCCGATGGCAAACGCCAGGCCCGCCAGGCTCACGACGTTCAGCGTCCGCCCCAACATCCACAAAAAGATAAACGTCGAAATGAAACTGATGGGAATGGTGACGAAAATCGTCAGGATCGCACGCCAGTTCCGAAGAAACAGAATCAGCACCGTCCCCGCCAGAATCGCGCAGAAAATCACGTTCTCCTGGAGTTGCCCAATCGAGCGATCCACGTACTCCGCCTCGTCGTACACCACCGTCATCTCGCGGTGCATCGGCGCCAGCACGTCGGCGTTCAGCAAATCCACCTTCTCATACACATGCTTCAGAATCTCGACGACGTTCTCGCCCGTCTTCTTATAGACCGCAAACACGATGCCCGGCTGCCCGTCAATCCGAACGTACGCCTCCGCGTCCTTGAACTGCTGCTGGTCCACCCGCAGAATCTCCCCCAGCCTGACGTCCGGCATCCCCGGCCGCCTCAGCAGCACGTTCTCCACGTCCGCCGCCGTCCGAAACTGCCCCACCGTCCGCACCACCCACCGGTTCTTCGATTCCTCAATCCGGCCGCCGCGCGTGTTCTCGTTCTCCGCCGACAGCAGTTGCGCCAGGTCCAGCGGCCTCAACTGGTACGACGCCAACGCGTATGGATCGAACGCCGCCTCCACCTGACGCTCACGCCCCCCATAGACTTCCACCCGGCTCACGCCCGAGATGCGCTTCAGTTCCGGCTCCAGCACGTCCTCCGCAAACTCCCGAAGGTCGTCGCTCGTCTCCCCCTTCCCCTTCAGGCTGATGAAGCACACCGGGTGCGAAAACTGTTCGCCGAAGAACAGCACCGGGTCGTCGGCTTCGTCCGGCAGGTCCCGCACCACGTTCAACTTGTTGATGACGTCAATCGAGGCGATGTCCAGGTCCGTACCCCAGTCGAACTCCAACCGTACCGACGCCGAGTTCTCCTGGCTCGACGACGTCATCTCCCGCATCCCCTCCACCGCGTTCAACTGCTTCTCCAACTTGTCCACAATCTCCTGCTCGATCTCCTGCGGCGCAGCCCCCATATACCGCACCGTCACCCCGATCACCGGCGCCTCGACCTCCGGCGTCAATTGGCGCGGAATCCCCACCATCGCTATCACGCCGAAAAGGAGCGCCAGCAGCACCGCCACAATCACCGGCACCGCATGCCGAACGCAGAATCCGATGAGATTCATTCGCCCGCTCCCTCGCCACGGCGAAGTCCCGATTCATCGGGACGAAGCCGGGCCGCCCCCTCCTTCGGACGCTCCACCACCGCCGCTCCGGGGCTCAAAAGGTACGTCCCACGCACCACCAGCGGCGTCCCCGCCGCCAGGCCCTCCGCCTCCACCTCCATCCACGCCCCGTACCCGCCGACGATCTTCACGCGGATCGCGGCCGCAAACTTCACCCCTGCCGGCGCCACTCCCGCCTCCGCCGCTTTCTTGGCAATCAGCGCCCCGCGCTCCGCCATTTCCGCCATTTGCTCCCGCTCCGCCGCCGTCGGTTCCTTCTTCGACTCGCGCGCCGCGGCCGCCGCCGGAGGCCGGTCCGTCACCGTGTACACAAGGTCCACACCGCCCTGACGAATCACCGCGTCCTTCGGCACCAGCAGCGCCTCGTGCTCCTCACCCACCGGCAGCCAGACGTGCGCCAGCATCCCCGCCGCAATCACCGGACGATCCCCCTCCGTCTCGTTCGCCACGTCCACGCGCACCGTCGCCGTGTGCGTCGCCTCCTCCGAATACGGAACCACCTGCGACACCGTCCCCGCAAACTCGCGGTCCTCCAGGCCCCCCACCACCACCGGCGCCGGCGCTCCCTTCACGACACCCCCCAGATACCGTTCCGGAACGTCCAGCGCAACCCGCACCACCCCGAGGTCCACCACCTCCGCCACCGGATTCCCCACGCTCACCCATTCCCCCGCCTCGCAATGCTTGCGGACGACGAACCCGTCGTACGGCATGGCAATGGTCATCTTCGCCAGACGGTCCTCGAGCGCCTTGACCAGCGCATCCTGGGCCGCCGCCTGGCCGCGCGCCTGCTCGATGTCCTCCACGCGGTACCCGCTCGTCACCAGGTCCAGACTTGCCTTCGCCGCCGCCTGCGCCTCTTTCGCCTGACGATACGACGCCTCCACCGCGTCCATCTCCGCCGGCGTGCTGGCACCTTCCGCCAACAGGTTCTTCGTCCGCTCGTACTCCTGCTCCCAACGCGCAAGCGACGCCCGCGCCGACGCCTCCGCCGCCTGCGCCTGGCGAATCTCCTCCTCCCGATACCCCTCCGTCATCTTCGCAAGCGCCGCCGCCGCCGCCTGCAGTTGCCCGCGCGCCTGCGCCAACTCCAACTCCACCGGCAACCGCCGCAGTTGACACACCGGCTCGCCCGCCCGGACGAAATCGCCCTCGTCCGCCACCATCGCCTCGACGCGCCCCGCCACCTCCGCCGCGAGCACGCTTTGCCGACGCGCCTCAGCCGTCCCCGATAGTTCCACCGACCGCCGGATAACCTTCCGGACCGCCGGCTCCAGGGCGACCGGCGCCGGACCGAACTGCGCCCGCGCCGGAGCCGCCCAGATGGCAACCGCCGCCCCCGCCGCGATAAATGCTCCCGCCAGCCTCTTACGTTTCATGTCCCGCTCCTGTGTCGGTTCCTCTTTTACTACGTTACTTCGTCACTCCGTCACTCCGTCACTTGCTTTCTTCCCGCCAATTGTTAACAACCGTAAACCATTTCCCGTATGATACGTCCCCGCCCCTCTCTGCGTCAACATGCCCGCTTGCCACGGCGACTTCTCACGGCGAAGCCTTTGACGAAGTTTACCCGCCTGTGGCGGGCTTTCGCTTGCGAAAGCATGGGGATAGCGCGGCGGGCATTTTACCCGCCTTTGGCGGGCCTGCCCCCTGCGCGCTGTCACCCTGAGCGCAGCGAACGGGTCTCGCCGTGGCCGTTGCCGTCGTCTGTTCGATCCGCAATCCCTGGTCGCCGTGGCGACTGCAATCCCTGGTCGCCGTGGCGACCGCAATCGGAAGAATGTATTGACAACCCCCGACTTCGTCGGCTATACTTCCGGGCGACCCATAAGGCTTACAGGCTGTTTCATAACCCCCTCTCCCTCGATGCTTGCCCGCCTGTGGCGGGGGAGAGGGCGGGGTGAGGGTGAATCGCCCCCGCTTTCGCGGGCCTCTTTTGCGGCACTCCCAACCGGGTTTGGGGTGTTAGGCGGATCGGCCTAGACATTGTTAGGCGCCGTGGAGGCGCATCTGTGCCTGAGTTTTCAGTCCAGTTCGACTTGGCAGCCTTCCAATCGCTCGATCAGCTAGCATTGCTTGCGCGTCAGGATTACAACCTCGGTGGCGCTGGCGACTGGTTCGGCGAGTTTCGCGGTGGCCTCTACGGCTTCTATACCCGATTGTACGGAGTCCAGCGGCACTACTTCGAAGTTCACGCATGGCTGCCGGGTGTCCGAATCCAGAATGCGGAGTATCATCTGGCATCTATCCTGTTTCAGATGGACTCAGCTTTGGAGTGCCTTACCTTTGCGCTCAACTCGCTCGGGTGGGTCGTGATGCCAGCCGGTTTCCGAGATGTGACGGATGCCAAGGCACTGAAGCGGATTAGCCCACTTGATATCCTTGGGGATGCAACGAAGAATCCTCCCATCGCACCTCTGCCCGGCTACCAAAGAGTTTTCCCGACCATTCGGGGAGCATGGCAGAACGAAGCACAGTTAATCGCTCAAGTCCGCGACCTTCATGATGTTTCCAAGCACCGACGCACAATCTTTGTGGGAGGCCAGGCAAGATCGGACCCGCCAGATGGCTTCTTCGAGACGCTCGGGATTCCAAAGGATGCGCGCATTCCTGCCCCCTTGTTGCCGATGGCGGAGATCATCCTCCAGGACGATCCCAAACTGCCTGCGGTTCGCAGAAGGGCCAAGGCAGTACGGCAGGGCGAGTTGCTAGAGGACATTGTGCCGTCATTCGCAGCATTGATCAAGACAACTGGAACGGCCGCGCTCGGAGATGCGCAGGCGAATGTTCCCCTCAAGGAGAAACGGTTGCGCCGATGACAACCGGGAGATTCCTTCAGGCGCTGCACCCGACCCGGCCCGCATGTTTGCTTTTCGGGTTTCGTTGCTCACCGCGCGGGCCGGGCAGGTGAGTTAGTCGTTACGCGTACTCCTTGTCAATCCGCACCTGGCCGCAGTCAAGGCATAGGCAGCGAAGGCGGGCTCAAATCAAAAATCGAAAATCTTTTGCTCCTTCCGCCCTTCCGCTGCCGTGGTATAATGATCCGCGCCTTGACCGTGAACGACATCCTGGACAAACAAATCGCGAAGAAACTTGCTTGACGTTTTGCTTACGCGCTCGGCGAAGTCCCATGGCAAGGATACAGGATTCCGACACAATGCACGGAGAAATATGTGTTGCCTCCATGGAATTAGTCGGTAACCATGAGGCGTAGGGGATAGGGAGTGAACGGCTTGACTACTCTCGAGATATCGGCTTCTTCCGTCGCGTGGTATGCGGCCATCGTTGCCACGGTTTCTGCCGCTGTCTCTGCCTATAACATACTGCGCGATCGTGCAAGATTACTCATCAGGGTGGCAGCCAATATGCGGTTCCTCAACGCTGAAAGCCCATCCGAGAGTGGGCTTTTCATTGTCGTAACGGTTGTGAACTCCGGGCGCCGCCCTATTACCATCACTCACGTGTGGTTAGAAGGGGGCAGGAAGACCGAGAAACTGCTCTTCGCAGGGAGCGTTATACAAGGCGCGCGCGAACTCACAGAAGGAAAATGGGCAGACTACCGCTGTAAACAAGAAGGTTTGGACAAGCAGTTGTTCAAATACGTGTGCGTAACTGATTCCACAGGGCGCATCCACCGAAAGAGAGTAGCCCGCCACGTGCGCCGAGCTATAATGCAAACATAAGAGGGATGGAAAGGGAAACGAATGAATTCTGTCGGGCATACATCGAGACAATTCGCTGGGCGTGCTTGTGTCCCGCCAGGAGTATTGGCTTTTCTCACCTGGGCCATCTTCTTCTCGGCAGGGAACGCGCACGCTCAGGCAGGGGGTGCTGGTCCTAGAACATTGGAACTCGGTCACGAATACTCGACCCAAGGGCACCCTAAAGCCAAAGGTCTGACGGTCACGCTCCAGTATCCTACTGGATGGCAGAGAGCAGAAGGGGAGAGGCCCAACGTTGTTCAAAAGTTCTCGGAGCAGCGGTCAGATGGTCTGTCAAGGATGGCACTTCTTCTAATCAAGTATCTCCCGAAGGAGATAGCAGACATCCCAGAGGCTGACCTGTACGGCGAATTGTCTAGCATGGACGACCTGGCGCAGGAGTTGAGGGACATGTTTCCTCCCGGCGCTCGCATCCTGAGCGCCGTTGTCACCAAGTACGATGGCGCTCCAGGCCTGCTCTGCGTGTACGTGATGCAAGGTGAACGGGCAGGTTTTCAGTTAGAGATGCACGTGGTCCAGCACACGGTTTTCCATGGGGGAAAGATTCTTCTGCTTGAATGCAGTGCTGGCGGTCTTGCCGGTTCTACCGCTATCACCTCACTGTTTCAAGAATCCCGGGATCTATTCACCCTGATGGGGAATAGCATTGTCCTTCAGGACAAGTGGGCTAGGGCTTACGACCCTCCGGCAAGAACGGGGGCATCAAGTTCTGATGGCTCTGTCGATGACGCTTGGATACTTGGGCTTGTTCTGTCTCTCGTCCTCACTTGGGGGATTGGTTTGACGCCCCCGCTCCTAATACGGTTTGCTATGCTGCGCCGGCCTCTTTCCAAGGCGTGGGCCTGGGGCGTTGCCGCGTGTTTTCTCTTCGTCAACTTGGTCATATTTGTGGCAATGGGGAGTCAGAGTAAGACTCACTTTGCCCTGATTCTGGTGGCTTGGGCATCCTATGGAATACTTCGTGCAGGTGGGAAAAACTTCCTCCCCACGCCCCCCTCTTCACCAGACCAAAGTGTGGTATGAGATGCGGAATTGGGGATTCCGGGGACAGGATACCCATGGGAGTTCGGGGGACACAGTCTGCTTTCGGTTTTCCGATTTCCAGCCCTTGTCCTGAGCGATCCCGGCGCGCCGGGAGAGTCGAAGGGTCCCTGTTTGACGTTGGACCCCTTTGGGGTCCCTGTTCCTTCAAAGGAGCCCTTCGGGCCGGCGACACCCTTCAACAGCAGGCTTGAGGCTTCAGGCTGGGGGCCGCCAGGCCTCGCGGCCTGTCGAGCCCGCGGGCTGGAGGTCAGGCCAAAGGCCTGAAACATCATAGTCCCGGCGCGCCGGGACGATGGCGGGTCCAAAGTCGAAGACGGCAGGCTGGAGGCTTGAGACTTTGGACCTTGGACCATCCCCTCGTCCTGCCGTCCCCCAATCCTCCCTCTGCGATCTCTGCGTTCTCTGCGTTGAAACCACCTTCCCCCCGGCATGCAAATCCCGTGCCAAACTTCGCAGAAAAACGGCCATTCCATCCACGCCGCTCCATAACATAGGAGGCAAAACGAGGGTTCTGCGAGGCAAAACCGGGGCAGTACGGGGCATGTACGGGGCAAATCGGGGCAAAAACGAGGTCAAAACGGGGCGTTTTGCACCCCAAATGGACCTTTCCAGACCCGAAAACCGCCCTGGCGCTCTGGGAACGCGGCTGGGCCCCCCCAAAAAACGCCCCAAAATTGGCCCACCCCCCAAAAAAAATTTCGGATTTTTTCCCGAGGGTCCGCCATAACCCCGGCGCGCCGGGGCCCGCCACAGGCGGGTAAACTTCCGCCTTCGCCGAGGCTTCAGCGGACAAGTCGGCGGACAGGTCGCCCGCGCGCCAAAACGGCGCGCGGGCGCCTGGGCGACCGGCTAAACCGGCGCGCCGGCGGTCAGGCTCGATCGGCCGCGAATTTTGGTTGACGGGCGGGGGCCTGTTCGGCTAGCGTCTGGCAGTCCGATAGGGGATTCTCAGCCGCGAGGACGGGTGCATGAGGCAACTGGGTCTGGCGTTGGTGGCCGGCGCATTGTGGGCGGCGATTCTCGTGCCGTCCGCCCTCGGCCAGCAACAGCGCGGCGAAGAGGTTTTCCAGCGGTCGTATTTCTTCGAGGAAGAGGTCCGCCAGCGGCTGGAGGCGGCGGTTCCTTCGAAGCAACCCGCCCTTGTCGAATGGGGCGGGATGTTCATTCCCTCGTACACCTTGTTCGACGACACCACCGGCGGGCAGGCCAGCCTGACGGTGGAGGACCTGCGGATCTGGACCCAGATCACGGTGGACGAGGTCCACCGGATCTTCGCCCGCGGACGCCTGGCCTACACGGACTGGTCGGACGGCGACGCCGGGGCGTTCCGCCAGCACGACCTGGAAGGGATGAACCTGGAGGTCGGCTACTACGAGTTGGACGTTTCGCGGGCGGCCGAGAAGTACTGGAACGCGAAATGGCCGCTGACGCTGACCGCCCGCGGAGGCCGGCAATACATCCAGTTCGGCCGGGGCCTGGCGCTGGGCCAGATCCTCGACGCGGGCCTGTTTACCGTCGAGACGCGGGACCTCTCGCTGACCGGCTTCGCGGGACGCAACATCCACAGCTCCGATAACATTGACCGGGGCATCCCGGGCTTTACGCGCTCGCGCCGCACCTTCTACGGGACCGAGGTCGCCTACAAGGGCATCCCCGGCCACGAGCCGTACGCCTACTGGGTCCTCCAGCACGACTGGTCGCAGGAGCATCCGGAGGACCCCGCCCAGGACTACCTGTACGATTCGCGCTACTATGCGGTCGGCAGCCGGGGGCAACTGGCGCCGCAGACCAAGTACGAGTTGGAGGCCGTGTGGGAGTTCGGGAAAGGGGCCGCCAACGGGCAGATTTGGGACCAGCGGGAGGAAATCCGGGCCTTCGCGTTCGACGGCGAGGTGGACCATTACCTGAAACATCCGCTGGACCCGATCCTGAGCGCCGAGTACGGGTTCGCCTCCGGCGACAGCGACCGGGGCACGGCCACGAGCGCGTTCCGCGGGAACCTGGTGGGGACGGCCGACAAGCAGTTCACGGGATTCGGCTACGTCAACAGCGGTCTGGCCCTGGGCGCGCGGTTCTCGAACCTCCAGTTCGTCCGCCTGGGCGGCCGCATCACGCCCTACAATAAGAAGGAAGGCCTCGGCCGGGTGGATGTGGGCCTGAACCATTATTTCCTCTTCAAAGCCCGCCCCGGCGCACCCATCAGCGACCCGACGGCCATCGTGGACTCGGCCGACCTGGGACAGGAAACCGACCTCTTCTGCGAGTGGCGGATCCTCTCGGATGTGAGCCTCTCGGTCCATTACGCCCGCCTGTATCCGGGCGACGCGTACCTGGACCGCAAACCGCGCGACTTTTTCTTCACCGCCGTCACCATCACTTTCTAGCACCGACCACCGATCGCCCGCACTTCGGCGAAAATTCCAAAAAATTTTTTGGGGGGTGGCCGGATTTTGGGCGCGTTTTTTTGGGGGTCGCAACCGAGTTTTCAGAGCGCCAGGACGGTTTTGGGGTGTGGAAGACTCCGCGTGGAGTGCAAAACGCCCTGTTTTCACGCGACTATGCCCCCGATTTTCCCAGACAATGGGCGACAACCGCCCCGGTTTTGCCTCGCAAAACCCTCG
>Ga0307380_10002901_pt1 | contig 24081 bp, 9 predicted proteins | sample UN3MG_FD_202239 | JGI IMG/M metagenome (GOLD analysis project Ga0307380, IMG submission 202239) | Soil microbial communities from Risofladan, Vaasa, Finland - UN-3 | ecosystem: Environmental > Terrestrial > Soil > Coastal area > Acid sulfate soil | place: Finland: Risofladan, Vaasa | collected... | reverse complement strand
ACTCCCGCACGTTGCCCGGCCACGCGTGGTAGTCCCGCAGAACCTTCAGGGCCTCGTCCGAGAACCGCGGCGTCGGCCGGCCGAGTTCCTTCGAGTACTTCGCCGCGAAATGGTGGACAAGCAGCAGGATATCGTCGCCGCGCTCCCGGAGGGGCGGCAGTTCAATCGTGATCACGTTGAGCCGGAAAAACAGGTCCTCCCGGAAGAGCCCCTTCTTCACCAGCGTCGGCAGATGCTTGTTCGTGGAGGCCAGCACTCTCACGTCCACGACCCGGCCGCGGCTGGATCCGACCATGTACACGGTCTTGTCCTGGAGCACGCGAAGCAGTTTGACCTGCATCGAGAGGCTGGTCTCGCTGATCTCATCGAGGAAGATGGTGCCCCCGTCCGCCGTCTGGAAGAATCCGGCCCGGGATTCCGAGGCCCCCGTGAACGCACCCTTGACGAACCCGAACAGTTCACTTTCCAGCAGCCCCTCGGGTATCCCGCCGCAGTTGACGGGCACGAACGAGGCGGAGGAACGCGGGCTGCTGTAATGAATGGCACGGGCGACCAGTTCCTTGCCTGTGCCGCTTTCGCCCGTAATCAGGACGGTGGCCGAGGTGGCAGCGGCCTTGCTGATGGCCTTGAAGACCCGCGCCATCGGCTCGGACTTGCCCACGATGCCGTACGGCGTAGGCGGCGGGGCGCTCGAGGCGGCGCTGCGGCCGGCCCGCCGGGCCGTGCGCTTCTCCAGGGCGCGCTTCACGGCCGAGAAGAGTTCCTCGTCGGTGAACGGCTTGGCGAGGTATTCCTCGGCACCCGTCTTCACGGCCTTGACGGCGCCCTCGACGGACGGGAACCCCGTGATTACGATGACTTCCGTATCCCTGAGGTTCTCTCGGACGTGGCGCACCAGGTCCAGGCCGCTGACCCGCGGCATCTTCAGATCGGTGATCACGAGGTCGATGGGCGTGGTCTCGGCAATCCGGATGGCCTCGGCCACCCCGGGGGCGGTCAGGACCCGGTAGCCCCGGGGCGTCAGGTTCCGCTCGAGGATTTCGAGCGTGCTGGGCGAATCGTCCACCACCAGGATCGCAGGATGTTTACTTGCGGCGGCCATGGGTATCGCGTTCCTCTTGAGGGGCCGGGGCGGCTTTGGGCAGCCGGATCTCGAACCGCGTGCCCACGCCGGGGGCGCTCGTGACGTCGATCGTGCCCCCGTGGGACGTCACAATGCCGTGCACCACCGGCAGGCCGAGCCCCGTGCCTTCGTTGATGTCTTTCGTTGTATAGAACGGGATGAATATTCTGTCGAGCGCCTCCTTGTTCATGCCGATGCCGTTGTCTTCCACGCGCAGCACCACGTGGCGGCCCGACGCCCGCGTGCCCACCGTCAGCGTGCCTCCCGCAGGCATGGCCTGGATGGCGTTGACCGCCAGGTTCACCAGGACCTGGTGCAACTGCGAGCGGTCCGCCGTAATCGCGGGAAGCCGGCCGGAGAGCCGCCGCACCAGGGCGATGCCGGCGCCGGAGCACCTCGACTCCAGCAGGTACAGCGCCTCCTCGATGACGGCGTTGAGGTCGACGCGGGTCTTCTGGGGCGGCATCTGCCGCGCAAACAGCATCAGTTTCCGGATGATCTCCCGCGCGTGCAGGCAGGTGGTCACAATCTTCTCCAGGTCCGGGGCCACCGCCTCCGGCAGGCCGGGCTGTTTCTGGATCAACTGGGCAAACCCGAGGATCGTGCCCAGCGGTTCGTTCAACTCGTGCGCCACCCCCGCGGCCAGTTGGCCGATCGTGGCCAGGCGGTCCGCGTGCCGCAACTGGTCCTGAAGGTTCGCCTTGTCCTCGTCGGCCTGCCGCCGCTTGATCAGGGCGGCCGCCTGCCGCGCCACGGTGTCAATCAGGCTTCGCTCTTCGTCCAGGAACGGCCCTTCGTCCAGGTCCGGCCTCTCCGCGGCATAGGTGACCTCGACGGTCCCACGCCGGCGGCCGCTGATGACGAGGTCGGCGGATTGCTTGTGGACGCCGTCGGTGAAGCGCGGCGTGGCGTAATGGCGGTCGTCGAGGACGATCCGCGCCGACGTGATGTCGGGATACTGCCAAGCCGGCGGCAGGAGTTCGGCAATGCCCTGGAGGATCTCGGCCAACGTGATGCCCGGGCGTTCCGCGAGTTGCACCAGGTGGTAGAGGCACGTCAACTCCTTGACCCGCTCCTGGAGCGCGGTGTGGGCAAGGCGGCTCAGCAGCGCCAGGCCGAGCGTCGGCGCCACCTCTTCGTAGGACCGGACCTCCTCCTCAGTGAAGTAGTCCCTCTTCTTGCTCTTCAGCAGCACCAGCCCGATGGTCTCATCGGCCGCCACGAGCGGGATCACGGCCACCGACGGGTAGGCCGGCTGTTCGCCGCGAGTCCTGGCCGGGGCCGCGCCGTCCGGCCCCGCTTCACCCGGCAGCGCACGCCTGGCGTCCCCGGTCCAGAAACTGCCGTAGGCCGTCAGCGAGCGCGCCGGCCCGCACCGTCGCCGCTCGACAACGGCCCGACAGATCTCCCCCATGCGACCCGGGTCTCGAGCGCAGGCGAGCAGCGCGCTGCTCTCCTCCGGGTTGCGGCGGGCCATCGCCACGGTCAAAGGTTTCCCCCGCCGGCCCTCACAGAGGTAACACGTATCTTCCTTCTTCACGCGGAGTTCAACGGCGCTGCATCCGGAGACGTCCAGAAGCATCTGCGTGATTCCACGCAGGAAATCCACGGGGGGAACGTCGGTCCCGGCATAGCGGAGGACTTGGTCGGCCAGTCCACGGAAGTCTCGCGGCTTGCCGACCCGGCGGCGGACGGCAGGCGATGCGGCTCGCCTCCTCCTCATGGCGTCCTGCCCCTCCTTGCGATGGTACGGACAGCCGCCTCATCCCGGCGCCAGACCCCAAGCCGTGGTACTGTAACGGGTCCGGGCCGCGGATTCACGCCTTCTTTCCAGGTGTTCCTTCCGGGCGGCCCGCGCGGAGTTCCCCTCCTCCCGATGGCCAGACAGTTCTCATCCGGCTGGCCTAGCAGGCCGCTATGGCATCATGCGCGAAACGGGCACGAGCACAGGTCTCGCGGCCGCGCCGGGCGACCTGGCGCACTGACGCTGTTCGGCAAGAAGCCCCGGCAGCATCTCCTCTTGGCCTTAACCGAAGAATCCGAAGTTTCTCGCAAGGTGTCGGCAAGGGAGTGGGGCCGGTTTCTTAAGTGCCGTTACTGGCTAGGCTTAGGCGAAGCCCTGACCGGTCTCGAAAACCGGCGTGCCCTTTCTGGGTACCGGGGGTTCGAATCCCCCCCCTCTCCGCCAGTTTCTGAAGTCAATCGGCGTTCCCGCCCCGGTCAGCCGCGCTTCCGCGCGACGGACTTCCCGCCGTTGCGGTCCGCGGAGGTTCGTCGAAGTTCGTCCGAGTCCGCGTTGTTTGGTAAGGGGGGCGCAAGGGACGCCAGCCCGAGTAGCGATGTGCCTGCCCATCCAGAGAAGCCCTGTGTGTCTCAGCTTCGGGTCGACTGTTGGGTCTTCGTATCTTACGAGGCAACGTGGTCTGCTCCCCATTTCTGATCCACCCAGAGCGAGACTTTTTCATGGCCCGTGCTCCGGAGCGGCGGCGTGAACCGGAGGCCGAGGCGCAGCCGAGGCCGAACCACGGCGGCGGCAGGGATTCGTACATCCGGCGGCTCGCGCGGAAGCAGCCGCAGCCGAAGTCTCTGTAGTGGCCGGCGTGCCGTAGCGGCCGCAGCAGACCATCTCGCCCGGCTCCGTCAGGACGCGGACCGTCTGGCCCTGGATGGGCACGAGCGACGAGTCGATCATCACAAGGTGGTCTCTGTCTGCTTCCTCGGCCAGGGACCGGTTCACAACCTGGTTCCGCGCGACCAGTCGACGCGGCAAACACCGTTCGTCAAGGCCGGCCGCCGTGCAACCGCCGACCGGGAGTCGGGGCGGGCTCGGCGACAATCTTCACGGATACCCCTCGGGCTCAACCTCGGTTATAGGTGAAGTGGGCCGCGGAGCCCGCTGTCGCGAGCGGAATCCCGCGCGCCGCCAGGGCGCCGTAGCGCGGGGGTCTGTCCCCCGCGCCTTCCTGCGCGGTACCCAATGCCCCGCGCTTTGGCGCGCAAGGCCGGTATGGGCTGCCAAAGGAGAGTCCTGTGAAGCGAGTCCTCGTGGTGCTGGGGCTGGCCTGTCTCGCGTGTGCCAGTGGCCGAAGCGCGGCGGAGGAAGCCCGTCCGCCCGCCCCCTCGCCCGCGCCGGCGGTCGTCCTGCCCCTCGACCGGACGGCCTACTTCGTCGGCGAGAGGGTGCCCCTCGCGTTCGCGGGGTTCGACGGTCCGGTGCGGGTCGAGGCGATCAACGAAGACGGCCCTGTGCTCCTCTACGACGGCGTGGCCGCGCCCCTCCTTCTCGACACGTCCCATCTTGCACCGGGGGATTACCGGCTCCAGGTCAATGGGCGTGCGGCGCTTGCGCGGCTCTCGATTGTGGCGACGCTGCGCAGGAGCGCCGCCTCGCTCCAGGACGAGTCGCCGCCCCGGCTTCCGCGCTTCGACCCGCAGAAGCCCAACACGCCCGACGAGCGCCGCGCCATCGCCGAGCGCCACTGGGACGGCGTGGTGCAGACGCTCAAGGAAAGCGGCATCAGCGCCGTCTTCCACATGGCCAGCGACGACACCCCGCGGCAGCCCTACCTCGATGCGCTCGCACGGGCCGGCACCATTCTTCTGGCCAACCCGGACACGCGACCGACCAGTTTCTTTCCGACGCGGAACGCGCCCGAGGAACTTGACTCGATGAGTCAGCGCCTGATCCTGGCCGCCCAGGCCAACGGGCTCTACCCCAATTTCGGCGGCTTCTGCTACGGGTGGGACACGACCGGCTACGCTGTCGGCGGGCGCAAGGGCCTCATGACCTACTGGGGCTGGGGCGACAAGACCCAGGCCCTCCGCGCCTACATCGACCGGATCGACTGCCAGATGACGGCCGAGTTTACGCGCCGCACCGGCCTTCCGCCCGTCACCGAGGCCGAGTACATCGCCTACCTGGCCTCGATCGGCCGGCCCGAGTTCGCCCCGGCCATCGACCTGCCCACGAAGACCTGGATCGAGGAGATCGCCCGGTACGCCCGGCCGCTCGACGAGAAGGAGCGGGCGGCGTTCGAAAAACGCCTCGACGCGTGGTCGGACTATCTCATGGGTATCTATAATGAAGTCTATGGCCTGTTCGCCGCGAACCTGCGCGCCCTCTACCCGTCGCTGCGCAGCACCGCAAGCGTCCAGATCGACCACGCAGCCATCCGGTTCGGCCAGTACTTCCCGTCGGCCTACGCGCCCCTGGACTTCCCGTACCAGAGCACCTGGAACGACCAGGTCGGCGGGCCGGACTACGCGTACCAGTGGCTGCTGACGCAGGCGCTCCTGGAGATGCACCGCGGCCCGAAGCCCATCTGGATCAGCAACGCCCTGGCCGCCGCCCATGCCCGCGCCGCCTGGCCCGGCAAGTTCCTGCGCGTCGCCGCCCACGGCCTCGCCCACGGCGCGACGGGCATCGGCTTCGCCTGCGAGGCCTTCAGCAACGTCCTCTCCGGGATGAACCCCGAGACCAACTGGGAGCGCACGAAGGGCAAGAGCGGCGAGGCCGACCTCGTGGCGGGGCGCGACTTCCTCGACCGCTTCGCCGCCCTCGCCCTGGAGGGCCGCAGCGACCACGGCGTCGGCATCCTCTTCTCCCGCAGCCAGTTCCGCCGCCAGCACCTCGTCATGGGCTACGGCACGCCCCACTACAAGGCCCTCGTCGTCCTCACGCGCCTCGGCTACACCCCGCGCTTCGTCACGGAGGAGGACCTCGTGGCCGGGCGTGCCCGCGACCTGAAGGCCCTCGTGGTGCTCGGGCAGACTTTCCCGATGCCCCGCGACGTGACAGCCGCCGTCGGCGCCTTCGTCAAGGGGGGCGGACGCGTCCTCGTCGACGGCCAGACGACCGAGAGCCTCCCCGGCGCCGAGCCCCTCGGGTTGGCCCTCCCCTTCACGGAACTCGGCAAGCCGCACAGTTGGACGGCACCCAACATCGTCGCCGGCGATAACGATACATTCCTATACGAGCGCTGGCATGTCGTCCTCGCCCCGGTCTTCGCCAAAGCCCTCGGCGAGACGGGGCGCGGCATCTTCGCGTCCCAGGAGGGCGCGGCCACCAAGGTCTCGCTCATGCAGATCGACGGCGGCGAGGCGCGGTACGTCGTCGCCGTCAACGATTCCCACGTCCGGACCCAGGCCGACTGGCACCAGGTCCGCGAGAGGCTCCTCCCGACGGCCGACGCCCCGTCCGACGCGGTCGTCTACGACTGCACGGAGGAGAAGGCGCTCGGCAAGTTGGGGCCACTGGAGTGCGACCTCTCGGCGACGACGGCCCGCGTCCTGGCTGTCCTGCCCAGGCCCCTCCAGCGCATCGACCTGGCCGCTACGCAGAAGGCGACCGCCGGCGAGGCGATCGTCTTGCGCGTGCGCTTCCGCGACCACGCCGACCGGCCGATCCGCGCGGTCCTGCCCTTCCACATCGCGGTGCGGCGGCCCGATGGGAAGACCTGCCGCGAGTTCTACCGCGCCACCGGCCGCGACGGCGACTTCGCCATGGCGGTGCCCGTCCCGGCCAATGCGCCGGCCGGAGACTGGTCGCTCACGGTGCGGTGCCAACTGGACGGCTCGACGGCCACGCTTCCCGTGTCGGTCCGGGCGGCCCGGTCCACGCGATACGCAACCCCGATCGCCGAGGCGGTGGTCGTCCGTGGGAAGCCTGCGATCGACGGGCTCCTCGTGCGCGGGCAGAAACTCGTCGCGCCGGTGTTCGAGTCGCCGGAAGCCCTTCGCGTGCTCGCGGCGGCGGAAAAACTCCGGGAGGTGCTGAAGCGCCGCGGCGTCAAACTCGATATCCTCCGCGACCCGCCCCTCAGCATCTACACCGTCGCCTACGACCCGACCGAGGCCGAGAAGGCCGAGAACGCCAGGGCCGACCGCGGCGAGGCCTTCGGCCGCATCCGGCGCGAGACCGTCAACCGCAACGACTGGGCCGCCGCCCTCGCTGGCTGGCGCTTCGGCAGGCCCGTCGTCCTCCTCGACCTCGCGGGCGCCAAGGACAACCCCGTGGCCGAGAGCGCCCAGGAAGCCGGCCTCCTCTGGCCGGCGGCCGGCGCGGCTTTCCCCGGCCCCGGCAAGGCCGTGGTCCACGGCGTGCGATGGATGCTCGCTCCGCATGTCGATGCGATCGTCATCCAGTCCGCCGACGCCGAGGGCCTCGCCGCCGGCGCCGCCGCCCTGGCCGACCTGCCCGAGGACCGCCTCACGCCTGCGATCGAGTCGGCACGGGCCGAACTCTGGCGCGAGCGCTGCGTCGGCGCGCGACCCCCCAGGCCCAAGGCCAACGGCCTGACCGCCGACGGGCTGAAGACGGGGCGGGCCCCCCAGCCTCTGGCCATCCGGTTCGGCGACGCCCGGCCGCCGGCCGCCCAAGAGGTCCGCGCGCCGGCCCCGCCGACCCGTGCCGCCACCGCCGTGCCCGCCGTCTTCGGACCGAAGGAGTTCGTCTCCTGTATGCCCGACGGCCCCAGGTGGATTGAGGCCGGCACGGCCGACATGCTCGTCCCGGACCTTCGGTTCAGCCCCGGCATCCTCCTGGTGGCCGACGTGAAGCAGGCCGGCAGGACCCGAATCATCGCCCGCGGCGTCTTCCGCTACAGCGACCGCAAACCGTGCTGGCAGGCCCAGTGGGAGGACATCATCGAACTCCGCGAGCAGGTGGTCCCCAAGGAGCGGCGGCCGATGGAGATCGCGGTCCTCGTCGGGGGCAAGCCGGTGGGGAAACTCGCCCCCTCGCGCACGGAGCAGAAGGAGGTGCCCCTCGAGTTGGCGTCGCCCACCGCGGGCCTGAAGCCGAAGACCGCCGTCGAGGAGGTCGTGACCGAACTCTCCGGCGAGGTGGACCTGGCGGCGGGTCGGCAGGAGATCCTCCTCGTGCCCCGCCACGTCGTGGACGGCAAACTCGAGGCCGTGGGCGTGGGCCTGCCCCCGCCTCCGCCGTCCGCCCCCTAGCCCACCGTCGCCTCGTAAGACACGAAGACCAACAGTCAAACCGAAGCTGAGACACACAGGGCTTCTCTGGATGGGCAGGCACATCGCTACTCGGGCTGGTGTCCCTTGCGCCACCCTTACCAAACAACGCGGAATCGGACGAACTTCGACGGACCGCCGCGGACCATAGCGGGGGGAAGTCCGTCGCGCGGAAGCGCGGCTGACTGAGGCGAGAACGCCAATGTGACGCAAAAACTGGCGGAGAGGGGGGGATTCGAACCCCCGGTACCCAGAAAGGGCACGCCGGTTTTCGAAACCGGTCCGATCAACCGCTCTGGCACCTCTCCGCACCGATTGGCCGTGGGATTCTACCATTTTCCGTCCTCTGCCGTCCACCCCGTTTGTCCGGCGCCCGCCCTCCGACGCCAAGTATTCCGCCAAGTGCGCCTTCCCGTCTGTGCCGGTCGCTTGGGCGTGCCGCGCCGTCGCGGGTGACAGGTCGGGCAGTGCCGCCACGGCTTCGGACTGCTCGCCGATGTACGAGTGGGAGTAGCGGTCCATCGTCAGCGTGATCGTCGAGTGCCGGGCCAGCGCCTGCGCGACCTTCGGATGCACGCCCGAGGCAGCCAGGTTCGTGATGAACGTGTGCCTGAAGGCATGGAAGTCGGCCGCGCGGCCCGAATCGTCGCGGTAGCGTATTCCGGCCGCCTCAAGGTCGGCCCTGAGCATTTTGGCTGTGTCGCCGCGCTTCCGCGGCATGTTGAACGCGGAGACCCCCGCAAGTTTGCCGGCCAGAAAGGGCCGGAGCGCCGCCGTCATGTCGGGCCGGAGCGGCAGGACGTCCTCGTGGCGATGCTTCGAGTACGCCGCCGCCACGGTGACGGTGGCTGGCGCTCCATCCAGAGCGAATGACGCACGCGTGAGAGCCTGGCGATCCACGTGGGGCAGCGGGTGCGAAGCATGGACGTCATTCGTGTTCTGGAGGGGGTGGCCGGCGAGCACGGGCTGCCCGAGTCGATCCGGATGGACAACGGTCCGGAGTTTTCGGGACGGACACCCGTTCTCAGACAGGGTCCAGGCGGCCGCGCCGGCCCTTCAGCCAGGCCCGGACGTCGTGTACGGTACAGTAGGCCGCCATCCCGAACAGCCCGAGGAAGGCGGTTGCCACGATCAGCAGCGCGATGACCGGGCCGGAGAGGCCCGTGTGCTTGCGGAACTCGCGGATCGTCGCGAACAGGACCGGCACGACGAGCATCGTCAGGATCGCGATCGTCATGCCGCCCACCGACGGAATCGCCATCGGCACCATGACGTCGGCTCCCCGGCCCACGGACGTGAGAACCGGAAGGAGGGCGAGGATCGTGGTGGCGGTGGTCATCAGGCACGGTCGCACGCGCCGCTGCCCGGCGGCCACGACGGCGCTGCGTACGTCGGCCACGGTCGCGGGTTCGCGGTCGCGGAACACCTGCATCAGGTACGTGCCCATCACCACGCCGTCGTCGGTCGCGATGCCAAACAGCGCCAGGAACCCCACCCACACGGCCACGCTCAGGTTCACGGGATGCACCTGGAACAGGCCGCGCATCGAGACGTCGAAGATGGAGAAGTCGAGGAACCACGGGCGTCCGTACAGCCACAACAGGATGAAACCGCCCGACCACGCGACGAACACCCCCGTAAAGACGAGCAGCGCCATCGGCACCGACCTGAACTGGAAGTAGAGCACCAGGAAGATCGCCCCCAGCGCCACCGGCAGGATCACCGCGAGCGTCCGCTGGCTGCGCACCTGGTTCTCGTAACTGCCGGCGAACCGGTAACTGACGCCGGCCGGCCGCACGAACTCGCCGCTCGCCTCCTTCGCGGCCAGGTACCTCTGGCAGGCTTCGACGATGTCGACCTCGGCGTTGCCCGGCGCCATGTCGAAGACGACGTACCCGATGAGCGCGGTGTCCTCGCTCTTGATGGCCTGCGGCCCGCGCACGTAGCGGATCTCGGCGACCTGGTCGAGCGGCACCTGGCTGCCGTCCGCCGCCGGCACAAGGACCCGTCCCATGGTCTCGATGCGGTCGCGCAGCTCGCGCTGGTAACGGACGCGGACGCCGAATCGCTCGCGGCCCTCGACGGTCGTCGTCACCCGCCGGCCGCCGATGGCCACCTCGATCACGTCCTGGAACGCCCGGATCGGCACGCCGTGCCGCGCCAGCGCCTGCCGGTCGGGCACGATCTCGAGGTACGGTTTGCCGACGATCCGGTCGGCGACGACGGTGGCGGGTTCGACGCCCGGCACCTCTTTCAGGAACCGCTCGATCTCCAGGCCTGCGCGCTCGATGGTCTGGAGGTCGGGCCCCTTGATCTTGACGCCCATGGGCGCCCGCATGCCGCTCTGGAGCATGACGATGCGGGCGGCGATCGGCTGGAGCCTCGGCGCCGACGTCGTGCCCGGGATCTCGGTCGCCTTCAGGATCTCGTGCCAGATATCGTCCGGCGATCGGATGGGGTCGCGCCACTGGCGGAACGGCCGGCCGCCCGGGTCGCCGATCAGGCCGCCGTCGGCGTCGCGGACGAAGTCGCCCTTCGCCCCGTCGTAGCGGAACGTCAGCCGCCGGCCGGCCGCGTCGGTCACGTACTCCGACTTGTAGTGGATGACCGTCTCGACCATCGAGATGGGGGCCGGATCGAGCGGGGAGTCGACGCGGCCGATCTTGCCGACCACGCTCTCGACCTCCGGCACGGCCGCCAGCGCCATGTCCTGCTTGCGGAGCACGTCCATCGCCTCGCCGAGCGACGCGTGCACCATGGTCGTCGGCATGAAGAGGAACGAGCCCTCGTCCAGGGGCGGCATGAACTCCTTGCCGAGGCCCGGCAGCGCCCGCTGGCCCCAGGCCCAGAACGTGGTGGACCGAACCGTCTGGGGACGTATACCGACGTGCGCCGCCGCGTCGTCCAGCGGGCCGAACGTCCGGTCGAATCCAAGCCACACGGTCGCGCCGAAGAGGACCAGGGCGCCCACCACCAGCAGGAACGGGACCTTCAGGATGAGGCAAACCCGCAGCACCCATGGGTACGCCCACTGGAACAGATGGAAAAACCCGAGGATCGCCGCGAGCAGGCCGCCCACGAACACCACGTTCCGCACCAAGCCCCGCTCGGGGCCCAGCGGCTCCCAGTACAGCGTCAGGATGATGCCGACCGCCACCACGACCACCGCGTTGGCCAGCCACGGCCCGGCCCGGGCCACGCGCGCCGACACAAGGTCCTTCAGGAGCAGGTACAGGCCCGGCAGGGCGATGACCACGCCTACCCACCACGCCAGCGCCAGGCCGACGACCACCGCGGCGGCGAGCAGCAGCCCGCCCACGAGGCGGCGCAGGCGCCGCCGCTCCATCGTCCACCCGAACAGGCTGTGCGCCAGCGGCGGGAGGACGGTGAGCGCCATCAGGATCGCCGCGATCAGCGCGAACGTCTTCGTGAAGGCCAGCGGCTTGAAGAGTTTCCCCTCGGCGCCGGTCATCGCGAACACCGGCAGGAACGAGATGATGGTCGTGAGAACGGCCGTGAGGACCGCGCCGCCGACCTCGCTGGTCGCCTGGTGGACCACGGCCAGGCGATCGGCGTCGGGGGGGGCCTTCTCGAGGTGCCGAAGGATGTTCTCGCAGATCACGATGCCCATGTCGACGATCGTGCCGATGGCGATGGCGATGCCCGACAGCGCCACGATATTCGCCTCGACGCCGAACAGGCGCATCGCCACGAAGCACAGGAGTACGGTCAGGGGCAGCATGCCGCCGATCAGCATGCTGCTTCTCAGGTGCACCACCATTACGACGACGACGATGAGCGTGATCAGGATTTCCTGCGAGATCGCGTCGTTCAACGTGCCCAACGTCTCGTAGATGAGCCCCGTGCGATCGTAGAACGGAACGATCGCGACCTGGCTGAGGGTGGCCCACGCGGGCCGGTCCTGGCGGGGCATGGGCCGCAGCGCCGTCACCCACGCGCGGTGATCGAGCCTGGCGCCCGAGTAGGCCTCGAAGCCCCGGTCCCGGGCGAACCGGCGGATCTCGTCGGGCGTCGTCTTCGCGAAGTCGATGACGACCTTGGCGGGCAGGCCGGGCGCGATCTCCTCGATCCGCCTCTTGACGTTGGTGATGACGGCGAGCGGGTTGGCGCCGAACCGGGCGACGACCACGCCGCCCACGGCCTCGGCCCCACCCTTGTCGATGACCCCGCGCCGCAGCGCCGGCCCCGCCATCACGGTCGCCACGTGCCTGACGAGCACCGGTACGTTGTCGCGGACCCGGATGACACTGTTCTCGACGTCCGCGATGTGTTTGACGAACCCGATGCTGCGGATGAAGTACTCGACGCGGTTCAACTCGATCGTGCGGGCGCCCACGTCGATGTTCGATGCGCCGACGGCCTGGAACACCTCGGTCAGCGTCACGCCGTAGGCCCGCATGGCGTCGGGGTCCACGTCGACCTGGTACTCGCGGACGAACCCGCCGACCGACGCCACCTCGGCCACGCCCTCGGCCGACGCCAGGCCGTACCGGACGTACCAGTCCTGGGCGGTCCGCAGTTCCTCGAGGTCCCACCCGCCGGCGGGGCGGCCGTCGGGGTCGCGCCCCTCGAGGGTGTACCAGAAGATCTGTCCGAGCGCGGTCGCATCGGGCCCGAGCGCCGGCCTCACGCCCGGCGGAAGAACGTCGGCCGGCAGGCTGGCCAGCTTCTCCAGAATCCGGGTCCGCGACCAGTGGAAGTCGATCGATTCCTTGAAGATCACGTAGATGGTCGAGAACCCGAAGTTCGAGGACGACCGGACCGTCTTGACGCCCGGCACGCCGAGCAGCGCCACCGTCAGTGGGTACGTGATCTGGTCCTCGACGTCCTGCGGCGATCGGCCCATCCACTCCGTGAAGACGATCTGCTGGTTCTCGCCGATGTCGGGAATGGCGTCGGTGGGAACGGGGCTGCGCGGCAGGTCCCAGAACTCCCAGTCGAACGGGGCGACCATGATCCCGGCCGCCACGATCCCGAGGATCATGAGCAGCGAGATCAGCTTGTTCTGCAGGAAGAAGCCGAGCAGCCGGCCGAGGGCAGACCGTTGTTCGGGCAAGACGGCGAAGGGGTCATCCGCCATGGGGCTGCCCCTCCCCCGGCCGGCCCGCCGCCGCGGGGATCGTCTCCTCGACGCTGCCGCACCGGGGCATGGCGCTGCCGAAGTACGGGTTGCGGACCTCGCGACCCGGCTGGAGCCAGTTGGCCCCGCGGTTGTTGAACGCCATGGGGCAGTGCAGCACGAACACCCGGGCGGCGCCGGGGGCGGTGAACCGCCTGGCCCCGTCGATCATCTGCTCCGAGAGCACGGCGAACCCGCGCCGCAGGGCCTCGATCGTCTTTGCCTCGGCGGCGCCGGCGAGGGTCCCTTTCAGGGCGGCCGCGTGGTCGGCCCACTGCTCGTGCCCGTCGCCCGCGGGCGGCTTCTTATCGAGGTCGTCGAGTGCGGCGCGCGCCTGCCCGGCCGCGACCGTGGCCGCCGCCATGTCATCCGAGGCCAGGGCGCTCTGGATCGCCAGGTACGCCGCCAGCACCCGGGCAAACGCCTCGCGGACGGCAGGGCTCGCGGCGACCTTTGGCGGAGGCGCGGTCGGCTGGGCGCTTCCGCCACCGCCTTCCGGGGCCATCATGCTCGGCTTGGCCTGGATCTGCAGCGCACTGTCGATCTTGAAGTTGCCGCTGACGACGACGCGTTCGCCCTCCGCCAGGCCGCCGCGGACGAGATAGTAGTCGCCGGCGCGCGGCCCGAGGTCGATCTCCCTGCCTTCGAACGTGGGCACGTCGCGGCCGGGCACCTCGACGTACACGACGGCCCGTCTGCCGGTGACCAGGGGGGCGCTCGCGGGGATGACGATGGGCTTGTCGGCCTTCGCGGCGTCGACGCTCACGTAGCCGAGCGACTCGGTCCGTACCAGGGGCATCCCGCAGATGTCGCACGCGCCGGCCTCGGGTTTGACCACGTCGGGGTGCATGGGGCACATCCACTTGCCGGCCAGGTCGGCATCCATGACGCGTCCGGCGGCCGCGACCTGCGTGCGGACCACCGCCTTGACGAACATGCCGGGCTTCAGCCTCCCCTCGGTGTTGGGCGCGTTGACGCGCACCTTGACGGTCCGGGTCGTCTCGCTCAGGATCGGGTCGATGAACGCGATCGTCCCGGTGAACGTCTCGCCCGGGTAGGCGACCGACGCGAACTCGACCTTCTGGCCGTACCGCAGCCACGTCAGGTCCGACTCGTAGGCATCGAGTTTGACCCAAACGCGCGAGAGGTCGGCGATGGTGTAGATGCGGGTGCCCGTGCCGACGTACATGCCCTCCAGGGCGTTCTTGTGGACCACGATGCCGCCGCTGGGCGCGTAGATGGTGATGTGGTCGGCGGCCTTGCGGCGCTGCTCGATCTCGGCGATCTGCTCGGGCTTCAGGCCGAAGAGGCGCAGTTTGTCGCGAGCCGCGTCGACCGTGGCCCGGGCCGTCTCGCGGACGATGCTCACGTCGCTCCCCTCCAGGCCCTTGACGGCCTCGAGGGCCTGGATCAACTCCTCCTGGGCGCCGTACAGTTCCGGGCTGTACATCTCGACCATGTGGTCGCCCTTGCGGACGGGCACGCCCGTGTAGTCGACGAACAGCCGGTCGAGGCGGCCCGGCACCCAGGCCGTGAGGTAGGCGAGACGGGTTTCGTCGTAGTCGACCTTGCCGACCATGCGGACGTCGGCGGTGACGAACTTCCGTTCGACCGGAGCGGTCTCGATGTCCATCAGCCGCCGGCCTTCCTCGCTGGTGGCGAACTCGCGAGGGCTGGCCGCGCCCGGCGTCCGGCTCAGCGGGATCAGCTCCATTCCGCAGATGGGGCAGAGGCCGGGTTTGGGCAGGCGAATCTGCGGGTGCATCGAGCATGTCCAGACCGTGGACGCCGCGGCCGGGGTCCCCTCGTGCCCCACGTGGGCTGGTTCGGTCGGGACGGTGGCGGCCGGCGCGCAGCCCCACCGCACGAGGTAGCCCGCGCCGAAGGCGAGTCCCACGAGCGCCGCAATCGTGGCGGCCTTCAGCACGGCGGGAACGGCGGGACGGACCGGTTTCTCGGCGTCGGTCATAGCCTGCCCTCCATCGGGGATGTCTTCCCAGATTGTAGGCGCGCGGGGCGCCGGCCAGGAAGGGCCAAAACGGACGCCGCGCCCTCGGCTTGCACGCCGCGAGATGGGCCAGTCAGCCGGCCGCGCCGGCCGGTGCTACGGCTGGGTGTCCGTTTGGCCGCCGCCAGCGCCCTTCAGTTCGGCGTCGACCTTGGCGATGTACGTCGCGGGGTCCTGCTTGAACTTCGCGACACAGGCCTGGCAGCAGAAGTAGATGCGGCGGCCCTCGTGGTCGACATAGATGGCCGGATTAATCGCCCCGCCCATCACGGGGCACGCCTTCTGCTGGATCTCGGCCGGCGGCGCGGACGCCGCGTCCCCGGCCTTGGGCGGCCCGGCCTCCGGCGTCTCCTTCTGGCAGCCCGACAGGACCAGACCGGCGGCGACAATCGCCAACATGGACAGCACCACGGTTCGCGACAAGGTCATGGCTTTTCTCCTTTCGGCGGATCGTCCGGGGACTTGGCATCGGCCCGGGGAATCTCCCGGCCGACGAGCATCTCGAGTTCCGCCAGGCGTTGCGCGTGGTCGGCCAGCGCCCGCTCATAGGCCAGGCTGAATTCCAGGAGGACCCGTTCGGCGTCCACCAGGTCGGTGAACGTCGCCTGGCCCGTCCGGAACGAGGCCTCGGTCGCCTTGAGCGACTGCCGGGCCTTCGGCAGGAGCGTGTCGCGGTACAGGTTCATCTTTCGCTCGGCGTCGCGGAACCGGTACAGGACCATCTTGACCTCGCCGCCGAGCGTGTTCTCGCGGTCGAGCCGGTGCTTCAGCGCCGCCCAATGCCGGGCCTCGGCCTCGCGCACCCCCGCGGCATACTTCTCGTACCAGAGGGGGATGTTGACCGAGAGCATGGCGACGACGGGGTCCCGGCCGCTGTCGCCGACCCCGGGCATGACGGCGTCGCGTGTGTCGATGTAGTCGACGCCGAGCGTCACGTCGGGGTAGTAGCCCTTCTTCGCGAGGTCGATGGCCTTGCGGCGTCCGGCGACCTCGAACTCGAGGGCCTTCAGTTCCGGGCTGGCCTCGCGGAGCCACCCGAGGATCTCGTCGTCGGTCGCGGCGACCGGTTCGCGAGGCGGCGGCGACGCCGGCCAGGGCACCGGCGTGTCGATGGCCCGGCCGAGCGCCGCGTTCAGCCGGGCCGCCAACGGACCACGCAGCGATTCGGCGGTCCGGAACCGATCGTCGAGCCGCCCGAGTTCGACCTGGGCGCGGATGACGTCGGGGTGCCCCGCCGCCGCCACCTTGTAGCGCGTCCGCACGACGCCTTCCAGGTACGTGAGCAGGTCGCGGTTCTCGCGGACAACGCCGATGGCGCGCGCCAGGTAATAGTACTCGTAGTAGGCGTCCTTGACGCGATAGAAGAGCGTGAGTTTCTCGGCCTCGTACCGCTGTCGGGCGGCATGGGCGGCCTCCATCGCCACGCTGCCCTGGAGTTCGAGCGTGCCGAACCACGGAAACATCTGCGAGATGCCGAACGATTGCCGCTGCGGTCCCACGCGCGTCTCGACCTCGCGGATGAAGTAGCGGTAGGTGAACCGCGGGTCGGGCAGCGTCCGGGCCTGCGGCACGCGCTCCAGCGCGGCCTTCCACCCCAGGAACGCCGACTCCAGGCCCGGATTGTTCAGGGCGGCGTACTCGAGGTAAGCCCCAAGACCGGCCTTCTCGGAGAGTTCGGGCAACGGCGACGCCGGCGTGTCGGGCGGCGCCTCGCTCCGGGCCGGTGCCGGTGCGAGCGGCGCGGCCGACCGGACGGGGCCCGGGGGACCGGCGGCGCAGCCGGCTACCACCAGGACCAGCCACCAGTACCATCCCGTTACGGGCCTGACCAGGCCGTTTGACATGGCCGTCTCCCCGCGCTCCCCGGGCCGCTGCGCCTAACACTTCGGCTCAGCATGCCTCCAGTGTAGGGCATACCGAACGCCTGTGTAAAGCGCCGAGCAAGAACGCGACGCGTCTCAGCCCTTGATGCCCGTCAGCGTAATGCCCTGGATGAAGTACTTCTGGGCGAAGAAGAAGATGACGATGACCGGCACGGTCATCAGCAGGCTCGCCGCCATCGTCAGGGCCGGGTCGTTGTTCACCTGCACGCTGAACGCGTACAGACCGAACGCCAGCGGGTACAGGCGCTGGTCGGCCACGTAGATGAGCGGCCCCATGAAGTCGTTCCACGTGCCCATGAAGGTAAAGATGGCGATGGCCGCCAGCGACGGTTTGATCAGCGGCAGCATGATATGCCAATAGATTCGCAGGAACCCGCAGCCGTCCAGGCGCGCCGCGTCCTCCAGGTCGCGCGGGATGCCCTTCATGAACTGCCGCAGCAGGAAGATGAAGAAGGCGCTGCCGAACGCCGGTCCCAGCCACAGCGGCGTCAGCGTGTTGTAGGCCCCCAGGTTCTTCCAGATGAGGAACTGCGGGATCATCGTGACCTGGAACGGAATCATCATCGTGGCGAGCATCAGGACGAACGCCAGGTCCCGCCCCGGCCAGGTCAGCCGCGAGAACGCGTACGCCACCAGCGACGAGACCAGCACCGCCAGCACGATCGTCATGATGACCAGGAACAGGCTGACCCTCAGGTACCGGAGGAACGGCATGTGGTCGAGGACGCGGTGGTAGTTGAGGCAGAGTTTGTTCCACCAGCCGCCGACCGGGCCGACGCGGTGGAACTCGAGCGCCAGGCGTATCCGGTGCGGGTCGCTCAGCACCTCGCCGCCGCGCGCCACCTCCTCCAGGCGGATCCACGTCCGTATCTTGGTCGAGCGGTCATCGGGGCCGGGTTCCTGCCACTGGGCCTCAATGGGATCGAAGTTGGCCAGCGGCAGCGCCCGCTCGGCCCGGTACCGCACGCCGTCTTTCTCCATCGTCAGCCACAACTCGTGCCACGTGTCGTCGGGCCGCAGGTCTATGCTGATGCGGTGCAGCCGGTCGAGGTGGAAGGTGGGCGGCACGTCGAACGTCCGGGCCAGGACCAGGCGGTCGGCCTTCGAAAAGTCGTATCGCAGAAGGGTGAAGTCGCCGGTCTTCTCGTGGACAGTCACCGGCGACAGGGTCTCGGGCGTCTGGTTCTCGAGCGGCTCGGCCAGCGCCACGTCGTGGCTGGGCGTCGTGCCCACCCCCGGCTCGGCCCGTTCGTAACTGCGCAGGCGTACGGTCCCCAGCAGCAGCCGCCGGTACACGCTGTCGAAGGCCTCGGCCACCATGTCGCGGGTAAGCTCGCCGCGGGCGGCGTTCTCGATGGCGGCCACGACCTGGGCGGCGTCGCCCAGGGACCGGCCGTCCTCGGTCTTGCCGTCCCAGAGGGCCTGGGGCAGGCGCCGGCGCAACCGGTCGTACAGGCCGCGGGCCACCTGTTCCCATGCGCGGACGGCGTTGACGTGCGGCGGCAACTCGAAGCCCGTGGCCTTGGCCAGGGCGGCCAGGCGCGGCAGGAGTTCGTCCTGGTGCGGCCCCTCGGTGTCGTCGTAGAAACGGTCGTCGATGTACGGGCTGCGGGTCCGGGGGTGGGGCGTCATGGGCATCAGGCGGAAGCCTTTCGCCTGGACCTCGCGGTCGACCTTGACGCTCGTGGCCGCCATCCACAGGAACGGGAACGAGAACACCGCCGCCCCCGTTACCAGCAGCACGTAGATTACGCCTTTGACCAGTGTGCGCATGTTACTCCGACTCGTAATGGACCCACCGTTTCGACAGCCGCATCTGCACCAGCGTCAGCACGAACACGATGACGAACAGGAACCACGCCATGGCCGCCGCGTACCCCATGTGGCCGTAGCGGAAGGCGTTGTTGAACAGGTAGTAGACGAAGAAGAGGGTCGAGTTGACGGGCCCCCCCTGGGTCATGATGAAGGCCTGGCCGAAGATCTGGAACGTGCCGATGACGCCCATGATGAGATTGAAGAAGATGTAGGGCGTCAGTTGGGGCAGGGTGATGTGCCAGAACTTCTGGCAGGCGTTGGCGCCGTCGACGTCGGCGGCCTCGTACAGGGCGGGGCTGATGCCCTTCAGGCCCGCCAGCCAGATAATCATGCCGCCGCCGGCGCCCCACAGGCCCATCAGGATGATGGCCGGCTTCGACCACTGCTGGCTCTGGAGCCACAGCGGCCCGGGCAGGCCCACGAGCGAGATGGCCCAGTTCAGGAACCCGCCCTGGGGGTTGAAGATCCAGATCCACAAAATGCTGGCTGCCACCATCGGCACGATGGCCGGCAGGTAGAAGAACGTCCGCCACACCGCCATGCCGCGCACCTTCGCGTTCAGCAGCATGGCCATCAGCAGGCTGACGATCATGCCCAGCGGCACGCCCACGAGCATGTAGGCCGTGTTGCCGAGGGCCTTCCAGAACAGTTCGTCGTCCTGGAGCATCGAGGCGTAGTTCTCCAGGCCGATGAACCGCGCGGGGTTGATGACGTCGAAGTCGCAGAAACTCATGACCAGCGAGAAGAGCATCGGTCCGCCGGCCAGGAGGATGAAGCCGATGATCCACGGCGCCGCACACAGGTACCCGCCGATCCACTGGCGTCGGAAGTACCCGCCGCGCGAGCCCTCGATGACGGCCTCGGTCTTCTCGGGCGCCAGGCCCAGCATCCGCCCCACGCGGCCGCGGAAGGCGTGGCTGGTGTCCCAGAGAATGGCCCCGGTGGCCAGGACCGCGAGCAGCGCGGCGTAGAAGACGAAGAACCACGTCCAACTCTCGATGGGCCGGCCCTTGGGCGGCGCCAGGACCTTGTCGAGACGCCGCTGCACGATCGCCGTGTGGTAATCCAGCGACTCCTGCGACGACCGGCTGCCGCCGTCGAGGACCTCCTCGGCCGCGTCGCGGTGCTTGTTCCACAGCAGTTGGCCCACGGGCGTCACGGGGCGATACCGCGAGTACGGCAGCAGGTCGTTGAAGGCCTTGAAGGCCTCCTTGAAGTGCTGCGGCAGTCGGTCGTTTGCCAGAACGTACGACTCGTAGAACTGCTGGTTGACCTTCTTGGACGGGCACTGCGTCGGCATGTAGAGGCGTCCCTGGGCCTCCTGGATCATGCGGGCGTTGTCGGCCTGGATGAGGAACGCGCGGTCCGAGGTCAACCATCGGACGAGTTCCCAGGCGCCCCGCTTGTGTTTGGCCCTGGCGGGGATGGCGTAGGCCCACCCGCCGGACCACGAGATGAGGGGCGCTTGGCCGGCGGCCACGAGTTCGTCCATGCGCTTTTGCGGCATGGGCGGCGGGGCGCAGTTGAAGTGCAGGTCGCGCCCGAACTTCGCCAGGCCCTGGAGGACCCAGACGCCGTCGATCTTCATCGCCACCTTGCCCTGGATGAACGGGTCCATTTCGTTGCCCTGGTACCCCGCCTCGAAGCCCTTGACCGTCGGGTACCCGCCCTGGAGGTCGTAGACCTCTTTCACGAAGTCGAGGGCCTCGGCGATGCGCGGGTCGTTCAGCGTGCACCGGGTGCGGTCGTCGCTCATGAACCGGCCGCCGTTCATCCAGCCATACATGTAGAGCCAACTGTTGCCGAAGTACGCCGGGAATCCGATGACCCTCAGGTTGCCCTTCTCGTCGCGCTGCGTCAGTTTGACGCCGTACTCCTTGAGTTCCTCCCAGTTCTTCGGCGGCCGCGCGCGCACCTTTCCGTCCGGCCCGGTCTCTTTGAAGCCGGCCGCCACCAGCAGGTCCTCGTTGTAGAAGAGGGCCCGGTTGTCGACCGAGTTGGGGATGCCGTAGACCTTGCCCTGGTACATCGTTTCGTCCCAGCAGGCCTCGAAGAAACGGTCGGCCGTGGGGATGTCTTCGGTCTTGATGTCCGTGCGACGGCCGGCCCGGATGTCGGCCAGGTCGCGGGCGATGTACGCATCGAGCGGCTCGAACGCCCCACGGGCCGCCCACTCGCCGATGGCGTATCGGTCGAAGTAGATGACGTCGGGCGGCGTGCCACCGGCCACGCTTACCAGGAACCGCGTGGGGTCCTCCACCTGGTTCCGCGCGGCACTCTGGCCGTACACGACGCGGTAGATGGGATGCGAGGGGTCGCGGGCGTGGGCCTCTTCGCTCCGCTTCTGAAACTCGTTCAGGACGTCGTCCATCTCGCCGCTCAGGACGCCGCCCGGGCCCATGAAGGCGATCTCGACCACGTCCTCGGGCGCCACCTCCGGCCCGAGCTGACGCGAGGGGTACAGCAGCCACAGGACCAGCGCGATGGCCATGGCGGCCAGGATGGTTTTGGCTCGACTCACGCGCGACGCTCCGCGGGTTCGGGCACACTATCTCATTGGCGCCGTGGCGCGGTCAAGACAATCTCTCGACCGAGGGCACGCCGCCGCCCCCGGCCGAGTTAGCCACCCGCCCCGCCGCCGCACCTTGCCAAGTTAGCCACGGGGCTTGCCCCGTGCGAGCTGTGGATTCTTGAAGTCGGCCGCGGTATCGTAGGGTTCAATCACCGAGACCCCTGTGGCGCGGGCCGCCGGCCCCCGGCCCTGGGGCCCGCGCGACAGCGGGGCACGAACCGGCCGGTCTCCAGCACGAGGGAGAAACGCAATGAAACGAGGAACACCGTGGTTCGTCCTGGCGGCAGTGGCCGCCGCCGTCGGCGCCCTGGCGGCGCCCAGCGCGACGGCCGCCGAGGCCGCACACCAGGCCGTCGGCATCGTCAGTCACGTCAAGGTCCTCTCGGACAAGGTGCCCGACGTCTCGAGCGTCGAGGCCTGGAAGAAGTCGTTCCTCAAGGACGGCGCGTCCGACCGTGACAAGGCCTTGGCCGCCTGGAAGAGCCGCGTGACCTTCGCCTACCAGGACCCGCCGGCCAGGGAGTACCTCGAGGCCGAGGGCTGCGTCCACGACCCCATCAAGATCTTCAACGTGTACGGGTACGGCATGTGCTGCTGCGCGTCGGCCAACGTCGAGTCGCTGGCCCGGGCGGCCGGCCTGAAGGCCCGCGGTTTCGGCATCAACCTGCACAGCGTGCCGGAGGTGTTCTGGGACGGCGCCTGGCACCTGCTGGACGCGTCGCTCGTCAACTACTTCCCCAAGGCCGACGGCGAGATCGCCAGCCTCGAGGAAATCTGCGCCGCCGTCCAGGGCTGGCTGAACGAGCACCCCGACCTCAAGGGCAGCAACGACAAACTCGTCGCCTTCCAGCGCGACAGCGGCTGGACCGGCTGGAAGGGCGGCCCCGACCTTCTCTCGCGCTGCCCCTTCTACGACGCCGGCGGCTGGTGGCCCGCACGCACCCACGGATGGTACTCGACCATGCAGGAGTACAACGGCGCCGGCAAGACGCCCTTCATCTACGAGTACGGCTACTCCCTCGGGTACCAGGTGAACGTGCAACTGAGGCCCGGCGAGCGGCTGACCCGCAACTGGTTCCACAAAGGCCTGCACGTCAACGGTGTGGGCGGCGACGGCGACGCGCCCGGGTGCCTCAAGGAGAAGATCGGCTCCGGATCGATGGCGTTCCTGACGCAGTACGGCGACCTGACGCGCGAGCGCGTCGGCAGCGGCGTGTGCGAGTACGACGTCCCGCTGGCCGACGGCGGGTTCCGGACCGCGGCGCTGGTGGCCGAGAACCTCGCCGCCAAGGCCGACGACCAGGCCGGCCCGGCCGTTCACGTCAAGGACCCCGCCAAGCCCGGCATCCTCGAAATCGACATGCCCACATCGTATGTGTACCTGACGGGCGAACTCGCCATGAACGCCGTGGTGGGCGACGGCGGCCGCTTGCGCGTCTTCTTCTCCGATTCGAACGGCCTCGACTGGCGCGAGATCGCGGCCGTCGAGGCCTCCGGCGAGCAGAAGATCGATCTGGGGAAACACGCCTTCCGCCGGTACGACTACCGCCTGCGGTTCGTCCTCCAGGGCAAGGGCACGGGCCTGGAGAGCCTCAAGATTCGCCACGACGTCCAATGCTCGCAGCGGGCCCTGCCGACGCTCGGGCGCGGCAACAACACGATTACCTTCAGCGCTGGGCCGCACGAGGGGACCGTCACCATCCAGGGCCTCGCGTCCGACGCCGGCAAGGGCAAGCAGGTTCAACTGGCCGACTTCCGGCCGACGCTTAGCGGCGTGGCCGAGACGTTCTACCGCGTCGAGGGCGAACCGGCCACCGTCACCTTCCCCATCGCCACGCCGGGCGACATGCGGCGCCTGCGGTTCGGGTGCCAGTACCGCGTCCGCGACCAGCGCGACAAGTGGGAGATGCAGGTCTCGTTCGACGGCGGCAAGACCTTCAAGACGGTCGAGACGCTCGCCGGACCCACGCCCGGCGAGTGCCGGTACGTCACGGTTGCCGACGTCCCGGCCGGCACGCGCCAGGCCCACGTCCGCTGGTCGGGCACGCAGCGGAACACGACCTGCATCTTCGCCGTCCGCATCGACGCCGACTACGCCCAGCCGCGCGGCGGGTTCCGGCCCGTCAAGGTCACCTACGTCTGGGAGGAGGGCGGCGTCGAGAAGAAGGACGTCCACGTGGCCCAAAAGCCCGAGGAGACCTACACGATTACCTGTGCCGCGACGCCCGAGATGAAAAGCCTCATCGTGGAACTGGCCGACTGACGGCCGCAAGGAGAACCGCCATGCCCGATACGCCGATGGACCTGTCGCGGCGCGACTTTCTGAGCGCCGTCGGTGCGGCGGCCCTCGTGGGGGCCGTGGGGTCGGCCGCCCCGTCGCTGGCGGCCGCGCCGGCCCTGAAGTCCCACCGCAAGATCCGCGTCGGCATCGTCGGCGGAGGGTTCGGCGCCGACTTCCAGTGGCACCTCGACCCCAACTGCACCGTCGAGGCCGTCAGCGACCTTCTGCCCGACCGCTGCGCGCGGCTCCAGAAGGTCTACCGCTGCGAGAAGACCTACGAGTCG
>Ga0307380_10002900_pt1 | contig 24081 bp, 23 predicted proteins | sample UN3MG_FD_202239 | JGI IMG/M metagenome (GOLD analysis project Ga0307380, IMG submission 202239) | Soil microbial communities from Risofladan, Vaasa, Finland - UN-3 | ecosystem: Environmental > Terrestrial > Soil > Coastal area > Acid sulfate soil | place: Finland: Risofladan, Vaasa | collected... | reverse complement strand
AAGGGGTCTGCGATGATGGCCGTGGGCGGAAGCCCACGGTGCCAGGCCCAGTTGGAGCGGAGCCCCGTAGGGGCGAGCGAAATCCCAGGACGGTCTGGGACGCACGGAGAAGTTCGATCGCCCCTTCGGGGCTCCATTCGTAACTCCTTGCCCGCCGGGGGCTTCCGCCCCCGGCTATCATCGGGCCGGCCCTTCGGGCCTCAAGAAGCGGTCAGTTTGAGTCACTGAGATGGCGTGCGCGAACCCACTGCCAGGAACATCACAGCCCGGGCCGCGTTGAGGACGGGGTTGTCTCCCGCCCATGAGCCGTTGTCCTGCTGGCGCTTCTGGAGCACCTTGGACGTCGAGGCAAACCAGTCCACCTCGCCGAACTTGCGGCTGTTGGCGAACGCGCCGAGGCGTGCGAGCGCCTGGAGATAGTCATAGGGGAACTGGTTATCGGGCTTGCCGATCTGGGCGGCGTGGTTCTTCTCCAGCCACTGAAGCCCCTTGGCAACGTGCTGGGACTGAATGGCCTCCTGCCGCGCCTTGCCGAGGTGCTTCTGGCAGATGAGCATACTGACGACGGCGCCGGCCGTCGCAGCGGGGTCGCTGGAACCTTCGCGGGTTGCCCACCCGCCATCGGCACGCTGGCGGCCCTGCCAGTACTTCAGCGCCTCCTCCCAGAACTGCCTGCCGGCCGACGACCCGCTCAGCTCGACACCGAGCAGGGCCTCCTGGTTGGCCGAGCCGCCGGGCACCCGCAGCCGCCTGCCCCCGGTGCGGGTGACGAACTGCTGTCCGCGCGAGGCCTTCTCCACCTCGGCAGCGTCCCTGCGGATCGCGTCCTTGTAGGCGCCGGGCGCGCTCTTGGACGCCGCCGACCAGACCTGAAGCCGCAGCCCGAGGTCGGCCGGCCAGCGATACCGACGGCCGCCAATCGACTCCATGGCCTTGGCCACGCGCTGGTCCTTGGCGCTGACGCCGCTCTCCAGCAGTGCCAGCGTCACCACCATCGTCTGATACCCTCGCTGGTCCTGCCGGTCGCTCCAGGTGCCGTCCTCGCGCCGAGAGGCCACGAGGAACTTGACGCCCTTGTCGACGGCCTGCTTGACTGCGTCGCCGGCGGCGACGGGCTTGGCCGCCAGCTCCGGGGCCAGCTTGGCAATCGTCTCATTGATATCCGCCAGCGTCAGCTCGGCCTGCTTCGCGGCCAAGTCGGCCGCCGTGTGCTTCCTGATGTACTGCTCGTAGTAGCCCCGCGCGCGGACCAGCATCGCCACGCGGGCGCCCGCGTTCTGCTCGGCGTGCTCCCGGTACCACTCGCCCAGCTCCAGACAGGCGGATTCCTTCAGCGACTTGGCCTCCTTGGCCGCCAGCAGTACGCACCTGCGCCACTTCTCGTCCACGTCCCGATCGACGTATCGCGCCGCGGCGGCCGGATCGTCCAGGTCCACCACGTAGATCGACACCAGCCGCTGCCTCGCCGACTTGTCAGCGGGGTTCAGGACCAGCGCGGTCTGGAGACGACTGACCTCGTCCATGGTCTTCTGCCGGGCGATCAGTCCGGCCAGCTTCTCGCGCAGGCGATCCTTGTTGTCCGAGCGAATCGAGGTGGCGATCCCCAGGGACATGCGCGTCGTGTCGATAGCGGCCGCCAGGTCGCCCGCCTTGGCGGCGGCGTCGCTGCTCTGCTCATACAGCTCGATGAGCACCTTGCCGGCCGACACGTGATCGTCCGACCGGCTGGTCGCGTACAGCCGCTGGACGTGTCCCAGCAGCTTAGCCCTCCTGGCATCCATCTCTTTGGGCGCCGTGTCCTCCAGGAGCCGTGCCGCCTTCGTCAGCGTCGGCAGCGCCGACGCATCGCGGGCGGCCAGCTCCCAGACCTTCTCGCACAGCACCGCCAGCAGGGCGGGCTGGTCCCTGGACTTCTCGGCCGCCTTGAGCAGCTTGTCGGCCAGGGCCACGTCGTCGGCCGTGTCGCGAGTGTACAGGACCCGCTTGTACTCAGCCCCGTACAGCTCGTTGAACGCATCCTGTGCGTCGGCGGCCGGCGCGTACCTCGCCCCCGCCGCGAACGCCACAAGCCAGCAAGCTGTGATGGCCAGCCTTCTCATACAGGCCTCATTGAGTTGCACTTCCCACCGGGGGCCTTCCGGGCCCCTATCCACTCTAACGCCAATTCGGACTCAAGGCGCCGCCAGAAGTTCCCATCGGGAGGAACCCGCCGGGGCTGAAACCTATTTGCAGAACGCACCGGTGGCGGTAGAATTGCCTCTTCGTGCTCGCAACGGCCGCACGACTGTAACCCGGAAAGCGCCTCCTATTCGCACCTGCCTGCCGGCAGGCAGGCCCAAGGCACTTATGCAGCGTAGCTCCAACGACATCCGAGGGCAGTTCATCCGCTTCTTTCAGGAGCGGGGGCACAGTATCGTGCCCTCGAGCAGCCTGCTGCCGGCTGGTGACCCCACGCTGCTGTTCGCCAACGCCGGCATGAACCAGTTCAAGGACTTCTTCCTGGGCACAGCCGCCCCGCAGGCCCCGCGCGTCGCCAACAGCCAGAAGTGCATCCGCGCCGGCGGGAAGCACAACGACCTGGAAGACGTCGGCCACGATACCTTCCACCACACCTTCTTCGAGATGCTGGGCAACTGGAGCTTCGGCGACTACTTCAAGGAAGAGGCGATCCGCTGGGCGTGGGAGCTGCTGACCGAGGTGTGGCGCCTGCCGACCGAGCGGCTGTACGCGACGGTCTTCGCCGGCGACGAGGCTGAGGGCCTGCCCGCGGACGACGAGGCCGCCGAGCTGTGGCGGACCGTTACCGACATCGATCCCGCCCACGTCCGCGCGTTCGACCAGAAGGACAACTTCTGGGAGATGGGCGAGACGGGCCCCTGCGGGCCTTGCAGCGAGATCCACATCGACCTGGGAAGCGAATGCTGCGACGGGCGCGGCCACCCCGGCGCCGGCTGCGCGGTCAACGTCTCCGGCTGCGGGCGGTTCATCGAGCTGTGGAACCTGGTCTTCATGCAGTTCAACCGCGGCGTCGATACCAACGGCACAGGCGGCAAGCTGGCGCCCCTGCCGGCCAACCACGTCGACACCGGCATGGGGTTCGAGCGGATCTGCCGCGTGCTCCAGGGCGCCAAGAGCAACTACGCCACCGACCTGTTCGTCCCGATTATCAAGAAGATCGAGACGCTTACCCCCGAGCGCTACGGCAGCGAAAGCGGCCCGGACGACCGCTTCAACGTCCTGGGCGAGGAGCGTCTGTCCGACGTTGCCTTCCGCGTGGCGGCCGACCACGCGCGTGCCCTGACATTCGCCATCGCCGACGGCGTCATCCCCTCCAACGAAGGCCGCGGCTACGTCCTGCGGCGGATACTCCGCCGGGCCGCCCGCTACGGCCGGCAGTATCTCAAGATCGACGGCCCGTTCCTCCACAAGCTCGTCGCCACCATCGCCGAGCTGATGGGCGAGGCCTTCCCCGAAGTCCGCCAGCGCAAGGACTACGTCGTCCAGACCATCACGGCAGAGGAGGAATCGTTCGGGCGAACGCTGGATCGCGGGATTGACCTTTTTGAGAAGCAGGCGGACAAGCTCCGCGAAACCGGCAAGCGCGAGCTGCCGGGCGAGGTTGCCTTCGACCTGTACGCCACGTACGGCTTCCCCGTGGACCTTACGCAGATCATGGCGTCCGAGCGCGGCATTGAGGTGGACACGGCCGGCTTCGAGCGTGCGATGGCGGAGCACGCGGAGGTCAGCCGCGGGGCGGGCGAGCGCTTCAAGGTCGATGCGATCGTGGGCCTGCCGGCCACGGATGACTCGGCGAAGTACGACACTCACGGGCGAGACGCCCGTGCCACGTTGCAGGCCAAGGTCCTCGGCTGGGTCCAAGACAACCAGTTCATCACTGAGGGCGCGCTGAGCGAAGGCGACGAGGCGGCCGTCGTGCTGGACCGCACCAACTTCTACGCCGAGCAGGGCGGACAGGTCGGCGATACGGGCGTGCTCGAACTCGACGGCGGCAGTCCGCAGGACTCCACACAACGGAGCTTCGTCGTCGCCAATGCGCTGCCGGCCGGCGACTGCGTCCTGCACGTCGGCAGGATGCAGCGCGGGAAGCTGACCGCCGGCGACGAAGTGCTCGCCAAGGTCGGCCCGGCCCGCCTGGACACGATGCGGAACCACACGGCCACGCATTTGCTGAACTGGGCGCTGGCCAAGGTGCTGGGCGACCACGTCAACCAGGCCGGCAGCGTCGTCGCGCCGGATCGCCTGCGGTTCGACTTCACGCACAACCAGGCCGTCACGCACGAGCAGCTCGGCGAGGTCGAGCGGCTGGTCAACGAGCGGATTCGACAGGACCTGCCGGTCGAGCCGAGGATCATGCCGCTGGCCGAGGCGAAGAAGATCCCCGGCGTCCGCGCGGTCTTCGGCGAGAAGTACCCCGATCCGGTAAGGGTGATCTCGACAGGTAGCACAGCCGTCTCGGCTGTGGTAGCTCCTCACACAGGCGAGACGCCTGTGGTACCTCGTACAGTACCCCACTCAGCCGAGTTCTGCGGCGGCACGCACTGCGAGCGGACGGGTCAGATCGGGCTGTTCAAGATCGTCTCCGAGGAGTCGGTGGCCAAGGGCGTTCGTCGGATCACGGCCCTGACGGGCGCGGAGGCCGTGCGGCACGTGCAGGCGCTGGACGAGGCGGTCCGGTCGGTCGCCGGCCTGCTCCGCGCCCAGCCGGCCGAGCTGCCCGAGCGGGTCGCGGCCATGCAGAAGGAGATCAAGCAGCTTCGCAGGTCGCGGGCGGCCGGCGGCGGCGAGAAGTTCAGCCCGGACTTCGAGCTGGACAGCCCCGCCGGGAAGGTGCTGATCGGGCGGGTGGGCGAGTCCGACCCCGCCGCCATGCGCAGGCTGTGCGACGTGCAGCGCCAGAGGGGGGCGGCGGCTGTCTTCCTCGGCGGGCTGGCCGACGAGAAGGTCACGCTGGTGGCGATGGTCAGCGACGAGCTTGCGTCGGGGGGCAAGATCACGGCCGGCCAGTGGGTGCAGGCCGTCGCGCCGGTCGTCGGCGGGCGTGGCGGCGGCAAGCCCACGCTCGCGCAGGCCGGCGGGCGGCAGGCCGACAAGCTGCCGCAGGCCATGCAGGCCGCCGCTGACTGGGCCCGGCAACGACTCAGCTAGCCGTGGGTGTGGCCGTTGGAGGGCTGTTTTCGCTTGACAAAGGTTACTGGTGTATCTACTGTTCCGGCCTGAAATTGGGGCCGCCAGGCCCGTAAAGGTGTAAGATCATGCTGCCAACCCAGAAGACAAGCAGGTGTCGCACGCGAAGCCGGCGGGCGCACCACGCAAGGACACCGGCTCACTATGTCGATTGCCCCAACTGCAACAAGCCGAAGCTGCCGCACGCCGTGTGCGGCAACTGCGGCTACGTTCGGCCTGGATTGAGTCTGAAGATCGACAAGGAGAGCTGATCCATGCGGATCGGCATCGACGCCATGGGGGGAGACCGGGCCCCGGTGGAAGAGGTCCAGGGCGTGCTGGCCGCCCGCGCCGTGCTTGCGCCGGACGACAAGATCATCCTGGTAGGGCGCGAGTCCGCCATCCGCCCGCAACTGGCCGGCGTGTCCGGCTGGCAGGACTTCATCGAGATCCGGCGGGCCGAGCAGGTCATCGGCATGGACGAGACGCCGGTGGAGGCCCTTCGGGCCAAGCCGGACAGCTCGATCGCGGTCCTGACGAAGATGCACCGCGACGGCGAGATCGACGCGGGGGTGTCGGCCGGCAACACGGGGGCCTACGTTGCGGCGGCCCAGATGCACCTGCGGCGCCTCCGCGGGGTTCACCGCCCCGGGATCGCCGTGTCGACCTCCACGTTCCACGGGCCCGTGACCATCTGCGACGTGGGCGCCAATATCAGTTGCCGCCCCCAGCATCTCCATCAGTACGGGGTGATGGCGTCCGTGTATCACCGCATGATCTGCGGCGTGGATCGGCCCCGCGTAGGCCTGCTGAGCGTCGGCGAGGAAGACACCAAGGGCAACGAACTGGTAAAAAGGACCCGCGACCTGCTGCGCGATGATCCCAACGTGAACTTCATCGGCAACATCGAGGGGCGCGACCTGGTCCGCGGCGTCTGCGACGTGGTCGTCTGCGACGGATTCGTGGGCAACGTGACCCTCAAGCTCATAGAGGGCCTCGGCCAGAGCATGCTGACGGCCATGGTCGACGACCTGAGGTTCTCCCTGCCCGAGCACCTCATCGCGGTCAAGCAGGCGGCCAGCCGGATCGCCGCCCGTTACGATTTCAACGAATACGGCGGCGCGCCGCTGTTGGGGGTCGGCGGCATCTGCATCATCTGCCACGGCGCGACGAACTCGGTCGGCTTCAAGAACGCGCTTCGGGTGGCCAAGGACGTCGTCAACAGGCGCGTCAACGAAACCATCACGGACATTCTGTCCCAGCAATAGAGGATCCTCCATGGCGCAATCGCTCCGAGCGGCCATCACCGGAACCGGTGCCGCCGTCCCCGGCAAGATCATGACCAACGCGGACTTCGAGAAGATACTCGATACCTCCGACGAGTGGATCACCCAGCGGACCGGGATCAAGGAGCGGCGCGTGGTCACGGAGGGGCAGACGACCGCCACGCTGGGCACGGAAGCGGCCCGCAGGGCCCTGGCCGACGCCGGCATCGAGGCGAGCGATATCGACCTGATACTGTGCGCCACGGTCACCCCCGAGATGCTGCTGCCGGCCACCGCGTGCTTCATCCAGGAGGCGCTGGGGGCCAAGGACGTCGCCGCAATGGACGTCGGGGCCGCGTGCAGCGGCTTCATTTACGCCCTGGCCGTCGGAAGCAAGTTCATCGAGACCGGGACGTACCGGCGGGTGCTCGTGATCGCCACCGACACCCTCAGCAAGTTCGCCGACTACACCGATCGCGGCAGTTGCGTGCTGTTCGGCGACGGCGCCGGCGCGGTGGTGTTGGAGCCCTCCACCAAACCGGACACGGGTTTGCTCTACAACGTGCTCCACGCCGACGGCTCAGGATGGGACTACATCCACGTCCCCGCCGGAGGGTCGCGCCAGCCGAGCACCCACGAAACAGTCTCCGGGCGCGAGCATTACGTCAAGATGAGGGGGAGAGACGTGTACAAGTTCGCCGTGGAGAAGATGCAGTGGCTGCTGGGCGACTGCATGAGCCACTGCAACCTTGCGCCCGAGCAGGTGGACCTGGTCGTGCCCCATCAGGTGAACATCCGCATCATCAAGTCCGCGGCGGAGAAGTACAACTTCCCGATGGACAAGGTCTACGTGAACATCGACCGCTACGGGAACACCTCGGCGGCCTCCATACCGCTGGCGATGGAGGAGGCCATGCGAAACGGGCGGATCGGGCCGGGCTCGACGCTCATCCTGGTGGCTTTCGGAGCGGGGCTGACGTGGGCCGGCAGCGTCGTTCGGCTGTAGGGCCGTCACGTAGGACACTCAAGGACGAGATGAAGACCGCCTTCCTATTCCCCGGACAAGGCGCCCAGCATGTCGGCATGGGCAAGGACCTTTACGAGGCCTTCGCGGCCGCCCGGAGGGTGTTCGACCTGGCGGCCGAGGCGAGCGGCCTGCCGCTCAGGGAGCTGTGCTTCGACGGGCCGGAGACAGAGCTCGCCCGCACCGACGTCTGCCAGCCGGCCATCTTCACCGTGTCGGCCGCCGTGCTGGCGTGCATGGACGGGCTGCTGGACCCGCCGCAGGTTCTGGCGATGCGCCCGGACTACATGGCCGGCCTGAGCCTGGGCGAGTACACGGCCCTTTACGCGGCCGACATGATCGACTTCGCCGACGTGCTGCGGCTGGTGGCCCGTCGAGGCGCGGCGATGCAGGCCGCCGCGACGGCCGTCCCGTCGGGAATGCTGGCGGTCGTGGGGCTGGACGAGGCAAAGGCCGGCGAGCTGTGCCGGTCGGCCGCCGAGGGCCAGGTCCTGGCGTGCGCGAACTTCAACTGCCCCGGCCAGGTCGTCCTCAGCGGGCAGATCGAGGCCTGCCGGCGGGCCGAGGCGCAGGCCCCCGGGTTCGGCGCCTCGGCGGCCAAGATGCTCGACGTCGCCGGCGCGTTCCATAGCCGCATCATGGCCCCGGCCGCCGAGCAGCTCTGCGAGGCCCTCGATGCAGCCGGCTTCCGCGCACCGCGCGGCAGGCCGCCCTCGGGCGACCGCGCCGCACTCGCCGAGCCCGAGATGGGGCAGGAGTTTGCCTCCGACCGGACGGAAGTGATCTCCAACGTGGAGGCCATGCCGTATGGCTGCCCGTGCCGGGCGAAGCAACTGCTGGTGGCCCAGCTCACCTCGCCGGTGCGATGGCAGCAGTCGATGGAATACATGCTGGCCCAGGGCGTGGAGCGTTTCTACGAGGTCGGCCCCGGGCGCGTGCTGGCCGGCCTGATGCGAAGAATCAATCGCAAGGCCGAGGTCATCTGCCTGAACTCGGTCAAGGCCGTCGAGAACCTCCTGGCCGGAGAGTAGTTCTACAACGCAAGTTGCTGTCGTAAAACGCCGTTCGGTCTCGAAATCCGAAGCACGAAATCCGAAGACCTCAATGTCCAAAACAGAAACTTCCGCCGCCGACCGACGGGGTGTTTGGGGCATTTGATATTCGAGTTTCGGATTTCGATATTCGGATTTCGCCACAATCGTTTTGCCGACAGGATATTACAGGAGTTCTGCTTGCGGACTCGCGATGGTAGAGTAAGGAGCGACAATGTCGGACGAAGGGAAGGTGGCAATCGTAACAGGCGGCGCTCGCGGGATCGGGCTTCAGATCGTCCGCGAGCTTCTGGACATGGGCATGACGGTGGTGGCCGCCGACGTTAGGGACGACCTGTTCGCCGCCATGCCCGAGGCGCTGGGCAATCCCGGCGAGAAGCTCATCTGCCGCAAGCTGGACGTCACCGACGGCGAGGCGTTCACCGCGCTGGTGGACGAGGTGGCCGACAAGCAGGGCCGGCTTGACGTGCTGGTCAACAACGCCGGCATCACGCGCGACGGGCTGCTGCTGCGGATGGAAGACAAGGACTGGGAGCTGGTGCTGAAGGTCAACCTCACCGGGGCGTTCCACGGCACCCGGGCGGCGGCCAAGCACATGGTCCGCCAGCGGTCGGGGGCGATCGTCAACATGGCCAGCTACTCCGGGCTGGAGGGCAACCGCGGGCAGGCAAACTACGCCGCGTCGAAGGCCGGCCTGCTGGGGCTGACCAAGACGACGGCCAAGGAGCTGGCCGGCAAGAGCGTGCGATGCAACGCGGTGGCCCCCGGGTTCATCCAGACCGAGATGACCGACGTGCTTCCCCAGCAGGCCAAGGAGATGGCCATGGCCCAGATACCTTTGAAGCGCTTCGGCCAGCCGGCGGACGTGGCCAAGGCGGTGGCGTTCCTGGCCTCGGAGGCGTCGGCCTACGTCACGGGGCAGGTCCTTTGCGTGGACGGCGGCATGCACACGTAGCGGCACGCCGAAGTCCCGTTCGGCCAGTTGTTTCGGACCGATCCCCCGACGCGCGCGGACCAAACATTTTGCTTGCCAGGGCAGTGAGGATAGTATTGCATGGTTTTGTGGACGAGGCTATAGTACCGCGACCCTCAGGCTGGCATGCGGGTTTCAGTGCGTACTTATCAAGCAACCATTCAAGGGAGACAGACAGTGCCCGACGAGATCGAACAGAGAGTCATTGAGATCGTCGCCGAACAGATGGGCCAGGACAAAAGCGAGATCACCCGGGAAACCTCCTTTGTCAACGACCTGAATGCCGACTCGCTCGACACGGTCGAACTCGTGATGGAGTTCGAGGACGAGTTCGAACTGAGCATCCCCGACGAGGAGGCCGAGAAGATCCAAACGGTGGGCCAGGCCATCGACTACATCAAAGAGCACTCCAACAAGGCCTAAGCGGCCGAAGGAATCGCCGTAAATGGCCAAGCGCCGCGTTGTACTTACGGGGATGGGGACGGTCAACCCGCTGGCCCACGACGTGGAAGGGTTCTGGGGGGCCTTGCTTGCGTGCAAGAGCGGCATCCGGCGCATCGCGCGATTCGATCCCAGCCCGTTCAGTTCCCAGATCGGAGGGGAGGTCCAGGATTGGGACGACGTGCCCCACGGCTACCTTGACGGCCGCGAGTCAAAGAGAATGGACCGCTTCACCCAGTTCGCTGTGGTGGCGGCCATCGACTCGGTCCGCGACGCCGGCGTGGACTTCTCCAGGGAAAACGTGGACCGCTGCGGCGTCATCGTCGGAAGCGGCATCGGCGGGCTGCAGGAGCTCGAAGACCAGCACAACCGGATGCTCGAGAAGGGCGCCGGGCGAATCAGCCCGTTCACGGTGCCCAAGTTAATGATAAATGCTGCCAGCGGATGCATCTCGATTCTCTGGGGCCTGCGAGGCCCCAACTCGTCGGTGGTGACGGCCTGCGCGTCGGCCTCCAACGCCATAGGCGAGGCCCTCCGGGTGATCCAGCGCAACGAGGCGGACATCATGATCACCGGCGGCAGCGAGGCGGCCCTGACGCCCATGGGGCTGGGCAGCTTCTGCGCCCTGAAGGGCCTGTCCACTCGCAACGACGATCCCGAACACGCATCGAGGCCGTTCGACAGGGACCGCGACGGGTTCCTGCTTTCGGAGGGCGCCGGGGTAGTGGTGCTGGAGGAACTGGAGCATGCACGCAAGCGCGGGGCGAGAGTTTACGCCGAGCTGATCGGCTACGGCGCCAGCGGCGACGGATATCACATCACCGCCCCCGACCCGGAGGGCAAGGGCGCGGTTCTGGCGATGAAGAGGGCGCTGGACGACGGCGGCGTGGCGCCCGAGCAGACACAGTACATCAACGCCCACGGAACGGGCACCGTGCTGGGCGACGTCGCCGAGGCCCGCGCGGTCAAGAAGGTCTTCGGCGACTATGCCCGCAGCGGCCTGGTCCAGTCTTCCACCAAGAGCTCCCACGGCCACCTGCTGGGCGCCAGCGGCGGCGTGGAGCTGATCGCCGTGGTGCTGACGATCACCCGCGGCGTCGTGCCGCCCACGCTGAACCTCGACAACCAGGACGAGGAGTGCGACCTGGAATACGTGCCGCTGACGCCCCGGGAAATGAAGGTGGACGTGGCCCTCAGCAACAGCTTCGGCTTCGGCGGCCACAACGCCTGCCTGCTCGTCAGGCGATTCGAGGGCTGAGCGCCGCCGTCAGTTCGCCGGTTTGGGCGCGGGCGAAGATGGCCAGTCATGTCGCACGTAGCAGGCTAAGGGGGCGACTATCCGACGTTCCCAATGTGTTCTGGCTCGAGAGATCCCCGAACCGCGGTCGCCGGAGCACATCCGAGTCCGGGACGAGCCAAGGAGCATCCTCGATGCTCTCGGCGGAGTTCATCGGCAATGGATTACGGCCCTGAAGGGAACCGCTGGGACTTTGACCCACAGGCTGCCCGGTACGACGAGATCGTTTCGGGCGAAAGCTTCCTCTACGCCCGATATGATAAGGTGCTTGACGCCGTGGCGGGGGTGGCCTCCGTGGCCAAGGGGGAGCGTGTCCTGGATATCGGCGTCGGCACAGGCAATCTGGCCGGGCGGTTCCTTCGCAGAGGGGCACACGTCGTCGGACTCGATCCCTCCGAGGGAATGCTTGCCAGGGCTCGCAGCAAATTCGGCGGCAACCAGGGCTTGGAACTCCACCAGGCTCGCGATCCGTTCATCGTTGTCCCTTTCCCAGGGGCCGCGTTCGACGCCGTGGTGAGCACCTATGCATGGCATCACGTGCCCCCGAGACTCAAGCCGAGGTCCCTAAATGAAATGGTCCGGGTACTGAAACCAGGCGGCGTCTTGGCGATAGGCGACCTGATGTTCGAAAGCGAAGACGCGGAGACGGAAGCCCTTCGGACCTACCCATGGCTGGAGGAAGAGCACTTCGTGAGGCTTGACGGTCTCGCCCCGCTATTCGCCGAACGAGGTATGACGCTTGCGTGTCGACAGTTCACCCCGGTCACGTGGGTGATCTGGGGTCGTTCCTCCGGCCAAGACGCCTGATTCAGGTCTTGGCTGATCAGATACGCAGGCCAGGAGCACAACGCCTGCCTGCTCGCCGGTCGGTTCTCAACCCGCCCGGACGCCAAAGGGCAGCCTGGTATCGCTCAGGCCCGCGATTCGCGGACGAGCAACTCGGCCATTGTCATGGCCGCCTGGCGGGTGTGGACCTGCTTGTTGAGCTGGGCGTCGTAGACGGCGCGGAGCACCTCGCCCAGGCGCTTGCCCTCGCTAAGGCCCATGCGCTTGAGGTCTTCGCCGGTCACCAGGGGCGGCGGCGAGATCGCCTCCGGCGCGACGGACCGACGACGGGCGCCATCACTCCGGCGGCTTGGGCGCAGACGGGTCGGGGATGATGTTGACCTCGACGAGCAGGGCTTCGCCATCGCGGACCATGATCGTGTGCAGCGCGTCGGGCCCGTCGAAGAGAATCCTCGCGCCGTGGCGGATCAGGGCGCTGTCGTACGTGCCCGTTCGAAGGTCGTTTACCAGGATCACCCAGCCGCGTCGCAGCACGTCCTCGTTCTGGGGGGCCATGTACGCCACGTATCGGCCGTCCGGGCTGAACGCGGGCTCCTGGCGGTTGATCAGATACTTCCAGACGGGCCCGCCCCTGCCGTCGACCACGATCCGCCCGCCATCCTTCGTCCGGGCGACGTAGGCCACGCGACGGCTGTCGGCGCTGAACACGACCCGCTCGCGGAACTTCCCTGGCGGTGCGACGTTCCCGTCGACCACGCAGTATATCCCCTCGCCGCCGCGCACCCAGCAGACGACACGCTTGCCGTCCGGGCTCGAGACGTACCAGGAGGGGCGGTGCTCTGATTCGGGATCCACCTTGAAGCCCGGCGGGGGCTTGTCGGACACTCGCGGTTTGGGGGTGGGATCCTCCCACGCCGGCTCGTCGGGCGGCCGGTCAGACTCCACGTGCTTGCCGGTATCGAGGTCCACCGTCACGTGCAGCGGCTTGCCGTCTTGCTCGGCCCGATACCGATATCGGCTTCCGTCCGCATTGAAGGTGCCGTAGCGGATGCCCAAGCCGCGCCAGATCTCGTGCGAGATCTTGTCGTAGGCCGGCCCTGGGCGGCCGTCGACGGCGATGGCGAAGCGGCGTTTCCCCTGTTGCATCACGTATCCCAAACAGACAAGGTGCCGGCTGTCCGGGCTGAATTCCAGGGACGGCCCGATGCCGTTGTCGAACCGCCCGATCTGCCGACCGTCGATGCGAAGGGACCCTTGATGGAACCAGGCGACGTGCCTGCTGTCCGGGCTGACCTTCAGACGCTCAGGCGTCATCCAGGCGGGAGGCTGTGGCAAGCCGCCCAGGGACGTCTCCCGCAATTCCAGCCGGATCCCATACTCCTGGCTGGGCTTGCCGCAGCCTGTAGCCACGAGCATCGCCCCGCAACCGATCCATGCCAGCAACATGGAATGGCGCATGGCTGTCTCCTTTGGTCCTACGGACGATCCTGCCCGGCGGCGCCGGGCGATTTGCGTCGCATAGTACTCCCCTCGCCTGCGCCTACCGGGTTTCCGATGCTTCTGCCCCGGGTCCTGGAGCACGAGGGCGGGCACACAGTTCGACGACGGCAGGCGGCGCAATAGCACCATTCCAAAGCGCGGCACGGGCCGGCCACCGCCTCGGCGACAGGCAGAGCATCAAGGCCGGCGTCGCTGCGCAAGTGCTCGCCTCTCATAGGGCACCGCCTGTGCCACGTGCCATCTCGCGTTGCGCCAGCTTCATCGCTTCGGCGCGCGTGGCGACCTGCTCGTTGAGCTGGGCGTCGTAGAGCAGGCGAAGGACCTTGCCCATCGCGGGGCCATCGGCCAGGCCCAGCGCCTTCAGGTCCGTGCCGGTCACCAGAGGAGGCGGGGCGATCCTTTCAGACGGGATGCCTCTGCGCCGCTGCGCGATCCGCCGTTTGCAGGTGGACTTGCCGGTGGTCCTGCGCTCTTCGTAGCCCCACAGCCGCTCCAGGCGCGTGTAGTTGGGGCTGGCCAGCAGCCGCTTGAAGTCCGCCAGCGGCATCTCGGCCGCCCGCCGCCAGTCGTCCACGTGCCGCGACATCCACTTCAGCGAGTCCCTCAGCTCATTCGACTGACCCCCGCGCCGGACGATCCTGCCGATGGACGCGGCCCGAAGGCCCGCCAGCAGCCCGCCAAACGTGCCGACCAGGTCCTTGTGCCTGGCGACGGCCGCCACGCGATCGACAGCCCGCTCCCACGCGCCGGGGGGCTCGAACATCTCCGGCAGAACGTGCCGCGCCAGGCCGAGCCGCCGAAGCATCCGCAGCGCCTGGCCCGCCGAGGGCTCGGCGAGCATCTTCGACAGCTCATCTGCGATTCGCTCCCCGCTGATGGCCGTGATCTTCGGCGCGTGCCTGCGGATCGCAGCCGCCGTGGCCCGGTCCAGCCGAAAGCCGAACCGCACCGCGAAACGCACCGCGCGGACCATGCGAAGGTAGTCCTCCCCGAAGCGATCCTCGGGCCGGCCGATCGTCTGCACGACGCCCATTCGCAGGTCCCGCCGGCCGCCGACGTGGTCGATGACCTTCCTCGCCACCGGGTCGTAGAACATACCGTTGATGGTGAAATCGCGGCGAAGGGCGTCCTCGCGGGCGGTGGTGAAGCGCACGCCGTCGGGCCGGCGACCGTCGCTGTAGGAAAGGTCGCTGCGGAATGTGACCACCTCGACCCTCCGGCCCTTGTGGATGACCATCGCCACGCCGAACTTCGCGCCCACCAGAAGCACGCGGCGGAAGAGACCCTTGACCTGCTGCGGCGTGGCGTCGGTAGCCACGTCGTAGTCGGCGCTTGGCCGCCTCAGCAGCATGTCCCTCACGCACCCGCCGGCGAACAGCGCCTGGAAGCCAGCCTCGCGGAGCCGCCGGACCACCCAAAGGGCCGTCGATCTGGACGCCGAACCTGCCATGGCAGCACTCTTGTACCACAGAGGCAGGGACGATTGCAGATCGCGGATTGGGGGTGCGGGACGAGGTACGATGCCGACTGTCCACACTGGCCTGGGCGCAGACCGCACAATCTGCAAATCTGCAATCCGAAATCAGGAGGCCAGTCGCGGGTTGAGATACGCGGGAATCACCGACTCCAGCGGCTTGCGGAATCGGTTGGCGACGACGGCCTCCGTCACCAGAACCACCACCGTCAGCGCCAGCAGCATGTCCCACCAGTTGCGAGGCCTGGCGTCGGCCAGGGCGGCCTGCTGCACGGCGGCAACGCTCGGGCCGACGTACGCATGCGGCAGGCCGGCATCCCTCAGCGACCGGGCCAGTGTATCGGCCGGCACGGCCCGAAGGTCGCTCTCCAGGCCCTGGGGATTGACCACGAACGCCCCGGTAGCCTCCGGCTCACCGGGCGCCAGCCGCCACTGGTATACACCCACCTGCTCGGTGCCGGTGAACGTCGCCAGGTAGTGTCCCTCGGGCATTCGAACGGCCAGGCAGTTCGCTTCCTTCGCCCCGCCGTCTGCCGGCGGCGTGATCAGGACGTGCAGCATGTTGACGTCGCTGGCGGCCACGCGCGGAGTAATGCTCACCGGCCCCCCGGCCAGATACCCGTCAGGCGGCACGTCCTCACCGCGGGCCGTCAGGCACACCCGCAGCGCCATGCTCAGCATCAGCGGCGAGGCCGCCAGGTTGCTCCACCGGTGCGCGGTCCCTGTCGTGCACAGCACAACCCGGCCCAGGCCGAACTTCTTGTACACCACCAGCGGATCGCCGTTATCCAGGCGCACCAGGTGCACGGGCGGCTGGTCCGATTCGCCCAGTGGATAGTATCGCTGAACGAACCCGCGGACGTCCGCCTTCACCTCGCTGAGGTTGTCGTACAGGCCCTTAAGGTACGGATGCTCGAAGTCCACCCAGTTGATGAACAGGGCCTCGGCCGTCGGCCCGACCTCTCCGACCGCCGCCCCGAGCGGCGCCGGCAGCAGCCCCGCGCCGCCGCCCGCCCGGCGGACGAGGGAATCGTTGTAGTTGTCCACGTCCACGTTGGGCCCGAGGAAGAAGACCACACTGCCTCCGCCGGAGGCGAACTCCTCGATGGCCCGGGCCTGGGGCGGCGTGAAACTCGGCACGTCACAGAAGAACGCCACATCCTTGCCGGCCAGGCTGTCGGGGGTGAACCGCTCGGCCCCGATCGCCTGGGGGGCAATGGACCAAGGAACGCTCCTGTCGGTGTACGGGTCCAGCACGAGCACGAGCATCATGGCCGGGTCCGAGATCGGCTGGCGGGGATCGTCCACCGGCCCGCGAACCACCAGCGCCCGGACCTGCCGGCCGACGCGCAGATTGAAACGACGCCAGTTGTCCTCCAGCAGATCGTCCTGCTGATCCAACACCACCTCGCCCGTGACGGCCCCTTCGGCGTCAAGCGGATAGCGGAACCGCACGACGGCCGTGCCGCCGGCCTGACCAGCCGGGCGCAGGCTCTGGCGGATCTTCTGCCCCACGGGCGAGCCGTTGACCCGCAGCCCAACGTCCACGACGCGGTCGGTCGGCGAGGAGTTCACCAGCGTGGCCGCCACGGACAGCACCTGGCCGACCACCAGCCGGCCCTCGATCCTTACATCCGTCACGCCGACGTTATTGGCCTGTCTGGGGGCCGTGTTGACGATCAGCAGGTGCACGTCCTGAGCCTTCGACAGCGCGTCAAGGCGGGCCAGTTCCCCGAAGCTGACCTCCTGGAGGTCGCTGAATATGGTGATGGACTTCTGCGGCAGCGACTGATGGCGAAGCATCTCGATGGCCGCCGCCACGCGCTGCGCCAGGGGCGCCCGCTCATACGCAGGCGAGACGCGGTCGATTGCCTCCCGTACCACATCGAGGCTCCCGTGCAACTCATCCATGGTCTGCGGCCCGTTGGTGGCCAGGATCGCGGCCAGCGCGGGCTTGTCGTCGCCGCTGAGCATGGCCTTCGCCTCGGCCTTGGCGCGGTCCAGGCGGGTCTGGAAGCCCTGATCGTCCCCTGCTGCGCCCTGCCTGGCCCGCATCGACATGCTGTTGTCCAGGATTATCACACAGGCGTAGTCCTTCCCCCGCATCCAGCCGCCGACGGTCCTGGTGACCGGCTCGGCCACCGCCAGCGCCAGAAGCCCCAGCAGCAGCATCCGAAGCAGCATCAGGAACATGTGCTGGATGCGCCTGCGCCGGGCCGTCTTGGCCATGCTCAGCTTCAGGAACCGGAGCGTGGGGAACAGCACTTCCTGCGCCCGCGACCGCGCCAGAAGGTGCAGCGCAAGCGGAATCCCCATGGCCAGCAGGCCCGCCAGCAGCCACGGCGCCAGAAATGACAGCCCCAGCATCATCGCATCAACGCCTTTCGACGCGCGAGGTAGTTCAGCAGCATCATGTCATACGGCGTGTCGGTGGGCGTCAGGATGTACTCGATGTTCCGGTCGCTGCACTCCTTGCGGTAGTACTCGATGAAGGCCTTCACCTCCTCCAGGTAGGCGTCCTTTACGTACCGGGGATCCACCTGAAGCCTCTCGTTCGTCTCCATGTCCACGAAGGACGTGATCTTGCGGAAGGGAAACTCGATTTCGGCCGGGTCCATCACGTGAAAGATGATGACCTGGTGCTTCTTGAACACGAAGTGCTGAAGGGCGGGCAGAATCTCGGACGGCTCGTCGTAGAGGTCCGAAATGATTATGACAAGGCCCCGCTTGGCGAGCATCTGTGCCAGCTTGTGGAACGTCTCTGCGATGGCCGTCTTGCGGCCGGGCTTTGTCTTCTCCAGGTGCTTGAAGATGCGGTCCAGGTGAGACGGCGTGGAGCCCGGCGGCAGGTGAAACCGCACGTCCTCGTCGAAGGCGATCATACCGACAACGTCCTGCTGCCGGCACATCAGGTAGCTCAGGCACGCAGCCAGGAAGCACCCATAGGCGAACTTGGTCTGCTCGCGGCCGAACCGGTAGTTCATCGAGTTGCTGACATCCAGCAGCACGTACGCGCGGAGGTTGGTCTCCTGCTCGTACTGCTTGATGTAGAAGCGGTCGGTGCGCCCCCACGCCACCCAGTCCAGATGTCTGACGTCGTCGCCGGGCGTGTACTCGCGGTGCTCGGAGAACTCCACCGAGAAGCCCTTGTGGGGACTGCGGTGAAGACCCGAGATGAACCCCTCGACGGCCTGCCTGGCCACCAGGGCGAGGTTCTTGAACTTGGCGACCCGTTCCGGCTCGAAGTACAGGTACGAGGACTTGGCCATTACTCGCCTTCTTCCAGGCGCCTCAGGAACGCCAGGGTCATGTCACCATAACGTTTGGACCGCGCAATGACCAGCGGGCCCAGCCGCTGGGGCGGGTCTATCTTCGCGGGCAGGCGCAGCACGATAAGCCCGCCGTCGGCCAGGTGCGCCCCGAGCGGCTCGAATAGCGCCCGTGCAACACGATCCCAGGACCATTTCCTTGCGTCGGCGTATGGCGGGTCCACGAACGCCAGATCGAGCGGGGCATCCAGCTCGCCCAGCCAGCCGGCCAGGCGGATCATCAGATCGCCCTGCCAGAGAACGCATCGGTCGGCAAGGTCCAGCTCGCGGATGCTCCGCCGCAGCAGCGCCATCGCGCCGCGGTCACGATCGGCGAAGCAGCATCGCCTCGCCCCGCGCGACAGGGCCTCCAGGCCCAGCGTGCCCGTGCCGCAGTACAGGTCCGCCACCAAGGCCCCCTCAACGCGCCCGGCGAGGATGTCGAACATCGACTTCTTGACCAGACCGGTCATCGGCCGGACCTTCAGCCGGCCGCGCGGCGAACGGATCCTGCGTCCCTTGTATGCTCCAGCCAGAATGCGCATGGGCGGACTCATATCGCTCATCTGTATAAACGCGGTCGGCGGCAGGCTGTTTCGCACGGCCAGGAAGGGCCGTGTCAGAATTCACCCGATCGTCCCAGATAGGCGCGAACGGCCCGCTCCAGGAGGGGAAGGTCCTTCTCGACGGTGTCAAAGACCAGGTCCAGATCGACGTTGTCGTACTGGTGGATCAGGATGTTCCGCATCCGTCGAAACCGGTCCCAGGGAATCTCGGGCATGGCCGCCTTGGTCTTGTCTGAAAGCCGCCTGACGGCCTCTCCGACGACCTCGAGGGCTCGGATCACGGCATCCTGCTTTTCCCGGAGCGACAGGAACGTCTGGCGTTGCAGGCCCCCGATGTACTCCTGCGCAGCCGAGGCCGAGTCCAGGATGTCCCGAAGATACACCCGGTCACGGTCCATAGATAGTCTCCGTCGAGGAGAGGATCTCCCGCGTTCGCAACTGGTTCCGGGCCTGCTCGACCCCTCGTCGGGTCAGCAGGTCCACCTTCCGTTCCATGATGACCTCCAGATCCTCCTGCATTCCGGCTAGGTCCAGGAGCGTCCAGCGGGCCTCGGGCGCGAAGGAAACCAGAACATCCACGTCGCTGTCGGCGCGGAAGTCGTCGCGGAGGACTGAGCCGAACAGGGCCAGCTCGACGATCCGCCACTTCCGGCAGAACTCGGCGAGCTTCGAGCGGTCAACGTCGATGGCGGGGCTCATGGGGCCTCTTCCTCCAGCGCGTGTCTGAGCAGCGGCAGCAGTTCGGGCAGGTCTTCCACGATGGTCTGCCATAGGATGTCGAGGTTGATGCGGAAGTATTCGTGGACAAGGCGGTGCCGCATGTGGACGATGGCCCCCCAGGGAACCTGCGGCAGTTGCAGGCGCGTGGGCTCCGAGACGCGGCCGGCCGCCTCGCCGGCAGCCTCCAGCATGTGCCCGATCCGAATGCGGTCATGGGCGTGCATACTGCACCTGAGCGACAGCAAGCACCTCGTCGCGGAAGTGTTCGCTAAGGTCTTCCGGGGTCCGCAGGTCCACCACCGGCACGCCCAGAAGGGCCGACAGTCCCTCGGCCATCGCGCCGAGCCGGATCAGGCCGGGAACGTGCCCAGGCTCGAACTCCACGAGCACGTCCACGTCGCTCTCGGGGCGGAAATCCTCTCGCAGGACAGAGCCGAACAATGCCAGGCGGCGAATGTGGCGCTCACGGCAGAACTCGGCGATCTTCCGTCTGTCAACGTGGATAGCGAGGCCCATGGGGCGTCCTTTCTCTTGGCGGCAGGTCGCGGCACCTTGCTCCTTCTGCCCATGACGAAGATCATCATACCCAGGCATGTGCCCGGCGGCAATCCGCCCGCGTCTGGGCGATCCGCGCAAGAAAAGGCCCCGGCTGTTGGGCGGGAACCGGGGCCAGGGGCATGGGTGCTGGGCCGTTGTGCAGGCCAGCATGCGGCCATCAGAAGCTTGCTGCGCCTGAAGCGTAGGATATAATAGATGCGTTGGCGAACTCTCCTCATGCGGCCGCAAGACGCGGCGGGCGGAGGCGACAGACAATGAGCAGACCGGGCATATCACTGATCGCGGCGCTGTTGGCCGCCGCACTGGCCGGCTGCCTCAACTACAGCAAGCCGGCTGCCGCGCCGCCGGAGCTGACTGCGGCGCAACAGAACTTCGAGGCCGCCTGGGGGGCTGCAAAGCGCGTGCTGGGGGAGTACGGCTTCCGGCTCAATCGCACGGACCGCCGAGCGGGCATCATCTCGACCAGGCCACTGCTTGGCCAACACTACGTGGAGTTCTGGCGGAAGGACGCCTCCAGTGCTACCGACCTGGCCGAAAGCACCATCCAGACGATCTACCGCACGGCAACGGTCAGGATCGGCCCGGCGGCCGATCAGCCCGGGCAATATGAGGCCGCCGTGACGATTGCGGTTTCCCGGTCCGATCTTCCGACGATGCAGGTCTCCAGTACGTCCGAGGCGTACAGTCTTTTCACCATGACGGGAGGCCGATCGAGTTGGCTGACCGATTTCGGCCGGACCCAGGAGCAGGCGGCTTCCGCGGCCGGCGCCAGCCAGGCCGGCGAAGAATCAACTACTCGAAGGATCAGCCCCAGGCCGGCAGGCAGCCCATGGCTGGTGCAATTGGGGAGGGACAAGGCGCTCGAGATGCGAATAGCCGCCGAGATTTCCGCGGCCGCGGCCAGGCGCCTGGCCGGCAAAGGCTGATGTGAGAACCGCAAGGCGGTTCCGAAAGGCAGGTGCAACGATGCTTACGCGCAGATGGCTTCGGGCGGGTGTCACGTGCCTGATGGCATTGTGCGTGTCAGTGGCGGTCGGACAGTCCAGACGGGACAGGCCGATCACGGAGGGCGATGTCTTCGACGACCCGGGCCGTGACCCCAGACGGACCCCACGCCGCACGCCCACACCCCGGCAGCCGGAAACGTACTCTTTCAGCGGCGAATACCAGGAGATGGTCACGCTGCTGGAGTTCACCAAGCCTCAGCAGAAGGCCCTGTACGGAATCGTGCAGGCCCAGGACAAGGCCCTCGCCAGGTTCGACAAGCAGAATGAGAAGAAGCTCTCCAAGCTTGGTGAGAAGCTTGACCAGGCCAAGAACGACATCGCGCGGAAGGCGATCCAGAGGCAGATCGATCTGGTCGCCACCAACCGGCAGAGGCTTCTCGACAGCTACAGGCGCCGGGCGATGAACCTTTTCTCGCCCAAGCAGAAGGCCACCTGGGCATCACACAAGCTCAAGCAGATCATGACCGAGGAGTTCTCGTCCGCCGGGCTGACCGGCGAACAGAACACCAAGGTCAAGGCAATCTGCGATCAGGCGGGCAGCACCGCCAAGACCGCCGACGTGCAGTCCGACCAGACGCTGTTGGGCACCGTCAAGCGGACGATCCTCACCAGCGTGCTCGACGCCGAGCAGCGCCGCCGGTACGCAGAGGCGCTGAGGCAGAAGGCCAGTACCGGCTGAGTGCCATCCGCCACGCCCGCCCGGCGCTCACCCGATGCCACGCATCGTTGCCGCGGTTATACTCTGCCCATGCCAAGCGCTGCGGCTCTTGTCGATAGGGACTCCTCAATCGCCTCACGGACGCCCATTAACAGCCCGCCGAGGCGGCTGCAGCCGTGCCTGCTCGCGGCGGTGCTTCTGTCATTGTCCGCGCCGGCGCCCGCCGACCAGGACGCCAACCAGCCCGTCAGCCGGCCGGCCGAGCCACACCTTCAGGTGCTGGCGGAACAGGCAGTGGCGCCCACCGTCCAAGGCATCGTCGAGTACATGCGTAAGATCCACGCCGACAACACCAACAATGAACTGGTCAGGAATCTCATCAGGCAACTTGGAGACGACAGCTTCACCGAACGCGACCGGGCCACCAAGGCGCTAATGTCCATGGCCGTGCTCCCTGAGGCGGCGCTGAGGCAGGCCGCCGAGTCAGAGGACGCCGAAGTACGCGCCCGGGCCGAGCACATCCTCCGGGAGGCCGACAACCGGACGTGCGTGCTGACCCTGCGAGCGGCGATGAGGACGATTCAGCGCAAGGGGCTCAAGGGGGCCGCCCCGGCTATCCTCAGGCTCGTTCCGCTGTTTCCCGACCTGTACGTCCAGCGGCACTTCCACGACGGCCTGCGGGCCACCAGTCGCAAGGCAGATGCAGACCTGTTCCGCCGCACGATGAGGGGCTCGGACCCGGATCTACGCATCGCGGCGGTCGTCGGCCTGGCGTCGATCCCCGGCGAGAACCACAGGGCCGATTTGCATGATGCGGCCGTCAAGGACAAGCACGACCGCGTTCGGCTGGCGGCTGCCCACGAGCTTGCCAACGTAGGCGACCGGCGCTGCCTGGAGGCGCTTCAGGCGCTTCTGTCCAGCGAGGACGCCGGCGTCCGCGCGCGGAGCTGCGCCCTGCTGCGAGCGCTGACCGGGCGTCGATTCGACTTCGTGGCCTACGATAAGGACGAAACCCGCAGCAAGGCCGTCGAGGCGTGGACAGGATGGCTTGCCGGCGAAGGCAAGACCGCCAAGCTGTCGTTCCCGCCGCGAGTCAAGCCCGCCGAAACGGGCAGGACCTTGATGTGCGGTTTCGGAACGCACGTGGTCAGGGAGATTGACGCATCCGGCAAGGAGACCTTCCGCATCTCGATCCGCGGACCCTGGGGCTGCCAGGGCCTGCCCAACGGCCACCGGCTCGTCGCCAGCCACCTCAGCCGCTCCGTCCACGAGTACGACGAGAGCGGAAAGGAGGTGTGGAAGAAGGACAAGTTGCCCGGCGGCGCGATGAGCGTCCAGCGCCTGGAAAACGGCAACACGCTGGTCGCCTGCTCTGACAGCCACTGCATCCTGGAGATCACTCGCGGCGGTAAGATCGCCTGGCAGGTCACGATTCAGGGCCGGCCGGTGGACGCCCGCCGGCTGGACAACGGCCGAACGTTGGTGGCCCTGCAACTGGCCAACCGCGTCGTGGAGGTCAACAGGGAAGGCAAGGTGGTATGGAAGCTGGAGAACGTCTTCACGCCGCAGACCGCCCAGCGGCTGGACGGCGGCAACACGCTGGTCGCCGAGACCAGCAAGAACGTCGTCAATGAATACGATGCCGGCGGGCGCGTCGTCTGGTCCAAGGGCGGTTTCACAAGCCCCTACGACACCCAGAGGCTGTCAAACGGCAACACGCTGGTGGTGGACAGCATCGGCGTCCACGAGGTCAGCCCCAACGGCAAGATCATCAATACGATCAAACAGCCCCGCCTCGGCCGGGCCAGACGGTATTGAGCTCCGAGAGAGGCATTCACACCCGGACGTTCACCTTGTCGAGGTAGTTGCCGCACCGCAGCACGCCCGAGCACTCCGAATAGCAGCGCAGCCCGCGAAGGCGCAGCGGATCGAGACTCAGCCGGCGACGGCACATCACCCGGATGGTATTGGGGGCCGGCGCTCGGCCGCCTGAATCGCAGCGCGAAGGCGCGAAGGCGTCGCCAGGCCGAGACAGGGCAGCATTCCCGTCACCATGCCCGGAAGCGATCGGCAGACACCGTTTCATCGCGCCCTCAAGGGACAGTCCGCACGCGGCCTCCATGGGCGGGTTGCGGCAAGACAGACCTCCTGCATGGAATCAACCGGGCGGGTCCCTCCGCACGGCCTGACGGAAAGAGCCGGGCAAATGCCGCGACTCGGCGAGCCTCCGGAAATCAATTCTAACCCAAGAGCCGAAAACCGTCAAGG
>Ga0307380_10002899_pt1 | contig 24083 bp, 17 predicted proteins | sample UN3MG_FD_202239 | JGI IMG/M metagenome (GOLD analysis project Ga0307380, IMG submission 202239) | Soil microbial communities from Risofladan, Vaasa, Finland - UN-3 | ecosystem: Environmental > Terrestrial > Soil > Coastal area > Acid sulfate soil | place: Finland: Risofladan, Vaasa | collected... | reverse complement strand
GAGGGCGAGGAGGGCGAGGAGGGAAGGTGCTTCTGCAGCTCCGAGAGCGGCAAGTAGGGCACGACGCCGGAGCCTCCCTTATCGTCAATGATGATCTTGTCGGTGTTGGACAGCACCTCTTGCATGGTCTCGATGAAGATGCGCTTCCGCGTCACCTCGGGCGCCTTCTGGTACTCCTCCAAGACGTTCTCGAAGCGGTCGGCCTCGCCCTTGGCCTCGGCGATCACCCGGTCCCGGTAGCCTTGCGCCGCCTGGAGGATGCGCTCGGCCTCGCCTCGCGCTTCCGGGATCACCCGATTGGCGTAGGTCTGCGCTTCGTTTTGCAACCGCTCCTGGTCGGCGCGCGCCGCCTGGACATCGCGGAAAGCGTCGATGACTTGCGCCGGCGGATCCACTTTCTGGAGCTGCACTTGATTGATCTGAATGCCGGCGCCATAGCCGTCGAGGATGCGTTGAATGAGCTCCTGCACGTCGGCTTCCGTCTTGGCCCGCGCGGCGGTGAGGATCGGCTCGATGTCGCTTTGACCGACGATCTCACGCATGGCGCTCTCGGCGACATCCTTCACGGTGCCTTCGGGATTCTGAATGTTGAACAGGAAGTCCGGCGCATCGCTGATCTGCCACAGCACCACGAAATCGATATCGACGATGTTCTCGTCGCCGGTGAGCATCAGGCTCTCCTCCGGCACATCGCGCACAGCGCTCGTATCGGCGCGGCTGTCGGAGGAGCCGCGCATGCCGATTTCGGTGCGATTGATGCGCGTGACCTTGGGCAACTCCACCTCCTCGATGGGGTACGGCAGGCGGAAGTTCAGGCCGGGCGGGAGCTGGCGCACATAGGCGCCAAAGCGGAGCACGATGCCGAGCTCGTCCGGGTTGACACGGACGGTGAAACCGAAAAAGCCGACCACCAGGAGCAGCACCACCGCGATCAGGATGCCGATCGGGCCGCCCATGCGGCCGCCGGGCATCGCCTGGCGCAGCCGGTCCTGGCTCCGGCGTAAAATCTCTTCCAGATCAGGCTGCTGGCCGGAACCGCCGGACCGCGGACCCCATGGTCCGCCATTGCCGCCTTTCCAACCGCCGCCGCCGCCGCTCTGATTGCTCCAAGGCATATGATCGTCGTCCTGATGTCTAGAGGGGGTTTTGCAAGGAACCGCCTTCGCGATGCGCCGCTAGCAGGGAACTAGCCGCACCAAAATGGCGGTCCTGCGACAAAGGTCCTGGGTTTATAGGCTAGTCACTTGTGCGGCGCAATGCGGCGGCCTTGGCATCATGGTGAGGTGCCGACCCGTCCTTCGAGGCTCGGGCTTCCTGTCGCCCTCAGGCGAACTCTAAGGCTCCGGCTGGCATTCTCTCCTGCGCCTTTGAAAGGCCAGTGGAGTCCCGAGCTAGAGAAGACTCTGGGTTCAACAGAAGACGGAGCGTGAAAGGATACTCATCAGAAGCCGATCGCGGCACTTCGTGGCGAGCATGCACTGTCCAACCGGAGAAATCCTTATCGAACCTCGCGTTACCCTCGACGTGCGCGCGAACCTCTGTGAGGTAGACGATGTCAACCGCATCCTCAAACAGGCGGTAGATCTCGGCTCCTCCGATGATCATGACCTCGTTCTTTCCTCTTCTGCGCGCAGCAGCATCTCCAAGGCGAAGAGCAGACACTCGGTCGTGTGCAACCGTGATCCCGGCGGTATTGAACATCGGATCGCGAGAAACAACTATATTGTCTCGTCGATCAAGTGGGTGCCCGATCGACTCAAACGTCTTTCGACCCATGATTATTGGATGGTCAATCGTCAGTCTACGGAAGATCTTCAGATCGCTACTGAGCTTCCATGGGACTCCGGTTTTGCAGCCGATGACGCAATTCTCCGACCGCGCCACGACGAAGGATCGTATTGGTCTCACCTTCGCCCTCCCTGTTTCTGACGTCCGCCACTCCAGGTACGCTTAAGCGTACCTGGAGTAACGCGAATCGCGTTGGACTAGTTCGGAATGTCGCCAGGGAAGCTGCTTGGGTCAAGCGGTCAAATGCGATGAGCGAGGATGCTCCACAGGAGTCACACCGCCACCGGGGCGCGGATCGCCGGGTGCGGGTCGTAGCCCACCAGCTTGAAATCCTCGTAAGCAAAATCGAACAGCGAGCGGACCTCAGGATTGATCTCCATGCGCGGCAAAGCGCGCGGATCACGCAAGAGTTGCTCGTCGGCCTGCTCGATGTGGTTGAGATAGAGATGTACGTCGCCGAAGGTGTGGACGAACTCGCCGGGCTTCAGACCGGTGACCTGGGCGACCATCTCGGTGAGCAGCGCGTAGGAGGCGATGTTGAACGGCACGCCGAGAAACACATCCGCCGAACGCTGGTAGAGCTGACAAGATAGCCGCCCGTCCCCCACATAAAACTGGAACAGGCAGTGGCATGGCGGCAGCGCCATCTTGTCCAACTCGCCCACGTTCCACGCGCTGACGATATGCCGGCGCGAATCGGGATCGCGCTTGATTGCCCCGACCACGCTCGTGATCTGATCGATGGTCTCGCCGCTCGCCGTCGGCCACGACCGCCACTGGCGGCCATAGACGGGACCGAGCTCGCCGTCCGCGTCGGCCCACTCGTCCCAAATGCGCACGCCGCGCTCATTGAGATAGCGCACGTTGGTCGAGCCTTGCAGGAACCACAGAAGCTCGTGGACGATCGACTTCACATGCAGCTTCTTGGTGGTCACGAGCGGAAAGCCCTCGCTCAGATCGAAGCGCATCTGCGCCCCGAACAGGCTCAAGGCGCCGGTGCCGGTACGGTCGGCCTTGCGGAGCCCCTCATTGCGAATGCGGGCGAGAAGATCGAGATATTGGCGCACCGGGCGTCTTTCCCTATGATCATGATCCGAACCCCGGCCCTATGATCCGGACCTCAGACCAGCTCGGGCCAGGAGTCTTGGCTCACAATTGGCTCAAAAGACTCATTTGGCCTCCCTGTCGATAGACCTAGAGAATGGAGCATTCAATGCGTGTCATGCCAGTTCTCCTGCCAGCTCTCCTCGCTCTCGCGTTCGGCTCAGCCGCGTCCCCCGCGTCCGCCCGCTATTTGGACATCGAGGATGTCCGCGCCATGGCCTTCGACCGAGGCATCGTCAGGATCGAGGAGATCGAGCTTCACCAACGCAGGGGCGTCTGGAAGGTCGAGGGCGAAGATGCGACCGGCCATGAGATCGAGATGAAAGTCGATGCCAGAACCGGCCAAATCATCAAGATGGAGCGCGACTAGCGCCGCCCTGCCCCGGCAAGTCCTTTTGGCCTCAATCTAGTCGCCAAATTGCGCCTGGGGGTTATCGAACCATCAATCTTTTTTTTGCCGCTCAAGAAGCCTATATATGAGTCTGCTGGCGCAAGCCGGCTATGGCGATAAACGGGCGACGTAATAAACCATTCGGACCCGGGGGCGGTACCCGGCGCCTCCACCAGGTTTCAGTTCGGAGCCGTCTCGAAGATGCGAGTCGGGCTTTTAGGTTCAGGAGCTGAAACGTGGCGGGGGCGAAATAGGATCGACGAGGGTGTAAAGGTCGTGCTTTCGTTCGGCATGGTACCGCCGTTATCGGGCCAACCCTATAGTTGCCAATGACAACTATGCGGAGGCTCGTCTCGCTGCGTAGTCAGCGCGATAGCCTGAAGATCAAGTCCTAGCCTCCTCGCAGGGGTTAGGCGCGGTTTCGGAGGGCACCGGGCAACAGAAGCCCTCCACTTTATTTGACGGGGTGACTGCCTCACGTCGCGAGATCGGAGCGGCGCCATCCATGGCAGACGATGAAATCAGATACGACCTTCTTACGCAGGATGCCTTGCGCGGCGTCGTCCGCGAGGTGTTGACGCACGTTCAACGCAACGGGCTGCCGGGAGAGCACCACCTCTATATCGCCTTCGATATCGACGCCGAGGGCGTCTCGGTGTCGAAGCGCCTCAAAGAGCAGTACCCGGAGGAGATGACGATCGTCCTGCAGTACCAGTTCTGGGATCTGCTGGTGACGAACGAGCGTTTCGAGGTGAAGCTCTCCTTCTCCAACGTGCCCGAGCGGCTGGTGGTGCCGTTCGCCGCGGTGAAGGCGTTCTACGATCCGTCGGCGCAATTCGGGCTCCAGTTCGGCAAGCCCGGTGCGGCCAACGACTCCGCCCGCCAGCATATGGCGTCGGCAATGCCCGATCTCGTCGGCGAGACCGAGGAGGCGAGGAGTCCAGCGGACCCCGCGCCCGAGGAGACGGGCGATGCCCCAAGCGCCGAGGTGGTCATGTCCCGGCCGCCGGCCGAGGTCGTGCAACTCGACCGCTTCCGCAAGAAATAGACTTCGGTTTAAGCGCACCTTGCTCAAGGTTTAGGCAGAACGTCGCGAGCCCTCCGGCGCGCAAGGTTGATTCTGCTTGGCTTTCGACATGGCATGATTTCTGACTATTGTTCTCCTGGCGCGGCGGGCCGTTCGCACGTTTAGGGGGAAGCGTTGAATAAGATCGAACCTATCGGGGGCAAGGCGAACGCCGAGCTCACAGCGCTGGCGCCCGTCGAGGATTTTCTGGCCGATCTCCATGCGCGCGTCTCGCAAGAGACAGGCGGCGGCCCGGCCGACTACATTCCGGAGCTCGGCAAGGTCGATCCCTCCCTGTTCGGCATCGCCATCGCCACGGTGGACGGCCAAATCTACGCGGTGGGCGATACCGATATCCCCTTCACCATCCAATCGGTGTCGAAGCCATTCATGTATGGCTGGGCCCTTCAGCGCCATGGACGGCCGAAAGTGCTCGAACGCGTGGGCGTCGAGCCGACGGGTGAGGCGTTCAATTCCATCGTGCTCGACGAAGTGGCCAACCGCCCCTTCAACCCCATGGTCAACGCCGGCGCCATCGCCGTCGCCGAGATGATGCCGGGCGACACCCAAGCAGAGCGGGTCGGCAACATGCTCGACCTGTTCTCCAACCTGGCGGGACGCAAGCTCGACATTGACGAGGCGGTGTTCAAGTCCGAGTTGGCGACCGGGCACCGCAACCGGGCCATCGCCTACATGATGCTCAACACCGCGATGATCGAACGTGATCCCAACGAGGTACTTGACCTCTATTTCCGCCAGTGCTCGGTGAACGTCACCGCTTGCGACCTCGCCCTCATGGCGGCCACGCTCGCCAATGACGGCACCAACCCGCTGACCGACATGTCCGTGTTCGACGCTCAATATGTGCGCGACATGCTGAGCGTGATGAACTCTTGCGGCATGTACGACTACGCGGGCGAATGGGCCTACGAGGTCGGGATGCCGGCTAAGAGCGGCGTGTCGGGCTGCATCATCGCCGTCATGCCGGGGCAGATCGGCATCTGCGTCTATGCCCCGCCCGTCGACACCCAAGGCAACAGCGTGCGCGGTATCCGCGTGTGCCAGGAGATCTCGAGCGAATTCGAGCTGCACGCCTTCAATAACCGCACCAATGTCCGCAGCGTCGTCCGCCGCGATTACCGCGCCGACGTGGTGCGGTCGAACCGTCTGCGCACGCTGGAGGAGCGCAAGATCCTGGCGAAGGACGGCCACCAGGTGGCGATCCTCGAAGCGCAAGGGGCGCTGTTCTTCGGCTCGACCGAGCAGCTGTTGCGCAAAATGGGCCAGCTCGCCGCGGACTCCCGCTATGTCGTCGTCGACTTCAAGCGCGTGCATCAGGCCGACACCTCGGCGCGCAAGCTGATCGTGCGGGCGGCCCGCTCCATGGCCGCAAGCGAGACCGAGCTGGTGTTCGCCTCGATCGCCGATGACGGACGCCTCGACGGCCTCGTGCGCGCGCTCGCCACGAGCGAGGACGGCCATCGCGTGCGCCAGTTCCGGGACGCCGACGCCGCGCTCGAATGGTGCGAGGACCAGCTCCTGGCCGGCACCGCGTTCGGGCATGGGACCAAATTCGCGGTGTCGGAGATCAATCTGTTCAATGGACTGAGCGCGGACGAATGCCGCCTGGTCGAGTCCGTCATCAGGCCGCTCGTGTTCGAAAAGGGCGACGTGATCATGCGCGAGGGCGACGACGCAAAGCTGTTCTTCGTGCTCGCCCGCGGCACGGTCAGCGTCCAGATCAAGGTGCACGGCAAGGGCAACCGGAAAAAGCGGGTGGCGTCGATCGGACCGGGGCTCACCTTCGGCGAGATGGCGCTGCTCGACGGCGGCAAGCGTTCGGCCGACATCGTCGCCAACGAGCGGGTGATCTGCTACGGGCTCGGGGTCGAGGAGCTGCATGAACTCTCGGCCGAGCATCCCAACATCATGATCACCATCTTGAGCAATCTGACGCGCGAGTTCTCCGAGCGCTTACGGCACGCCAACGAGGAGATCAGCGTCCTCGAATAGGCGGATCAGGCGGGCTCTGTCGCAGGCGCCGGCGCCATGCGCGGCTCGTTCGACGGCGTGAGCGGCACGGTCAACTCGACATAGAGGCCGCCCCGCCGGAAATCGACCTTGGTGTCGCCGCCGAGATTGTGGCGGATGCCCTTGTCGATGAGCTGCGTGCCGAACCCGCTATTGCGCTTCTGCGGCACGGCGGGCGCGCCCTTCTCCTCCCAGACGAGAAACAGCCGGTTGCCGCGCCCCGTCTTCCAACTGACGCCGAGCTGGCCTGTGTTCAGGGAGAGCGCTCCGTACTTCACCGCATTGGTGGCAAGCTCGTGCAGGGTCATGGCGAGGATCGATGTGCATTGCGGCGGCAGCAGCACATCCGGGCCCTTGATCGTGATCCTCGGCCCGTCCTCGCGGCGGTATGGATCGAGCTCGCGCTCGACCATGGCCTTCAAGCTCGCGCCCGACCATTGTGACTCCAGCAGCAGATCGTGCGCCCGGTGCAAGGCCTGAAGCCGCTCGGCAAGGGTCTGGGCCATGGCTTGCGCGGGCTTGCTGGTCGCCTGTCGGAGGCTCGCCTGGACCAGCGACTGCACGATGGCGAGCGCGTTCTTGACGCGGTGGTTGAGCTCGCCCACGAGCATGGTCTGGCGCTGCGCGGTGCGCCGGCGCTCGGTAACGTCGCGGAACACCAGCACGGCGCCGGCCAGCGTGCCGTCGTAGCCGACAATGGGGGCGCCGCTGTGCTCCACAGGCAGCTCCCGGTCGTCGCGGGTGATGAGCAGCGCGCCAGATTCCAGCCGCGTCACCTCGCGCTCGCGCAGCGCCTTCAGCGCCGGATCGTCAACGGATTTGCGCGTGCCCTCATCGATCACCCGGAACACCTCCCAGATGGGACGCCCCCTCGCCTCGGCCGCCGTCCATCCGGTCAACTGCTCGGCGACCCTGTTGAGCAGCAGCACGCTGCCATTGGGCCCGGTGGCGATCACCCCGTCGCCGATACTGCCCAGCGTCGTCGACAGCCACTCCCGCTGGCCGCGTAGCTCCATGAGCGCCGCATTGCGGTCGTGGTCGGCACGCTTGACGGCGCCGATCGTGGTCCAGGCGAATACAGCGAGCACGATGATGCTGGCGACAGCGAAAATGGCGAGCGTCGCGGCGCTATCGTAGAGGCTCTGCACCTCGGCCTGCCGCGCGAACCAGCCGATCACGAGCGGCAGCACGAGGATGCCGGGCAAAAGCCGGCGCAGCATCTCGCCGGCCGGGGAGCGCTCCACGATGGCTGCGGCGATGCCATGCTCCGGGGAGGCAGCCAACAGCCCGACGGCTAGGAGAAACGCGCTCACCGTGCCGTAGACCGACATGGAGGTGAACGGGAACGGGTAATAGTAAGTGGCAACGCCATAGGCGTAGCCGGCGATCACGATCAAGACCTGCGCCAGCATGATGAGGGCCACGACTTGGCTGAAGGCGGAAAGGGTCCGCCCGCGCTTGGCGTAGATCAGCGCCAGCCCAAACAGGACGAGCGAGCCGGTGACGCCGCGATGAGGCTGACCGGCGGGTCCGGCCCCTGGTGCAACCGCGTCGGCCGGCGTCACGACCTGACCGATGCCGAGATCGATGCCGAGCAGGTCCTGACCGAAGACGGCCAGCCCTGCGGCGACCAGGGCGAACCCGATCAGCCGGGCGATCAGGCGAAGCCGCCTGAAGGTGAAGCATAGGAGCCCGAGCCCCGCGGCAATGAGGCCAAGCACCGCATTTGGCGTCACGCCGGCAAGACTGGGGAGCGCTTGCTCCAGGCCCGGGATGATGTCGAGCCACATGGCCAGAACGATCTCGCCAATGACGCAGACGAGCACGGCCGCAAGACGGGCGAAAGCCACGGACAGCCCCGCCGCGCGCGGCGCCGGGAGCGCAATATGCGTAGAGGCGTCGGTCACGCGTCTGCCTCGCTCAATGTCCCGGCGAAGACCGCCGGACGCGGTTCCGGCGCTCTTTGATAGAAGGCCGCCAAAAAGATCGCGATCAGCGCGGTTCTCCCACCCTCGCGCGCGATGTTATAGCCTAGGCCCCAACCACCCGATAGCCGCCCGGCGGAAACCCGGAGGCTGGCGGGCCGTTTGGACGCCAAGATCACTAACAAGGGAAGTGCAACCATGCCCCTAGCCGACGGCCCCCAGTCTTCTGCTTCAACCCGCACCGAGACAGACGCGTTCGGCCCGATCGAGGTTCCGGGCGACCGCTATTGGGGCGCGCAGACCGAACGCTCGCGACAGAACTTCAAAATCGGCGGCGAGCGAATGCCTCAGCCCCTGATCCGCGCCATGGCCATGGTCAAGAAGGCCGCGGCTCTGACCAATCTCGAGCTCGGGCGCCTCGACAAGGCCTTGGCCGAAGCGATCGCCACCGCGGCAGACGAGATCGTGGACGGCAAGCTCGACGGTCATTTTCCCCTGGTGGTCTGGCAGACCGGTTCCGGCACCCAGACGAACATGAACCTCAACGAGGTGATCGCGAACCGCGCCAGCGAGATCCTCGGCGGGGCGCTCGGCACCAAAGAGCCGGTTCATCCCAACGATCACGTCAATCTCGGCCAATCCTCCAACGACACGTTTCCCACGGCGATGCATGTCGCCGCCGCCGAGGAGATCGCCTATCGGCTGAATCCTGCGCTTTCGCGCCTGTATCAGGCGCTCAAAGACAAGGCTGAGGCGTTTCAGGACATTCTCAAGATCGGCCGCACCCATATGCAGGATGCCACGCCGCTCACTTTGGGCCAAGAATTCGGCGGCTATACGGCGCAGATCGACCACGGCATCGAGCGGCTGAAACTGACGCTGCACGGGCTCTACGAGCTGGCGCAAGGCGGCACGGCGGTCGGCACCGGCCTCAATACCAGCCCGCTGTTCGCCGAAGCCTTCGCCGCGAAGATCGCCGCGATGACCAAGCTGCCGTTCGTCTCCGCCGAGAACAAATTCGAGGCGCTCGCCGCCAACGACGCGTTCGTGTTCGCGCACGGCGCGCTCTCCACCGTGGCCACGGCGATGTTCAAGATCGCCAATGACATCCGGTTGCTGGGATCGGGTCCCCGCTCGGGCTTCGGCGAGCTGTTGCTGCCCGAGAACGAGCCTGGCTCGTCGATCATGCCCGGCAAGGTGAACCCGACCCAATGCGAGGCCGTGACCATGGTCTGCGCGCAAGTCATGGGCAACCAAACCACCGTCAGCTTCGCCGGAAGCCAAGGCCATCTCGAGCTCAACGTGTTCAAGCCGGTACTCGCTTACGCCATGCTGCAATCGATTCGGCTGCTCGGCGATGTGGCCGACAGCTTCACCAACAATTGCGTCGTCGGCATCGAGGCCAATCGCGAGCGCATCAAGGAGCACATGGAGCGCTCGCTTATGCTGGTCACCGCGCTCACCCCTCATATCGGCTACGACAAGGCGAGCGAGATCGCCAAGGGGGCGCATAAGCGCGGCTCAACCTTGCGCGAGGAGGCAGCAAGGCTTGGCCATGTGAGCGAGGAGGACTTCGACCGGCTGGTGAGACCCGAGGACATGGTGGCACCGAAGCGGTAGTGGCGTTCTCTCCCCACCGATGACCAACGCCCGCAACAAGCGTTCGCTCACCATCGCCCGGCACCGCACGAGTGTGTCCCTGGAGGAGCCGTTCTGGGCGGCGCTCGCCGACATCGCCAAAGCAGAAGGCAAGTCGATCGCAGGCCTCGTGAGCGAGATCGACAAAGGGCGTAGCGACACCGAGGGGGATGGAGCGAACCTGTCCGCCGCCATTCGCCTCTACGTGCTGGACCGCGTGCGCGAAGGCGCGTCCTAGCCGCCGCCGAAGATGCTGTAACCCTTCTTCCAGTCGTCCGGCGCAGCCCGCTTGCGCCGATACCGGCGCGGCGCCTCGGGGGGCACCTCCTCCGCAGACTCCGCTTCAGCCGCATCAGGGTCGGTCTCCGCGGTGGCAGGATCCGCGGTGGCCGGGTCAGCGCCCGGGTCCGCGGAGATCATCTCGCCGATCGGATCGACGGCCTCGCCACCAGGACTGAGCTGGGTTTCGGAGGGGGGAAGCAACGCGCTCGGAACTGCGGCAGCCCTGGCGCTGGCCTCGGCGGCGGCTCTCTCCTTCGCAGCTCTCGCAGCGGCTGCCGTCGCTTGCGCTGCCTTCGCCGCGGCGGCTTTGGCCTCCGCCTCGATTTTTTCCCTCGCGGCCTGCTCGGTTGCGGCCTTGGCTTCCGCCGCCGCCCGCTCCTTGGCGGCCTGCTCGGCCGCGGCCTTGGCCACGGCAGCAGCTTTCGCCTCGGCTTTGGCGTTGGCTTCAGCTTGAGCCTTGTCTTTCGCCGCCCGCGCGGCAGCGGCCTTCGCTTCAGCTTGAGCCTTGGCTTTCGCCGCCCGCGCGGCAGCGGCCTTCTCCAGCGCGGCCTGTTCCGCGGCGGCTTGGGCGGCGGCGGCAGCCCTTGCTTCGGCAAGCGCTTTGGCTTCGGCTTGAGCCTTTGCTTCGGCAGCGGCCAAGGCTTTGGCCTGAGCCTCCGCTTCGGCTTGAGCCTGGGCTTCAGCTTGAGCCTTTGCCTCAGCTTCGGCCTTGGCTTGGGCTTCAGCCTGTTCTCGCGCGGCGCGCTCCGCCACGGCTTGCGCTGCCGCCGCTTCCGCCTCCGCCGCCGCTCTGTCGGCCGCGGTGTTTTCTTCGGCCGCGCGTGCGGCTTCTGCCTCGGCGGCCTCGGCAGCTTTGGCTTCGGCCTCTGCTGCGGCTTGCGCGCCGGCATCATCCTGCGGCGCGTTCCTGCCGCTCACATCGAGCGTCTCAAGGCGCTCGACGTCCTCCTGCATGCGCCGGATGGTGAGATAGCTCTCGATGGCCGCCGTATCGACAGCGGGGGCAATTTGGTCCGCTTGGTCGAGTGGGCCGGCGAACACCACAGTCACCGGCGGGACATCCTTGCTCCCCGGGCCGGTGAGACGCATCTGCCATTCGCTGTCGAGCTTGAGGCTTGCCAACTCCAGATACGCGTTGACGTCGGTCTCGGCGCCGGAGGTCACGAGCTTTTCGGGCGAAAGCCGCAACGTGCCGTTCTTCACGTCGAACGCGAACTGGGCCGGGGCATATTTATAGGTGCCTGTGGGCAGCGTCTCGCGGACCTTCCTCGTATCCGCGGCGACCTCCTCCTTGGTGGCCTTGATCTTGGTCTTGGCCGCGGCGGCCGCCACGCGGCGCAGCGGCTCAGGATTGAGCGCCTGGAGCATTCCGGCGCCAAGCGACAGCGTGCCCTTCCCGCTCAAGCCGGCCACGACCCCCGGCGGGCTCAAGCCCTCGCCCTGAACCGCGAAGGCAACATCGAACGGCCCCTTGGCGAGGCTCCTGCCGGCCACGCTCTCGGTCAGCGCCTCGAGCTGAGCGCCCTTGAGATCGGCCGTCGCCGTCAGGCCGGCGCCGCCACCGCGCGGCGACAGCATGCCGAAGGCCGTGAGCGCGCCGCCGAACAGCGCGCCCTTGAGATCGGTGATGGTCAGGCCCTTGTCGTCGATGCGCGCGTTGAGCGTGGCGTCGGCGACCTGGAACGGCGCGCCGAGGACAAGCGTCTTGGCCTTCAGGGTGACGTCGCCTTCGGTGGTGTCGATGGTGTCCAGCGCGAAGCCGCGGGCGGGCCAAACCTCGGCGGCGTCGGCGCCGACGGCGCCCAACATGTCCTGCGTGGACGCGGTGCGCTCCCAGGCGACCAGGACGCCAAGAACCGCGGGCAGCGACACGCGGTCGGCATCCGCGGTGATGTTGAAGCGCGTGGTGCCGCCGCCAAGCTCAAAATGGGCGCTGCCGTCGATCTTGTCGCCGGCGATCTTGGCCTCGATGCCGTCGAGATCGACGGTGCCCGCCTCCTTGACGACATTGGCGCTGAGGCTGAAGGGCACGCCCACCGCGCTCGGCGGCGCGTCGAGGCCAATCAGCGGCAAAGCGAGGCTCGCATCCTCCGTGGCGACGGAGCCATGACCGTTCAGGGCAACGCCTTGCTCCTTCAGGGCGCCGTGGCCCTCGAAGCTGAGTTGCATGGCCGCGGTCTCAAGCACGGCGCGACCGGCGAGCTTGGTGGCCGGGACGCCAGCGAGCTTGACCGACAACGTGCCTTGCGCGCCGGCCGCCGCGGCGAGCCGGTCTTGCGGCAGATCAGGGAACAACAGCACCAGCAGCGCCTGGGGCCGCTCGCCGGTGACGCTGCCACCGATGTCGATCTCCGCCTCGGCAAGCTTTGCCGGCTCGCCCTTGGCGCGGGCGACAAGCGCCATGTCGGAACCGCCGACCTTACCGCTCAATTCGAGGGAGGCCTTGGTGGCGTCGCCAGCGGGACCCGCAACGAGACCGGCGTGGATGTCGAGCGGCGCCAGTGCCGACAAATGCTTCGACTTGGTGACGTTCTCAGGGAGACCGAACAGCTCGGATACGACGCGCAAGGCATCGGTGGTCTGGGCTTGGAGGGTGACATCGACGCGGCCCGCAGGCGCCGCGGCGACGCTTGTGATGCGGCCCTTGCCGTTTAGCGCAATGGCGCCTGGGGCGAGAAAATCGAGCTGCTCGATATCGAGCGTGCCATCGACCAGGGCAAGGCGCGCGTCGAGCTTGCCGGGCGGAATGTTGGGCAACAGCAGTTCGCCGATGGCGAAGGTCGCTTGCACGTCGTCCTCGCCCAGCTGGGTCAGGAGGCTCGGCCCGGTGCTGTCAGGCGCGGCCTCGCCGTCGCCGCCCGCCGAAAGCCAGCTGCGCCAGAAGGGCCCGTCGCCCAGCATCTCGCGCAGATCGAGCCGATCGCTGTCGAGATCCACCTCGATCACGTTGCGGCGGCCGCCCTGATAATGCAGGCGTCCGCGGAACTTGGTGCCGCTCACTTCGCCCAGCGCATCGGCCAGCTTGAGCTCGCCATCGCCGATGGTGGCGAAGGCCGACAGCGAAAAGTCTCCCACCGACGTATGGCCGGTCATGCCGCGGTCGCCCGCCGCCCAGCGGGTGAGCGCGCGCAAGTCTTCGCCTTCGATCTCGATCGGACCGGTGAACAGTGGACCCATGGCGCCTTGCTGCAAGCGGCCCGACACGGCGATGCGATTACCGCCAGGAAGCACCGCCTTCAGCCGCTCAAGGGTGACGCCGCCGTCGCGCGTGGCGAGCTCCATGTCGAGATTGCCGACGAGATCGCCGCCGAGGCTCGCTTGCTCGATGTCGAGGGCGAGCGCGCCTTCGCCGATCGCTTCGGCCTCGTCGAGCACCCAATCGGCGAACATGTACAAGACGGCGGCCGGCGATGGCTTCTTGCCCTCGGCCTGCGCGCCGAACAGCGCATCGAGATCGATCCAGCGGGCGCTCAGCCTGCCGTCGGCCTTGAACTGCTGGCCGAAGTCGAGCGCGAGGCTGCCCTTCAGGATTTGCGGACGTCCCTTGGCGTGCACGGTGAGATCGAACTCAGGCAACTCGGCACGGTCCGACGTTGCTTTCAGCCGGCCTTTCAATTCGACGAACGAGGCGGTGTCGCGGGGCCCGCCCGGCGCGTCCGGCGCCGCGGGGGTGATCTCCTCTTGAGCCGTCATCTCTTGAGGCGTGGGCAGGTCGTCTGTCGGCGGCCCCGCTTCGGCGTCTTGCGCCTCGGGTCCTTGGGCCTCGGGGTCTTGCGCCTCGGGCATCTGCGCCTCGACGGGAGCGGCATCCTCCGGCGCGACCGGCGCGGCCGCCGCCAAATTGGTCACACGCATGAGGATGGTACCGTCATAAGCGGGCTTGCCGCCGAGCCCGGTCACCCCACCGTCGAGCTGATAGGTCGTTGAGCGGCCGGGATCGCGCAGCGCCGCCTTGAGACGGAACTGCCCGGCTTCATCCATGGCGCCGGTGGAGAAGCGAAGCTCCTGGCGGCGGCCATCGAAGTCGTATTCGGCGGAAACCTTGTACGGTCCCGAAAGGGACGCCGCGCTCGCCTCGCCGTCGATGTTGCTGATGACGAATTTCGTCGCGCCGTCCTTGACGATCTCGACGGTGCCGCCGCTGACGCGCACCGCGTCGAGCAACACGTCTTTCGGCGTGAACGGCACGGGTACGCCGGGCCGGCCCACGTCGCCCCAATTCCCGGTGCCGTCGGCCTTGATCTCAAGGCGCAGGACCGGATCGACGATGGCGAGCTGGTGCGCCTCGACCGTACCGGTGAGCAGCGTGCCAATATCAAGCTTGGCCTCGAACGACTTGGCCTCGAGGAACGGCCGATCGAGGCGTCCGTCCTCGCCCGCCACCTTCACATCGTCGAATTTCAGCTGCGGCGTCGGCAGCAGGACCAGATGGACTTTGCCGCCGACCTTCACCTCGCGGCCGAGCAGCTTGGTGGCCTGCTCCTCGAAGGCCGGGCGATAGTCGTTCCAGTCGATGAAGAGCGGCGCGGCAAAAAGCGCGCTCAGCACCAAAATGAACAACGCCGTCAGTGTCAGCAGAAGCGAGTTCACCGATGTCTCTGCCTAAGGCTCGGATGCGGGCGCATGATCCCGCGGCGAGGCGACAAGGATGCGAGGCAGTCCCAACGTCCGCGACGCATGGTCATGGTAACGCAAATATCTTGCCAGGATTGAGGATATTCAACGGATCGAGCGCCTTTTTTATGGCAATCATCACATTGACACCTAGCCCATGCTCAGCCGCCAAATAATTGATCTTGCCCTGGCCCACGCCATGCTCCCCGGTGCACGTCCCCTCGAATCTGAGCGCGCGGGCGACCAGCCGGTCCAGGAACGCCTGCACCCGCTTTCGCTCCGCGGCGTCGGCCGGGTCGATCAAGGGCATGACATGGAAATTGCCGTCGCCCACATGGCCCACGATCGGCGCAAGTAGCCCTAATCTCTCAATATCTTGCTGCGTTTCCGTGACGCAGGCGGCGAGCGCGGAAATGGGCACGCACACATCGGTGGCGATGAGGTCGGTGCCGGGCTTCAAGCCCCGCGCCGCCCAATAGGCGTCGTGGCGAGCCTGCCAGAGCTTGGTGCGGTCCTCAGGCCGTGCGGCCCAGTGAAGCTCCCCGCCCCCTTCGGCCTGCGCGATCTCGGCAAAGATCTCGACCTGCTCACGCGTACCGGCCTCGGTGCCGTGGAACTCGAGGAACAGTGTCGGAGATTCAGGCAGGGAGAGGTGCGAATAGGCATTGCAGGCGCGGATTTGCACCTCGTCGGCAAGCTCGATGCGGGCGAGCGGCAGTCCCATCTGAAGCGCCGTGATGGTGGCGTTGCAGGCGCCCTCCAGCGTGGCGAAGGTGCAAACCCCGGAGAGGATGGTCTCGGGGATGCCGTAAAGCTTCAGCGTGAGCTGTGTGATGACGCCGAGCGTGCCTTCGGAGCCGACCAGGAGCCGGGTGAGGTCGTAGCCCGCGGAGGATTTGCGCGCCCTGCCCCCGGTGGTGACGATGCTGCCGTCGGCCAGCACCACGGTAAGGCCGAGCACGACGTCGCGCATGGTGCCGTAACGCACGGCGTTGGTGCCCGACGCGCGCGTCGCCGCCATGCCGCCGAGACTCGCGTCCGCCCCGGGGTCGACGGGAAAGAACAGGCCGGTATCGCGCAAATAGTCGTTGAGGGCTTTGCGGGTGACGCCGGGCTCCACCACGCAGTCGAGATCGGCCTCGTGCACGGCGAGGATGGCGTCCATGCGGGAGAGATCGAGCGAGACCCCTCCCAATGGCGCGTTGAGATGACCTTCCAGCGAGGTGCCGGTGCCGAACGGGATCACCGGCACGCGCGCCTCAGCGCATCGCCGCACAGCCTCCGAGACCTCGTCCGTGGTCTCAGCGAACAGGACGGCGTCGGGGGCTTGGACCTCAAGCCAGGTGAGCGTGTTGGCGTGCTGCTCGCGCAGCGCCTGGCTCCGTGAGAACCGGTCGCCGAAGCGCGCGGCAAGCGCGGCGAAGAGAGTTTCCTTGGCTTCCTCCGCCGGGCGCGTTTCCGGCCCTGCCATGACTATGCTCATGGCTCCCATTGTATAGGCAGTGTCCAAAGAAAATCAGGGACTTTTCCGCCGATCAGATCTGCACCACGCCGATCACCGCCGCGTAGTGGCAGCTTGCCGCCGACAGCACGAAGCCATGCCAGATGGCGTTCTGATAGGGCAGCCGGTTCCACAGATGGAAGACGACGCCGACAGTGTAGAGGACGCCACCGACCATGAGCAGGGTCAGCACGCCGGCCGGGAGCGCCGCATGCAGTGGCTCCCAGGCGGCGAGCACCGCCCAGCCCTGCACCAGATAGAGCGCGGTGGACAGCCCATCGAGGAAGCGCGGCGCGAATAGCTTGATGGCGATGCCGATGGCCGCCATGCCCCACACCACGGCAAGCAGGCCGAGGCCCCAGGCATTGTTCATTTTGATGAGGACGAACGGCGTGTAGGTGCCGGCGATCATCAGGAAGATCGCGGCGTGATCGAGCCGGCGGAAGACCTCTTTCACCTTCGGCCGGACGACGAGATGGTAGCCGGCCGAACAGCCGAAAGTCGCCACGAGCGCGACACCGTAGACGGTCAGGCCCAGCACCATGAGCGCGGTGTCGGCCTCGGCGCGGATGCCGATGACGAGAAGCGCGACCAGCGCCACGAGAGACGCCACGACACTGATCGCGTGGATCGTGCCGTCAGCGACCCGTTCGCCAAATGTGTATTGCGGAAACACCACGCGGCCTTTTGCTGCTCGTCCCATGCCGGTCAAACTGAATCAACCAATTGGAGACCAGATTACCAAGGGATGTGGCGGCCGTGAGGCGCGCTGACAAGCCTACGCTTGCCGCCGACCTTCACAGGCGCGTCATCGTCTGGCCCCTTGGGCGCACCCAAGAGATCCAGCGATGACGGCGTAATGATGAAAGACGCGAAGGTCTAGTTGCCGCAGGCGATGGCGCCGGCGGTGCAGACATACGGTACGACCACGCCTTCCCAACACTGGGAGTAGGTCTTTGCCGTCACGACGTCAGGCTTGAGCAGCATGTCGGGCGTGACGACCGGGCGCACGGCCTTCCAGAACGGGTCCGGGGTCACCTTGCGGGCGCGGAGGGTCACGTATTTCCAGCCCTTCTGACGCCTGAGCGCTTCGGCGCTGTCGATGGCGTTCTGATAGGCTGCCCTAGCCGCCGCCGCCTTCGATTCAGCGCTATTGGTTGCCTTGATCAGTTGGCACCCGGCGCTCGCCGGCTGAAGCCCACCGAGAAACAGCGCGACAAACCCAAGCAGCGCCAAGCCCGCCTTCGAAACCCGAAGCATTCCGACCTCCAATGAATAAGATTGATCCTCGGCTCGTTTCATTTGCCATCCCCCGCGCAAGCTCGCAAGCCTTTGGCACAAAAAATTTTTCACGTGAGGATTCGCAACGATTGGCGGCAACGCAGTAGTGCTCTGTTGCGCCGAAACAATCTGCGGTCCGGTAGCGTCGGCGGCGAGAGGGTATGACGCGGCTGTGACAGCCGCCGCCGTCAGTCTTCGACGTTGCAAGGAGGACCTTCGGGACAGGCGCCCGGGCGGTGGGGGGGGCGAGGCGGGCTCGCGCGACGATCGGCTCCACCATGGCGATCTGGCCGCCCTTCCTTCCGTCGAGCTTACGGGTGCTATAGTTCTGTTTCATGGTCAAGATTCGCGCAACAGCAGCTGAGGCGCCCTTCCCGCCGGACGAGCCGGAGGCCGAGCCTACTGAGACGCTCCCGCTGTCGCAGCGCGCCATGCGGCGGCGCCCGGCCGAGTATCTCGATGCGCTCAACCCTGAACAGCGCGACGCAGTAGAGAGCCTCGACGGGCCGCTATTGGTGCTGGCCGGCGCCGGGACCGGCAAGACCCGCGTGCTCACCACGCGCATCGCTCATATTTTGAGCCTCGGCCTCGCCCGGCCGGGAGAGATCCTCGCCGTCACCTTTACCAACAAGGCGGCGCGCGAGATGAAGCTACGGGTGAGCCAGCTGATCGGTGGCGTGGTGGAAGGCATGCCTTGGCTCGGCACATTCCACGCCATCGGCGTCAAGGTGCTGCGCCGCCACGCCGAGCTTGTCGGCCTCAAGCCCTCCTTCACGATTCTCGATACCGACGACCAGATCCGCCTGATCAAGCAGCTGTTGGCGGCCGAGAATATCGACGAGAAGCGCTGGCCGGCGCGGATGCTGGCCGCGATGATCGACGGCTGGAAGAACCGCGGGCTGGTGCCGAAGCGCGTGCCGGACGGGGAGAGCTTCGCCTTCGCCAGCGGCAAGGCGCGCGATCTCTACGCGCTCTACCAGCGGCGCTTGAAGGAACTGAACGCGGCGGATTTCGGCGACCTGCTGCTCGAGAACTTACGGCTGTTCCAAGAGCACCCGGACGTGCTGGAAAAATATCAGCAGCGCTTCCGCTATATGCTGGTGGACGAGTATCAAGACACCAACGTCGCCCAATATTTGTGGCTGCGCCTCCTGGCCCAGGGGAGCGACAATGTCTGCTGCGTCGGCGATGACGACCAGTCGATCTATGGCTGGCGCGGCGCGGAGGTGGACAACATCCTCCGCTTCGAGACCGACTTCCCCGGCGCCAAGATCATCCGGCTCGAACGCAACTACCGCTCCACCGGCCACATCCTTGGTGCTGCGTCGGGGCTCATCGCCCACAATCAAGGGCGCCTCGGCAAGACCCTGCACACCACCGGCGCCGACGGCGACAAGGTCGAGGTCGCGGGCTGCTGGGACGACGAGGAGGAAGCGCGCGTCATCGGCGAGGACATCGAGCAGCTGCAACGGCAGGGGCACACGCTGAACGAGGTCGCCATTTTAGTGCGCGCCAGCTTCCAGATGCGCGCGTTCGAGGATCGCTTCATCACGCTCGGCCTCGACTACCGGGTGATCGGTGGCCCGCGCTTCTACGAGCGCCAGGAGATCCGGGACGCGACCGCCTATTTCGAGGTGACGCTGAACCCGGCCAACGACCTCAAGTTCGAGCGCATCGTCAACACGCCGCGGCGGGGTCTGGGCGAGGCGACGCTGAAATCGCTGCATCAGCTTGCCCGCGCACGCGGCGTGCCGCTGACACAGGCGGCGCGGCTGATCGTGGAGACCGAGGAGCTGAAGCCCAAGGCGCGAAAGTCGCTTGCCGACCTTATCGGCGCCTTCGACCGCTGGCGGGCGCTGATCGACGGCATGAGCCATACGGAGCTCGCCGAACTGATCCTCGATGAATCCGGCTACACCGCCATGTGGCAGGCCGACCGGTCGCCCCAGGCGCAGTCGAAGCTGGAAAATCTGAAAGAGCTGATCCGCTTCATGGATGAGTTCGACACGCTGGCCGGGTTCATGGAGCATGTGTCGCTGGTCATGGATGCGGCGACCGAGGAAGGCACCGACCGCGTCAACCTCATGACCCTGCACTCGGCCAAGGGGCTCGAGTTCGACACCGTGTTCCTGCCCGGCTGGGACGAAGGGCTCCTGCCGCATCAGCGCAGCCTGGACGAGACAGGGCGCTCAGGCCTGGAGGAGGAGCGGCGGCTGGCGCATGTCGGCCTGACCCGGGCGCGGAAGCGGGCCAAGATCACCTTCGCCCAGAACCGCCGCAATCACGGCATGTGGCAGACGGCGCTGCCTTCCCGCTTCATCGACGAGCTGCCGGTCGACCATGTGGAAGTCGCCGAGGACAAGGGCATGCGCGGCTACGGGCCGAGCCGGTTCGACACGGCGGAGAATGTGTTCGCCTCGGGCTTCTACGACACGCCGGGCTGGCAGCGGGCCCAGCGCAACCGCCAGCAGGGCGCCACGCCGTCAGCGCCGCGCCGCGACCCGCTGACCATCGAGGGCACGCTGGTCGCCGCCAGCACCGCGGCAGGCGCCGGGCTCGACATCGGGACGCGCATCTTCCACCAGAAATTCGGCTATGGCCGCGTGGCGCAGGTCGACGGCAACAAGCTCACCGTCGATTTCGAGAAGGCCGGGCGCAAGATGGTGGTCGATAGTTTCGTCGAGCGGGTGTGAGTCCCCGATGTGGGTGTTCGGCTACGGCTCGCTGATGTGGGACGGTTGGGAAGACGCCTATGGCTGTCTCCACCGGACGCCCGCCGAGCTTGCGGGGCACAGCCGCATCTTCAACAAGAAGTCGATCAAGCGATGGGGAACAAGGGTCCACCCAGGCCCAACGCTCAATCTCTCACCGGGGGGCACCTGCCCGGGAATGGCGTTCGAGTTCGATGACGACGCGACGCCGGATATCGTTGCCTACCTCGACAAAAGAGAGGCCTGTACCGCGACCGAGCTGCCCGTACGTTTGGCGGATGAAACGGAAGTCCCTGCCCTCGTCTACATCTATGACGGACCGCGGCTCATCGACGGGGGGCTATCACTCGAGGAGCGCGCGGCCATGATCCTGGCGGCGCAAGGCACCGCCGGCTCGGGCTTCGATTACATCAAGGGCGTGTGCGCCCATCTCGCCGGGCTCGGCGTGGCCGACACCGCCGTGGACGAATTGTGGTACGCAGTGGCCGCGCTGAAAGAGAGACGCGATGACTGACCGCGATGAAGAGACCACCGCCCTCACCTACCGCGCCATTGTCGAGGCGGCGCCGGACGTCGCCGGGCGCATCGCGCGGATGCTCGACGAGGCCGACGCGCTGCCGGCGCTCTCGGTCAGCTATTTCGATCTCGGCAATGGTCAGTACGAGGTCTCCGCGCTTTACGGGGAAACGCCGGCGGAAGCTACGCTGACGGCGCTGATCGGCAAGGCGGCCCAGGGCGATGCCGTCACGCCGCTCCGCATCGAGCGAGTGGCCGACGCGGATTGGGTGACGCTGTCGCAAGGCAAACGCGGGCCGGTGCGCGCGGGGCGCTTCGTCATCCACGGCAGCCACGATCGCGACAATGTCGCGCGCAACCGGTTCACCATCGAGGTCGACGCGTCCAACGCGTTCGGCACCGCCCATCACGCCAGCACGCGCGGCTGCCTGCTCGTGCTCGACGAATTGGTCAAGCGCGGCCGCCCCGATCTGGTGCTCGATCTCGGCACCGGCACCGGCATCCTCGCCATCGCCGCCGCGCGTGGCTTCGACCGGCCGGTGGTGGCGACCGACAACGATCCGGTCGCCGTCGCGATCGCCGCGGAGAACGCCCGTAAAGCGGGCGTGGCCCAGCAGGTCCTGACGCTTCAGGCCGAAGGCCTCGCCCACAAGTCGCTGCGGCGGCTCAGGCCAGATCTGATTCTGGCCAATATCCTGGCGCGGCCCCTCTACGACCTCGCCCCCGCCATGGCCCGGACGTTGCCGCCCGGCGGCATCGCCGTCCTTTCAGGGCTCACGGCGGACCAGGCGAAGGGGCTCGAGGCGCGCTATTGCGGCCATGGCTTTGTCCTGGAAAAGCGAATCATTCTCGATGGATGGGCGACCCTGGTGCTAGGCCGTCGGAGCGCAAGGGTTTTGTGCGATTGATCGGGGCCGACGCTTCGGCTTACAAAGTCCGCCATGTATCAGAGTTTTGAAGAGGCCAGCGCCCCGGCGGCCAGCGGCGACCGGGTCAAGGCATTATTGCGGGATTTGAAAACGCGGCGGCTCAAGGGCTTCCTCGTTCCCCATAGCGATCAACACCAGAACGAGTTCCTGCCGCCGTCCGAGGAGCGGCTCGCGTGGCTCACCGGGTTCACCGGCTCGGCGGGCGTCGCCATCGTCACCGAGAAGGGGTCGGCGCTGTTCGTCGACGGGCGCTACATTCTGCAAGCCCGCAAGCAAGTCGACGCCGATGTGTTCGAGGTGTTGCAGGTGCCCGACGCGAAGCCGTCGAGCTGGCTGACCGAAACGCTGGCCCGCGGCCACGCGGTGGGCTACGACCCGGCGCTCCACACCATCAACGAGATCGAGCGGCTCACCAAGACGTTGACCGCGGCAGGCATCAAGCTGACCCCGGTGCCGGAGAATCCCATCGATGCGCAATGGGGCAAGGACCGGCCAAAGCCGTCCACGGCGCCGGTCTTTCCCCAGCCGCTCGAATTCGCCGGACGGAGCCCGCAAGAGAAGATCGCCGAGGTTCAGGCGAAACTCGTGGACAACGCGGACGCCGTGCTTCTCACCGCGCCCGATTCCATCTGCTGGCTGTTCAACATTCGCGGCGGCGACATCAAGCACACGCCTGTCGCGCTGGCCTTTGCCATCGTGCCGGCGAGCGGCCGCCCGACCCTCTACATCGACCCCGCCAAGATCGGCGACACAGTCCGCAATGCGCTGAAACCGTATGCCGATATCGCCAAGCCGGACGAGCTCGACGAGAAGCTGAAGGCCCTCGCCGCCGAGAAGGCGCGGGTGCGGCTCGATCCGGAGTCGGCGTCGATGCGGTTCGCCCGTGCGCTCGAGGCCGACGGCGTCAAGTTCGTGCCCGGCGACGACCCGTGCATCATGCCCAAGGCGATCAAGACCAAGGCGGAGATCAACGGCGCGCGCGCGGCGCATGTGCGCGACGGCGTGGCCATGGCGCGGTTCCTCGCCTGGCTCGACGAGGTGGCGGAGTCCGGTAAGGTGGACGAGGTGTCCGCGGCGACGAAGCTCGAGGCTTTCCGCCGCGAGACGGGCCAGCTCAAGGATATCAGCTTCGACACCATCTCGGCCTCCGGGCCCCATGGCGCCGTGGTCCATTACCGGCCGACCCACGCTGCGAAGCGCATTCTCGATAAAGGCTCGCTCTACCTCATCGATTCCGGCGGCCAGTATATCGACGGCACCACCGACATCACCCGCACCGTCGCCGTCGGCAAGCCCACGGCGGAGATGCGGCGCCACTACGGCATCGTACTCAAAGCCCATATCGCCATCGCCACGGCGCGGTTCCCCAAAGGCACGCGCGGCCAGGACCTCGACCCTTACGCGCGGCGCCCCCTCTGGGAGGCGGGGCTCGACTTCGATCACGGCACCGGCCACGGCGTCGGCAGCTATCTCTCGGTGCATGAGGGGCCGCAGCGCCTGTCGCGGCTCGGCACGCAGGCGCTCAAGCCCGGCATGATCCTGTCCAACGAGCCCGGCTATTACCGCGAGGGCAAATACGGCATCCGGCTGGAGAACCTCATCATGGTCACGCCGCTCGAGAAGATCGACGGCGGCGAGCGGGAGATGATGGGATTCGAGACGCTGACCCTGGTGCCGTTCGACCGCCGGCTGATCGACCCGAAGCAGCTCGATCGTTCCGAGCTCGCCTGGCTCAACGCCTATCATGCGCGGGTCCGGCGGGAGATCGAGCCCCTGCTCGTCAGCGACGACAGGCCCTGGCTGCGCCACGCCACGGCGCCGATCGGCTAGGTGCGCAGCTAGCATTCGGCCTTTTGTCTTTGCCCGGCTTGACCGGGCAATCCAGTAACCAGCGTCGTCCGCGATCAACCAAGGCCGGCGGGTACTGGATTCCCGCCTTCGCGGGAATGACAAGGATGGGAGGAGCTTTGATGGAAGTTTTCGTGTCTGCCATTGCGGCGACGCTGACCACGGTGGCCTTCGTGCCGCAGGCGATCCACATTATCCGCTTCAAGGACACGCGGGCCATCTCGCTGCAGATGTATCTGGTGTTCGCCACCGGCGTCGCGCTGTGGCTCGTGTTCGGGGTGATGATCTGGAACTGGCCGATCATCGTGGCCAATGTCGTCACCCTTGTCCTGGCGCTCGCCATCATCTCGATGAAGCTGCGCTACGGGTGAAGTCCGCTCCGTTGACACCCCAGGGCTTAAGGTCCAGAATAATAAAAGTTGGTGAGTCGCGCCCGGCTGGGAGGCCTGTGTCGGGCT
>Ga0307380_10002897_pt1 | contig 24093 bp, 25 predicted proteins | sample UN3MG_FD_202239 | JGI IMG/M metagenome (GOLD analysis project Ga0307380, IMG submission 202239) | Soil microbial communities from Risofladan, Vaasa, Finland - UN-3 | ecosystem: Environmental > Terrestrial > Soil > Coastal area > Acid sulfate soil | place: Finland: Risofladan, Vaasa | collected... | reverse complement strand
AATATAACGGATATGGTTATAAATAGCAATAAAAAAAAATTTTTTTTAAAAACAAGATTGGGCCAAGGTGAGCGCCGTCACCCGGGCGCCGCCTTTTTTCAACACGAAGGCGCATTTTTTTATGGTGGTGCCGGTGGTGGTCACGTCGTCGATGAGCAGGATGTGCAGGCCGGATGGTTTTTTACCGGCAGCCAGACTGAAGGCACCGTCCAGGTTGGTTTTTCTTTGCGCCTGCGACAAGCCGACCTGGGGCGGGGTGCATTTTTTCTTCAGCAGCAACCGGGGCATGAATTCAATCCCCAAGCGGCTGGCCAGGATCCGACCCATGGAGCTGACCGGCTGGAAGCCGTGTTTCCTTCGGAGGTCGGCCGGAACCGGGACCACGGCGTCGAAGGCCGGGAAATGATTTCTCATGATGATGTCCAGATAAAGACCGGACAGAAAATTTTTCAGCGGCTCCACTTCCCCGTATTTGTAAAGGATGATGATCTCGCGCAGGGTTCCTTCATAGGCGGCATAGGATAGGTGGCGGAAGTAGGGGGGAGGCCGCAGCAGGCAGACGCCGCAGCTTTCAATTCCTTGAGTAACGAATTTGCCGCAAATCCGGCACTGGTTCTCCGCGGTCGGCACAATTTTCTCCCGGCAGTTCCGGCAAATCACCATTTCTTCGCTCAGGACCAGGTCCAATCCGCAGTTGCGGCAGCGGGGCAGAAACAAGCCGACGCGGACCATTTGCAAAAAACCCGAGCCGCCCCGGATGATTTTCTCTTTTATCGTCAAGTTGCGGTCAAGGTCGCGCAGTCGCAAAAACAGGCGGATGGTGTTTCATGTTCCCTCATTGGGGGGCAATCCCCCGGCCAAAAATCATTGTAAAGTGAAGGCAATGATTATGCAATAGTTACCCATGCAGCGCTGGAGGCCCTGGCTTTTTTGTGGTAAAATTCGCTTGCCCGCCAAACCGGGAGGAGACGTGAATGAAAAAAAGTGCTTATGAGCAGGCCGGGGTCAGCATCGATCGCGGCAATGAAGCGGTCGATCGGATCAAATCCATGGTCAAGCGCCTGGGTGTGCAGGAGATCGGCAAGTTCGGCGGTTTTTTCCCTTTGAAAGGTGGCATCAAGAATCCGATCCTGGTCTCTTCGGCTGACGGCGTGGGCACCAAATTGAAGATCGCTTTCCTGACCGGGATACACAACACGATCGGCTGCGACCTGGTCAACCACTGCGTCAACGACATTCTGGTTTCCGGGGCCCGGCCCCTGTTTTTCCTGGATTACCTGGCGTCGGGGCGGGTCGAGCCCGGAATCGTCAGCGAGGTCATCTCCGGCGTGCTGGATGGCTGCCTGGAAAACGAAATGGTCCTGCTCGGTGGTGAAACGGCGGAAATGCCGGGGTTTTACCAGGAGGGCGAATACGATATCGCCGGCTTCATCGTCGGTATTGTCGGCCGGGAAAGCGTGGTGGACGGCAAGACCATCTGCAAAGGCGATCTGCTCGTCGGCCTGCCCTCGACCGGGCTGCACACAAATGGCTACTCGCTGGCCCGCCATATCGTTTTTGAAAAACTTCATATGAAAACCAGCAGCACGGTAAGTGAGCTGGCCGCGCCCATAGGCGAGGAATTGCTGCGCGTGCACCGCTCCTACCTGAAGCCGGTCCAAGCCCTGCTTGAAAAAAAGCTGCTCAAGGGCATGGCCCATATCACCGGTGGCGGGCTGCCAGAAAACATCCCGCGCATTTTGCCCGAATCGACTGCGGTAGTGATCGAAAAAACATGGCCCGTGCCGCCGCTTTTTTCTTTCCTGGTCCAGGCCGGCAATATTTCGCAAGCCGAACGCTACCGGGTGTTCAACATGGGTATCGGCATGGTGCTGGTCATCGAACCCAGAAACCTTTCCGCGCTTGAGGCTTCCCTTAAAAAAATCAATGAGGAATTTTTTCTGATCGGTCAGGTAACCGAAAACAAGGGCGGCGAAAGGGTACGCATCAAATGAAATCCCCCCTGGCGGCGCTATGTCGAATCAAGCGCCGGCCGCTGCTTTTTCTGCTTGTGATCCTCTCGACTGCGGTTCTGCCGGCCGGCAGTGTTTATGTCGCGAAATACGAAAGCCAGGCCGATGCCAAGGTCTTTGTGGTCAAGTACGAAAGCCAAGCCGATCTGTGTGTGCGCCTGGTCCGCTACGAAAGCCAGGCCAATGATGCCGACGAATTCTGGCACTACGTCAAATACGAGAGCCAGGCTGTGGTCAAAATAGTTTTCGTGGAACATGAAAGCCAGGCTGATATCAGGATCTTTTTTGTCCACTACGACAGCCAGGCCGGCTGGCGGCGCGAGAATCCTTTTCAGGGAAGGCTGCACTAAGGAGATGAAGTGAAAAAAGTTTGCCTGGCTTTGGCACTGGGTTTTCAGGTCCTGGTTTTTTCGCCGCCCCTGCCTGGCCGTGACACGCTAACCCTGGCCTCGACCACCTCGACCCTTGATTCGGGCCTTTTTGACGCCCTGATGCCGCCGTTTGAAAAAAAATTCGACTGCGCGGTCAAGATCATTGCCGTGGGCACCGGCCAGGCCATGCGCCTGGCCCGCGACGGCAATGCCGATGTGTTGCTGGTCCATGACCGCGAAGCCGAGGAGAAATTCGTGGCCGAGGGATTCGGGGCCGAAAGACTGGACGTGATGCACAACGATTTCGTTCTGGTCGGACCGGCGAGCGATCCGGCGAGAAGCCGCGGTCTTCCGGTTGCGTTGGCAATGGCCAAGATTGCCGCCGCATGCGTCGCTTTTGTTTCCCGCGGCGACGATTCCGGCACCCACAAGAAGGAATTGAAATTGTGGGGGCAAGCCGGGCTCAATCCGGCCGGCCGCTGGTACATGGAGAGCGGCAGCGGCATGGAGGCAACGCTGCGCATTGCCAACGAAAAAAACGCTTATTGCCTGGTCGACCGCGCCACCTGGCTGGCCCACCGCAAGGAGATCGACGTTCTGGCTGTCCTGGTCGAGGGCGACGCGCAGCTTTTCAATCCCTATTCGGTGATCGTGGTCTCAACGGCGAAATTTCCTTGGCTGAACGTGAAACTTGCCACCCGTTTCGCCGAATTCATCCGTTCGCCGCAAGGTCAGGCCATCATCCGGGATTTTGGCAAGGACAAGTTCGGCAGCGCGCTCTTTTTCCCCGATGTCCTGTACGCGAAGTGAACTCAGCATGGTTGGCGAAAAAGTCGATCTGCATCCAGCCCTGCAACCTGCAAAAAAACTGTCATGAATTACATCCTGGACGGGCTTAAGCAAGGGGCGGCACTGCTGCTGCCGCCCAGCAGCGAGATTTTGCAGATCGTAGTCCTGTCGCTGGCCGTTTCGGGCGCAGCCACGCTGTTGGCCTCCCTGGTGGCGGTCCCGGCCTCCCTGTTCCTGGCTCTGAAGGAGTTCCGCGGCAAGCGCCTCCTGGTCGGGTTGGTCAACACGGCCATGTCGGTGCCGGCCGTGCTCATCGGCCTGCTGGTTTACGGCCTGGTCAACCGCCGCGGCCCCCTGGGAACCCTGGGACTGCTGTTCACCCCCGGGGCCATGATCCTGGCCCAGGCGCTGCTGGCTTTTCCGCTCATTACCGCCCTGGCCCTGGCGGCGCTGAAAGGCATTGCCCGGGACGCCCGCGATCTGGCCCTGTCGCTTGGCGCCAACCGCCGTCAATTGGCGGCGGCCGTCATCCGCCAGGGGCGCTTCGCTTTCCTGACCGCGATCATCGCCGGTTTTTCGCGGGTCATTGGTGAGACCGGCATGACGCTGATGGTCGGGGGCAATATCAAGGGGCAGACACGGGTTCTGACCACCGCGATCTCGCTGGAAACCATGAAAGGCAATTTTGAGCTCGGCATCGCCCTGGGCATCGTCCTGCTGCTGGCGGCTTTGGCGGTCAATATCGCCCTGCAGGGGCTGCAGGGAAAATAATGCAAATCCGTGTTGAAAATTTATGGCAAACGGCCGGGAAAAAGACAATCCTGCGGGGCATTGACCTGGAATTCGCGCCCGGCGCGGTAAACGTGATCCTCGGTCCCAACGGGGCCGGCAAATCGACGCTGCTGCGGCTGCTGGGCCTGCTGGACAAACCCGGGCAGGGAGAAATCTATTACGACGGCCAGAAACGGAGCGCCATGTCCCGCTGCCAATGTACGTCTCTGCGCCGGCGCTGCGGTTTTGTCTTCCAGTCGCCGCTGTTGCTGGCCGGGACCGTGGCCGCCAATCTCAAGTTTGGACCGCGCGTGCGGGATGTTAGAATCGGTAACCCTGAAATCAGGCAGGTGCTTGAGAAAACCGGTCTAAGCGGCCGGGAGGGCCAGGAGGCGAGACTGCTTTCCGGCGGTGAAAAGCAGCGCCTGCAAATGGCCCGGGTGATGCTGCTGGATCCCGACCTGTATCTTCTGGATGAACCCACGGCCAATCTTGATCCGCTGAGCGTGAAGAACATAGAGACGGCGATCGCCCGGCTGGCCCGCGAGGGCAAGACCGTGATTCTGGCCACTCACAACCTTGTCCAGGCCAGGCTTCTGGCGGCAATGATCGTATTTTTAAAAGGGGGATCGCTGGTGCAGGCCGGGGCGGCGGCCGAGGTGCTCAGCCGGCCGCTCTCCCTGGATATCGCCGAATTCTCGGCCGCAGAAAATATTATCCCCGGGACCCTGGTTCGGCGCGAGGGGCGGACGCTGCTGGATTGCGGCCACTTGGATATCGAGGTTGTCAGCGAGCGAAGCGCTGGACGGGCCGCGGCCGTGATCCGTCCCGAGGATATCCTGGTTTCCGAAAAACCGATCTCTTCGTCGGCCCGCAATTCTTTCCGCGGCCCCGTACGATCCGTGGCCGACCTGGGGGCGGTCATGGCGCTCAGCGTCGACTGCCGCGGAATTTTATTTACAGTGTTCGTCACCCGCATCTCCTGCACGCAAATGAACCTGGCGCCGGGGATAGAGGTGTGCCTGACCTTCAAGGCCACGTCCGTGCACCTGCTGCCCCTGGATTGAATTTGCATCCGTTGCCGAACCAGCCGGACGACGTTTGCTCCGATCGCTTTCCTTGCCAGTTCCTGCGCTAATGCGTATACTTGTAATGAATCCCTGAAAAGGAGGAAGCCTCATGGATAAGGTTGTTTTGCAGGCCATCGATCTGGACGGTTACCTGACAGGCTCCGACCAGGAAGCCATTGCCCAGGTAGGGGATCTTTACGACCGGGCGCTGGACGACTTTATCAACCTGGACGGTGACAAAGCCCTGGAGCGCAAGAGCGCCCAGGAACGACTGTTGTCCATGTTCAATGAACTGGGCGAAATCATGCAGGGCGTGGTCGGCGCTGAACGGCGCATCCATGTCTATTCCCTGGAAACTCCGGAATTCATCCACGGCGAAGCGTCACGCCTGGTGGCCAAGCTGCGCGATGTGCGCACCGGCAACCCGGAATTCATCTATTATATCCAGCGCGCCTATGAGATACTCTTCAACCTGGCTTTTGCCGGCCCGCACAGCGGCCAGCGCCATCCGATTTTTGTGCGCACACCGGTGACCGTCCCGGTGGTGAACTATGCCGTGCACAAGATTCCCGACATCGATTCCCTGACGGAAAACAGCGTCATGTGCGTCATGCTGCGGGCGGCGCTGCTGCCATCGATGATCGTGGCCAAGGAAATACAGGAATATTCATTGCGGCACATCGTTCCGCCTTTCGCCCTTTTTAAAATAAGCCGCGATGACAGCCGCAGCGAGAATGACATGGCTTATGTGCTGGACCTGAAAAAGTCCTATTTCAATACCAAGGGGCTGCAAGGCCGCGATCTTTTCTTTGCCGATCCGATGAACGCCACCGGCGGCAGCCTGGTGACGGTGATCCAATATCTGCGCGGCCAGGGGATCAAGCCGCGCTCCATCCGTTTCTTCAACGTGGTTTCCACCCTGAAAGGGGCGCTGCGCATCGTCCGGGCCGTGCCGGAAGCCGAAGTGTACACCTTGTGGATGGATCCGGCCCTGAACGAGAAAGCCTATATCATGCCCGGTCTGGGAGATGCCGGTGACCGCATCAACGGCCCCGACCGGCCGGAAAGCCCCCGCGACATCATCCAGCTGATCGCCGATTACGGCACGCATGTGACCTCGCTCTACCGCGACCAGATCCGCCAGATCGAAAAGGTCGTCCTCAACCGCTGAGCTGGTGTCAGAATATTTTGCGGTAGACGTGGCAGTAGGGCTGGCTGCCGTTTTTCTGGTAATAATTCTGGTGATAATTTTCGGCGGGCCAGAAAGGTCCGGCCCTGGTGATGCGCGTGGCCACCTTGAAGCCCTTGCTTTTCAGAATCTCCGTCAGTTTTTCGGCGGTTTGCCGCTGGCCCTCGTCCTGATAAAAAATTTCCGATCGATATTGCGTTCCGATGTCGGGACCCTGGCGATCGACCTGGGTAAAGTCGTGGGTCTCGAAAAAGAGCTTGGCCAGTTCCTCGTAGGATATGACGGCCGGGTCATACACCACTTGTACAGCCTCGGCGTGACCGCTGGCGCCGCTGGAAACCTCTTCGTAGGTGGGGCGGGACGTGCGGCCGCCGCTGAAACCCACGGCCGTGGTCAGCACCCCTTTGGCCTGCTGCAGGGTGTACTGGGTTCCCCAGAAATACCCCGATGCGAAAATGGCCGTCTCGGTTTTTTTTTCGTCGGCCGGGACGAAGTTCATGGAAATGGAATTGACGCAGTGGCGGGTATTTTGGGCGGTGAAGCCTTCGCCGACAAATACGTGGCCCAGGTGGGCGCCGCAGCTGGCGCATGAGATTTCGGTGCGCTGGCCGTCAGGGTCGACTTGGCGCTTGACCGCTCCGGGAAGTTCATCATCGAAGCTCGGCCAGCCGCAGCCGGAATCGAACTTGGCCGAGGAAAGATAGAGGGCTGAGCCGCAGCGCTTGCACACGTAGGTCCCTTTTTCATTGAAAGCGTGGTATTTGCCGGAAAAGGGAAGCTCGGTTCCTTTATGCAAGATGATCTGTTCCTCTTCGGGAGTCAGTCTTTTATCGGTCATGTCCACTCCTGGTCTGCCCAGAAGCATATAAAGTGCCGCTGCGACCATAAATGAGATAAAAATGGTTATGTTTTTCATCACCACATTTATAACGTGGTTTCAGGCTTCTGTCAACCGGATTTTTGATTTTTTTGCAGCGCTTTACCCTGAAGTAGCTGCTGGCAGGACGGTTTTGCCGCCTGGGGGGGTAAAAGCGCTTTAATTTATTCTTTTTTGGCGGTCAGCACGTAGAGGGCGAAAAGGATCAAAACACCGATATAGAGGAAGGGAACGGCCCATGGCCACAGCGGATGCGCCGTGAACACTTTTTTCAAAAAATAAAATTTTGCGGCGGCCACAACCGTGATCGCCAGCCAGATGAAAAAAATCTTTTTAAAAGCCATTATATCCTCCCGTTTTTCCTATTGTAAAGGCATGGGCAAGCAAAAGTCAATAACCCGATCGCCTTACTGCCAGGGATCCGTTAGCCGTCTTTCCAGGCGGCCTGTTAGCGCTGCTGCAGTTTGGACAGATCAAGCTTGGCTGCGAATTCCTTAAGCAGCGCCAAACCTTTCTCCGCTTTTGTTTTGAGCTCAATCAGGTAGCGGTCCTTGTAGATGATTCCCAGGGTCGCTTCCTTGTCTTTTTTGTTGAATCGTTCCGCCATCGGGATGCCGTTGTAGGTGGACACTCTCTGGACCACATCCTGATCGTCGATGCGCATGTTCAAGGCGAATATCATCTTGAGCGGCGCCAGCAGGGCCGAGGCCGTTCCGGCGTCGGTGACCTGGACGCTCACGGTACTGCCGTCAGTTGCGGCATATTCAGTCTGCAGGGAAGCCGTTTCCAGATCCCCGAAAGCGCCCTGGCTGTAACGCGGCGGCTGGGGCTGCCAGCCGCTGACAACCGGAAGCATCGATCCCAGAACGCTCTCCGAGGCGAGTACGATCTTTTCCCCCTGGATCTTTTCTGATTCGGCCTTGATGCCGCCAATCCCCTTCTGCATTTGTTGGGCGAGCTCCTCCATGCTTTTGGCGGCCCTTTCCTCGCGGTCCAACAGGCCGCTGAGCGAAGTTTCTTTTTTCCCGGGCGCCAGCAGAATGAACAGCAATACGATGATCGCCACGACCAGCACGATGCCGCCGATAACAATGGCCATCATTTTTTTATAGGCACTAACCTGCAATCCGTCCTTTTGCCTCTCCAAGCCGCCGATCAAGGCCTGCACCCCCTCCATTTCTGTCCTGGCGGTCAGCACTGCGGCCACTTCCTTGGTTATATTCGGGTCTACTTGCTGGCCGCCGGTTATTTTCTCTCCAAGAATTTTGAAATCAAGCTTCTGCTTTTTTTCAGCCTCCTTGGTCTTTTCACTGTTCCTGGAAAGATCATTGTTCAAGGTAGCGATTTTTTTGTCCATTTCGGCCAGCATCTTTTTTTGTTCGGCTCGGATGCTTTCTATCTGCTTCTGCAACTTGCCCGATTCCTCCTGCAGGGGGGCCATCTGCAATTGCAGGGGTTTGCCGGACTCCTCATTTTCTTTGCAGCGGGTTTTCAGCTCGTCCTCTTCTTTGGCCAGGTCGGCCAGTTGCCTGGCTATTTCAGTTTTTTCCGTTTCGGCCATGGCCGCGTCCGCTGTTTTGCCGTTCAGTCTTGTACGCTCTGCGGCGATCGCCGCCAGTCTGCTGGTTGCCTGCCCCATTTCCTTCTGCAGGGTTTGCCAGGCGTTTTTATGTTCGTTCAGTTGCCGGTCGATATCCCGCTTTTTTTCTTCGATTTCTTTTTGGCTGGCGCTGAAGCGGTCGTTCTCCTGTTTTTTTGCTGTTTCGCTTTCTTGCTTTTGTTCTTGGAGTTTTTCCGCTTGAGCGCGGAAATCATCGAGATTTTTTTGCGCGGCGTTGAGCGCGGCCTGTACATCGGTGAATGCGGATATGTCCGTCTTCGCTTCCCAGGCTTTTTGCCCGAGGGCGGTCAGCTGGTCGGCATGGACCTTTTCCTTTTCCTTGAATTCGCTGCTTACTTTGCTCAGTGATTTTTTGCGCTTCCTTTCCTTCATTCCTTCCTGAAATATTGATTTCAAGCCCATCATTTCACCTCCGAAAAAAGAATGTCATTTAATGAATTGTATTGTAAATCCCAGTGAATTTCAATTTTTTGTTGGAAAACAGTTCAAATGCCGAAGACTACTCCATGTCAGACAAAGTTTTTTTCCGCGCCTGTTTGACGGCGCCGCGCTTTTTCTTTTCATCGAGACGGCGGGCTTTGGCCGCAAGACCGGGACGGGTGGGGCGGCGCGGCTTGGGCCTGGAGGCCGCCTGGCGGATCAATTGCAGCAGGCGGGCGATGGCGTCGCGGCGATTGGCTTCCTGGGTGCGGAAGCGCCGGGCGTCGATGACCAGGATCCCCTCATGGCTGACGCGCTTGCCGGCCAGCGTACGCAAGCGCTGCTTGACCGCTTCCGGCAGGGACGGGGAGCGGACGATGTCGAAATACAGTTTGGCTGCCGTGGCTACCTTGTTGACGTTCTGCCCGCCGGGGCCGGAAGCGCGGACGAATTCCAGGGAGATTTCATTTTCCTGCAACCAGATTTGCGCGTTCACCGGGATGATCATGTTTTTTCAGCTTGGCGGCGGAGCGATTTTTTCGCAGACGAATTATTTTTTGGGAAAACCGACTGACTGGGCCATCGTGATGATCTGCCCGCTTGTGAGTTTCATGGCTGTGGCCAGGGCGGCAGCATCGACCGAGGCCCGCACCCCGGTGGCCAGCCCGGCTGACGCGCAGAAAAGGTATACATTCTGGCTGATGAAAGCACTGTCGGTCCAGGCATAAATTTCCCGCTTTTCTGCGGGCGCTTTGCCCATGCGTGCCGGGTCGGCCACGAAAACCAGGGTCAGCGGTACGGTTTTGACGAATTCCTGCCTGCCGGCCTGGGCGCGGAAGTCTCCGGCCATGACCGGCTTCAGGACATGGGCGGTCGCATCGTACAGGTAGATTCCCATTTCCATCACGATGTACAGATCGATCTCCTGCCAATTCATGGCCGAAGGCGCCGTGCGCTTTTTGCTTTCCGGGCGGTTGATGCCCCAGGCGGCCCAGAGCAGGTTGGACAGTGTTTGCGCGGGCAATGGATCGGGGGCGAAATCACGGCTGGTGGCCCGCCGGGCCAGCGCCTGCATCAACGGCACACCGCCGTCGGTTTGCGGTTTGGGCAGTCGAATTTCGGCCAGTTCCTGGGCGGCAAGTCCCGCCGTCAGGATCAGTACGAGCGTAACGATAAAAATTGTCGCCTTTGCTTTTTGCATGTTCATATTCACCTCTCAAGAAATATTTTAATATGTCGGGGCGAAAAAATCCAGCTGCCGCCGGACAGGGTGCTAATCGGCAACAGCCAGGGAATCCCAGAATTTCTGGAATTCCTTTTCCGCCCGTTTCATTTCCTGCCGGGCCTGTTCGGCTTTCGGCGCCGGGGTTTTTCCTGCCTTTGTTTCCATTACGGCCAATTGGTACAGGTTTTTTTTCAGCAGGCAGTTCTGGTAGCGCAGGGTGCCTTCAACAGCGGATGGCAGATTGGAAAAGGCGAGCATCTGTGTTTCCCAATCGGTGTGGCCGATGCGTTCCAACGTCCGGGCCGCTATCTTGCCCTTGGCGGCGGCGGTCAGGCCGCGGAAGCTTTCCAGGTAGCCTTTGATGGCTTCCATATTGGCCAAGGCGTTCTCCAGAGAAAATCGCTGATTCAAAGTTTGTTCCACCGTTTCATCGGGGTGGATGGGCTTGAGGACCAGATTGGCCTGTACGGCGGCGGCAAAAAAAAACATCATGATCATGGCCAAGCGTGTTTTGCCATTCATTTTGCATCTCCCTTTTGAGGCTGGCGCCGGTAGTCGCCGAAGCTGGTGGAGCTGCGGAATCGTTTTTTGATGAACAGGAATCCTCCCTGGCCGGAGATGGTGATCTTTTTCAGGACCCAATTGTCCGGCGGCGAGATTTCGTACAAATAGATGGTCCACAGGCTGCGGACCCTATTGGGAAGCGGCTCCAGGGAAAATTCGAGTTTAAGCGGCAAGCCGCTGTTCTCATCCAGCCAGGCCATGCCGCTCCAGGTTAATTTTTCAGGTTCGCCCTTGCGGACGATCTCTGTCTGGTAGATGAAATCAAAGCGGCGGCAGAAGTGTCCGAAAAGCATCTGCTTTTCATCGCTGGCATGGAAGGTGACATTTTTCTGCCGTTCGGGGTTGAAGGGGCTGTCGGAAAGGGAAACGGTAAGCGAGTCCCTTTTTGGGTGTGCTTTGTCTTTGTTGAGGTCGCGGATTTCGACTTTTTTCCTCATCTCGTCGCTGATGTCTTTGCTGTTTTTTAAAGCGCGCGTCAATTTCGTAACCAGTTGGCCATTGGCGTCCATGGCAATGGTGAAAAACAATTGCGTGACCGTAGCGGGTTGGTTGTGGCGGTCAAGAATTTCGGAAAGGATGGTGATTTTTTCCGGATACAAGTCACTGTTTTTCCGGAAAATGTCCAGGGCCTTTTGCCAGAGTCGCGCAGATGGCGCCGCTGCCGCTGTTGTCTCAGTCGCATTCCCCCTTCCGGGCTTGAGGGTGAAGAAAAAAAGGAGCAGCATCAACACCGCCGACCTTTTTTTCAAATTACCCCCGGGGAGCCTGCCATTCTTTTCAATCGAGAAGCCGTTTTTCACCATCGAGGCGCCGCTGCTCTTCAATGTCCTGGGTCACCTCCAGGCAGCCTAGATAGTGGCCGTCTTCGCCGCGCAGGGCGAAAAATTCGACCAGGATCATGTGCCGCTCGTCTCCTACCTTGGCCTGGATCCAGAAACGGGCTTTCTGGCGCGTCCCGGCTTTCATTTCGGCCACGATCTGCTCCACCTTGGCCAGGCTGTGCGCCGGGTGGCACTTGCGGAAATTCAGTCCCATGCTGGTCATCGGGCGGTGGAACAGGCGGTTCTCGTGCCGGTTCCAGGCCACCACTTCATCGTTGGCGTCGATTACGGTGATCTCGGCCGGAATGGTCTCCATCACTGCCCTGACAAGCTTTTCATCCATGCGGTCGAACATGAACATGATTTCCTCCTGCTTTGTCCGCTCCGGCGGAAAAAGAATATGAAATATTATATTATAAAAATAAAAAAAAAACCTCTTGGCATGCGGGCAACTGTGATTTATGTAAAAAACAGCCTTTTTGGGTATAATGATACCAGCAAACTCCATAGAGAGGTGGAAGATGAAAGACATGGGCGAGATGCTGCTGCGGCGCGAGGGTTTTTCAGAGATCGTCATCGGCAACACGGCCCTGGTCCGGGCCATGGTCGAATCCGGCGTGGGGGTGGTCACTTCCTATCCCGGTTCGCCTACTCCGGAGATCGCGGCCGCCATCGCCAGCATGCCGGCGGCGCAGCGGCCGTTCTATTTCGAATTTTCGGTCAATGAAAAAGTGGCCACCGAGGTTGCGTTCGGTTCGGCGCTCAACGGGCACCTGGCCGTGGTCTTTTTTAAAAGCGTGGGCTTGAATGTTGCCGCTGACACTTTCGTCCAGCTGCCGCTGATGGAGATCACGGGGGGAATGGTGGTGGTCCTCGGAGACGATCCGGGCGCCCATTCCTCTCAGAACGAACAGGACAACCGTCATTTCGCACACCTGGCCTACCTGCCGGTTTTCGAACCGGCCACGGCCGCCGAAACCTATGCCATGTTCAAGGAAGCCGCGGCGCTGGCCCGCGCCAAAAAAACGGCGGTCATCATGCGCCTGACCACCCACGTCTGTCACGCCAAGGAGAAAGTGGCCTTCGCCCCGTATGCCGCTGCCGCTAGGGATAACACACCCCTTTTCGATGTCAAAAACGGACCTTACGTGCCGATCGCGGCCGCGGTCTTTCCCATGAAACGGCGGGCGCTGCAAAAGCTTGAGCAGTTCAGGGAGTACGCCGACGATTCCCCCTTCAATATGGTTTTCAGCCACAACAATAAAAAACGCGGCGTGGTCACCTGCGGCACGGCATATCTGGCTCTGGCCGACGCCCTGGCCTTCGCCGGCGACCGGCCGGACGTTCTGAAGCTCGGCCTCAGCCATCCCCTGCCCAGACGACTGCTGTCCGATTTTTTGCAAAAACACGAGGAAATCCTGGTCCTGGAAGAACTGGATAATATCCTGGAAAATGAGATCCGCGCCCTGGCCCAGTCCCGGGGGCTCGCCAGCGCGATCACGGGCAAGCAGGACCTGGAGGATTGGATCGGCGAGTATACGCCGGAACGGGTGGCCGCCAAGCTGGACAAGGTCTGGCCCGACCTGCTGGCGCCGCGTCCGGAACCGACCCGCGCCCGCCCGGCCGTGCCGCCGCGGCCGCCGCAGCTGTGCCCGGGCTGCGGCCACCGCTCGGCCTTCCATGCCGTGAAAAACGCCCTGGCTGTCGGCGACATCACCGTGGCCGACATCGGCTGCCACTCGCTCGGTTTCCTGCCGCCCTATGAAATGGGCCAGGTGCTTCTCTGCATGGGCGCCTCCACAGCGGCCGCTTCCGGCCTGGCGCTGGCAAACCGGGAAAGGAAAGTCGTCGCCTTCCTGGGTGATTCGACCTTCTTTCATGCCGGCATCCCGGGCATCATCAATGCCGTCTTCAACCGTCACAACCTGACGCTGATCATCATGGAAAACGGCACCACGGCCATGACCGGGCACCAGGAGCATCCGGCCACCGGCAAGAATTTCAACGGCCCGACCACGGCCATTCCCCTGCGCCGCGTGCTGGAAAGCCTGGGCATCGCCAATATCCGCGAGCTGGACGCCTACAGCCAGAAAAAACTGACAGCCATGGTCAAGGAAGCCCTGGCCGAGGAGGGTTTCAAGGTCATCATCGCCAGGCATCCCTGCATGCTCAAGCATACCCGCGAACAAAAGCGCCAGGGGACCTGGAAGGGGATCCCGGTCCGGGTCAACCAGGAGAAGTGCCGCAGGATCCATGAGTGTGTCAGTGTCTTTGCCTGCCCTTCCTACCAGATCGATGAAGGGGGCAGGGTCCACGTCCAGGAAGACCTCTGTATCGGCGACGGTTCATGCCTGCAGACCTGTCCGGCCGCAGCCATTGAAACCGGGAACCCGGGAGGGGAAAAATGAAGCAGGAGAAATTCGATATTTTCGTGATCGGAGTGGGCGGCCAGGGGATCGGGCTGTTGAGCGAAACGCTAATCCGGGCAGCCGACTATGCCGGCAAGCGGGTGCGGGGCGTGGACACCCACGGCCTGGCCCAGCGCGGCGGCATGGTCGCCTCGCACGTGCGCATCGGCGCCAATGCCCATTCGCCGCTGGTCATGGCCGGCCAGGCCGAGATGGTCGTGGCTCTGGAGCGGCACGAAGCGCTGCGCGGCATGAACCTCTTTCTGAAGGACGGCGGCACCTTGGTCTATTACGATGCCGTCTGGCAGCCGCTCAACGTCAGGTTGAAAAAAGAAGCGGCGGTTACCGCCGCCTCCATCAGCGCCGAATGCCGGGCGCGCGATATCAGGGAAGTCCGGGTTTTTCAAACCGGCCTGGCGGACCCGCGCATGCAGAATGTGGCTGTGCTGGCTGAGATTTGCCGCTTGAACCTGATCCCCGGCCTGGAAGCCGGGCATGTTGAAGCGGCGTTGAACGACCTGCTGGCCGGACCGGTCCTGGAAAAGAACCTGGCCCTTTTCCGCAAGATCGTCCAGGCCTGATACCGGGGAAGGCGCAGATTCACCCGTTCTGGCGGCAGATTTTGGCGATGCGCTTGGCCATGGCCATGATGGTCAGGATGGGAGGATTGCCCAGCGACGTGGGGAACAGGCTGGCATCGGCCACAAAAAGGTTTTCCGGCAGCCGGGGATCGTGAAAGGTCCGGGCCTGCGCGGCGGTCAGGGGCAGCATCCCCCCGGGATGCCCGGCGTTGACGGTCCCGAAAAACAGCCGGTTTTTGTCGACTCCGGCCCGATGGAAGATTTCGGCGCAAGTAATGGCGGCCTCTTCCAGGTTTTTCCGGTCGTTGGCGGTCAGGATCTTTTCGACGCGGCCCCCAACGAAACTGCCCTGGTTATCGTCAGCCAACTTGATCATCAGGCTGTAGATATCGCCGGCTTTGCGGCGCCACTCCCGATTGAAGAAGAAACTCAAATAGTCGAAGTATGGTGAGATGATGTAGCCTTTTTTCTGGACCGCGAAGGGCATGGGCATCTCGCGGTTCTGGAAGCTGCCATTCATCTCCGTGGCCACGCAAAGGACCGGATCGACAAAGAGCTTCGCTTCACAGGCGATGCCGGAATTCTCCAGGATGGGCGGCGTGCCCAGGCCGCCGGCGGCCAGAATGACCAGGTCGGCCGGGAACCACTTTTTTCTCAATCCATGCCTGGCTATTACTCCCTGAACCCGGCCTTGTCCGTGAACGATCTTTTCGACCCGATGGTTGGTCAGGAGCATGGCGCCTTTTTGCTGCGCCTGATCCAGAAGCCTGCGGCTGTCCCATTTGATTCCGTGCGGGCAGCCCAGGACGCAGCGGCCGCAGTTGCGGCAGTGGGCATGGTCGCCCATTTTGGGCATGACTTGGGGGTCCAGTTTCATTTCCCGGCAGATGTTGAATACGCTCCGGGTGAACGGGCGCCATTTTTTCTGATGACCGGCAAAAACGGGGATCTCTGCGAAAAGTTCAGCGAACTCCTCATCCAGATCGATCCCCAGAGCGTGCAGGCCGCCATCCAGGCGCAGGGCGTTTCCGGTGCTGATGGCCGTGGTCCCGCCTGTGGCTTGACCGCTGACCAGGATCATGCCCCCCGCGGACTTGCGGACCTTCATGGCGGGGAAGATCCATCCGATCTCGCGCTCGTCGAAAAGCAGCCCGGTTTTTCTGAACTGTTCGAACAGGAACAGGCTGGCGGTCAGGGGCCGGAAGGCACGGCCCGCTTCGAGGATGGTGACCTTGAATTTGTCCTGGAGATCCCTGGCGCACATGGCGCCGCCGGCGCCGCTGCCGATCACGACGGCGTTATCCATTTTCCCCGGCCGGCCATTCGATGCGTGCACGGCAGGCGTTGGCTCCCTCGGTCAAACGCTGGGAAAAAACAAGCCGGCCCCCGCAGATGCCGGCGACGATGCCTTCGTCCAAAGCCGAGATGAAGCGGCAAATTTCAGGTGAATAGAAGGACTCGAAAAAACAGCGCCGGACCGCTACCGCGCCCCGGGGATCAACCGCCAACTCGATGGCCAGCATGCGGTACAGGTGGTGCAGCGTGGCCGCGACATCGGCCCGGCTGCGGATGGGCAGCCTGGCGCGGAGATCCTGTCCCAGGTGCCGGGCGTTTTCGTAAAGACTCTTTCGCACCGTGAGCGCCGTTCCTTTTTCGATCGCCTTTTCGGCCTGGCTGCGGGAGAACTGCGCGAAGCGGCTCAGCCTTTCGTGATGGGATGAGCCGCGCCATGGATCGCATTCCTGGCCGAAAGCCGCGGCCGTAAGCCGGAGCAAATCGTCCAGGGCTTTTCTCCTGCCGGCGAGTGAGAGGCAGTTCAGCAAAAGCCTAAGGGTCAAGTTTGCCATGATTCAACGTGTTTTTTTTGCAGGAAATACAGCCACATGACCAGCGCCCCGATCGATCCGTCCGTGATGGCGTTGGCCAGGCAGACCAGGTACGGCGCCCGCCCGAAAAAGAAAAGCAGTGACAGGATCGAGCTGGCAAATTTCCCCTGTGCCAAAAGCAGCGGCAAAAGGGTATGGCGCGGATTTCTGAACATCAGCCAGGCCAGCAATGTGACCAGGTACATGTAGGCGACGGCCAGGATGGGGAAAAAGCTTCCGGGATGGGCCGGGGCTGAGGCCAGGCCCGGCTGCGGGGAGATGCGGTTGAAAAAATCGAGGACCGTTTCCGGCCAGAAAAGAAAAACCAGGCCCACGGCGGCGAAAGTTACGGCCATGGCCAGGCTGCAAGAACGGTAGATGCGCATTGACTGGTTTTTCATGTTCTTTTCCTTTTTTTATCGCGAAGATAGAGGCGGAAGAAATCGGCCGGTGCTCCGAACTTGATTTTTTGCATTAGCTGCATGGACGCTTCAGGATCCAGAATCCCCTGATCGTTGTCGGCAGCGTGGAACAGCGCGTAGTTCTTGTTGATGAAACAGTCATGGTCGGACGGGAAGCGGGTTTTCATTTTCCCGAACAACTCGGCAAGGGAGTGGTCGCGAATGTTGCCGAAAGTCATGGGCGTGAACACGCAGGGACTGACTTCGCCGCAGGCATCGATGTAGACCATTTTGTGCCCGGCGTTGCAGCCGAAATGATCCGGGCCCTCGAAGTGACCGAGGTAATTGACCGTCATGCCCTCGCGGCGGTTGTATTGGTCCTGGATGCGGACCAGCCGCAGGCGTTCGGCTTCACTGATCACCTGGTCTTTGTCCCAGAATGCCGCCAGCGAGGGCTTGGCCTCGCAGAGCCAGGCCTCGTCGATACCCAGTCCCTGCAGAAACTCCAGGAATTCCTCCACCTGGTTGCGGCGGATCATTTCTTTGCCGATCACCGCCGACACGCCGACCTGAATGCCGCCTGCATTTTTAAAAAGTTCAAGGGCCGAAAGAGCCGTGGCGAATGCTCCGGCCAGGCCGCGATTGCGGTCATGGATCTCCGGCAGCCAGTGATCCAGGCTGACCGAAACCGAGAAGAGTCCGGCTTGCTTCAATTCCCGCGCCTTTTCCCGGGTCAGCGTGCTGCCGGTGGTGAACAATTTGACCGCGCAGCCGTCGGCGGCGTTGGCGACGATGCGCGCGAGTTCCGGGTTGAGCAGCGGTTCGCCGCCCGTCAGCCCCAGCCAGCAGACCCCCATCTCTTGCAGCTCGCGCACGGTGCGCAGGATGGTCTCCGTGTCCATGGCCCGGCCGAGGCGCTCGCGGTTGTAGCAATAGGTGCACGCTTGAGGGCAGGCATTGGTCAGACCGATCTGGGCGTGCGAGGGGCCGTTGACACGCTTCAGCAGGTGCTCCTTTATGAAACGGCCGAATGCCGGGTGGTTGAGCGGGGGCAGATGGGAGTGGACGGTCCAGTGGCCGGCCGTGTTTTTGATGCGGAAATGTCCGATATAACGCAGAAAAAACATGTTCAATGCCGGTTGGACCCTGATCATGTTCGGCTGCTTCCACAGTGTCCTGGCGAGAAAATAAAGATTTTTCATGGGCATCATTTTTTCAGGTGTCAATATACCCCGGTGGGCGGTTGAATGCAATATGCTCCCGGCACCGGCCCCTTCCTTTTTTTCTGTTGCCTGGATTGGTTCCCAAGTTGACATTTTCGCTGTTTTTCCGCAAAATCAGCACATGAAAAAAAGCTTTGTGATTTTTGTTCTCCCGGTTTTATTGTTGAGCGCATTTTGCCTTGCCCAGCGGGGCGAGGAAAAAAAATCCCCGGCCGGAAGCGTTCTTACGGCAGAGTCCCGGATCATCCTCACCCTGGAAGCGGCCGAGCGTCTGGCGCAGCTGCCCCTGAAATGCATGCAGCAGGAGTTCCCCAACAAGCCGGGCGAGACCCTGGCCGCGCCGGCCGACATTGGCTCGCCGCGGGGCATGCACCCGGCTTTCTACGGCTGCTTCGACTGGCATTCCTCGGTGCATGGGCACTGGATGCTGGTCAAACTGCTGAAGACCTTTCCCGCCCTCAAGGACTGGGAAATGATCCGCGGCAAGCTGGGCGAGAACATGAGCGCCGAGAATATTCTCGACGAGGTGAAGTACTTCAAAAGAAGCGTGGAAAATTCATTCGAGCGCACCTATGGCTGGGCCTGGCTGCTGAAACTCGCCGAGGAACTTCACACCTATGATGATCCCTGGGCCAGGGACATAGAGAAAAATCTGCAGCCATTGACCGACCTGGTCGTGCAGCGCCACCTGGAATTCCTGCCCAAGCTCAATTACCCGATCCGCGTCGGCGAGCACAGCAATACCGCCTTCGGCCTGGCTTTCGCCTGGGATTACGCCAAGGCGACCGGCAACCGGGAGCTCAAGGATCTCATTGAAAAGAGGGCCAGGGATTTCTACCTGCACGACTGGGGCTGCCCGCTCGGCTGGGAACCGAGCGGCTTCGATTTCCTCTCCCCCTGCCTGGAGGAGGCGGACATCATGCGCCGCGTCCTGCCCAAAAAGGAATTCGCGTCCTGGCTTAAAAAATTCCTGCCGCAGTTGGCCGGCAAAAAGTTTTCACTCGCCCCCGGCCTGGTCTCCGACCGCAAGGACGGCAAGCTCGTCCACCTCGACGGCCTGAATTTCAGCCGCGCCTGGTGCCTGTACGGTATCGGCGCGGAACGGGAAAGTTACCGTCACCTGCGCAAGATCGCCGACCAGCACATGCGCCATTCCCTGGCCTCGGTCACGGCCGATTCCTACGAGGGCGGGCACTGGCTGGCCTCGTTCGCGGTCTACGCCCTGTCGGTGGCCGGGGACTGATCGCATCATATCCGTTTTTTCGTGCCCGGGGTCTGTGTTTTCCGTGCAATTGCAGAAGATCGAACTCTTGCGCAAGAATCGAAATAATGATCGCTATTGAATTGAAAACAGCACATTTTTCACTATTGATTTGTTCGTGAGGCCTGAATACAATCATTGCATGAGAGATTCCGCTGGAAAGCGGGGAGGCGAATGATGAAAAAAAATTTTTTATTCGTCGTCTTGGTCATGCTTTTGCTTTGCGGAGCCGCCTGCAACCGGGCCATCGTTCCCGACGACATCCTGGAGGGGCTGCACAAGCCGGTGTTGAAAAGCCTTAGTCCTGCCGCCGTTCAGTTTAACGGCGCCGGTTTTTTCCTGAATGTCGCCACGGAATACCTGGAAGACGACCAATATGTCCTTTACATCAATGACCGGAAGATCGGGCAGGATGTTCCCGGGTATTGGCGAACTTCCTTGGGTTGGATGCTCTCCAAGGAATTGATCGCTGAGCTCTTGGCCTCTTCCCCGAATGGCGTCACCTGCAGCGTGCGCATCTCGAGCATAAACGAGGATTATGATATTTCAGGTTTTTTTGATAAATACCGCGACTATGTATCCGAGCCGCTGGCCCTGGAGATGAAAAAGGGAGAAACGCGATTTTCAGAAGCACGGCAGTTGTTCCCGGAATGGACCCATTCCAGTGAGCCGGTGATCCGCTGCGATGCCAACGGCAACCTCTACCTGGCCTGGGTGGAAAAGCTGAACGGAACGTACCAGGCCTTTTTTTCCTTTTCCCGCGATGCCGGCGCCGGCTGGTCGCAGGTGCTGAATATTTCCCGGTCAGCGGAGAATGTCGGTGAGATCGACCTGGGAGCGGACGGAGCCGGGCATTTTTACCTGGTCTGGCGGGAGGGAGTGGACGAGGCGTCAAGCATATTTTTCAGCCGTTCCCTGGATTGGGGCGCCACCTGGCAGTTCCCTGTGAAAATGAATGCCGCGGGAGCGGAAAGCACCTGGCCCGTGATCGCCGTCAACGATCGCGCCGACGTCTCTCTTGCCTGGATGGAGTCCGACAGCGTGATCCGCTTGTCCGTCTCTTCCGACTTCGGCAAGAGCTGGAATGTTACCAATTTCAATGTGCCCAAATCCTACCAGGGGAATGAACAGCCGGTCTTGGCTTCCGGGCCGGGCGGTGATGTCTGTTTGCTCAACGGCGGATTGATGACCGAGCTCCAGGGCTTTTACCATTTTTTTTCCCGGGATTATGGGGCCAGTTGGCAAGAGCAAGAGGTATCCACCGCGAATATCTATCCGTTTCACGGCTATGCCAGGGCCCGGGCAATTCTTTCTGAGACTGGCAATGGATACTTCGTTTGGGGTGACAGTTCTTCGGCCGGGCACACCTCGTGGAACGGGAATTTTTTTCTGCGCCGCGAAGGTTCGCGGCATGAATGGAGTGAGGTTGAATCACTGCACGAACTCTGCCGCACCGTGAACGAGAAGACCGCCCTCTCCGTCCGCCCAGACGGCATCGACGTGGTGCTGACCGAGAACGGCGGCCTGTTCCTTTTGCGCTCCGCCGAAGAGGGACGCACCTGGTCCATTCCCGAGTTCATCCCCGGTGCCGACGGCCTGCTGGCCACCACTTCGCCCGATACGGTGCGCCATCCCTCGGGGAAGACATTCCTGGTCTACATTAGAAAAAATACACCCATGGACGGTGGCCTCTACCTGACGACGTTCGAATGAGCCCTATTTGATCAGGCGCTTTTTCATCAGCCGGACGCCGATGAAAAAAGCAATGACTTCCAGGACGAAAATGACCAGGAAATTGAAAAGCAGCCCGCGCGTGTAGGTGCCGTTGAAGATGGCCCTGGAAATGGCCACGGCGTGGGTCAGGGGCAGAAACTGCGAGAGGGTCTTCATCCAGCCCGGGAACTTGTCCAGGGGAAAGAAGACGCCGGAAAAGAAGAGCATGGGCGTGATCACCAGCTCCGAATAATAATTGAAGAAATCGAAGTTGGGGGCGAAGGCGGTGACGATCATGGCCAGCGAGCTGAAGAGAATGCCCACGAAGACCATGAGCAGGATGAGCAGCAGCACGCTGACCAGCGACACCGGCAGGATGCCCATGAAGATGGCCACGATCATCATCAGGCCACCGCTGACCAGGCCGCGGAAGGCCCCCCAGGCGATGTCGCCCGCCACCGCGTCCTCGGCCGAGACCGGAGTGGCGATCAGCGAATCGTACAGTTTTTCGTGGACCATCTTGACGAACGTGCCGTACATGCACTCGAAGCTGGCCGTCATCATCACCGAGGTGATCAGCACGCCGGGGACCAGGAAATAGAGGTAGGGCTTGCCGCCGAAGTGGCCGATATAGGCGCCCATGCCGATGCCGAAGGTGATCAGGTAAAAAAGGGGCTGGATCAGGCTAGCCAGGAACGTTGTCAGCACGAAGCGCTTGTAGGAAATCATGTTGCGCCAGAAAACGTAGGCGATGCGGTAGGAGAAGTTCATTCGATCAGGCTCCGCCCGGTCAGCTTCAGGAAAACGTCTTCCAGCGACGCCGGCCGGTGCACGGTGTCGGGCAGGTCGAGCTCGAGGACCTTCTTCATCAGGGTGCGGCCGTCGCGGCAATAAAAGTACAGGGTGTCGCCCACGCGCTCGTGGCCGCAGGCCAGCGGTCCCAGGGCGGCCAGCAGCCTGTCGTCCTGGTCGGCAGGGGCGCGGACCTCGGTGACTTCGCGGCCGATCTCCTCCTCGATAAGCTTTGCCGGCAGCCCGGCCTTGAGGATGCGGCCCTGGTGCATGATCACGATGCGGTCGCAGAGCTGCTGGGCCTCCTCCATGTACTGCGTGGTCAGGATCAGGGTGACGCCCTGGCTCTTCAATTGCCGCAGCCGCTGCCAGATCAGGTGCCGGGCCTGCGGGTCGAGGCCGGTGGTCGGTTCGTCGGCGATGATGATCTTCGGCTGGTTGAGCAGGGCGCGGGCGATGAGCAGGCGGCGCTTCATGCCGGTGGAGAGCTGGTCGATCTTGCTGTCGCGCTTTTTCTCGAGTTCGACGAACTTCAGGAGCCCGGCGATCCTCTTTGCGGCTTCGGCCCTGGGGATGTCGAAGAAATGGGCGAAGACCTGCAGGTTTTCCCTGACGGTGAGGTCGTTGTCCAGGGTGATCTCCTGGGGGATGACCCCGGTGTTCTGCTTGATGGCCCGGTTGTCGATATTGGCGGCCATGCCCTGGACGGTCAGCGTTCCCGACGTCAGCGGCGAGACGCAGTGGATCATGCGCACGGTCGAGGTCTTGCCGGCCCCGTTCGGTCCCAGGAAACCGAAGCATTCCCCTTCATTGATGTCGAAGGAGATGTGGTCCACGGCCTTGAATTTGCCGTATTTCTTGCAAAGCTTCCGGGCTGTGATAATGGGTTTCATTCTTGCTTTCCGAAATGACATCATAGCAGATTTTGCCGGCAAGTCAAAAACGCCCGGCCGCTTCGCCGGTCTTGATTTTTTGCTTGCCGTGGTGATAAGATGTGCTCATGGACCACGATGTGGAAAGAGAGCCGCTGCCCATTTTTCTGCGCCAGGTTTATTTGAAAAAAATGTCCGGCCACCTGTACGTGATGTCCCGGGGTTTTCATATCAGCCTGAACCTGATCAAGGGGATACTGGTCAACGGCATGAGCACGCGTTTTGACGAAAAGCTCTCGGTCATCCTCCACCTGATGGGGCGGATCAACGAGGAACAGTACAATTTCCTGGGCGGCCTGCACCAGTTTTCCGACGACCAGGTGGCCGAGATCCTCCTTGACCACAATTTTGCCAAAAAGAAAGACATCTATTACGCCCGCATCTACCAGCTGCGGCGCATCGCCATCTCCACCTTTTCCCTGCCGCGGGGCAAATGGATCTTCACGGCCGGCGAACCGGACCCGCCCCTGCGCGAAAACTATGAGATCCCCCTGGCCGGCATCCTGATCGAGGGGGCCCGGGCCGTCGACCACATTTCATCCTATGCCGGGAAATGGCAGTTTCATGTCCCGGTTCTTTTCAAGGAGATCCCCCAGGATATCGAAATCTATTTCACCGAGCGCGAGCGGGATTTTTATGGCGCGGTGCAGCGCCAGGGTTCGCGCAGCTGCCGCGAACTCATTTCCCGGCTGAACATCCTGCCCATGGACTTTTGGCGCAGCATACTGGCCTTTCACCTGCTGGGCATACTCGAATTCGAAAAAAAAGCGGCGGGCGACGATATTGCCAAGGACATTGTAGCGCTGCTGGAACTGAACCAAAAAATGCAGGACCGTTCCTTTTCGGACCTGGAACTGCTTGGTCTGCCGGTTGCGGCCGCCGCCGCAGCGGTCGAAAACGCCCGGGCCGGGCTGCTGGAGCGTTTTGCTCCCGAGCGCTTCGGTTCGGCCGCCGCTCCCGAGATCAAGAAGATCGCCCGCCAGGTCTGCCAGCGACTGCAGGTGGCGGCGGCGCGTCTGGAGGTTGAGCCGGTCCTGCAGGAGCAAATGCCAAGCCCGCGAACAGCCCAGGCGAAGAAAACGCCGGAGGTCGAACCGTTATTGCCGGTCTCCACCCTGTCCCGGAAATTCTCTCCCGATGCAGCGCCTGCCGCCGCGACGCTGACCGACGGCGTCCATGAAAAAGCG
>Ga0307380_10002896_pt1 | contig 24099 bp, 22 predicted proteins | sample UN3MG_FD_202239 | JGI IMG/M metagenome (GOLD analysis project Ga0307380, IMG submission 202239) | Soil microbial communities from Risofladan, Vaasa, Finland - UN-3 | ecosystem: Environmental > Terrestrial > Soil > Coastal area > Acid sulfate soil | place: Finland: Risofladan, Vaasa | collected... | reverse complement strand
AAGTCCTACATGAGGAGTTCCTGGATGGCCGAGGAACAACCGCACCTGAGCATCACGAGCAAGGATGGGGTGCACATCGTCGAATTCAGTGATCGCAAGATTCTGGAGGAACTCTCGATCCGCAACATCGAAGAGGAGTTGTCCACGCTGGTTGCGGCCGAGGAAGGAATTAAACTTTTGCTGAACTTCAAGAACGTGGAGCACCTCTCCAGTGCCGCGCTGGGGATGCTGATCAACCTGGAGAAGGAAGTCGCCCACAAGAACGGGAAGCTGATTCTCTCGGACATCCGCCCGCAGATCTACGAGGTCTTCCGGATCACGCGGTTGCACAAGATGTTCGAGATCCACGACAGCGTCGGTCAGGCGATGAAGCACTTTTAGGCCGGGTGCCGGTGCTGCCGTCGCGCGGCTGCGACAGCGCCTTGGGCGGTGCGTTGTGTCGACGCCCCCGAGTACCGCCCCGATTTCGCGGCAAACGTCCCCTATGAACGTCGATTCCGAACTCGAAGCGTCACTCAACGTCATCGAGATCGACAGCACGCTCGAAGCGGCCAAGCAGCCCGAAGCGGTCATCCTGCGCGAAGTCGATCGCTGCGGATACGGCGAGGACGCCACCTTTGCCATCAAGCTGGCCCTCGAAGAGGCCATGACGAACGCGGTCAAGCACGGCAATCGGCAGGACTCGGCCAGGCGGGTTATCGTTCGGTATAGCGTGACGCGCGAGCGGACCGTGATCCTGGTGCAGGACCAGGGCGACGGGTTCATGCCCGCGGATGTGCCCGATCCGACCCGTCCAGACCGCCTGCCTCTGCCCACCGGGCGGGGGATCATGTTGATGCGGGCATACATGAGCGAGGTCCACTACCGAAAGGGCGGGACCGAGGTCTGCCTGATCAAGCGAAACGAGTAGGGGACCGGTTCGATGTACGTCACCGACCGGCCACTCGAGATTGACGTCGAGCGACGCGGCGAGGCCGTCATCTGCAAGCTGGCCGGCTCCGCCACCATGGACGTCTGCCACCTGCTCAACGACAGGCTGCTGGTCCTCGACCTGGGCGATCTGGAGTTCATTTGTTCGCTGGGGCTGGGAGGGCTGGTGGCGACCTACTTATACGCCCGGCAGCATCAGGGGAGGGTGGTGGTGGCCGCACCCCATCCTGCGGTGCGCGAACTGCTCGAACTGACGCGGCTCACGACCCTGATGCCGATTTTCGCCACCGCGGAAGAGGCATTGCGCGGCTGACCGCCGCGCCAGGGGGCCGGGGTCGCCCCCGGTCCGAGACAACCGATTCCTCCGGCGCACCCGATGCCCTTCGCCGGCACGCGGTGCCGGCGCGACAGCATGGCCATTCGCAGGACAGTCTATTTCTCGGGACGGGTCCAGGGCGTAGGGTTCCGCTTCATGACCGTGCACATTGCGGCGAATCACGACGTCGGCGGCACGGTGCGCAATCTGCCCGACGGGCGCGTCGAGGTCGTGGCCGAGGGGGAACCTGAGGAGCTGGAACGCTTCATAGGCGCGGTGCGGCGCGAGCTGGGCACCTACATCAGCGCCCTCTCCGCCATCGAATCGCCGGCCTCGGAATCGTTCAAGGGCTTCGATATCGCCTACTAGGTCTGATCGCCGCCCGCCTGTGGAGGGAAATCGGGCTGACAGCCCCTGCAACCAAGCCGAGACGGCACGAATCTTGCTTGCTGCACCACGACAGAATCGGATCGTTTTCGACTATGATCCGCCCGGGCGGTAGCGTGCTCGCGGTACCGAACCCTCTCAGCATGGAGGTCCAGTCAAAGTGCGAATCCTAACGGTTATCAAACATGTGCCCGACTCCAACGCCACGATCAAGGTCGTCGGCGGAGGGGCGGGGATCGAAACGGCCGGGCTCAAACTCGTCCTGAACCCCTTCGACGAGTACGGCGCGGAGCAGGCCATCCAACTCAAAGAGAAGCGCAGCGATGTGGAGGAGGTCGTCGCCCTGGTCGTCGGTGACGACAAGGCGGCCGAGGCCCTGCGCACCGCCCTGGCCATGGGGGCCGATCGCGGCATTCACGTCAGTGACGCCAAGATCGATCCGCGTGACGAGCTGGCCTGGGCCGGGGTCGCCGCGGCCGCCATCCGGCGGGAGCCCAAGCCGTTCGACCTCATCCTCAGCGGCAAGCAGACTATCGACAACGACGCCGGTGAGGCGGGCCCCGCCATGGCCGAACTGCTCGGCCTGCCGCATATCGGTGCGGTCACCTTCCTGGAGGTTGCCGACGACGGACAGAGTCTCAAGGCCCGGCGCCGCATCGAGGGCGCCGATGAGGCCGTCGAGTGTGCTCTGCCGGCGCTGCTCACCTGCGAGAAGGGGCTGGTCGAGCCGCGGTATCCCTCGCTGCCCAACCTGATGAAGGCCAAGAAGAAGCCGGTGGAGAAGCTGACTCTGGCGGACCTGGAAGGCGTTGGGCAAGCGACGCCCGGTGTGGAATTCGTATCGATCGCCCCGCCGCCGCCGCGGCCCGCGTGCAAGATCGTCGAGGGCGAACCCGAAGAGATGGCCAAGGAACTCGTGCGCCTGCTGCGCGAAGAAGCGAAGGTGGTGTAAGCCATGGGCAATGACATACTCGTATTCGTCGAACAGCGCGAGGGCAAGATTCTACCGGCCGCTTTGCAGGTCCTGACCGCCGCGAAGGAACTGGCCGCGGGAACCGGTGGGTCGCCGGTGGCGTGCCTGATCGGAAGTGGCACCGACGCCCTGGTGACAACCGTCGCACAGCATGGCGCCGGCAAGGTCTACACCGTGAACGATCCGGGCCTGGAGAGGTACACGGCCCTGACCTACACCCGGGCTTTGTGTGCCGCCATCGAGGCCGCCGACCCCAAGGTCGTCCTGATGGCCACCACGTTCATGAGCCGGGACCTGGCCCCGCGCGTCGCCATCCGAGCGAAGGCGGGTCTGGCCACCGACTGCATCCAAGTGAAGCTCGACGGCGACAAGCTGCTGGTTGACACTCCGCTTTACTGTGGCAAGGCCGTGGGCAGCTTCTCGCTGTCGCTGGACGCCCTCAAGATCGTCTCGATCCGGCCGAACACCTACATCGCCGGTGAGCCCGACACCGCGGCCGCGCCGAACGTGCAGGCCGTGCCCGTCTCGCTGGACGACGGCGATCGCCGGGCCACCACCACGGAGATCGTCCGCGCCGCCGGCGGCGTCAAGGACGTCACCGAGGCGGATATCGTGGTTTCCGGCGGACGATCGCTCAAGAACGAGGACAACTTCAAGATCATCTACGAGCTGGCTGAGGTCCTCGACGGCGCCGTCGGCGCCTCCCGCGCCGCCGTGGACGCGGGCTACCAGCCGCACAGCCGACAGGTGGGCCTGACCGGAAAGGTGGTCACCCCGCGGCTCTACATCGCCTGCGGAATCGACGGGGCCATCCAGCACCTGGCTGGCATGCGCGGCAGCAAGGTCATCGTCGCGATCAACACCAAGGCCGAGGCGCCGATCTTCTCCGTCTCCACCTTCGGATGCGTGGCCGACCTGTTCACCATGGTCCCGCTGCTGACCGAGGAGTTCCAAAGGCTCAAGGGATGAGCCGATGACGTTTGGTGCGTGTCCGGCCGCGCCGGCGTTGCGAGACGACGGTTGACAACGGGGCCTGGTCCTCTCGGCGCTCCGGCCACGCGATGCCGGTTCCCGGGGTCGTCGAGCCTTTTCCTCTTTAGCGAAAGGGGGCTGGAATGAATCCGTGGGTCATGGTCCTGCTGTTCGTCGTCATGTTCGGCCTCTTCGGCTGGACCATGAATCGCCGCTGGCGCCTGATGAACATCGGCCCCAAGGATCTGCCGTTCGACCAGATGGGCCGACGCTTCAACCTGATGCTTCGCTTCGCGATCGGCCAATGGCGGATGCCGCGGCATCGGCTGGCCGGCGTGGCCCACATTTTCATTTACGCGGCCGCCGTGGTCATGCTTCTGCGGGCCCTGATCCTGTTCGCCCGCGGCTTCGTGGACGACCCGTATTTCGGCTACTGGATCTTCACCACCGGCCCGGACGGCGCCGCCCTGGGCCACCTCTACTCGTTGATCAAGGACGGCTTCGTCGTCCTGGTGCTGATCGGTGTGGCCGTCTTCTTCTACTACCGGGCGATCCGACACCTCCCGCGCCTGACCATCAACTTCGAGGGCTTCCTCATTCTGGCCATCCTCACCGGGCTGATGCTGACCGACATGCTGTACGACGGCGCCAGCATGGCCCGGCACGCCGATCCGGCCGACGCGTGGGAACCGCTGGGCTCGCTCATCGCCACCGCGCTGCGCGGCACTTCGTCGGGAACGCTGGCCTTCCTGCAGCATCTGGGCTTCTGGGGCCACGTCACGCTGATCCTGGGCTTCATGAACTACCTGCCCTACTGCAAGCAGTTCCACGAGATGACGGCCTTCCCCAACGTCTTCTTCCAGCCGCTCGATCTGCCCGGGCGGCTCGAGAAGATGGAAGACATCGAAGGCATGGTCGAGCGGGAGGAGACGCTGGGCATCAAGCGCATCGATCAGTTCGGCGCCAAGGCGTTCCTGGACTTTTACACCTGTACGGAGTGCGGGCGCTGCACCCACATGTGCCCGGCCAACAAGACCGGCAAGCTCCTCTCGCCCAAGCAGCTCACCGTGGACCTGCGCGACTTCGCCTACGGACACCAGTCGGCCCTGATCGCCGGCAACAGCAGCGCCGGCGACGGTGAATCCGTCGGCAACGGCGATCCGCCGGCCCATCAGGTGGATCTGGTGGACAAGGTGATCAAGCCCGAGGTGCTGTGGGCCTGCACGACCTGCCGGGCCTGCGAGCAGGAATGCCCGGTGTTCATCTCCTACGTGGGCAAGATCGTCAACATGCGCCGGTACCTCGTACAGGAGGGCGGCGAGTTCCCCGACCAGTTGCAGACGGCCTTCCGCGGCATGGAGACCACCGGCTCGCCCTACAGCATCCCCGCCGACCAGCGCATGGATTGGGCAGAGGGGCTCGACGTCCCGCTCATCAGCGACAAGCCCGACGCCGAGATACTCTTTTGGGTCGGCTGCGCCCCGGCCTTCGACGACCACTCCAAGAAGGTCGCCCGGGCCACCGCCCGGCTGATGCAGATCGCCGGCGTCCAGTTCGCCTGCCTCGGTCCCGAAGAGCAGTGCACCGGCGACGCCGCCCGCCGCGCCGGCAACGAGTTCCTCTTCCAGACCATGGCCCAGATGAACATCGAGGTCCTCAACGGCTACAAGGTCAAGAAGATCGTCACCATCTGCCCGCACTGCTACAACACTCTGGCCCACGAGTACGGCGACTTCGGCGGCGACTACCAGGTCGTCCACCACACCGACTTCCTCTGGCAACTGATCCGCCGCGGGAAGCTCAAGCCCGCCGGTCGCCTGGACGCCGCCGTTACCTTCCACGACTCGTGCTACCTCGGAAGATACAACGACATCTACGACGCGCCGCGGGACGCGTTGCGCAGCATTCCCGGCCTGCGGCTTGTCGAACCGGCCGAGACCCGCGATCGGGGCATGTGCTGCGGTGCCGGCGGTGCACAGATGTGGAAGGAGGAGGAGCAGGGCGACACCAAGGTCAACTTCGCCAGGACGAACCAGCTCGTCGAGACCGGCGCCGACGTCATCGCCAGCGCTTGTCCGTTCTGCAAACGGATGCTCAGCGACGGCATCAACCTGCAGGACATCGAGGGCGTCCAGCAGATGGACGTGGCCGAGCTGCTCCTGCAATCCATCGAGCCGAAGAAACAAGAATCCTGAGGTGCGAGCGCACAACAGCGTCACGGAACCGCAACCACGACCACCGGACTGACGAGGAACTGCGTCGATGTCGTCGGGATACCAGATTGTCGAACGTCAGCCGCGGCCGGACGAATACGCCCGGCTCCGGGCGGCGGTGGGCTGGTGGCCGGTTGACCCGGAGGCCAGTGACGCGGGTCTGCGAGAGGCCCGGTTCTCGGTCTGCGCCGTCCACGATGATGAGGTCATCGGCTGCGGGCGAGTGGTGGGAGACGGCGGACTCTATTACTACATTCAGGACGTCATTGTCCTGCCCGCGTTCCAGGGCCAGGGCATCGGGCGGGCGATCATGGGCGTCATCATGAGCTGGGTCGAGGCCCGTGCCCGACCGGGCGCGTTCATCGGCCTGATGGCCGCCAGGGGCGTGGCCCCGTTCTATCACCGGTACGGCTTTACCGAGCGACAGCCCGAGCGACCGGGCATGTCCAAGGTTGTGCCGGCCCAGCCCCACGCCTCATGAAACGATGGGCGCCGGCCGATGCCGGCGCACCACCACGGAGCCGACACAAACGGATTGACCGACCGAACCAGGAAGGCAGGCCCAGGCATGACCCCCATTGCCAGACGCATCGCCAGATGGGTGGCTGAACAGTCCTACGATCAGATTCCCGAGAGCACCGTCCACGAGGTCAAGCGGCGGGTCATCGACACGCTCGGGGTGGCCATCGGGGCCTACACCGCGCCCCCTTGCCGCATCGCTCGAGCCGTGGCCGAATCCACCCACGACACCCACGCCGGGACGGTCTGGGGCACCACGCACAGCAGCCGCCCGGGGCTTGTTGCCTTCGCCAACGGCACCATGGTCCGCTACCTCGACTTCAACGACGCCTACATCAGCGCCGAATGCGCCCACCCCTCGGACAACATCCCCGCCGCGGTCGCGGTGGCCCAATCCGCCGGACTGGGCGGCAAGGAGGCCATTCTGGGCATGGTGATCGCCTACGAGATTCAATGTCGCCTGTGCGACGCCGGGGCGCTTCGCCTGGCCGGCTGGGATCACGTCATCTATGCCGCGCTGAGCACGGCCATGGCCGCCGGCAAGCTCTGGGGACTCGACGAGGACGGGCTGGTCCAGGCGCTGCAGATGGCCGGTGTGTGCAACATCGCCACACGCCAGACCCGCCGCGGGCACATCTCGGTGTGGCACGCCTGCGCTGCGGGGAACGCCTCCCGCAACGGCGTCTTCGCCGCCGATCTCGCCCGCCGTGGGCTCGATGGACCCAACGAAATCTTCGAGGGGTCCCGCGGGTTGATGAACCAGCTGTGCATTCCTGACGTGGAACGCCTCAAGCTCGCGGAATCCGGCCATTACCGCGTGTCCAGGTGTCACATCAAGGCCTGGCCCGCCGGGACGTTCGCCCAGCCGGCCATCGACGCGATCCTGCAACTGCGCCCCCAGATTGAGCTGGAGCAGGTCGAGTCTATCCAGATCGACACCTGCGAGGCCGCGGAGGCGGTCATGGCCTCGGAGCCCCAGAAGTGGCGTCCGGCCTCGCGCGAGACGGCAGCCAACTCGTTGCCCTACTGCTGTGCCGTGGCCCTCGCCGACGGCGACGTGACCCCCGACTCCTTTGCGGAAGAGCGCCTCACCGATCCCCAGATGTTCGACCTGATGGACAAGGTCAAGGTGGCCGAGGACCCGGAGCTCAACCGGCGTTTTCCCGAAGGCATCCCGGCCCGCGCCACAATCGCCATGGTTGGCGGCCGAAAGGTAGAGCAGCGTGTCGACTACCCCCGCGGCCACATCAGAAACCCAATGAGCGACGACGAACTGGTGGCCAAGTTCCGTCGCCTGGCCGATGGCATGATCACGGACGAGACAGCCGAGAGAATCCTCGCCGCCGCCTGGCGCCTGGAAGAGTTGACCGAGCTGCGCGACCTCTTCGAGTTCGGCATGATCCACCCCGACGCAAACGCCGCCGCCATGCGCCCCAGGGCGTTGCCGAAGAAGCTGGTAAAGACGGACGACGCGTAGAAGTACGCCCGCCGCCAGCGACGGGCTCTGAACGAACAGATTCGGCTCGCCGCCCGGCAGTCGTTGAACCGTACCCAGAGGAGCAGCCCATCCCTCGCGAAACTCAGCCGCAAAGCGGCGAAGGTCAGTGGCCAGGGGTGCCGACGCCTGGAAGGCTTGTTCCCGTGCCACTCGCTCGTATACTGGGCACCCGCACGACAGGTGCCCGTGCAGACAGGATGAACGATCGCACCGTGACGGCTACTCGACCCAAACGAATTCTCATCGGCAAGGTCGGCCTCGACGGCCACGACCGCGGGGCCAAGTTCATTGTCCGTGCCCTGCGCAACGCCGGCTACGAAGTGATCTACACCGGCATCCGCCGGACGCCCGAGCAGATCGTGCGGACGGCCGTGGACGAGGACGTGGATGCCGTCGGCCTCAGCCTGCTCAGCGGGGCCCACAAGGAGCTCTTCGCCCGGGTGTCCGAGCTGATCAAGGCCGAGGGGGCCGACAACGTCGTCCTCTTCGCCGGCGGGACCATTCCAGATAAGGACATCCCTTACCTCAAGTCCCTGGGCTTCCGCCACGTGTTCACGCCCGGCGTCCCGCTGTCGGAGATTCTCTCCGCCCTGGAGCAGGAGTTGGGCGCCGGATCGACGTCTGTTACCGAGGCCAGCCCCTGAACGACATGGACGCGCTGCTCGACAAACTGCGCCAGGGCGATCGGCGCTCGCTGGCTCGGGCCATGTCGCTGGTGGACGGTCAGGACGCACAGGCGGAGGCGCTGACCGATCGACTCCGCCGGTCCACCGGGCAGGTCCCCTGGTGGGGGTTCACCGGCCCGCCCGGCGTAGGCAAGTCCACCCTGATCGACGCCCTGCTGACCATACTGCGCCAACGCGGGCGCCGGATCGGCGTGGTGGCCGTCGATCCCACCTCGCCCATGTCCGACGGGGCACTGCTGGGCGATCGCGTGCGCATGATGCGCCATGCCGTCGATCGCGACGTCTTCATCCGTTCGCTGGCCACGCACCACCGCGAGGGCGGCCTGTCCGACGCGACCATCCATTGTGCCAGGATTCTGGAGGTGGGGGGGTTCGACCCGGTGCTCATCGAGACCGTCGGCGTGGGCCAGAACGAGGTCGATATCGCCTCCGTGGCCGACCTTTCCGTGGTCATCCTCGGCCCGGGTTACGGCGATGACATCCAGCTCATCAAAGCCGGCCTGCTAGAAGTGGCCGATTTGGTGGTGGTCAACAAGTGCGATCTGCCGGAGGCCAACCGTCTGCTCAAGGAGGTCCACGCGGAGTTCGGCGGCATGCCGCAGGCCTACCCGGCGCAGTCGTCCGACCCCGAGACCGCCGATGGGGGAGTACCGTCGCCTCAGCCGAGAGCCAAGTCCCCCGTGATCGTCGGCATCGAGGCGAAGTCCGGCATAGGTGTGGACGATTTGCTGGACAGGTTGCTGGAATGTGACGCCGCCGCCCGCACACCCGAACAGCGAGAGTGCCACCGCCGCCGCCGCGTCCTCGGCGAAATCCGCCGTAGCGCCATGCACCGGTACGAACTGGCCCTGGACCGGGCCCTGTCCGCCCCCGACGCGGCCGACCTCGTTAACCGGCTGGAAACCGGTGCCGTGTCCCTCGAATCGGTCATCGCCGCGCTGTCCGAAGCCGCGCTCCGTTTTGATTTTTCTCCGCCGGCGCCCAGAATACGCTCATGAGCCATACTCTGAGAAGTGAATTCGAACGTTGGAAGAGCGAGACGCTGGCCAAGGCCGTGGGCAGGATGCCCGAGCAGCCCGAGCGCACCGTGACCGTCTCCGGCCGACCCGTCGAGGCGCTGTATGTTCCCGACGATCTGACCGACGAGGCCGCCCGCCGGGCGTACCTCGAACAACTCGGCTTCCCCGGCGAACACCCCTTCACCCGTGGCGTGCAACCGACCATGTACCGGTCGCGCTTCTGGACCATGCGCCAGTACGCCGGCTTCGCCACGGCCGAGGAGACCAACCAGCGATACCGCTTCCTGCTGGCCAACGGTCAGACCGGCCTGAGCGTCGCCTTCGACCTGCCCACGCAGATCGGCTACGACAGCGACCACCCGCTGGCCGAGGGCGAGATCGGCAAGGTCGGCGTCGCCATCGACACGCTGGCGGACATGGAGGTGCTGTTCGACTCGATTCCGCTGGACAAAGTGTCCACCTCGATGACCATCAACGCGCCGGCGTCGGTGCTTCTGGCGATGTACATCGCCGTCGGCGCCAAGCAGGGTGTCCCGGCGGAGAAGCTGACCGGCACGATTCAGAACGACGTGCTCAAGGAGTACATCGCCCGGGGCACGTACATATTTCCGCCGGCCCCGTCGCTGCGCGTCATCACCAACATCTTCGCCTACGCCGCCCGCAACGTGCCGCGGTTCAACACCATCAGCGTCAGCGGCTATCACATGCGCGAGGCCGGCTGCACCGCCGCCCAGGAGGTCGGCTTCACGCTGGCCGACGGCATCGAGTACGTGCAGGCCGCGATCAACGCCGGGCTGGACGTGGACAAGTTCGCGCCGCGGGTGGCCTTCTTCTTCGGGGCGATGACCGACGTGCTGGAGGAGGTGGCCAAGTTTCGAGCGGCCCGCCGCCTTTGGGCCCGCATCATGACAGAGCGCTTCGGCGCGACGAACCCGCGAAGCTGCATGCTGCGCTTCCACACCCAGACGTGCGGTGCCACCCTCACGGCCCAGCAGGTGGACAACAATGTTGTGCGCGTGGCACTCCAGGCCCTGTCGGCCGTGTTGGGCGGGACGCAATCCCTGCATACGAACAGTCGTGACGAGGCGTTGGCACTGCCTACCGAAAAGGCTGTTCAGGTCGCCCTGCGCACGCAGCAGATCATCGCCCACGAGTCGGGCGTGGCCCACACGGTGGACCCGCTGGCCGGCTGCTACTACGTCGAGAAGCTCACCGACCAGATCGAGGCCGAGGCCCGCGCCATCATCCAGAAGGTGGACGAGATGGGCGGCATGGTCCGGGCCATCGAGCAGCACTACCCGCAGGGCGAGATCGAACGCTCCGCGTATCAGTATCAACAGGAGATCGAGCGCGACGAGCGCGTCATCGTCGGCGTCAACCGCTATCGCACCGAGGAAAACGCCCAGCCTGAGATCCTGACCATCGACCCCGCAGTCACCCGCCGACAGATCGAGCGGCTTAACAAGGTCCGGGGCGAGCGCGACGCAACGGCCGTCAACCGCGCTCTGGACGCGTTGGAGCAGGCCGCCCGCGGGGACGACAACCTGATGCCGCTCATCCTCGACGCCGTTCAGGCCTACGCCTCGGTCGGCGAAATCTGCGGGCGGTTGCGGACGGTCTTCGGAGAGTACGAAGAGGTTTCGATGTGAAGACCCCGGCCGGCAGCCATCATGCGCCCGGCGGGTGCCGTGGCTGACAGTTGACGGCTGATACCTGAGAGTTCGCCTATGCAACCCCCGTCACAGATCGATCACCTCGGCATCGCCGTTCACTCGATTGAGGAGGCCGGCCGTTTCTATCGCGACGCGCTCGGCCTGGAATGTGTCGGCACCGAGGAGATCGCCGATCAGAAAGTGCGCGTGGCCTTTCTTGAGGTCGGTGAAGTCCGCGTCGAGCTGCTCGAGCCGACGGCCGCCGACAGTCCGATTGCCCGGTTCCTGGCAAAGAACGGCCCCGGCCTGCACCACGTGGCCTACCGCGTTGCGGACCTGCCGGCCACGCTGTCGGCCCTCAAAGCCGCCGGCGTCCGCCTGATCGACGCCACCCCCCGCGACGGCGCCCACGGCATGAAGATCGCCTTCGCCCATCCCAAGAGCACCCACGGCGTCCTCACCGAGTTCTGCCAGCCGGCGTGACCGGCCGGCCCCACCAGCCATCCCGACCACGGAAGTTTGCCTGGACCGGCCCTCCGGATCGTCCGATTCCCAAAGGGGGCATGCGATCCGCCCTCCGGCATGCATACGATTGAGAGGGGGCGACACTCCCGGGGGTGATCTGGCTGCCATGGTCAACGCGGTTACCGAAGTCGATCTGGTTCATCACGCGGGATTCGATCCCGGCGAGTTCCCCGCTCACTGGCGCGACGTGGCCTACGAACTGCACTGCCGCGGCTGGCCCACGCTGTGGGAGGGCCAGGTTACCCGCGACCGCTTCATGGCCGAGTTCGACGCCGACCATGCCGACGTCCTCTACGAGCCCGACGGGAACGGTGCCAACGGTGGGGCACTCCTGGCCTACGTCAAGTGGAAGGCCACCGAGCAGTTCTACCTGAGCCGGGATGAGTTATCAGACCCCGCCCATCCGTCATTGTCTTCCGCGCCGCCGGCCGGTTACGTCTGCGCCTACGAGATAACGGCCACTCCCGCCCGGGCGTGGCGTGGGCTGGGCCGCCGTCTGCTGGCCGAGACCATGCAACGCTGGGAGGGCGACTTCGCCGAGGCCGTCCTGTGCACCTATTCCCCGAAGCGCAAGCTGACCACCATCCTGCGGGCCCTGGCCCAGGCGCAGCAGTACGGTCGTTCGGCGCTGGAAGCGTTCGCCCATCGGACCGGAGCGGCCGCCGCGCGTCACGTCGATGAATGGGTGGCCCGGCTGGAACAGCCGATCGAATCATTCATTCGCCAGGAGCTGCTTCCCGTTTCGGACGAGCGGATGATGGACCACCTGGCCGAGTTGCGGGATCGCTACGGTCGGGACGTGATCGACGGCGTGGTGGCCGCCGTGGGGATCGCCTACAACTTCGTCATGCGTGCCAGCTCGGGTCTGCCGGCCTGCGGACCGGCCGCATTCCATCGGGCCCTCGGCGCCGAGCACTGGCGGCAGTATCCGGCCAGCGCCTCGAACTGCGCCGACGCGCTGGGCCTGGTCGATCACTGGCGCTACAGTCACGACCCGGCCCGCCGCGAGAAGTGCGCCCGGCTTTTCAAACAACAGCGCACCGCTCACGCTCAGCAGGGCGCCAAGGCGAACGACCTGCTCGTGCTAGCCTAGTCGTTGTTCCGCCGGAGTTCCGTTGGTGCATCACGTTGCCGGCCGTGTCGATCAGGCACACGGGCCGCGTTGATATTGGACGAGCATCCTGTCCCCTTGGGCATCCCGATCGGACCATTGACGCCTTGGACGCGGTGTCCTGCACTATGCGCTTAGGACCGTCCGCGACGATCGCCCGGTCCGTTGATCGGCGGCGCGGTTCCCGACCGAGGGCGCATCCAGGGCGACCTCCTGGGTTGGCTTCCACGGTCGCGGCCGGTGCGTCTGCAGATCGGCAAGCCGGCCGCCGTCGGCGATGTGTTGCAGCAGCTCCGTCAGCCGATGGCGCAGGTCTTCGGTGGCCACGCGCTCGTCGACGAATCCCCGACGCAGCAGCCACGTCGCGTGCTGGAAGTCTCGGGCCACCTTGCGTTCCTGGAATTGCTCGACCACGCGTTTGCCGGAAAACCCGATGTTGGCCGAATGTTGCACCACCATCATGTAGTCGCCGCGCAGCCCGTAGCTGATGGCCGTGCCACCAAGCGTGGGGTCGCAGATGACCGAGATGTGGGGCACGCCGGCCTCCTCGAGTTGATTCAGGGCGTGGTGCACTTTGGGGATGTTGCGGTGCATGGAGGGGGCTCCCTCCTGCATCCGCGCCCCGCCGCCCATGGCGATCGAGATCAGGGGCGTTTCGGCTTCGAGGGCCTGTTGGGCCGCATACCGGAACTTCTCGCCGATCTCGTCACAAAGACTGGCCCCGACCAGACCGAAATTGTTGACCGCCAGGACCACGTCGTGCCCGTCGATCCTGGCCGCTCCGGTGACCAGCCCGGTCTCCAGCCCGGTGGCCTTGATCCCCCGGGCCAGCGCCTCCTGATACTGCGGGAATCGTAGCTGATCGATCGAGCAGTAGGCGATGGTCTCTTCGAACTCGCGGAAGGAGCCGGACTCGGTGATCCGGCGAATCCAGTCGACCGGATGCTGGCGTCGGTAGGGGGCGTCTCCGCCGTTGGGGTGAAGGGTCTTGGCCCCCTCGGTGTGCCCGTATCTGCGGGCCAGGGCGAACTCGCGCAGCTCGGCCCACTGGTTCTTACTCAGCGGCAGGTCGTCCACCGCCAGGACCTTGCGGAGGTACTCGGCATCCTCCTTCTCGACGGCGTAGATCAACCGGGCGACGTTGAGTCGCGCTTCGGCGCGAACCGCGGCGGCTTCTTCGTCCAGTGGATCACCGTTGTTCTGGTTCTCTCGGCGGTTCTCCTCGGCCAGGTAATCGGTGAGCACCTTCTGCAGCCGGGTATAGACCTCGTCCTGTTGGCGGGCGAGATCGGCCAGGGCGCTGGGACGCCGCCGCTCTTTGGACTCTCCCCACACGCCCATGGCGAAGAACTTCTCGCGGCGGACGCGTTCCGCAGTGCCCTCGTCGTCCTCCAGCATCAGGGCCAGGTTTCGGACGACCGCTTCCTTGCCCTTGGCCAGCAGCTCCTGGGGATAGCGGTGGCCGGGGTGCAGGCCCTCCTCGACGACTTCGTCCATGGTCCCCTGCCGGAGGGCGTCGGCCGAGGTCAGGCGCAGCCCCTCAGCCGCTTTGTGGATTGATTCGGGGCTGCGGTTTCTAAACAGGATCGACGCGCATCCCCCCGGGCTGATCACCATGTACGTGGCATACTCATTCATGATCGTCCGGCTGGTGGCCGTGATGGCGATGGCCCCGCCGCTGGCCCCCTGGCTGATCACGTAGGCCAGATTGGGCACCTTGAGGGCGGTGGTCTTGTGGATGACGTTGTTGATGGCGAACGCCTGTCCCTCTTCTTCGGAGAGCTCTGAGGGGTCGCCCCCGGGCGTGTCCACGAAGACGACGATCGGCCAGCCGCGCTGCTCGGCCAGCTCCATGAAGTACACGCCCTTGCGGAACCCGTCGGGGTATCCCATGCCCTGGTTCCAGCGTTTGTACTCGGAGACGGGGAGTCTGAGCAGTTCCTCCTTTCGCGAGCAGGGGCCGGTCTGCTGCCCGATGAAGATGAGGTCCACCGGGCGCCCGTCGATGTCCACTTTGCCCTCGCCGCCGACCATCAGATGATCGCCCTTCACGTCCGGGTTGTAGTGCAATCGGACGTCATAGAAGATGTGCCGGACGTAATCGAGGGTCTTGGGTCGCAGCGGCTGCCCCGACAGGAGGAAACGCTCATAGGCGCCGAGTCTGGGGTAGACCTCGCGCTCGAGGGCTTGCAGGCTGGCGCGGGTCATGGCGTACGCCGGGTCGTGCGCGGACATCCCGGCGAGTTGTTCCTCGATCGCGTGGATCTCCGACTCGAATGGCAGGACGAACGCCACGGTCGCCGCACTCCTGAAGCTGTCAGTCCTCAGTTCCTAGTTGCCAGCCCTTCACCGGTCAACCGGCGAGGGTCCATCAGTCCTCGTCCCCTTCCCAGTCGCGAGGCCCTTGCCCACGACCCTCACCCACGGCTGAACGTTGGCAGCCTCGCCGTCCTCAGCCGCGCCGCATTCTCTCCAATCCCGGTTCGATCGGCGTCGAGCGGCAAGACCGAGTCGGCTGCCGCACCCGCCGTCGCAGTCACTGCCGGAACGCCAGTGTACCACAAATGAGCGCCGCGTCACCAGCGGGGGCCGGACCTTTGAAGCAGGTGCCAATAACCTGGACTGCGGCCGAAATACGGGGCTTTGCCACACGGCGTCCAGCGCCGAGACGGATGGGTCCAGAGCAGACCGGATGCTGCCACGACCTTCCCTTTGCCGGTTTTTTCAGCCGTGCTTGCCGCCCTCCGTTTGCCGGCAATCTCCCGGCACAGGAAGGGCTTGGGGCCTCAGCCGGGTCCTGTGCCAAGTCACAGGCGCTTCGGGCGCCGGGCTTGCAGGGCCGATGGGAACGTGCAAGAATGCCCCGATCCGGTCGTCGGGCGCGGGCTCGTGCATGCGGTTCTACGGGCTTCGGTCGGTGGGTCGGATGGCAAGCGAGTTCGAGGACACGGCAGTGATGCGGCGCTGGCCCCGCTGTGACGAACCGCTCCGTTTTCCGGGGCGGCGTGGCCGCAGTCTCTGCGAAGCAAGTGCACCGTGCCCCGCCTGTTGCGTCGTTTCTGAGCGAAAGAGGAGACCGCTATGATCAAATTCGGACCCGGCAACCTGCGCATCCCAAGGTTCGAGAAGCCGGTCTACGTGGTGGCCGGCGGCCTGACGGACTTCCGCAAGCGCTATCCGGAGAAAAGCACCAGCCAGTTGTGTAACGAGGCGTTACGCATGGCTGTCGAGGAGAATGACCTGAAGGTGGATGCCGAACAGTACCGTCGGATGGTCAACTGGTGCGTCTATTCGCAGTTCGCCGACCACTTCGGTGATCAGCTCCTGGCCGCGGCCAAGATTCATGATTACCTGGGCTTCGACCCGCTGGGCAACATCGAGGTCAAGACCGGCGGGGCCACGGGGGGCTCGAGCGTCCTGGCCGGCGCCCAGGCAATCGCCAGCGGCTACGCCACCTGCGTGCCGGTCGTCGGTTGGGAGCGCATGGACGAGGTCACGACCAAGGTAGGCAACGCCTACATCGCCAGCGCGGCCTGCAAGGACTTCGAGAGCGAGCTGGGCTGGATGTATGCGGCGTACTACGCCCTGATGGCCCAGCGCTACCAGTACGAGAACAACGTGCCGCGCGAGACGCTGGCCCGCATCGCCTGTAAGAACCACGAGTACGCCTGCTACTCGCCGTTCGCCCAGAACCCCGGCAAATACACCGTACAGGACGTGCTGGACAACGAGATCGTCTCGCACCCGCTGTCCTATCTGGAATGCTGCGTGATGAGCGTGGGGGCGGCGGTGCTCCTGCTGGCCGACGAGGAGACGGCCTACAAGCTGACCGACCGGCCGATTCTGCTCAAGGCCATCTGCGGCGGGTCGCACACGCTCCGGACGGCCGACCGTCGGAACATGCCCATCCTGCAACTGCCCAACGAGACCGAGGCGACCTACAAGGAGTACTTCAACCGCCGGCGGAGCGAATGGCCGGGCTTCAGCTCCTTTCTGGCGGCGCGCACGGCCGCCTACCTGGCCTACAACATGGCCGGCATCAAGGACCCGGTCGAGGATTTGGATGTCCTGGAAACGCACGATGCGTTCACCATCAGCGACGTGCAGACCTACGAGGACATCGGGCTGCGTCCGTACGGTCGAGGGCGCGAGTTCATCGAGTCGGGCGAGGCGTACTACGACGGCAAGCTGCCGACGAACCTGTCCGGTGGGCTGATCGGCACCATGCACGCTGTCGGAGCCACCGGCGTCTTCCAGCTCGTCGAGATCCTGTGGCAACTCCAGGGCAAGTACGACAAGTTCCACGGTGATCCCGAGATGTGGAGCCGTTATGGCAAGAAGAGACCCGCTGACTGGAAGAGCCTGCAGCTCAAGAACCCCAAACGCGGCTGCGCCATCTCCCACGCGGGCACGGGCAGCCACGTGACCTGCGCGGTCATGGAGAAACCCTAAGGGGATGTCGGAACGCGGAACTCGGAACGTGGAACGGACGGATGCATACAGCGGATCGGAGAGTGCGGCAGGATGCCCGGGCGGCAGTCGCGAGCCCGCGGCCCACTCTCTTGCGATTCGCCGTTCATGATTCGCTGCTAAGCTGAGAGGTTTACATATGGCAATCGAATGGCCGACGGAAACGCTGGAAGTCCTCAACGCCGATCCCTTAGTGATCAAGAACCCCAAGGACTGGTACCATATCCATGCTTACGGCGGTTGCGGGAAGTTCTTCCAAGGGCTGGTCCAGGGGAAGATCCTGGCCACCCGGTGCACCAACGAGGATTGTGAGGAGAACCGCCTGTGGCTGCCGCCGCGGTCCCAGTGCCCCGACTGCTGGCATGACATGGACTGGGTCGAGGCCCCCCAGCAGGGCAAGATCTACACCTGGAGCATCATCAAGTACCCCGGGGCCCCGTTCAAGCTGCCCGACGGCACACCGCTGATCAGCGTGGACCTGCCGGGGGTCTGCACCAAGATGTTGAGCTGGCTCAAGGAGGGCGAGCCCGAGATCGGCATGCCGGTCAAGGCCGTCTTCAACACCAAGAACCCGACGAACACCATCCTCGACCTGGCCTGGGTGCCGGCCTAGGGAGTCAGCCGAGGTGGGGCACCGGCTCCTCAGCCGCTGTGAATCCGGGCAAGGCACGGGTGTGGCCCCGGTTTCCCGACCGGTGCATGACCCGTCCGCCGAGCCACCATCGATGACGGCGCGCTGATTCATCGGCGGGTGAGGCTGCCGGGTGCGCCGGGCGGCCGGTTGAACACCCGATCAAGGATTGCCGGATTGAGGTGCGACAACGGGCGATCGTCGCTGTCGGGTGGGGGCCGGCTCGCGATGGCTCGGTAGCGGGACCAGTTGCAGCGACACGCAGGCGTGGAACTCATCCGCCGGCGATTGCACTGCCGTGTACACGGCACTGCTCAGACCGCGTCCCAGGGCCTGGAGTTGTCGCAGGGCGTTGGCCGGGTCGGTGGCCGCGTCGGAAACCGGCGGCGCGGGCCGCTTGATCGGAACCTGCACGTCCAGGACTTGCTCGCCGCGCCGCACGCGAAGCGTCAGCTTCGACGGGTCGGAGCACTCGGCGATCCGTTGCCGCAGGTCGGCGGCGGGTGAATCCAGGGACAGCAGCTTGCCGTCCACGCCCAGGATGCGGTCGTCCACCTCCAGCCTGCCATCGGCCGGACCCTTGGCGTACACCCGGGCGACCATCGCACCGCCGGACTCGCTGTCGCGGCGGATGCCGATGCCCAAGGTCTGCCGCGGCGGCCGGCTGGGCCGCTGCGGGCGCCGGCCGAAAAGCTGCTCGTACGCCCAAGGCGAGGTGGGATCTTTGCTCTGTTCCCAGCTTGCCACGATGGTTGACGCCATGGCCGGTTGGCCCGCGGCCAGGACCACCGGGTCACCGACGTGTGGCCAGCGGCCGCCGCGAAGCACCGTGCTCGAGCCCAGCGTCGGAATCCAGCCCTGGTAGGCGTCGATGATCTGGCGGACTTGTTCCGGGCTGCTGGCCGCCACCACCCAACCGCCCAGCGTGGCGAAGGACGGTTTGACCGCCGAGAGCAGCACCTGGGCCAGCGAGTGCCTGCCCGCATCCGGCACCATGCCGCTCAGTGTCACGGTCAGGATTCGGGTCTCCAGGTGCCGCGATTCCTCGACGGGATCGGGTAAGTCATCCGGCCCGGGTGCGATCCCCAGCATGGTGATCCGGCGCAGGGTGGCCACCATGGTGGCGAGTTGGTCCACCACGGCCTCGACCACGCCCTCGGCGTCGGACGATTCCATGAGGATGGCCAACTGCGGCGCATCCGACGTGCCCCGAAGCCGGTCCCAGGCAAGTATGAATCGGGGGCCGATCTTCGCGATCACGTCCTGCTCCAGCGCCTCCAGGTCGACCAGGGCCTGGATGAAGGAGACGTATGGACGGGCCTCGGGCGCCAGGTCGCCTTCGGTGACGCTGTGAACCGCCGCGCCCAGATCGGCCGACGCCGCCCAGGCCAGTAGGGTGGAGTCGGGCAGGCGCTCGAGCCGCTCGACGTCCACGTTCGGCCGCTGAACCCGTTGCCGCGGCTGGCGGAGCGTGGCCTGGATCTCGAAATCCAGCCGGTCCCGACGAAGGTACATGCCCACCGCCCCGCGCTCGAACGGGTCCAAGGTCTGGGCCAGGGTGCCTGTCGCCCCTTCGCGTCCGCTGAAGTACAGACAGCCCATGTAGCCGCGATCGAACCGGGCCATCTGCCTGAGAAACTGCGGGTCCTTGCCGAGAGGAGGCGAGCTACCTTCGGCCAAAAGGTCCACGACGCCGTCGAACATCGAGCCGGGACCGGCCTTCAAGGAGAACGCGGCTTCCCGCTGGTTCGACGCCACCCACAGGCCGGCGATCGTCCGATGGACGATGACACCATGGTGTCTGCGGATCTCGACTGCGCGGCGTGGCGCGACGACCGGAGCCAGGAGCGCGGGTTTCTTGAGCTCGGCCACGATAACGGCCTCGCCCAGGCTCCCCCAGTCCGGGGCCGCGAACGCGACCCGCAATCCGAACACGTTGGCCAGCGCGGTCTCCGGGTTGAATCCCAGATACCGGCGGACCAGAGCCCGCCAGTCAAACGGTGTCTCCCCTCCTGAGAGCAATTGCACGAGCGTCCACAAATCCGCCCGACGCAGTTGGGCGTCACTCTGTCGTGGTCGCTGCAACTCGATGAAGACGCCGGCCGAAGCCGGGACCACGCGGGAGAGCGAACTCGGGTCGACGGGCGGGGGCGGATCGGCCAGCGCGGGCGACCGCGCCAGTCCAACGCAGCAGCCGAGCAGCATCCAGAGCGTCAGCCGGCGCACGCCAATCCTCACGGGAGAGGGCATGGATGGCAGGGTATCAGATATCTTCGATGTCGTCGGCATCGTCGCCCGCGGCCTCGTCCAGGGGCGGGGCGCCCTGCGTGCCAGCGTCCCTGAGGGCCTCGAGCCTCAGTGTGTCGAACATCTCCAGCAGGGTCATCTGGCCGAACCGAAGTAGGGAATCGGAGGACTGCTGAGTGTTACGGACCGTGTCCTCGATCTGTTGCCACGTCGCTCTGGCATCCTCCAATTCGGTTCCCGGCGACTCGGGGGCTGGAGGTTCGGGAGTGACCGTCTCCAGCGGCGTGGCGTCGGAGGCCTCGCGCCGGCCGGCCACCTGTTCCTCGGGACGGGTCAGATAGGCCACAAACAGGGTCAGACAGGCCGCCGCCGCCAGGGCACCGCCGAGGCGGATGAGGCGATAGCGCTTCCTGCGCGGTGCGGTCACGGTCGGTTCGATGCAGGCTAAGAGGCGGTCCGTGAAGTCATCATCCAGGCCGGGTTCGTCCGCACCGGCGCCGACGACGTGGCCGGCCACCTCCATCAAGGCCAACTCCTGCCGGCAGGAGGGGCACTTCAGACGGTGGGCGCCCAGCTCGGTGGCCAATGCAGACGACAGTTCGCCGTCGAGGTAGGCGTCAAACAGGTTACGGGCTTGCTCGCAGTTCATCGCGGTTCGCTAACACACCCATCGCCGGGTGCGTCGATGCCGCTCGGCGATCACGCTCTCGCCGATGGGGGCGGCAGGACCACCTGGCAACCCTTTTTACCCGGCCAACTCCGTCAGGATGCGGAGCCTGGAGAAATCCTCCGCCACGACAGGTTCGAGAATTTCCTTGAGTCTGGCCCGGGCACGATGCAAATGACTTTTGACCGTTGCCACCGGGAGCTGCAGGACCTCGGCGATCTCGCCGCATCCCTGATCGTACCGATAAAACAACAGCACGGTGGCCCGCTGGGCGGCGCTGAGCCGGTCAACCGCTTCCCATACCAGCGACTTGAGCCGTTGAGCTTCCTCGCTCATGGCGGCGCCGGCGTCCACCGGCGCGTCGGTTGTCGGCACGATTCCGAAATCGAATTCCGTCGTGACGTCCTTCTTCGACCTCATCGAGTTGAGGCACAACCGATAGCCGATGGTGAACAGCCAGGTGCTGAAGCGGTAGTCGAAGTTGAAGGAGTCGAGCGAGCGGAAGGCTCGGAGGAACGCTTCCTGGCAGACCTCTTCCGCGTCGTGATGGTTGCGAACGGTCCGCATGACGAAAGCGAACAGCCGGTCCTTGTGGGCGTCGACCAGTTCGCGCATGGCCCGCTCGTCGCCGCGCTGGGCGTAACGGATCATCCGCCGCTCCGCGTGCCGATTCTGCCCGTCGGTCTTGGACTTCTCGTTCCGCCTCATGAGACGCCGTTTCATTATACCCCTATCGTCGCAGCGTCGTTGCAAACTTTGGCGGCTGCGGTACACTCGCGCCGTTGCCCCCGGAGTCCCGGCGGCTAAGCACATTGTTATCAGGCGTTTATGGCCAAGTCAAGCCCCACCCAGCTCCGAATCCGCAACAAGAAGGCCCACCTGCGCTTCGAGATCCTCGATAAGGTCGAGTGTGGTCTGGTCCTGCGGGGGACGGAGGTCAAGTCGCTCCGCGAGGGACGGGCGACGTTGGAGGAGGCCTACGCCCAGCTCCAGCGCGGCGAGGTCTGGCTGTACGGGTTCCACATCCCGCCGTATTCCCACGGCAACGTGCAGAACCACGAGCCAATGCGGCCCCGAAAGCTGCTGCTCCACAAGCAGCAAATCGGCCGGCTGACGCCCAAGGTGACCCAGCGGGGCCTGACGCTGGTGCCGCTACAGGTCTATTTCTCCGCCCGCGGGCTGGTGAAGGTCGAACTGGCCCTGGTCCGCGGAAAGGCCCGGCAGGACAAACGCCAGGACCTCAAGAAACGCGAGCACAAACGCGAGATGGACCGGGTCCTGCGACGGAGGCGGTAACCGGCGTGGGCGGACTCGACTGAGGGGCGACCGACATGAGCTGGGCCAGCGTCGGCAGACGGATGGCACACGTCGCCGCGATTCTGCTGGTTGCCCTTATCCTGGGGACCGCTTGCCACGAGGTGCTTGGGCACGGGCTTACGGGAGTCCTGGTCGGTGGACGGATCGGGTACGTGGAAATCCTCGGCGTCCAGGTGTGGCCGGAACTCGGGTGGCACGGTTGGCCGGACACGTACGGGCTCTGTGCCGTTACGGATGTCCCGGATGGGACGGCCGGTGCGGTGATGCGGCTGGCCGGCTCCATGAGCACTTGGCTGGTGTCGGTTCTGGCGGTGGCGCTGCTGTGGCTTCGACGGTGGCGCGGCTGGCCGAGGTTCGTTCTCGTCTGCCTGAGCATCTGGTGGATTGATTTGCTGACCTACACGTTGCCCAGTTGGGGGCTGCGTCGGTCGATCCTCTGGGGGCCGGTCTACAGTGAACCGTACGAGGCTGCGATTGCCTTGGGCGTTCGGGGGTGGGCGTTCCAGGCGTTTGCCATCGGGACCAGTGCGTTGTTGGCGACGGCCACTTGGATGGCGATTCGCCATGGTAGGCAGGTCGGTCATCCCGGCGACGTCGACGACGGTGGCGCTGGCGGCATCGACTGACCCGTGGATGGTGTTTGGATCACTCTGTCGGTTCCAGTCAAAGGACCCCTCACGCTTTTGGAAGGCGATATCGGACCAAGCTGTGAACTTCGCCGGGGCTGCTGCTGTCAGGAGGCTGGGTGGACACTCCGGGTTGCATTCTCGCGACCCTGTGAAGCGCAGCGTAACTGGGATCGGGCTAGAAATATGTCTTCTTTTTATACGGTTTTCGTTATTTATTCCCTTGACATATGCGGGCGCGGTGATAAATTAAAGGCACATTGTGCCCTTGAGGGGATAGGCGTGAGCGTCTCTCCTCAAAAGCATGACCATCCGGTGTGACTGAGTCATAGTGGCTCGGTGTGACCGGGCAATTCGAATCGCGTCGCTCGGGTGCAACTGGTCTGGTCGGGGCGGCAAGTCACCTGAGATCGTCCATTTCGTTCGCGTTGGACGGGCCCTTGGCTTCGTGTGGTGTTGTTGCCGAGTGGCCTTGGCAATCTGGGTTGCGCTCTGGAAGGGGGTCAACATGCTCTTCACGAATGTGGTACTTGCTGTATTGGCTTGCGCGGCGGCGGTGTCCGGCGTCGGGCCGTTGGAGCGGGAGGTTGAGGCCGCGATTACTGCGGCCGCGGCCCAGACGTTCGAGGGGACCATCACGTTTCGGCAAGAGGGAGTTTTCCCCCCCCGGCCTGAGCTGGCCGCCGCAGCCGGAGACTTCGGTCCTGACAAGCCCATCGGGCTGACCGATCCGGAGACCAGGGCCCGCATCCGACAGACCTACCGGCAGATCCATGACGAGCTGCGGCGCCAGTCGGACTCGGTTCATTTCGTTGAGGCGGTGCTTTCCTTGACCGTTGGGCAGGACGGTGACCTGCGCCTCGACCGCTCCCAGCGCGGCAGCTCACCCATCAGCTTCGGCTTCCACGGCGGGGAACTCTGGGAGTACACGGTCGGAGGAGAGATCCTGATGACCATGCAGGAGGCGGCGCTGGAAGACCCGCCGACCGTCCCCGGCCTGGCCCTCAAGCAGCAGCTCAACGAGGCCCGGCATCTCACCCGCCTCTTCGTAAACCAGAAAGTCACTCCCGAGTTGGGTTCCGCGCTGCAACGCGTCGAGACTGCCGACGACGGAACAGTCGTCGCCCACCTTCTGCTGGCGGAAGGTCCGATGCAGCTCCGCCTGGCCGATATCGGCGGCGCCATGCGCGTGATCGAGATTACGCGCGAACACGGGGACCAGCTCTTCCGGACGAAGTTCAGCGACTTCCGCCGCACCGGGCAGGCTTGGCTCCCGTGGGTCGTCGAGAACATCGAGGAGCGCCTCGCCCAGACCCCCGCCGAAGGAATCTCAAAGAGGG
>Ga0307380_10002895_pt1 | contig 24104 bp, 27 predicted proteins | sample UN3MG_FD_202239 | JGI IMG/M metagenome (GOLD analysis project Ga0307380, IMG submission 202239) | Soil microbial communities from Risofladan, Vaasa, Finland - UN-3 | ecosystem: Environmental > Terrestrial > Soil > Coastal area > Acid sulfate soil | place: Finland: Risofladan, Vaasa | collected... | reverse complement strand
CAGGAGTTTGTGCGCGTCCGGGCCGGTCACACGCAGGATACCGCGATCGAGAAGAAGTGTTGCTAGACAATGGCTCATGGGGCGCCCTTCTGCTACCAAGGCGAGCGAATCTAAGAGCGCGGGCAATTGCCCGCAAGGACCGCACCGCACCCATGGCCGAGACGTTCGACATTGTGTTCAAAGGCGGAACCGTCGTCAATCACGACGGCGAAGGCCCCGCCGACATTGGCATCAGAGATGGCCGAATTCGCGCCATCGGCCATATCGGAGAGGGCCTTGCCGGCGAGACCATCGACGCGCGGGGTCTCCATATCCTGCCGGGTGTCATTGATACCCAGGTCCATTTCCGCGAGCCGGGGATGGAGCACAAGGAAGATCTGGAAACCGGCAGCCGCTCGGCCGTGCTTGGCGGGGTCACGGCCGTGTTCGAGATGCCGAACACCAAGCCGCCCACCACCAGTGCCGAAGCCCTTGCCGCCAAGGTCGTGGCCGCCACGGATCGCATGCATTGCGACTTCGCTTTTTTTGTTGGCGCCACCCACGAAAATGTCGATGAGCTCGGTGAGCTTGAGCGCCTGCCCGGCGCCGCCGGCGTCAAAGTCTTCGCCGGGTCTTCGACCGGCAATCTGCTCGTGGATGACGAGGAGACGCTGGCCCGTCTGTTCGCCACCATCAGACGGCGCGCCTCCTTCCACTCCGAGTGCGAGTCGCGTCTGAAGGAACGCATCTCCGTGCAGCGGGAAGGCGATCCGTCGAGCCATTCGGAGTGGCGTGATCCCATCGCGGCGCTTGCCTCAACCGAGCGCCTGCTGCGGCTCGCGACCCAAGCCGGCACGCGCATCCACATCCTCCACGTCTCGACTGGCGCCGAGATGGAACTTCTTTCGCTCCACAAGGACGTGGCCAGCGTCGAGGTCACGCCGCAACATCTCACGCTCGCCACGCCTGAAGCTTACGAGCAGCTCGGCACGCGCGCACAGATGAACCCACCGCTGCGTGACCGTGCCCACCAGGAGCTGTTGTGGTGGGGCCTGGAGCAAGGCGTCGTCGATGTGCTCGGCTCCGATCACGCGCCCCATACACTCGAAGAGAAGAGCGGCAGCTATCCCGCCACGCCATCCGGCATGCCGGGCGTGCAGACGCTGGTGCCGGTGATGCTTGATCACGTCAACGCCGGCCGTCTGAGCTTGGCCCGGTTCGTCGATCTTACCAGTGCGGGCCCTCAGCGCCTTTTCGGGATTGCCGGCAAGGGCCGCATCGCCGTCGGCTACGACGCGGATCTCACAATCATCGACCTCAAGGCCGAGCGCGTCATTGAAGATGCATGGGTCGGCAGCAAATGCGGTTGGACGCCATTCGCCGGACGCAAAGTCAGAGGCTGGCCAGTTGGCACCGTCGTGCGCGGGCGGCTGGCCATGTGGGACGGCGAGCTTGGACACGCACACGGCGCGGCCGTGCGTTTCGGCGAAGCGCTGCCGCAAAGCTACTGAAGGAAATAGTGCCACACCCCGCTCGGCGAGATGCCGAGACGGTAATAGGTGTACGCGCCCTTCTTCATCATCGCCTTGGCCCGTTTCGGCGGAACGATGCGATAGAGCTCGACCTCTTGCGCCGGCGTGAGCTTGGTGAGATCGGTCTCCGCGAAATGGGGCCAGACATACATGGCGTCGTGGCCTTTCCCGGTGAGAACGAAGCCTGAAGACAGGATGTTGAGCATAGCGCCGAGGACGTCGCGGCCTGTGCCGTCCACGGACTGTTCCTTCCAGTATGCGATCGGATCGTCCACATGGGCCGCGGTCACCATGGGCTTCAGCTCGTTGGATTCGAGAACCGGCCGCATCTCTGCGATCTCGCCGGTCTGCGCGGTGAGGATGATCTCGCGGAGCATACGCTGTACGGAATCCGGCAGTGTGCTCATGTCGTGGAGGACTTTGGGCCCTTCGGCCCCTTGCGCGCCTGCGGTCTTGGCCGGCTCGGGGAGCCGGTCGCCGATGTCCCGAGCGTAGACAAGGGCGGCAGCGCCCGCTACCAATGCGGCCAGGCCAATCATGACCACGTTTTTCCAGCGATTCATGCATCACTCCATGAGTGTTCAGGCAATCTCGCAGATCGGCGAACGGGTGCAAGTCCAGGTCGCGCCACGGCGCGACAGGGCGCTCCACCCCATGATCGGCGGATAGGCCAGGAACCTTGCAGGCAAGCGCGCAAATTGTGCTGTCCGGCATCCAGCTCGTGCTTGCCGGGCTGGGGATCGGCGTGCTGATGGCCGCCCCCATCGGCCCCGTCAATGTGCTGGTGATTCAGCGCGCGGTGTCGCGCGGCTTCTGGGGCGGCCTCGCCGCAGGCCTCGGCGCGGTTCTCGGCGACGGCGTGCTGGCCGCCATCGGCGCCTTCAGTGTCGCGGCGATCTCCGACGTGATGATCGCCTATGGCGATGCCATCCAGTTTGTCGGTGGATTGCTGCTGACCGGCTTCGGCCTAGCGCTCCTCTTGTCCCGCCCCGTATTGATGACGCCTGCCAATGAACGCTCGCATCTCTTGGAGCATACTGGCATCATTCCCCAGACGTTCGTCTTGACGGTCACCAATCCGGGCGCGGTGCTCGGTATGGCGGCGATGATCGGCGGTCTCGGCTCGCTCATCGGCGGCCTCAACACCAATCTCGAGGCGCTGATCCTGGTCGCGGCCGTCATGGGCGGCAGCCTGTTGTGGTGGCTGGGACTTTCCGAGCTGATCGCCACGATCCGCCACAAACTCACCGAGAGCCGGTTGAGTGTCATCAACCGGGTCGCCGGCTTCATTTTGTTTGCTTTTGGTGCGGCGCTGATCGTCGAAGGCCTGGTGCGGTACCTCCGCTAGAGGCTACTGCGCGGTCCGCCGCAGGGTGAACTCACCGTGATTGATGCGGCGTGATAGGCCCGAGGTCATCTTGGCCACGGCGTCCTCGCCATAGACCTCGATGAGATCGGCAAGGGAGGCGAACAGCGCGGCATTGGCCAGCATTTCCGGCTCGATGCCGTCGTGGAGGGCTTCCTCCCACGCATCGAGGATATAGCGCAGCGCTTCCTGCTTCTGCGCGTCGCCCGCATCGGATTGCTGTAATGGCCGCTTTGCCGTCCGCACCTGAGGTCCCTCGTTCCGCGGATAAACCCGGAGTGTCACAACTACACCCCTCGACCGCCGCTGGTGGGACAGAGTGAACTAACGGTTAAATTTAAGCCTTAATTGGGAGAACCGGGCGCCGCAGCCCCGGTCTGGTCGGACGCATCGGTCTCGGCAGTCACGTCTGGAGCCTCCTGGACCCGAGCCTGAGGCCCGCTGGCAAAGACCGAGGTCTGGGCCAGCGAAGCGGCGATTTGCGCGCCCTCGGCCGAGAAACGCCGCGTGGCCAGCGTGGCCGACTGGGTGCAGGTGCGGTAGGTGCGCCGATAGCCGCGATAGCCGTCGTTGAAGCTGTTGACGAGCTTGGCCCGGCGCACGGCCGTCGTGCCCTCCTTCTTGAGGATTTCGTCCATCTGCTCGCGCCACAGCTGGCCTTCGCCCGCGCCGCACAGCTCGCGCAGGTAATGCACTGCGCCCAAGATTTCTGCGAGCCGCATCAGCTTGTTGTCGTAGGGGCGGTCATCGGGCGGCGGGGGCGCCAGGCTCTCGCGCTGCTTGATAGGGGGCAGATCGTCGCCCGGCGGCTTCGGCCGCACGGTGCGCTTTTGCTGCTTCTTGGGCTGATCGAAGAACCAGAAGAACTGGGCCTTGGCAGGCGGCGCATAGCTCACCAGCCCCGTGGCCACCCAAAGGGCCCCGAAGGCGAGCAGCACGAGGCGCTTGGCAAGCCGTCCCATAGGGCCTCAGTACCCCCAATTCATGGTGAAATCTAGCCGGCCGAAAGCCGCGTCGAAGGGGGCTTAGAACGGGTCGAATACGGGCTTATCTTGTGCCGAACAGGGCATCGATATCGGCCTGGCTGCTCACTTCGTTCTGGATCTCGGACTCGGTCCGTTCGGCCGGGATCTCGCCATTGGCGATGGCGTTGGCCTCGTCGATCAGCAGGCGCAGGCGCAAGGCCGCCTCCCGGCAGGCTCGGTCCAGATCCTGCCCACTATCGAGCGCCCCGCCCACGGTGGCGAGCAGCGTCAGGGCCTCGCCATGAAGCCGGGCCACAGCCTCGTCGAAGCGCGCCCGGACCTTGGGCGGCGCGCGGCGATAGGCGGCAATGGCAAGGTTCTTGTCGCGAAAGCCAGACAGCGTGAAATGCTCTTCATAGGTCAGCGGCCGCCAGGCCAGCAGATCGTCGGCGAAGCCGTCCGGCTCGGGCGACAAGGCTTCGAGCAGCATCACGAGTTCGTGGAAATGGTTGAGATAGTCGCTGGCGAGCAGCGTCGATTCGTTGATGTTGGTGCCAGGAATATGCGAACGGAAATGGCCGACCATGGCCACCCGAAATGCCGAGACGATATCCTCCCGGCTCACATCTTCCTGGATTTCCGCCGCGTCGGCGTTACGACTGTCATTGGGCAACATTAGCGAACCGTCCTCAATCAGAAGCTCGCATAATTATGATTGCCAAAGCGTTACCGAGAGACCCTCTATGTGCTCTCGCTACAATCTGACCTCGCCGCCGGAGGCGGTTCGGGCCTATTTCGGCTATGCGGACACGCCGAATTTCCCGGCGCGCTACAATATCGCGCCCACCCAGGCGATCCCCGTCGTTCTTCTGGACGAGGCCGGCGCGCGCCGCTTCGCGCTGATGCGCTGGGGCCTGCTGCCGGGTTTCGTCAAGGATCCGAAGAAATTCCCCACGCTCATCAATGCACGCTCCGAGGAGGTGCTTCAGAAGCCGTCCTTCCGCAACGCCGTGCGCCACCGGCGCTGCCTCATTCCGGCCGACGGCTTCTATGAATGGACAGGGCCGAAGGGAAAACGGCGGCCGTTCCACCTGCGCCCGCGAGAGCCCCGACTCATCGCTTTCGCCGGGCTCTACGAGTGCTGGCAGGACCCTCAAGGCGGCGAGATCGACACGGTGACCATCCTCACCTGCGCCGCGAACCGTACCGTGGCGGCCCTGCATGACCGCATGCCGGTGACACTAGAGCCGGAGCAGTTCGAGGCTTGGCTCGATGCGAAGGGGGTCAGCGCCGAGGAAGCGCTTGCCATCATCGGTCCCGCGGCCGACGATCTGTTCGAAGCGGTCGAGATGGACCCCAAGATAAACGACTCGCGCAAAGACGAGCCGGGCATCCAAGAACCGTTGCAGCTCTCGCTGCTTTGAGGTGTGAACACGGAAGAGGGGAGGAGCATGCTGCCAGCGAAAATCGTCGAGCGTTACCGCGTCACCGACGGTGACAAGTTCAAGCTCAAGGACTACGACCCGGGCGATACCGGCGACGTCGACTTCGACAAGAAGGACGGCAAAGAGATTTTGGAGGTCGGCGTCAAGAAGCTCGCCAAGCTCCAGGAACGCCTCTACGCGGAAGGCAAATGGGCTATCCTCATGGTCCTGCAAGGTATCGACACCGCCGGCAAAGACGGCGTCATCAAGCACGTATTGACGGGGGTCAATCCGCAAGGCTGCTCGGTCCATTCCTTCAAGCAGCCGAGCCATCTGGAGCTCGCGCACGACTTTCTATGGCGCTGCACGGTCGCGCTGCCGATCCGCGGCCACATCGGCATCTTCAACCGCTCCTACTACGAAGAGACCATCGTGGTGCGCGTGCACCCGGATCTCCTCGAGAAGCAGAACATCCCGCCGAAGCTCGTCACCAAGGATATCTGGAAAGAGCGCTACCAGGACATCAACGACTGGGAGCGGCACCTCGCGCGAAGTGGGATCGTGCCGCTGAAGTTCTTCCTCAACATCTCCAAGGAAGAGCAATTGAAGCGACTGCTGGCCCGCGTCGACGATCCCGACAAGAACTGGAAGTTCTCGCCCTATGACGTGGCCGAACGCAAGCTGTGGGATGACTACCAGAAGGTCTATGAGGACACGATCCGCAATACCGCGACCAAGGATGCGCCGTGGTACGTGGTGCCCTGTGACAAGAAGTGGTTCGCCAGGCTTGTGGTCGCCGCCGTGCTCGCCGAACAGATGGAGGCGCTGGATCTTCAGTTCCCCAAGGTCAGCGACGAGGACAAGAAAGCCATCGAGAAGGCACACGCCGAGTTGCTGACCGAGAAAAACTAGCGTCGCGGGCGCTACGGATCTTCGGTGACGAGCACAATGGCGAGGCCGTCATGGCCTTTGTTGCCGACGGTCTGGAAGGCGGTGGCGGTGACGCGCGTGTCGGCGGCAACGCGCGCGTAGAAATCCCGTAAGCCCTTCACGTGTGGGCTGTCGCTCTGGGCGGCGAGGATCGCGCCCTCGCGCACCACATTGTCGACGATGATGAGGCTGCCTTTCCGCGAAAGCTTCACGGCCCAATCGAAATAATCCGGCGTGCTCGGCTTGTCGGCGTCGATGAAGATGAGATCGAACGGCCCCTGCGTTACGAGCTGGGGCAGCGTGTCGAGCGCCTTGCCGACACGCACCTCGATCTTGTCGGCTAAGCCGGCGCGCGCGAAATTGCTGCGAGCGATCTCCGCGAATTGGGGGCTCAGCTCCAGCGAGACCACGCGCCCGCCATCGGCCAGGCCGCGCGCCAGCCAAATCGTGCTGTAGCCGCCAAGCGTACCGATCTCCAAGATCTTGCGCGCACCCATGGTCGCGCCGAGCATCATCAAGAGTTTGCCCTGCAAGGGCGCCACCTGGATCGGCGGCATGCCGGCCGCTTCACTGGCCGCCAGGGCCTCTTCGAGCGCGGGATCGCCGTCGAGGAGGTTCTCGGCGATGTAGTCGTCGATCGCGTCCCAGTTCGCGTTGTCGGTCTTATCCCAGAACTTCTTTTTCATGGCGGAGGGCTAGCGCGCCTTGGCCGCACGCCGCAAGCGGTCGTTGATGGCCTCGCCCAGACCATGGTCTGGAATCGGCATCACGGCAATCGCCGATGCGCCCGTCTCATCGAGTGTGCGGAGCGAGGCGAAGAGATTTGTCGCCGCTTCGGCCAGGTCACCCGACGCGCTGAGATTGATGGCCGTGGAGGCGCCCGCGGGCGCATCGGACCCGAAGGCGAGCAGGGCCTCGTCCGCGCCGACCGACGTCGCGCCGAGCCGCAGCTTGGTGCGGGGGGCGTAGTGTCGTTCGAGCTGTCCCGGCGAGGCGATGGGTGTGTCCTCTGCCGCGGCGGAAAGTGTGCAACTCAACACGGCCTCGATGTCTTCGCGGGACACGGCGCCCAGCCGAAGCAGAACAGGCGCATTGCCGGTCACGCGCACCACCGTCGACTCGATACCGCGTGCGCAAGGACCGCCGTCGAGAATCATGGCGGGAATGTCGCCAAGTTCCGCCGCGACATGCGCGGCGCTTGTGGGGCTGATGCGTCCCGAGCGGTTGGCGCTCGGTGCCGCGAGGGGGATATTCGCTTCCGCCAAGAGAGCCTGCGCTGTCGTCTGATTTGGCGCGCGCAGCGCAATCGTATCGAGCCCGGCCGTTACCAGATCGGCGATGCCGCAGCCGGGGCGCTTCGGCAATACCAGCGACAACGGCCCCGGCCAGAAGGCATCGGCGAGCTTCCCCGCCGTCTCGTCGAACACGGCATAGGCTTCCGCCGCCGCGCGGTCCGGCACGTGCACGATGAGCGGGTTGAAGCGGGGCCGTTCCTTGGCCGCGAACACCCGGGCCACGGCGGCGCCGTCCAGCGCGTTAGCGCCGAGCCCGTAGACGGTCTCGGTGGGAAAGGCCACGATCTCGCCGCGGACGAGCGCTTGCGCGGCGTGGGCGATGGCCTCTTCTGTGGCGGGGAGCACGGGCATGGTCGGGCCCCATTTCGCGTGTTACCCAGGTTGGGTCAAGCTATGTCCGGGCAAGCTATCGCCTCAAGTCCAGTCGGGTATCATGACCGCCGCATGACCACGCTTCTTCTGACCCATCCCGCGTGTCTTGAGCACGATACGGGTTTCGGCCATCCCGAGCGAGCCGACCGCTTGCGCGCCATCGAGGACGCGCTGGCCGATCCGGCATTCGATGACCTGACGCGCGAGCAAGCGCCGCGCGCCGATCTCAGCCAGATCGAGGCCCTGCACCCGAAAGCCTATGTGGAGATGGTGCAGGCGGAGATCCCCAAGCAGCTCCATAATTGGCTCGATCCCGATACGGTGGTTTCGCCCGGAAGCTGGGAGGCGGCCTTGCGCGCCACGGGTGCCGTGGTTCGCGCCGTGGATCAAGTGGCCGGCGGGCATGCGGACAATGCCTTCTGCGCTATACGTCCCCCGGGGCATCACGCCGAACCGTCCAAGGCCATGGGCTTTTGCCTGTTCAATTCTGTCGCCGTCGCGGCGCTTCATGCCCGCGCCGCCCATGGCGCGAAGCGCGTTGCGGTGATCGATTTCGACGTGCATCACGGCAACGGCACCCAAGCCGCCTTTTGGACCGATAAGGATTTGTTCTACGGCTCAAGCCATCAGATGCCGCTCTTCCCCGGCACCGGCGCGCTCGACGAAACGGGGGTCGGCAATATCTGCAACGCGCCGCTGGCGCCGGGCGATGGAAGCGAGGAGTTCCGCGCGGCTTACGGGGATCGTATCTTGCCGGCACTCGATGCCTTCGCGCCCGACTTCCTCCTGATCTCCGCGGGATTTGATGCGCATTTGAAAGATCCGCTGGCGCAGATCAGGCTCCTGGAGCCCGATTTTGCCTGGATCACCGAGAAGCTGCTCGAGGCGGCAGCGAAACATTCCGGCGGCAAGCTCGTTTCCACGCTGGAAGGGGGCTACGATCTGGAGGCGCTTGCGGATTCCACCGCGGCCCATGTGAAGACGCTGATGGGCGCTTGAGGCGAGCCTCTTGGGAGCCACTTGATTGTGTCCGTGAGAAAGGGCTAAGCCAAGCCATGTCCAATCCTCCCGACAATGCCAACATCAAGTCGATGAGCTTCGAGCTTGCGCTAAAGGAGCTCGAGACCATCGTCGACCGCCTGGAGAAGGGCGATGTGGAGCTGGAAGAGTCGATCGTCATCTATGAGCGCGGCGAAGCGCTGCGCGCCCATTGCGACGGGCTGCTCCGCAAGGCCGAAGCCCGCGTGGAGAAGATTTCGCTCAATCAGAACGGCGAGCCGACCGGCACCGAACCTCTGGACGTTGAGGGCTAGCGGCGGCTCGATGGCGCGGACAAACGTCTTGGGTGGGGACGGTCTCTCCGCTAAGGTCCAAGGCCTTGTCACCAGACGGTCGAAGGGCCACATAGCAGGGGCATAACGTGCTGATCCTTCTCAATCTTTCCCCAGACATCCGTCAGGAACGCGCATGAGCGCCGAGATCCCCACGCCGTTGTTGGACCGCGTCCAGTCGCCTGCGGATTTGCGCGCGCTTGGGGATGACGAGCTGAAGCAGCTTGCCGGCGAGCTCCGCCGGGAGACGATCAGCGCCGTGTCCGTCACCGGCGGTCATCTGGGCGCAGGGCTTGGCGTGGTCGAGCTCACCGTGGCGCTGCATCATGTATTCGATACGCCAAAAGACAAGCTGATCTGGGACGTGGGTCACCAAGCCTACCCCCACAAGATTCTGACCGGGCGCCGCGCCCGCATCCGCACGCTGCGCCAGCCGGGCGGCCTGTCCGGCTTCTGCAAGCGCGCCGAGAGCGAATTCGACCCGTTCGGCGCGGGCCATTCCTCGACCTCGATCTCGGCCGGGCTCGGCATGGCCGTGGCCCGCGATCTCTCCGGCGACGAAAGCAACGTCATCGCCGTGATCGGTGACGGCGCCATGAGTGCCGGCATGGCCTATGAGGCCATGAATAATGCGGGCGCCATGGATTCGCGCCTGATCGTCATTCTCAACGACAACGACATGTCGATTGCCCCGCCCGTGGGCGCCATGAGCGCGCATCTGGCGCGCCTCATCTCCGGCGGCACCTATCGCAGCTTCCGCCGCTGGATGAAGCAGGCGGCGCGCAAGCTGCTGCCGAATAGCTGGTTCCGTCGCGCCGCGCGCGCCGAGGAGTTCACCCGCGGCTTCTGGACCGGCGGCACGATGTTCGAGGAACTCGGCTTCTACTATGTCGGCCCCATCGACGGCCACAATCTCGATCATCTGCTGCCCGTGCTGCGCAACGTGAAGAAGATGAAGAACGGGCCGGTCCTGGTCCATGTCGTCACGCAGAAGGGCAAGGGCTACGGTCCAGCCGAGGAGTCCGCCGACAAATATCACGGCGTCGGCCGCTTCAACGTGGTGACGGGTACGCAGGAGAAGGCGGCGCCCGGCGGCCCGCCGAGCTTCACCAAGGTGTTTGCCAATGCGCTGATCGCCGAAGCCCGCGCCGACGACAAGATCGTGGCCATCACCGCGGCCATGCCGTCTGGCACCGGCATCGACAAATTCGCCGAACACTTTCCGGACCGCAGCTTCGATGTCGGCATCGCCGAGCAGCACGCGGTCACCTTCGCAGCCGGGCTCGCGGCGGAAGGCTATAAACCTTTCGCGGCCATCTACTCAACCTTCCTCCAGCGCGCCTACGACCAAGTGGTGCACGATGTGGCGGTGCAGAAGCTCCCCGTGCGCTTCGCCATCGACCGTGCCGGTCTCGTGGGCGCCGATGGGCCGACCCATGCCGGCACGTTCGACACGGCCTTTCTGTCTTGCCTGCCTGGCATGATCGTCATGGCCGCCGCCGACGAGGCGGATCTGATGCACATGGTGGCGACCGCGGCGGCGATCGATGACCGCCCCTGCGCCTTCCGCTATCCGCGCGGCGAGGGCACGGGCGAGAACCTGCCGGAACGCGGTACGCCGCTCGAGATCGGCAAGGGCCGCATCGTGCGCGAGGGTTCGGCGGTGGCGCTTTTGTCGTTCGGCGCGCGGCTCAGCGAATGCCTCTCGGCGGCGGATGAACTGGCGGGCTATGGCTTGTCCACGACCGTGGCCGACGCGCGCTTCGCCAAGCCGCTCGACCTGGACCTCTTGCGCGCGCTGGCGAAGAACCACGAAGTGCTTCTCACCGTCGAGGAAGGCTCGACCGGCGGCTTCGGCGCGCAGGTGCTTCACGCGCTGGCTGGCACAGGTCTGCTTGATGGCGGGCTGAAGGTCCGCACGCTCGTGCTGCCCGACCGCTTCATCGATCAAGGCAAGCCGGCGGCCATGTACGCGGAAGCCGGCCTCGACGCGCATGGCATCGTCGCTTCGGTGTTCGCTGCCCTCGGCAAGGACGCAAAACCGGGCGTGCGTCTCGCTTAGTCCAGTCTGCAGTCTTTGGAGAATTCGGCGACCGCTTCGGCGCGGCCGGCTTCGGCAAGATCGTTTCCGATCGCGTCGGACGTCATCGACACGGCCCCCGTCTCACCCAGGACCTTGACGATCGGCTTCACCGCGATGTCTCCGGCCTCGAAGTAGATGATTCCGGTGCCATCTTCCTGCGCCGACTCGCCCGCAACGGACGTGGATTGACCGCCGGCGCTCAATTTGACGGTGATCGGGTCGCCAGGCTGTCTTTCCGGGAAGTCCATATACACCGAGAGCACGGCGATGCTGACGCCGTTCAAGCAGGACAGCAGAAAGAGCGGTTTCTCTCTCGCATTGAGCGGCCCGTAGCGGAGCGTCACGAAGCTTCCGCTCGTCTTGGCCTGCCAGATGTTGGCCCCTTGGGCACCCGCCGGTGCGGATTGCGTGCCGGCAAGCAGAGCCGTGGCGAGAAGAGCGGACAGGAGGACGGGCTTTGTCATGGGAACTCACGGCGCGGTTTCGAGGGCGGCTCTTGCTTAGTCTACAGGGCGATCCTTGGCAAACGTGGCAAGGACGCCGACGGGGAGGGTGGTTAACCCTCCCTGCGGTCACTCCCGTAGATAATCAATGCTCTAAGGGGCCGTCGCGTTCAGCTTCATCTCGGCCGCCGCTGCCGGCAGAGCGGCCATGAAGCCCGCGAAGCCCGGATCGAACTCGTAGTAGTTGCAGGTGATCTCCTCGCCCGCCGCGATGTCCGTGAGAGCAAAGCCCTTGTCGAAGACGCGGAAATCGGTGTTCGGGTTAAGGCTGTGGTTCATGAACCGGCCGTTGTCCACGTCGACCACGCGATAGCCCGGCATGTCCAGATGCGGATAGCTGTAGACGGCGATGAAGTTCCGCATATGCGGGGGCAGGGCACCGAGCTCGGTTTCCTTGACGAAGATGTCGAACTTCGGATTGAGGCTCCAGATCAGACGTCCACACGGCACGTATTCGTCTGAGAATACGCCGAGCCCTTCGATGGAGCTCTGGTTCACATAAGTGCTGATGAGCAGCATTCCTCGCGCTCCTATTGTCGCGTTGTGATGAGGAAGAGGGAGGCGGGCGCCCGCTGGCGCCCGGGACAGTCGCCGGGTTTCATCGGACCCCGCCGGGGGATTCGCCCGTCGCCAGAGCGAGAAGCCGCTTTCGCCTTGGGAGGCGCGGTGCTCGCCCGCGCGGCAAGGCCTCGATGCGCCGTTGAAGGTAAGGCGAGAAGTGGCCGGCATAGCGCTTCCACAGAACCGGGTCGCGCCAGTCGTCACCCGTCACCTTGCCCCGGCAAAGCGATGAGCCGCAGGCGCAGTCGAACTCGTCGTAAGGCGAGCCATCGCACATGGCGTAGTCGATGGTCACCTCCTCGCCGGGCAGAATGCGCCGCAAGGCAACGATGGCGATCTGGCCATCGAGCCCTGCATTCGGCTCGCAAGAGTGATTGATGAAGTCCGGTGGGTCCTCCGGGCTGGTCGAGGCGAGGAACAGCTCCTCCTCGATCTGCACGGTGTGACGCCGGATCGCCTCCGGCAGCGCATCGAGCGCATCCCGGCCGACGACCCGGCCGCTCCACACGCCGATGAGTTCGCCTGGGTCAATCACGGCCCGGGCGACGACGGAATGACCGCCGGTGACGTCACGATTTCGGACTTCGCATTTATCGGTAAGGTAAGCCGTCGAGGCTTGGCTCGAAGAGTCTTGGTCCACGAGACCTCCGCGAGGGGCGCGCCGAGCGGGGCGCATCGCAGTAATGTATATGATGCGGTGGCGGCCGCTCCCGGCCTTCGACCGCGCGCGAGGACTCTCGACGCGCGCGGAGCATATGAGAACCCGATTTGTCCAGCTACAAAAAAAGACGTGTCGATCAAAGATTGGTGGAGGAGGGGCTGGCTCCCTCCCGCGCCCGCGCCGCCGACCTCGTGCGGCGGGGCTGCGTCACCGTGGCGGGTGCGCTCGCGCTCAAGCCGGGCGCCCTCGTCGCCGACGATGCGCCGCTCGCCGTTGCGGCGGATGCGGGCAGCAGTCACGTCTCCCGGGGCGCGCTCAAGCTTATCGCGGCACTTCGCTCTTTCGGCCTGTCGCCGCACGGCGCTGTGGCGCTCGACGTAGGCGCTTCGACCGGCGGCTTCACCGAGGTGCTGCTGGGAGAAGGGGCGGCGAAGGTCTACGCCGTGGATGTCGGCCGCGAGCAGCTCCATGAGCGCCTCCGCGCCGATCCCCGGGTCGTATCCCTCGAAGCGACCGACGCGCGGAAGATCGACCAAACGCTCATCCCGGAATCCGTCACCGCCCTCGTCGCCGATGTCAGCTTCATCAGCCTGACACAAGCCCTGCCCGCCGCGCTGAAGCGTGGCGCACCGGGTGCGTGGCTCGTGGCGCTGGTCAAGCCGCAATTCGAGGCGGGCCGCGAGGCGGTCGGCAAAGGCGGCATCGTCCGGGACGAGACGGAGTGGATGCGGGCGATCGCCCGGGTTCGCGGTTTTCTCGAGAGCGAAGGCTGGAAAGTCATCGGCGTGATGCCATCCCCCATCACAGGCGGCAGCGGCAATGTGGAGTTCCTGATCGGGGCCCGAAATGCCCCTTGAGGTGGAGATCGCCCGCCTCGGCGCCCAAGGCGACGGCATCGCCGAAGGACCAGGGCCCCCGCTCTTCGTGCCGTTCACCCTGCCGGGCGAGCGGGTCCGCGTTGACTTGGGTGAAGACGGCAAGCATGCCGCGCTTGTGGAGGTGCTGGACCCGAGCCCTGAGCGGATCGCTCCTGTCTGTCCACATTTCGGCACGTGCGGTGGCTGCGCCGTTCAGCATTTGGAAGAGGGGGCCTATCTCGCCTGGAAGCGGGAGCTTGTGGTGCAGGCGCTGAGGTCGCGCGGCCTGGACGCCGAAGTCGAGGATGTGCGGCCCGTGTCGCTGGGCAACCGTCGTCGCGCCACGTTCAGCCTTGGCCGGGACGGTCAGGGTGTTGTGCTCGGCTATCGCCGCTCCCGGTCCCACGATCTCATCGACATCGAAGCGTGTCCCATCCTGTCGCCCGGCATCGTTGCCCGCCTCCCCAAGCTGAAGGCGGCTTTGGCCCCGCTGCTTGGCGGCAAGCGCGAGGCCCGGGTCGGCGTCACCGAGACGGAGACCGGGCTCGACATTGTCGTCGAGGGTGTGCGGCTAAGGGAGTCCGCGCTTGCCCGGCTGGCCGGCGAGGCGGGGACGCTCGGCCTGGCGCGCATCACGGTCGGCGGCGAGAGCCTGATGCTGGCGCCGCCAACCGTGCGGTTCGGACCCGCGCTGGTGAAGCTCTCACCCGGCGCCTTCCTGCAAGCCTCTCCGCAAGCCGAAGCCGTCATGACGGCGCTGGTGACCGATGGCGTCGCGGGCGCGAAGCGCATCGCCGACCTATTCGCTGGGCTCGGCACCTTCACGTTTGGCTTGGCGCAAGCCTCCGCCGTCGATGCCTATGAAACGGACGAGGCGGCGCTTGGTGCGCTCGCGGAGGCCGCGCGGCACACGCCGAAGCTCAAGCCGATCCGTGCGCTCGCCCGCGATCTGTTCCAGAGCCCCCTGGGCGGCAAGGAGCTCGATCGCTACGACGCGGTCGTGTTCGACCCGCCGCGTGCCGGCGCTGCGGCGCAAAGCGAGCTGCTTGCCACATCCAAGGTGAAGCGGCTGGTTGCCGTCTCCTGTAATCCCGGCACACTGGCCCGCGATCTCCGCCTGCTCGTCGATGGCGGGTACCGCATCACCCGCGTCGTGCCGATCGATCAGTTCCTGTTCTCAAGCAACGTGGAAGTGGTCGCGCATCTGACGCGCTAGCCGAGCAACCTATCGACGAAGGCTGGCACCACCTCCGTCGCCGGGCCGTAATGCGCCTCATCAAACAGCATCGCGCCGTCGGACGGGTCGAGATTGAGCTCCACCGTATGGGCGCCGGCATGCTTCGCCTCGGCCACGAAGCCCGCCGCCGGATACACCATGCCGCTGGTGCCGATGGCCACGAACAGATCACAGCGCGATAGCGTTTCCATGATGCGCTCCATCTCGTGCGGCATCTCGCCGAACCACACCACGTCCGGCCGCAAGTAGCCTGCCTTGTGGCAGACGGGGCAGGCGGTCGTGAGCGACAGGTCTTCATGCCACGGCAAGCTCGTGCCGCAGCGAGCGCACAGCGCGCGGCCAAGCTCCCCATGCATGTGGATCAGGTGCGTGCATCCGGCAGCCTCATGCAGCCCGTCGATATTCTGGGTCACGGTCAGCACCTCGCGGGTATGATCGTGCTCCAGCCGGGCGAGGGCGAAATGCGCCGCGTTGGGCTTGGCCTGTTTCAGCCAGCCGCGCCGCATATTGTAGAAATCGTGGACTTTGACCGGGTTGCGCGCGAAGCCTTCCGGCGTCGCCACCGCCTCGATGTCGTACTGATCCCACAGACCGTCTGGTCCACGAAACGTGCCGAGCCCGCTTTCGGCGGAGAGCCCGGCGCCGGTCAGAATGACGATCTTCTCGTATCGCATTGAAGCCGGCGCGTCAGTCCTGGCCGGTCTGGCCGCGGTGCCGCAAATAATGGTCGGCGAGCACGATGGCGACCATCGCCTCGCCGATGGGCACGGCGCGGATGCCGACGCACGGGTCGTGGCGGCCTTTGGTGGACACTTCCGTGTCGCTGCCCGTCGTGTCGATCGTCTTGCGCGTGTTGAGGATCGAAGAGGTCGGCTTCACCGCGAAGCGCGCGACCACGGGCTGCCCCGTAGAGATGCCGCCGAGAATCCCGCCCGCATTGTTGGACATGAATTCCGGCGTGCCGTTGGGGTGCATGCGCATCTCATCTGCGTTCTCTTCGCCCGAGAAGGCGGCCGAGTCGAAGCCGGCGCCGATCTCGACGCCTTTCACCGCGTTGATGCTCATCAGCCCCGAGCAGATATCTTGATCGAGCTTGGCATAGACCGGCGCGCCGAGCCCGACGGGTACGCCCTCGGCCACGATTTCGATCACCGCGCCGGCGGACGAGCCGGCCTTGCGGACCTCATCGAGATATTCCGCCCAAACTTTGGCGGTCTTGGCGCTCGGGCAGAAGAACGGGTTGTTGCCGATCTCGTCCCAATCCCAGTCGTCGCGGTTGACCTTATGAGGGCCGATCTGCACCAGCGCGCCGCGCACCCGCAAGCCCGGCACGACTTTCCGCGCCACCGCGCCCGCCGCCACGCGCGTGGCCGTCTCGCGCGCCGACGCGCGACCCGAGCCGCGCCAATCGCGCAGGCCGTATTTCAGGAAATAGGTGTAGTCGGCGTGGCCCGGACGAAACTTGTCCTTGATGTCCCCATAGTCCTTGGAGCGCGCATCGACATTCTTGATCTGGAGCGCGATAGGGGTGCCGGTGGTGACCTGCTCGCCGCCTTCGCTTTCGAAAACGCCGGACAGGATCTCGACCGTGTCGGGCTCTTTCCGCTGGGTCGTGTATTTCGACTGGCCGGGCTTGCGCTTATCCAGATAGGCCTGGATCTCCGCCTCCGTGATGGGAAGGCCCGGCGGACAGCCGTCGATCACGCAGCCGATCGCCGGCCCGTGGCTCTCGCCCCAGGTGGTGATGCGAAATAGGTGTCCGAAGCTGTTGTGCGACATGGGTTTCTTTTAGGGGCGTGGGGTCGTTGCGTCTAGTTCTCGCCCGATCCTAGCAGCCCAGTTGGCAACAAACCGTTTCGTCTCGCTCTTCGTCATGCCCGGACGTGTTCCGGGCATCCAATGAGGCCTAGCGGCATGTTGCGATTCCCAAATGGATTGCCGGGACAAGCCCGGCAATGACGAGGGAAAGGGCGCAGCCAAAACCATCTCGCCGGCAGGAGCCCGCGAGGCATGAGATTGTTCCCCCCCGAGGGGGATGGCGCGCCGAAAGGCGCAGTCCGTTAGTCGGTGTCGCGGTCGAAAAGACCGCGCGGGCGCCTTCCGGCGCGCCACATGCGCTCAAATAGCAAAGCGGTAGCGCATGCTATTTTGCGACGTCCATACGGCGTCGGGCCCCGCTTCAATCCCGAACCTGTCTGTCCGAGATCTACCTGCCAGCTTCTGGCGGGGGCTCGTAGTGGCCCCGGGGGGTGGCTCCGCCGCCGCCCGAGTGTCTTGTTGCGACAAGACCCGCGGGCGCCGCACCCCGTCCCGCCATCACGACGCCTCGCGAAAGCGCCCCTCGAACGGACGAGGTGGCACGCATTGTACGGCAGGTTTCCGAGGCGGGGATAAGGTGGCCCTTTCCTGAGGATGACGGGGAGACCGGCATAGGGCGGCGCTGCGACAGGGCGTCACCCGGCCCGCCGCGCCGCAAGAAAATAAGGACGCCAAAAGGTCCGTTTCCGGGGGCCTTTGCCGGTTGTGACCTTTCCGGGCGCGTATTCAGCCCAGAAATGGACCCATCCTGGCCGCGGCGCGCGCCTGTTTTCGTCTTATTTTTCCGTAGCTTGCGCCAAGCGCGTTTCCTCGCGCGGACCGGCCGAGATTTCGCCGGTCATCCCTCCCAAGAAAAATCAGTAAGGAGTAACCGATGCGTGCTGCGCATACTGTTTTTGCGAGTCTGACGATCATGATCCTGGCGAGCGCGATGCCGCTCGACCCCGCGCAAGCCTTCCCGTCACCCTTCGCCAAGAATGCCTCGCCGGCGCAAGCAGCCGAAGGCAAGTCCGGCCGAACCGGCAAGGTGACCCGGACCACGGGCGGGCGCTACAGCGTCGGCCCCAAGCCCGCGCGGTGGTGCGGCTGGTGGATGCGCACCCAGAAAGGCGGCGGTCCCGAATACAATCTGGCACGCAACTGGGCCAACCGGGGCCATGCCCTGAACGGTCCCCGCGTCGGCGCCGTGGTGGTGTGGTCCCATCATGTGGGCATGATCACCGGCCGCAACGCGGCCGGCCAGTGGATCGTGAAGTCGGGCAATGACGACGGCCGCGTGCGCGAGCGTCCGCGTTCTGTCGCCGGCGCCGTTTTCCGCAAGGTCTAGAACTTGAGCAAGCTCTAGAAGAATATGGGCGCGGGTCTCAGGCCCGCGTCCCGTTACTCCTTCACGGAGATGTCGGGCGCGTCTTCGTTCTTCATGCCGACCACGTGGTAGCCCGCATCGATATGCAGGATTTCGCCGGTCACGCCGTTGGACAGGTCGGAGAGCAGGTAAAGCCCGCCGCCGCCGACATCCTCGATGGTCACCGTGCGGCGCAGCGGCGAATTGTACTCGTTCCACTTCAGAATGTAGCGGAAGTCGGCGATGCCGCTTGCGGCCAGCGTCTTGATCGGGCCGGCCGAGATGGCGTTCACCCGGATATTGTTCTTGCCGAGATCGGCCGCGAGATATTGCACGCTAGTCTCCAGCGCCGCCTTGGCCACGCCCATCACGTTGTAATGGGGCATCACCTTCTCGGCGCCATAGTAGGTGAGCGTCAGCAGCGAACCGCCATTGGGCATCAGCTTCTCGGCGCGCTTGGCAAGCGCCGTGAAGGAGAAGCAGGAGATCTGCAGCGTCTTGGTGAAGTTGTCTTCCGTCGTGTCGACGTAACGGCCGTCGAGTTGGTCTTTGTCGGAGAACGCCACGGCATGGACGAGGAAGTCGATGGTGCCCCACTCTTTGGCGAGAGCCTCGAACACCGCATCGACGGAGGCCCGGTCGGTCACGTCGCACGGCAGCACGAGCTTGGAGCCGATCTCGGCGGCCAGCGGACCGACGCGCTTCTTCAGGGCCTCGCCTTGATAGGTGAGCGCAACCTCGGCGCCTTGCGCCGTGACGGCCTTGGTGATGCCCCAGGCGATTGAGCGGTTATTGGCGACGCCGAACACGACGCCGCGCTTGCCTGCCATCAGATTTCCGCCGTCCGCCATAACCCCTCCTTCGCACACGAATTCGGGGCTTTATACACCGGGCGGACGGTGCCGGAAGGCCTTTCGGCCTCCGACGGCGGGACCAATGGGCGCGGGAACCCGCCTAACCGTGAAGCCGCGCCACCGGAACGAGGCGGGACAGTCCCAGCTCGCCACGGGCCTCGCGCGACAGCGCCTGCGCGCGGGTCATATAAGACCGCAAGGGGGTGAACCGCCGGCTCTGCGCCGCGTTCGTGCCCTCCAGGCGTGCCTCGCTGCTTTCGCTCAAGGCGGCGGCCTTGGTCATGGTTTTCCGAGGTTTTGACATCTGGATCCCTCTAACCTGCGATCGACCAGCGCCCGTCTTCCTCGCGGCAGGCGATGCCCTCGATCTGCTTTTGTTGCCCGTCGTGGACGAGCGAATAGACGACATGGCGGCAGATGCGCCCCTGATCGTCCCGGAAGGCGGAAACAGGCTTTACCCGGCCCGAGAGCTGGCTAACTGGGCGGCGCCACACCAGCGTCACCCCATCGCCGAGCTCTGTGAGCGCCATCTGCAATGCCTGCAGCGCTACCGTCCGGTCAGAATGATCGAGAGTTGATTTTAGTTCCGTCAGGCCCTGCGGCGCGGGCCGTGTGGCCACCGCCGCGACATCGTTTGCCCCGTTCTCCCCGGCCTTGAGGGGAGAAAGGGTGGGCAGCAATACTGACAACACTAGAGTGCCCACCCCAATGATAGGGGCGTTCAAATGGAACGAACGCATAACAAACCGTCCCCAAACTTCGACGCGGCTACTCAATCCCCCGCGCCCACTATCAACACGATCGATCCTGCCCTATCAGAGTGAGGAAAACGTAAATGCCCGTACCGGCCCGGGATTTTCTTGGATTTTGTTGAGGTCGCGGAACAACGGCGGAAGAGCAGCGACGAGATGGTTGAAAAAGCGAGAGAAACCCAGGACTTCACCGGTGCCGAGGACCCCTTCGCGCTGTTCCACGAGTGGTTGGCGCAAGCGAAAAAAACCGAGCCCGCCGACCCGGACGCCATGGCTGTGGCCACGGTCGATGCCGATGGGCTGCCCAACATGCGGATGATTCTCTTGAAGGGCGCCGGCGATCGGGGCTTCGTGTTCTATACCAACTGCGAAAGCGCCAAGGGGCTGGAGCTTGCCGCCAATCCGAAGGCCGCGCTTCTGTTCTACTGGAAGAGCCTAGGCCGCCAAGTCCGCATTCGGGGGCCGATCGAGCCCGTCAGCGATGCGGAAGCGGATGCCTATTTCGCCACGCGCCACAGGGAGAGCCGCATCGGGGCCTGGGCCTCCAACCAGTCGCGGCCCTTGGCAGACCGGGCCGTGCTGGAAGACGCGGTCGCCCGTTACACGCAAAAATTCGCAGGCGATGAAGTGCCGCGGCCGCCCCATTGGCATGGCTACCGCGTGCGCCCCGTCGAGATGGAATTCTGGAGACACGGGGACTATCGCCTGCATGACCGGATCGTATTCCGCCGGCCGGCGCCCGAAGGACCCTGGACCAAGACGCAGCTCAACCCGTAACGGCCCAGATAACCCTGATCGCATGACTTTGATCCCCAACGAAGACCGCAAGACACCACAAACCTGCCACGGCGCTCGCTTAGCGGTTAGAATGGATGTGGTTGGATTTGGGCATGAGGCTTGTGGCTGTGAGCTTGTGTTGTGAGGCTTGGGTGACGTGACGGCAGAGTATTCCCTAGATCGCTATTCGACCGCGCGCTACGCGGTCAAAGAGGCGTATGAGGCCAAATGGGCCCGGCGCATCGCGGTGTTCTTTCTGCAGCTCCTCATTCTCACGGTGATCCTGCACCGCTTCGCGGGCCTCGGGACGCCTGCCGCCATCAATTTGATCGGCGTCTCCGTCATTGGTCTGGCGATCGCGGTCATCGTCGCGGTGATCTCGCTCATCCGGATTTGGTTCGGCGGCCAGATCGGCGCGGCGCAAGATTTCGGGGCCATTGCGGTCGGCCTGATCGGGCTCGCGCTCCCGGTCTTTTTCCTGTCGAAGGTCGTCCTTTTGCCGCCGCTCACCGACGTGCAAACCTCGCCCGCCGATCCGCTCCAGTTCACGGCGCTCATTCAGCAGCGGCCGAACGACGCCAATCCACTGAGCGCGCCGGATGCCGACCAGGTGACGCTGCAGGCTGAAGCCTATCCGGATATCGGCCCCATGTTTCTCGAACGCTCCGCCCCGGAAGTGTATGCGCTGGTCAACGAAGCGGTCGGCCGGCTCGGCTGGACCGTGGTCGTGAACGAGACGCCGGGCGAAAGCGGGGTGGGGCGCATCGAGGCGACGGACCAGACCATGATCATGGGCTTCACCGACGATGTCGTGGTGCGCGTGAAGGGCAACGATGCCCATACGCTGGTCGATATCCGTTCGGCCTCGCGCTATGGCAGGCATGACTTCGGCACCAATGCCGAGCGCATCCACGCCTTCTACGAAGAGGTCAACACGGCGCTCGAGAAGGGCGAGAAGACAGTGCTCGAGCAGGCGGCGCCAAAGGAGGCGGAAGAGCCGGTGGCCGCGCCCGCGACCGAGGTCAAGAAGCAGAAGCGGCGTCGGAAGCGCGCACGTAGAACGCGCTGAGTTTGTCGGTCGCGCCTTCCGCCGACACCATGTTCAACGCAATCAAGTGCTCCAAATGGGCCAGCACGGAAAGCGCCGCCGCCTCCTTGAGGTTGACGTCGAGTTTGCCGTAGAGCTTGGCGACGATGCGCGGGATGGTGCTGACGCCCTCGTCGAGGCAGGAGAGAATGGTTTGCTCTCGCCATCTGCGGTGGGTGATATAGGCGCGCACCACGCGCTGAGGCGTTTCGATGCGTCCGCCATGTGCCGGCAGAAAGATCTTGTCGTGACGCTGCATCAGCCGTTCGAGCGAGGCGAGAAAATCGGCCATGTTGCCCTCGGGCGGCGCGATCACCGTGGTGTTCCAGCCCATGACGTGGTCGCCGGTGAACACCGTGCGCTTGCCGACGAGCGCGAAGCACAAATGGTCCGGGGCATGGCCTGGCATGTGCAGCACATCAAGCGCAAAGCCGCGTGCCTTCACGGTGTCGCCGTCCTCGACGGGAGTGTCCGGCTTGAAAGCGGAATCGACGAAGGCATTGCCGAGGCCCGGCGTGCCCGCGCCGCGCGCCGTGCCGGTCGGGCCATAGGCGACGATTTCGCCGCCAAGCAGCTCCTGCAACGGCCTTGCCCCGTCGCAATGGTCGCGATGGCTGTGGGTGATGAGGATGTGGGTGATGCGCTCGCCGCGCGTGGCCTCGGCGATGGCCGCGAGATGCGCCGCGTCGGCCGGGCCCGGATCGATCACCGCGACCTCGCCGGAGCCGACGATATAGGTGTTGGTGCCGAGGAACGTGTAGGGGCCGGGATTATTGGCCACGATACGGCGCACGCCGGGCGTAATCTCCTCGGCCACGCCGTAATCGACGTCAATGCTACGATTGAAGGCAAGCTCCGCCGACATGGTCTTATTGATCTTCTCTTGAACCCGCGCGGGATACTAGCGGAGCGGTGGCCGGGAGACAGCGCCGCCGCCCTGGCAGCGTTAAATTTCCCATGGCTTTTTGCGCAAAATGTGACTGATTTCGGGGGGTTTTGAGGTCCCGGCTGCGGCCTTAGACCTCTCAGGGCGCCGAGCCCCCAAAAAATCTCGGGAAAGACTGGTCGGAGTGGCAGGATTTGAACCTGCGACCCCCTCGTCCCGAACGAGGTGCGCTACCAAGCTGCGCTACACTCCGGCTGGCTGAAGAGCGACGTATATAGACTCACCGGCCCAGCCCCGCAACACAGCTGACGGCCGCAAAGGCTCAAGTTCCCTGGGGGCGACCGGCCCCATCCGTTGCCCAAGCACCCGGATGCTGGTAGGAGGGCAGCCCGCCTGCCATATATAGAGTGCCGCGGGCGGTCTCTCAGAGAACGTGAAGCGCGTTGGGGCGTAGCCAAGCGGTAAGGCATCGGGTTTTGATCCCGTGATCCCAGGTTCGAATCCTGGCGCCCCAGCCACGCTACTGCAGTGATGTGGAGCAGTTTCCATGCTCTTCCGAGGCAGCCGCCTTCTCCGCTGAATTCCGCCAGATTTTGAGCTGTCCTTTCCGAAAATTCCATCCGGCCTGGATTCGCATCGTAAGGCAGAATCATCGCATCCTTGAGAGCGATGTTTGCGATCCTGCACGCACTCGGACTGTTCGTCGCCGCCCTGCTCAAGTCGCGGAGCCGGCTTGAGGCCGAGAATTTACTTCTTCGCCATCAGCTAGCCATCGCCATGCGGCAGGCACCGCCTCGTCTTCGGCTGCGTGGCAGTGATCGCGCGCTGCTCACATGGATGACCCGGCTTTGGCCGGGCCTACTTGGTGCGGTGCAGGTGGTGCAGCCGGAGACAGTCCTCCGCTGGCATCGAGCTGGGTCCAAAATGTTCTGGCGCTGGAAATCGCGTCATAGGGCAGGGCGGCCAAGGATCGATCGTGGTCTGCGCGATCTGATCCGGCGGATGAGTAGAGAGAACCCATTTTGGGGCGCATCCCGGATCCATGGCGAGTTGCTGATGCTCGGGTTTGAAGTCGCCCAGTCGACGGTCTCAAAATATATGGCGCGACCTTCGAAGCCGCCATCGCAAACCTGGAAGACGTTTCTGCGCAATCACGCTGAGGCGATTGCCGCCATCGATATGTGCGTTGTGCCGACGCTGACCTTTGATCTCTTGTTCGTGTTCTTGGTCCTGGGTCACGGCCGGCGGCGACTGCTGTGGTTCGAGGTTACGCGGCATCCGACAGCCGAGTGGCTGGCTCAACAGATCACCGAGGCGTTTCCTTGGACCTCGGCGCCAGCCTACCTAGTGCGCGACAACGACCGCGCCTTTGGACACGTCTTCACGTCTCGGGTGAGGGCGATGGGTATCCGCGACCGACCTATCTCTCCTGGATCTCCATGGCAGAATGGCTGTGCTGAACGGTTGATCGGCACATTGCGCCGCGAGT